>Ga0187893_10000135_pt1 | contig 168081 bp, 150 predicted proteins | sample MA1701074metaG_FD_139574 | JGI IMG/M metagenome (GOLD analysis project Ga0187893, IMG submission 139574) | White microbial mat communities from a basaltic lava cave in the Kipuka Kanohina Cave System on the Island of Hawaii, USA - MA170107-4 metaG ...
ACCGGAACCCTGACGCGCCAGACTGCCGCCCTGGGCGGTGGATACCTCCATGCCAAGCTGTACCCGCGGAAACCACGGGTTGATCTGCGCCAGATCAATATTCAAAACACCACGCTGCAGGATGGAATTGCCACCCGTGTTCGTCGAGTTCTTCGCGTTACCCGTGCCGTAGCCGTCTAAATCCAGCCGCGCCTCGATCTCCCACAGACAGTTGTTGATGCAATAGTAAAACTCAGGCCGAAAGCGCCGCCCCATAACCTCCCCGTTGGTCCGCCCCACTTCGTCCCGCCCGCTCTGAAAGTTCATGCGAAAGTGCGACTCTATGCTGGTGCGAAATCCCCACGACTTATCCGCCGCTTCAATGTTGAGACCGTTGCCCGGACGGTAGCTGAAACTCGGCATCGCCGCCGCCGCCTCCGTGGCCTCCTTCTTCATCTCAATCTGCTGCTCTTTTAACTGCAACAACTCCTGCTCCAACGCCTTGATCTTCTGATCGATGGTCTGCGCTCGAGCCGATGCCGCAGCTAGCAGGAACACAAAGAGCACCATCAGAGCCAATAACCCCTTCTTCATATTCGCCTCCTTGTAGACCTAGACTATCCTATTGCACAGTTTTACTACTTAGGATGTACGACTTCTGCCGACTTTTAGCCTAATTATCATAGGCTGTCAAGCCTAAAGCTGTATATTTTCCGACTGTTTTTAGAGTAGTGTTAAGTAATCAGTCTCATTTCTTTGTCGCTTTTAGCCAAACCTGCAACAGCTGTCAAGGCTAAAGTTGTAGATCATGGCAATTTTTTCTAAAGATCGCGCAAAATCGCACTCTAACGGCCTAATCGCGTCCAAAAGTAGAGAGGATGGCTTAGCGACCGAGCAAATACTAGAGTCCAGACAAAATCGATGATTTCCGCCCCGACAATTATTCTCAGTCTTCTAGTAGGGTCCTCGCCGCAATAGCCGATGGCATTGGTTCTCTTGAGAACTTACCCAGGGTCGGCTACGCTCAAACTCCTTATGCTCGCCAAGCGCATCATTCCTTGCCTGGATGTTAAAGCGGGCCGAGTTGTTAAGGGGGTGAAATTCCTGGACTTACGGGACGCTGGCGACCCGGTAGAGGTCGCTCGCGTCTATGACCACGAGGGAGCCGACGAGCTATGTTTCCTCGATATCACCGCGTCGCACGAAAACCGGGATATTATATTGGATGTGGTCTCTCGCACCGCCGAGCAGGTGTTTATGCCGCTGACCGTCGGCGGGGGCGTCAACAGACTGGAAGATATTCGCAAGCTGCTGCGATCCGGCGCGGATAAAGTTTCCATCAACACCGGGGCGGTGAATCGGCCCGAGTTCGTTAAACAAGCCGCCGAAAGATTCGGCAGCCAGTGCATCGTCGTCGCCATCGACGCCAAACGCGTCGATGGGCATTGGGAGGTCTTCACCCATGGAGGCAGAAACCCGACGGCTCTGGACGCCTGCCAATGGGCAGAAAGGATGGAAGCTTGCGGCGCAGGTGAGATACTTCTTACGAGCATGGATCGTGACGGCACCAAGGCCGGGTACGACCTGGAGCTAACCCGAGCGATTTCGGAGCGGGTTGGGGTTCCCGTTATCGCCTCGGGTGGCGTCGGTAATCTGGAACATATATACGAGGGGCTCACCCTAGGGAAGGCCAGCGCTGCCCTCGCCGCATCCATTTTTCACTATCGGGAGTATTCCATTGCGGATTGCAAAAATTATCTCCATCACCGTGGGATTCCCGTACGATTGGTTCGATGACAACGGGCGCGTTTAGCTGCAGCGCGAAAGTGTTGTAGCAGGGCTCGACCCCAAGGCGAGCCGGCGCCGCTCAAGCGGTGGATTCGTCGCTTAGCGCTTTAACCCGCCTTCGGGCTAGCTCCGTTTGATGATACGGGCAAGGCACGCTTGCGTGGCGGGTCAAAAAACGGCAGTTTGACGACGGTCGCAGCAGTGCTTTTGCGGGAGAATTCCACAGTTACTTCCATTTCCAGGCGGCCACCGATATACCCCTGTGCCGTTTCGACCATCCCGAGCGCCAGATATTTTTTTAGCGCCGGCGACCATCCGCCGGTGGTGGCATGGCCGATCTGTCGACCATCCCGGTAAATCGGCGCGCCGCCACGCCACGCTGTCAGCGGAATTGTGGGGGGCAATCCAACTTGCTGAAATAAATATTCGTAGTCGTCAAGATCGATCTCCAACCCCACTAGAGTACGCGACGGCCCACGCTCGCTCACCTGCCGTAGCGCCTTCAAGCCTACGCAAAAATCTTTTTTAAGGTCCACCGTCCAGCCCAAACCGATTTCGAAAGGAGAATATTTTTGCGACGCAATCATCGCTTTTTCCACGCTGGTATAATCCACCTCCAACAGAATAAAGCCGGCCTCGAGTCGCGCTACATCTAGTGCGAGCATCCCCGCCGGTTTGATGCCAAAGCCTTGGCCCTTTTCCATCAAGATATCCCAAATTCGCTCGGCAGAGTCGGCCCTGAACCAGATCTCGTAACCGAGATCGCCGGTGTAACCGGTGCGCGAGATTATGAGCGAGCAATCGTCTATTTGTCCCCTCTGCAGTCGAAAAAATTTGAGTTGACCAAGTTCGACATCGACGACACCCTGCAAAATGCGATAGGCATTGGGCCCCTGCAAAGCCAGCGCCGCTATGGCTTCTGATACCTCGCAAATCTCGGTCTCCATCCCCGCGGCGTTAAGTTCGAGCCAGCGCAGACTCGGCTCTGCCAGGTGAAAGCGAAAATGGTCCTGCGCGAGGCGAAAAACCGTGCCGTCCTGAATCACATGACCGTCGCCGTCGCAGAGGCAGGTATAGAAAGCCTGACCCACGGCGCATTTTGCCGCATCCCGGGTCACCACTCGGTTAACCAAGCGCAGGGCATCCTTACCGAGAACATCGTACTTAAACAAAGGGGAAACGTCGATCAGTGCGGCGGCATTGCGAATGGCGTGGTATTCGTAGTCATGGAGCACGTCGTAGGAGCTGGCGACGACGTAACCGGACCAGGCGCGCCAATTGTGGCTGGCGCAAAGCGCCGAGGTTCGCGAGTGAAAGGGTGTGCCGATGGGCATATTCTATTTTTGATTTTTGATTTTTGATTTTTGATTCATTCGGAAATCACGCGTGTGATTGACTTGCAGCACAAAAATACCAAATATGGCGCTTTAAGCAAAGCCATGACCAAATACGACGCCATCGTGATTGGCGCAGGCCACAACGGTCTCACCAACGGGGCTTATCTCGCAAAGGCGGGAAAAAAAACCCTTGTCCTCGAACGGCGCCATCTAGTGGGTGGCGCTGCCGTCACCGAAGAGATCTACCCGGGGTTCAAATACTCCGTGTGCTCCTATGTCGTCAGCCTGCTGCGCCCCGAAGTCATGCGCGAGTTGGAGCTGCCCAGGTACGATCTGGAAATCATTCCCCTGGACAGCACCTTTACGCCGATGCCCGATGGCAACTACCTGGCGCGCTGGGGGGATCATGCCAAGACCCGGCGCGAAATCACGCGCCACTCCGCCACCGACGCGGAGGCTTACGAACAATACGGCCATCTGATGGTGCAAATGGCCATGGCCGTCAAGCCCCTGCTCGGCTCGATTCCACCCCAGCCGACCTCCTGGAAACCAAGGGAACTCTACGGCTTGGCCTCCGCGGGAAATCGCTTGCGCCGCCTCGGCGAGAAGCTTTTCTATGATTTGACAAAACTGATGACCATGAGTTCGGCTGATTTCCTCGACGAGTGGTTTGAAACCGAGGTGCTCAAGGCCACCATGTCTTCCAGCGGCATCATTGGAACCTTCATGGGACCCCGGTCCCCCGGAACCGCCTATGTGTTGCTGCATCATTACATGGGCGAGCTGGACGGCTCTTTTCGCTCATGGGGATTTGCCCGCGGCGGCATGGGCTCCATCAGCCGGGTGATCGCCGATGCGGCGCGTCATTTCGGCGCTGAAATTCGCACGGAGGCAGGAGTCTCCCGGATTCTTATCAAAAGAGGCCGCGCTTACGGCATCGTGTTGGATTCGGGCGAAGAGATTCATGCCAAAGTCATTGTATCGAGCGCCGACCCCAAGCGCACCTTTCTCATGATGGTCGATGGGCAGCATCTCGATCCCCACTTCGCGAAACAGGTGGGCAATTTCAAGATTCGTGGGTCGTCGGCAAAAGTCAATTTGGCGTTGGACAGCCTGCCGAATTTCACCGCCCTACCGGGCAACGGAGCGCACCTTTGCGGCGCCATTTCAATCAGCCCGAACATTGACTACCTGGAACGAGCCTACGACGACGCAAAATACGGCGACTTTTCGCGTCGTCCCTATCTCGACATTATTATTCCTTCGACCCTTGATCCCTCCATGGCGCCGGAAGGGAAACATGTAATGTCGATATTTGTCCAATACGCGCCGTATCATTTGCAGCAGGGCGCCTGGCCAGAGCGCCGCGAAGAGTTTGGCGACAACGTCATCGACACGCTCAGCGATTACGCGCCCAACTTGAAAGACATCATCCTGCATCGCCAGGTGGTAACCCCCTGGGATTTGGAACAGGACTTCGGCTTGACGGAAGGCAACATCTTTCAGGGTGAATTGACCCTGGACCAGCTCTTTTTCCTCCGCCCCGTTCCCGGTTGGGCGCAATACCGCACGCCGATTAGGAATCTCTATCTTTGCGGCGCCTGCACACACCCGGGCGGCGGCGTGATGGCCGCTTCGGGCCGACTGGCCGCGTTGGAAATTTTACAAGACTGGAAAATGAGAAGGCTTTAAATCGCCGTGCAAAACTACGACGCCATCATCATAGGGGCGGGACATAACGGGCTGGTAACGGCTGCTTTGCTCGCCAAAGCGGGTAAAAAGGTGCTGGTGCTGGAGCGCCGTCCAGAGATCGGCGGTATCGCCACCACGCAAGAAATCCATCCGGGGTTCAACGTCTCAACCTGCGCCCACCTCGCCGGGTCGTTTTCCCCGGAAATTAGCTCTGAATTGGAACTTAAGAAATACGGCTTGGAGTTGCTCCCCGTCGATCCGGCTTTTTTCGTTCCCGACCCCGGTAAAAACTCTTTGGTTTTACCGCAAGACCCGACAAAGATCGCCCAAGAGTTAGGGCGCCACTCCCGAAAAGACCGAGACCATTTCAACTCGTTTCGCTCGCTCAGTCGGAACCTGGCTGCTTTCCTCCGCACGTTGTATGATCTGCCTTTACCGGATCACGGGGGCGAGGCAGGCCTGAATGCGGCGAAGCTCATCCAGCTGGGTTGGAAATTTCACCGCCTGGGCGAAAAAGAAATGTATGAGTGTCTGCGAATATTTCCCATGAGCATAGCGGATTGGCTCAACGAATGGTTTGAAACCCAATCTCTCAAGGCGGCACTGGCAGCCAGCGGGATCCTTGGAACGTTTTACGGTCCCCGAGCGCAGGGAACATCATACGTCTTCCTCCATCACCAGCTCGGGGAGTCCAATGGCGCACTCCGCCCCTTGAGCCTTGTGCGCGGCGGCGTGGGCAAACTCGCCAACGCCATCGCCGCCTGCGCCAAACGCTTCGGCGCCGAGATCCGCACCACGGCCGAGGTCGACCAGGTCATCACAAAGAACAGCACCGCCACGGGCGTCGCCTTGCGCAACGGCGATGAATTTGTCGCGCCCTATGTAATTTCAAACGCCGACGTCAAACGGACGCTCCTCAAGCTGGTGGCACCCACCTACCTCGACCCCCATTTCCTGCTCCAAGTTCGCAACATCAGAGCGCGCGGCACCATGGCGAAGGTCAACCTTGCGCTAGACACGCTGCCGAAGTTTACCTGCGCGCCGGTCCACGCCGCAGCGGCGAACCTCTGCGGCGTCATCCACATCGGCCCAACCCTGGACTATCTGGAGCACGCCTCCGATGACACCAAATATGGCCGTTTTTCAAAAAAACCCTTTCTCGAGATCACCATCCCCTCGCTTGTGGATGCTTCGCTGGCGCCTGCGGGGAAACATGTCATGTCGATCTGGATGCAATTCGCGCCCTATCATTTAAAAAACGGCAGCTGGGACAAAGAGCGGGAAGCGCTTGGTGATTGCGTCGTCGACACCATCGAGGAGTATGCGCCGGGATTTAAAACTTCCATCCTTCACCGCCAGGTTTTAACTCCCCTAGACCTGGAAAGGGACTTCGGTCTAACCGAGGGGCATCTGTACCATGGGGAGCTGGCTTTGGATCAAATTTTTTTCATGCGCCCACTGCCCGGGTGGGCGCGATATCACACGCCGATAAAAAATCTTTTTCTCTGCGGGTCCGGAACCCATCCGGGAGGCGGCATCACGGGGTTGCCAGGCTATTTTGCCGCCAAAGAAATTTTAAAGCATCGGCGCAATAGAAATTGAAACAAGGCTGAATGACATGAAACTATTTCTTGGCCTCCTGGAAAGCGCCTCGCCCCATCAAACCAGAATCTTTGGGGAAGTGGACGGCAAATTTCTCGACCTGAAACTTGCCTATGCAGCCTACCTAGCCCAAAACCCGGACTCTACCAACGTTTACGGACTTGCTTCCTATTATTTTCCACAAAGCATCACTGCTTTCTTGGAACGCGGAGAGCCAGCACGCAAGGCACTGGTGGAAGTCGTTTCCTTCGCATGTATGAATAAAGCGGGAATATTGCGCGGTCCGGCCGGCGAAAAAGCCCTATACGATCCGAGTGAAATCCGGCTGCAACCGCCTATACGGTATCCCGAGAAAAGTTTTGTCATAGGCTTTGCCGACAAGGCGCGGATGGAAACACCACCGAAGAGTGATCTTCCCACCGGCTATTACAAACTGCCGCAAACCTTTGTTACCGGCGGGGCGCCCATCCTCTGGCCGATATTCTCCAAGGAAGTCGACGCCGATGCCTGTCTAGCCCTCGTCATCGGTAAAGCCGGACGGCGTGTTGCACCGGAAAAAGCGTGGGACCATGTCGCCGGCGTGACGCTGCTTATCGACATCACGGCGCGCGACATCAACCAGCGCGAGGGCGCAACCGCGAACAATTTGCTCGGCAAGAATTTTCCCTCCAGTACGGCGCTGGGACCCGCTGTGTTATTAACGGAGTCACGCAATGAGATCGAAAACCTCGTCATCGAACTTTTCGTGGACGGGAGGGCACGACAACGGTTTACCTTGCGGGAGTGCGTCTTTAGCGTCGAGCAAATAATCGCCCGCTGGTCCATGCTGGGTATCAAACCCGGCGATTTTATCGCCATCGGCGCGAGCATGGTGCTGCAAGGCCAAAGGCTGCAGCAACCGGTGGCGCTGACAGTCGGATCAACGATGCGTTGCGCGTCATCGGAAATCGGCGAATTGACCCACTCGGTTCTCCCCGGCAAGGGAGCTCGCGCATGAAGCTAGTGACGTTTGCGCATCTGGATCGGGAAAAACTGGGCGCCGTTATCACGATCGCCGGTAAGCATCGAATCCTTGATTTGCACCGCGGCTACTCGCTTTATCTGTTCGAAGTCGAAGGGAATTCGGGCGGCGAGAGCTTGGCTGCCGCGCTCCTGGGGCAGGATATGTGCGACTTTCTCACAGGGGGTGAGCGCAATTTAGATGCCGCCCGGAAAACCGTGGAGCACGTCGCAAGGCAAATCGACGAAGGAGGTCTTGGCCGACTCACGGCGGCCGATATCTTGCCCGAGCCCGGTCAGATTCGTCTCAAAGCTCCCGTGCCTCGTCCCGGTGCGCTTATCTCCGCGGGAAAAAACTTCTCTGACCATGTGGCGGAGATGTCGTCCAGAAAAGGGCCGAGCCATCCGGTGGCCTTTCTCAAACTGCCAGGCACGGTCATCGGTGCGGAGGAAGACATCCCTTATCCCGCAGAAACTAACAAGTTGGACTATGAGGTCGAACTCGCAGTGGTAATCGGCAGGCCCTGCCACTCCGTAACCGCGGAAGCGGCTTTGGACTATGTGGCGGGCTACGCGGCATTCAACGATATCAGCGCCCGCGACGTGATCCGACAGGAAAACCAATACGGCATACACCTCATGGGTAAGAGCTTTCCCGGCTTTGCGCCCATGGGCCCCTATCTCGTCACAAAAGACGAGGTGGCGGACCCGCAAAACTTAAAAGTTCAGCTGCGCGTCAACGGCGCAGTGCGCCAGGATTCGCATCTCGGATACATGATTTTTAAAATTAGGGACATGATTGCTTACTGGTCGCAGATAAGACTTAACCCGGGCGACGTGCTGACCACCGGCACGCCGCGAGGCGTCGCCGCGGGCAGGAAGGCGGGCGAAACGCCCTGGTGGCTCAAACCGGGGGATATCGTCGAAGCGGAAGTTGAATCGGTCGGCTGTTTGCGCAATCGTATCGTCGCGGAGTAGTCTCAGGCGGCGATCCGATTAGTGCTCATTGCAAAATTATGCGCATCGATGGGGCACAGCCGCAGACCATGGCGGAGGAATTCATGATCGATTTAAAAAGCGCGGCCGTCAAGCCGCTAGGGATCGTTAAGGGCCATTACGAATGCCGTTTTCTAGAAGAAACGGTGCCGGTTTTGTCGCAACTGCTCGCATTGGAGGAGGTCGGTCGACGAAATAAACAGGTCACAATGAAACACCCAAACACCGATTGGCTACTCATCGTGCACGAGAGCGGCGCCGGGGCCATAGACAAGCCGCAGCGCAATCACTATGGTGTCCGCGTGACCAACAACGCCGAGGTCGACCGGGCTTATAATTACCTTGTCGCGAAAAAGGAAGAGCTGCACCTCAAGAGAGTCGTGCGGCGCCGTGAGCGCGAGGGTTCCTACTCAGTATTCTTCATGGAGCCCGGGGGAAATTACTGGGAAATCGAGTCTTACGAAAACCGCCACAAGGCAGGTTTGCCCCACGATGTTTCTTATCCGTGGAAGATTCCTTTAACGGAAAAACAATTTCCTAACAGGGGCTATATCCCTCAGGCCTTTACCCATGGAACTATAGAATGCAACGACTGGGAATCTTCGGTGAAGTTCTACAAAGAGGGACTGGGACTGGATGTGATCACGCACATCGCCACGCCGAAACCCCACAACATCAAACATCCGTCCAAACCCTGGTACGTCGTGAGCCTGGAAGTTCCGCAGAAGAATCGAAAGTATTTGGGTCCGCTACAGCGCTTCACCATCGCCGTCGATTCGCCGGCCACACTTAAGGAGGCGCGCAACGAGCTTCTCGGGCGCCGTGAGGAGTTCAACATTTTGCGGATCGACGAGATAGGCGAAAATCCCGGGGGAGAGTTTTTTTTCCTCTGCGATTTAAATCGCAATTGGTGGGAATTTGAATTCATGGAAAATTAGGCAATCCTTTACCTTATATTTTTTTGCATGACAGAGGAGGCGAGCCTTAAATGCCGAGCCAAGCGATGAACGTCGATCATCTCAACGTGCAAAAAACCGCGCTGCTCTTTTTCGACATGCTGAACGTCTACTACCACGTCGCATCAGAGGAGACGAAGTTGCGGATGAAACCGGTGGTGGATAACGCCGTGCGTTTGCTCGAAGGCGCCCGTAAAGCCCCTCTTCCTATATTTTACGCCATGGCCAATCACCGAAACGACGGCGCCATCCGTAGCATGGTTCTTACCGACACCGATATGAGACTTCGCCCCTGGCCGGGCGGCGAGTGCAATCCCAGCGTTCACGGCGCCACCGCAGGCTCTTGGGAGCAGAAAGTCATAGAAGAAATCGCGCCGCGGCCACAGGACTATATCATCCCCAAATTCCGCTGGAGTACTTTCCATCAGACCTATTTTGATCTAGCCCTTCGCGCCCGCGGCATCGATACGATAATCCTTTCAGGGGGTGCGGTGGATGTCGGGGTGGCCTCCACCGTTTACGCCGCTCGTGACCTGGATTATAACGTCATTATCGTCCGCGACGCTTGCAGCAACTCCCACCAAGACTCCATGGCGGTTTTCATGGACAAGGTGTTTCCACGCATGGGCCGCGTCCGCACTACGGATGAGGTGTTGGATATGCTACGGAAAGGCGTAAAATCGCCCTTATGAGAATGAACCGGTTTGCCTTGGCCCTGTCTCTCTTGGCGATTTTTGTAATTGCGCGGGGACTTCACCCGCTGCGAGCCGAGACCGCAGCCATTTCCGAAAAAGATAAAATCGAAACTCTGATTAAGATCGTAGCCGAGGGCAAAGACTTGAAGTTTTTGCGCAATGGCAAAGCCCACGACCCCGCCACAGCGGCAAGCTTTTTGCGCCGCAAATGGGAGGCCAATAAGGCGACAGTCAAGACGGCTGAGGATTTTATCGCTAACGTTGGCAGTTTTTCAGGAACCTCGGGAGAGCCTTATTGGCTTCGTTTAAAAGATGGCCAAAAGATCAAAAGCCGCGACTTTTTGCTCGCGGAATTAGTTAGGATTGAAAAATCATCTATCTCGAGAACTTCCAAAGGCAACCTCTCCTCGCTTGCTAATCCCAAGGCACCTTAGAGTTTGAATTGACGGTGTACCCAAGCTACCGATAAGCGTAAACCTATGCACTATCTTGTCTGGTTGGGGATTGCAGGCTGTATTATACAATCGGCTATATTTTCCGGCCTGAACTTGGCTCTCTTTAGCATCAGCAAATTGCGGCTGGAGATTGAAGCGGCTCACGGGAATCAGAGTGCCGTCAAAGTCCTCGCCCTGAGAAAAGATTCCAACCTGATTCTCGCCACCATTCTGTGGGGCAATGTGGGCATCAATGTATTGCTGACTCTGCTATCCAATTCCGTTATGGCCGGGGTCACGGCTTTTTTATTCTCCACAATTCTAATAACTTTCTTGGGAGAAATAATTCCACAGGCCTATTTCTCTCGGCATGCTCTGCAAATGGCTTCCCTCTTCGCGCCCGCCCTTGCCGTCTATCGAATTGTTCTATTCCCGGTTGCCAAGGCGACCTCGTTGATGCTCGATCGCTGGCTTGGCGAGGAAGCCGTGCAGTATTTTCACGAAAAAGATCTCCAAGAATTGCTCAGAATGCATATACAGTCCGCCGAATCCGACATCGACAGCGTGGAAGGCAGAGGGGCATTGAACTTTCTGGCAATCGATGATTTGCCGATCTCGGAGGAAGGGGAATCCATAGATCCAAAGAGCATCATCACCCTTCCTTTTGAAAAAAATCGGCCGATCTTTCCGCCAATCGAATTCAACGCCTCTGATGAATTCCTCAAAACCGTTCAACAGTCGGAAAAAAAATGGGTGATCATCACGGATCGCTCAAACGAGCCCGCTGTGGTTCTGGACGCGGACGGCTTTTTACGAGACGCATTGTTCAACAGCGCATCCTTCAATCCCTACCTCCATTGTCACCGTCCCATTGTCGTCAAAGACACCCGCGTTCGCATTGGAGAGGTGCTGCAGCAACTCACAGTCCATCCCCTGCGCTCCGATGATGATGTGATAGATCATGACATTATCGTAGTCTGGGGTGAAGGTAAAAGAGTTATAACGGGTGCGGACCTCTTGGGCAGATTACTGCGCGGCATCGCTCGGCACCAAGATGTCGCTTTTAGAAGACTGAAGGAATAGCCGGAGAGTGGCGGCCCGCGGTTCTATAGTAGAACCGCCATGGCCTGTGAAGCGGCTGCCTATGACTAGACTCGGGGGGAGGTAATTTGATAAGGGTACAGCTGGAACCGGCATATGTCCAAGGTCGTTGTCATTGAGCAGGCAGGTAGCATTCAAGCTCTGCTCCAGCGGCATCTCCACGGAGATCAGACCTCAGTTGATGCCATGCCTCTCATCGGAGGAGCCATGGATACAATCGTGGCGACGGGCTACGACGTTCTCATCTGGGACGCCGTCGCCTCCGCAAGCGAGCAATCCAGAGGCCTTGAGCTCCTTGATCTGCTGAGCAAACAGCCAAGCAAAACCTACATAATCGTTGTGGCGGACCCAGGAAGCGGGCCCCTTCCCCTCGAGCGCCTTAGAGCCTACGCTCACAGGACGCTGACGCGTCCCTTTAATGATGATGAGATCTGCGGGCTGGTTAGCGAGGCTTTGCAACAGCAGGCATTGAGGAATGGGGGCGATGCCAGCGCAGAGATGCCTATTCCGCTGGAGTTCGAAGGCATGCTGGGTTTAAGCTTGCCGATGCAGGAGGTGTTTCAAAGAATCCTCGAGGCGGCCTCGGAGGAAATCTCGGTCTTGATCACGGGTGAAACGGGCACCGGCAAGGACATGGTTGCGTCGGCCATCCATAATAGAAGCCAGCGAAAAAATGGTCCTTACATCGTCGTCAACACGGGCGCTCTACCCACCGAACTCATTGCCAGCGAACTCTTTGGTCACGAGCGGGGCGCCTATACGGGCGCCGTTGAAACCTCCAAGGGGCGGTTCGAGGAAGCCCAGGGCGGAACCATCTTTCTCGATGAAATCAGTACCATCAACGAAAGGGCACAGGTCAGTCTGCTACGAGTTTTGGAAACCAAAACCTTCCGCCGGGTCGGCGGAGAAAAAGACATTTGTGCCAACGTTCGAGTCATCGCAGCAACCAACGAAAATTTGGAAGAGATGGTTAGAGAAAAAAGATTCAGAGAAGACCTTTTTTATCGCCTGGAGGTATTCCACATCCATGTGCCACCTCTGCGCGAGCGTCCCGGTGGCATCGCGCTATTGACCAATCATCTGGTCCCCCATTTTAACGCCGTCTACAAGAAAAAAGTCCGTGCCGTAGCCGCGGAAACCTGGCGCTGCCTTAGAAGCTATCCCTGGCCGGGCAACGTGCGGGAATTGAAGAACGTAATCCAGCGCGCCGTTCTCATGGCGAAAGGGGAGGAGCTGACGGCCGATCTTTTGCCACTACGAATTAGAACGACTGTAGAAGCAACCGGCGCAAATCAACAATTCCCCATTCGCCCGGGCATGACGTTGGAGGCTGTGGAGAGGGAATTTATTTTGATGACCCTCGCTTTGACCCGAGGTAATAAAAAAGAGGCCGCGCAAGTCCTCGGAATTAGTCGCCGCGCCCTCTACGACAAACTCAACAAGCATCTATTGCTCTAGTGCCCCGGGGCCCAGGGCGAGTTAATCGCTTACCGCTCCAATCAGCTTCGTGATTTACGGATCTTGGCCTACCAGTTGAATCCGCGTGTGCAGTAGTCCCACATCGGTATTCTTTCTGTGTGTAATTGTCATACACGCCCCCTAGTTGGTCTTTATCTGCTTCAAAGGAATTTTCTCCTTACAAATTTTATACTTACGGTGTCCAAAGGGGCGATTTTCATCACTGGCATGTTCTTTGCGTAACCAGCAGCTCAACCGATCGCGGGGGTAAATAGGAGCGTTCGGTTGTCGCTGACCCTGGACTCAAGATTTTTACATAGCGAAACGTTTATTTAGCGGGGGAGACCCCTTGTCTATTTCAGTCGCTAATTTCTTGGGGCGGTTTGAGAAGGCTTTGTTGGTTTCGTCCAAAAGTTGCGGCGAAGTGGAAAAGTGGCTGGCCGGTGCAGGCCTTTTCGTTACAAAGGTCAGCAACGGAAGCAAGGCGGTTACCAGTGTGCGGCGGGAAATTTATGATGTAGCCGTTCTCGTTTCCACCGGCCGTAAGATGGATCTGATCGAGACGGTTTTTAACCTAAGAGACATCAGGCCTTCATTACCCATCTTGATCGTAGCGGATGGCGCTGATGCCAGCGCTAGTTTAATTGGCGAAATTGCCACGACCCTCGCCAATACAATGGTAATCAATTTCAGTGACTTGGGGCTCCGGAGCCAGGAATCGAGCGGGGCGAGTGCTAGGAAATTTGCCGCGTTAAAACCATACGCGTTGGACAAAAAACCAGTTCAGAGGGGGTGTAAAAAATGAAGAACGTTATTTTATTAATTGTTTTTTTTGCGCTTTTGTGCGGCCAGGCCCAGGCCCAGTCAAACTTCTACCAGGGAAAGACGGTCACCATTATCTCGGGAACGACGGCGGGCAGCACCTATGATTTTTATGCGCGGATGATTGCGGCTCACCTGGGCAAGCATATTCCGGGAAATCCAGGTTTGATCGTGCAAAATATGCCGGGCGGCGGCTCCATCATCGCAGCCAACTATGTCTATGGAGTTGCCAAGCCCGACGGCTTGACCATCGGGTCGATCAATCCGGCGCTCTACTTCAATCAGTTGGCGGGGCGTCAAGAAGTAAAATTCGACTGGGCCAAGTTCAACTGGATCGGTAGTCCCGATCGTTCGGATCATCTGCATTATATGAGGACTGATAGCCCCTACAAGACGATTCACGAGGTACGCACGGCTTCGATTCCCCCCAAATGCACGGCCGCGGGAACAGGAACCACCGGGCATTATCTGCCCAAGCTTTTGGAAGAAACCATCGGGACGAAATTCAACATTATTCTCGGTTACCCCGGTGGACCGGAAATGGATTTGGCCGTGGAAAGAGGTGAAGCTCAGTGCCGCGCGTTTACCCTCACGGCATGGTTCGGCGGCGAGCTTTACCAGACTTGGCGCAAAAACAACTTCGCCCGTGTGTTGATACAAACCGGGCGCAAGCGGGACCCGAGATTACCTGACGTGCCCGCACTTTATGAACTGATGGATCAGTATAAGACCCCTCAGACCGAACGACGCTTGGCCGCGGCTGTCCTCGGTTCCAATGAGTTTGGTCGTCCCTATGTAGTTGCTCCTGACACCCCGCGGGAACGAGTCAGGATTCTCCGCGACTCGCTCGCCAAGACATTCAGCGATCGCGACTTTTTAGCTGAGGCTGAGAGGAAAAAGCTCGAAATCGAACCCACAGCGAGCGAAGAACTGGAAAGGCTGGCGAAGGAAATCATCGTGCAACCGCCCGAGGTGATCGAGCGCATGAAGAAACTCATCGGAAGATAGCACCGGGAGCGAGACAGCGGCAATACAGGACGGCAACTGGAAGCCTGCGCATCGACGCGATCCCTCGGCCCAATGATAGGGTTAGTGAACTAGAGAGTTTCTGGGCAACTAGGCAACAACCAAACCAAAAAGGAGGATGTGATGAAATTGAGACCGTCGCTTTTACCGGTCATTGTCTTTGGGCTGATTGGTGTCGTGATGAGCGGTCAGAAATCAGCGGCAGACGATTTTTATAAGGGTAAGACAATCCGATTTGTCGTAGGTTTCGCCGCCGGCGGTGGCTATGATCTCTCGGCTCGGATCGTCGGGAGACATATTGGCAAACATATACCCGGCAATCCCACCGTCGTCGTGGAAAACATGACCGGCGCTGGAAGTCTCATCGCGGCCAACTATACCTACAACAGTGCCAAGCCTGATGGGTTGTTTGTGGGCATCTGGAACGGCGCCTACGTGCTCCGCCAGGCTCTCGGCGACAAAGCGGTGCGGTTTGACGCCCGCAGGCTTGGTTGGATCGGCGCTCCGACCAAAGGCACGCCTTTTTGCGCCATCATGGGCCACACGGGATTAAAATCATTAAAGGAGATCATAGCAGCCAACCGAGAGTTGAAGATGGGCTCAACCGGACCCGGCTCCACCTACGATGATATTCCGCAAATATTAAACCGGACTATAGGGACGAAGTTTAAAGTAGTAAGCGGTTACGAGGGCACCGGCCCGATCCTCGTCGCCATGAGAAGAAAGGAAGTGGATGGGGGGTGTTGGACCTGGGAGTCGGGAAGGACGACTGCCAGGCCGATGCTCGACGCAAAAGGGGAAGAGAAGCTCATTCCGTTTCTGATTCATAATAAGGAGCCCGATCCCGAAGTGAAAGATCTTCCGTTGCTTACAGAAGTCATCAAGGGCGAAGACAACCTCTCAGCGTACCGGACCTGGGCCGGTACCTACGAGTTCCAGCGTCCCTTTAGCGTTCCCCCTGGTACCTCTAAAGACCGACTTCAAATTTTGCGGAAAGCCTTCGCTAACACCATGAAAGACCGGGAATTTATCGCAGAAGCCGAAAAATCGAGACTAGAAGTGACCTATGTTTCGCCGGAAGAGATCGACAAACATGTGAACCAGGTGCTCTCGATTACCCCGAGGGCGAGGGAGTTGCTGGACTTTCTAATGGCAAAGCCAAAATCCTGAGCCTCGCGGGAAAATAGTCGACTTCAGGCCCACAGACAGGAGGAAAATATGAAGGCAAAATTGTGGTTTTTCGTCGCGACGCTAGCGGCACTGGCAATGATCGCCGCCACTCCGGCTCGATCATCGACCCATGGTTTCTATAAAGGCAAGACGATCAGGTTTGTGGTGGGACAAGCGGCTGGGGGTGGATATGACCTGGCTGCCAGAACTATCGGGCGCCATATGGGAAAGCATATTCCCGGTAATCCTACGATCGTTGTTGAAAACATGACCGGGGCCGGGAGTCTCATTGCGGCAAACTATACTTTCAATAGCGCTAAACCTGACGGACTGTTCGTGGGGACCTGGAACGGCGCCCTCGTCTTGCGCCAGGCCCTCGGCGACAAAGCCATGCGGTTCGATGGTCGCAAGTTCGGCTGGATCGGCTCTCCCACGAAGGGAACGCCGATCTGCGGCATCATGGCCCACATGGGGTTAAAGAGCCTGGATGAAATTGTCGCCGCAAATCGAGAAATAAAAATGGGGGCCACCGGACCAGGTTCCACATATGAGGACTTGCCGATGATGTTGAACCTCACTCTGGGGACGAAGTTTAAAGTGATCTCCGGCTATGAGGGCACCGGAACGATCCTTGTGGCGATGCGCAGAAAGGAGGTCGATGGGGGTTGCTGGACCTGGGAGTCGATGAGAACGACTGCTAGACCAATGCTCGATGCCAAGGGAGATGATAGACTGATCCCCTACCTCATTCACCGCAGATGGGAAGACCCGGAGGTGAAGGACCTCCCATTAATACCTGACGTCTTAAAAAAAGATTCGGACAAGCTTGCGGCCTATAAAACTTGGGTTGCAACCTACGAGTTTCAACGGCCCTATACGGTGCCGCCGGGGACGCCAAAGGAGCGTGTCCTGCTCCTGCGCAAAGCTTTTACCGATACTTTGAAAGATCCGGAGTTTGCCGCTGAGGCGAGGAAAGTGAAGTTCGAAGTAACTTACACATCCGGAGAAGAGGTCGAAAAGTACGTGGATGAGATGCTGTCGATCACGCCCAAGGCTAAAGAGCTTCTCAACTTCTTAATGGTGAAGCCATCAAAATAGGCGCGGGGCTCAATCCGTGGACTACATCGACGCTTTTTATAATGCTCTGATCAATATCTTGCCATTTACCAGCCAAGGCCAGCAGGCTTTTTTCTTTATGCTGGTGGGGGTCTTTATCGGCTTCTGGGTCGGCATCCTGCCCGGTCTTGGGGGGGCGGCAACCCTGGCTCTCATGCTCCCGTTCATCTACAAGATGGATCCGACAACGGCTTTCGCCTTTCTTCTGGGGTCCAACGCTGTCACTGCGACGACTGGTGATATTACCTCAATTCTCTTTGGTGTCCCCGGTGAAGGGACGACAGCTTCCACAATCGTAGATGGTCATCCCATGGCGAAGAAGGGAGAGGCTGGACGAGCCCTGGGGGCAGCCCTGATGAGTTCGCTGGTGGGCGCTGTTTTTGGCGCCTTCGTACTAGCGGCGGCGATCCCCATTGCCGCCCCATTGGTTCTTGCCATCGGCTCTCCTGAGTTTTTTATGCTCGCGCTTCTGGGCATTACCTTTGTCGGATCGCTGAGCGGCGGAAACATCGTCAAGGGTTTGATGGCCGGGGGTCTTGGGTTAATGATTTCCACCATTGGGTTGGATCCGATTCGGGGCGTGCCGCGCTTTACTTTCGAAGGATTCCTGGGACAGGGGCCTTCGATCTTCCTCTGGGACGGCATCGATCTGGTGGCCGTCACGATCGGGGTTTTTGCCATCCCGGAAATCATTGATTTGGCCATTCAAGGAAGCAGCATCGCCCGAGAAAAGGTCGGGAAACTCGGGGGCGTCATGGAGGGGGTGAAAGACACCTTTCGCCACTGGTGGTTGGTTCTCAAGTGCAGCGCTCTCGGCGCTTACGTCGGCATTCTGCCGGGCGTCGGAGGCGGCACGGCCCAGTGGGTGGCATACGCTTATGCGGTTCAGAGCTCCCCTGACCAGGAGCGCTTCGGCAAAGGTGCCGTGGAAGGAGTCCTGGGCCCTGGAGCCGCTAACAACTCGACCCGAGGAGGAGACCTAATTACCACGGTTGCCTTCGGCATCCCGAGCAGCGTCTCCACCGCGATTTTGTTCGGGGCCTTCCTCATCCAGGGGATTCAGCCGGGACCAGACATGCTCAATCCGGCGAAACATCTCACGCTTACCTTTTCCTTCGTCTGGATCATTATAGTTGCCAACATCATCACGGTCGCGGTCTGTTTTCTTTTCCTTAACCAACTGGCGAAGATCACCAATATTCGGGGCGCTCTACTCATTCCTTTCCTTCTCATGCTCATTTTCCTTGGCGGATTTACCGTCAAAAACAGTTTCGGCGACATGATCATGCTGCTGATCTTCGGCGCGCTCGGTTGGCTCATGGTCCAATTCGATTGGCAGAGGCCGCCCCTTCTCGTCGGTTTGGTTTTGGGAACCATCACGGAAAGAAACTTCTGGATTTCTACCAGAGCTTACGGAGCCGAGTGGCTCCTGCACCCGGGAGTCCTTATTATCGCGGCGATTATTGCCGGAGCGATCTTCTATTCCATTCGTCAGATCCTGCGGCAAAAAAGGCAAGAAGCGGCCGGGTCTCCAGTTGCCGCCCCGGACCCGCCAGTAGCGATGCTAAACAGTCGTGTCTATCGACCGCTGTTTGCGCTTTTCTTTGTCGCGCTGTTTGTTTACGTGCTCCGCGAAACGTTTTATGAGATCCGCCCTATGGAAGAGCGAGCCGCTCTCTTTCCGATGGTTCTGGGCATTCCTTGTCTGGCTTTGTCCCTTCTGGCTTTTGGCCAGGAACTTTTCAACGCGCTACGCGCCGGCGGAACAAATGTCGCGCAGATCCCCTCTTCCCTCCAATCGGCTGTGGCGCGGAGCCGCGCCCTCTCCATTATCGGATGGACTCTAGGTTACTTCCTTACTATTTGGCTCTTAGGCTTTGTAATCGCGGTGCCGGTTGCAAGTTTTCTCTATTTGAAAATCGCCGGCGGTGAAAAGTGGCCGATCAGCATTCTATTGAGTGTAGCGGCATGGGTCGTTTTTTACGGCTTGTTCGATTATCTGCTCCATCTTCCGTTTCCTGAAGGAGTGTTGTTGGTATGGTTCGGCCTCTATGGTTAGTCCGCTCACCAGGGTTAGCCCCGGAGGAGGGACGATCTGTTTACCTGGGTGTGATCAGCGACATGAAATTAGAGGAGGCGCTATGAAGAGTCTTGTTTTAGCACTCTTGACTTGTCTTTTATGGAGCTCGAATCTCGCCGCGCAAACTCCCTACTACGAGGGTAAAACCGTGAGACTCATCGTGGGGTTCTCCCCCGGCGCCGCCTACGATGTCTGGGCTCGCCTGATGGCCCATCACTGGAGCAAGCACATTCCTGGAAGCCCGACCTTCGTCGTGCAAAACATGACCGGCGGGGGCTCGATGATTGCGGCCAATTATGTTTACAACGTTGCCAAGCCCGACGGTTTAACTATCGGTTTCGTCAGTCCTGGAATTTACATGGAGCAGCTCACCGGGCGGCAAGAAGTCAAGCATGACTGGCTCAAATTTTCCCATGTCGGTTCCCCCGAGAGCACCGCGCGGATCTTTTTTATTCGCTCAGACTTGGGCTACAAGGCCATTGAGGATTTGCGAAACGCGGCAGAACCGGCCAAGTGCGGCGCTGTGGGGGTCGGCAACGCTAGTTACTACTGGCCCAAACTTCTGGCGGACAGTTTTGGATTTAAGCTAAACATCGTTCCGGGCTATCAAGGCGCGGCCGATGTTCACCTCGCCATTGAAAAAGGCGAAATGCACTGCTGGGGCGGCACGGTTCAAAACTATTTCGGCACCGAGCCGAGCCGAAGCTGGATCAAAACCGGATTCGTTCGCCCGCTCGCGCAAGGCGGGCGATCGCGCCATCCCCAACTCACCGAGGTTCCGACGATCTGGGACCTAATGGACAAGCATAGAACCCCAGAGGCGACAAGGGCGCTGGCTGGCGTGCTCCTGGCGCCAGATGATCTGGGTCGCATTCTGTTCGGCCCTCCGGGGATTCCGATGGACCGAGTCAGAGTTCTGCGCGATTCATTTATGAAAATGCTGAATGATGCCGATGTCGTAGCCGATGCCCGACGCAAACGATTCGAGCCAAATCCGATTAGCGGCGACGATGTTGAAAGCTTGCTAAAAGGCCTCGTTCCGTCCCCGGAGGTCATCCAGCGGGTGAAGACATTTTTACAGAAGTAGCCGCAAGACGGCTTTTGACGTCTACCCGGAAGGCAAAATTTATCCGGACTTCGATCCGTAAGTGCAACGACGAAGTCATCGGAGGACAAGATGAAAAAAATTCTTTTAGGGCTTTTTTTCTTATTGATATGGGACTCTACCCTTTACGGTCAGACGCTTTTCTATAACGGAAGGATGATTTCGCTGGTGGTCGGGACCAGCGCGGGGGGTCTGTATGATCGTTATGCGCGCCTCATAGCGGAACATTGGGGCAAGCATATTCCAGGAAATCCAAGCTTCGTTGTGCAAAACATGCCGGGAGCCGGCTCGCTGATCGCGGCCAACCATGTTTACGGCGTAGCGAGGCCCGACGGTCTAACCATCGGATCCGTCATTCCCGCTATTTACTTCAATCAGCTCGCCGGGCGACAAGAGGTGCGATTTGACTGGGCGAAATTCAAGTATATCGGCAGCGTGGACCGCTCAGATAATCTCCTATACATGCGTACCGACACGCCTGTTAAGACGATTCACGATATGCGCCATACCACTCAACCGCCCAAGTGCAGCGCTACCGGTACAGGCACAGTCGGCCATTACACGCCAATGCTTCTAAATCAAACTCTAGGGACAAAATTTGACCTGGTTCTAGGTTATCCGGGGGCACCGGAGATGGATCTGGCGGTGGAAAAAAATGAGACCCAGTGCCGCGCGCTGAGCCTTGTCTCCTGGTTCAGCGGCGAGCCCTATCAGACATGGAGGAGCAAAGGTTTCGTGCGTGTGCTCATTCAAACCGGGAGAACGCGCGATGAGAGGTTGCCGCAAACTCCGACGCTCAACGAGCTGATGGACGAGTTCAAAACCGATGATCTAGGGCGCCGGCTGGCTACCGTGGTTCTCGCGTCCGGAGAATTCGGCCGTCCTTACGTACTTCACCCCGGGATTCCGGCCGAAAGGCTCAAGATTCTACGCGAAGCATTTGCCAAAACAATGGCTGATCCCGAGTTTTTGGAGGAGGCAAAAAGGCGCAATCTAGATATAAAACCCTCCACCGGGGATGAACTGGAAATATTAGCAAGAGAAGTAATGGGGCAACCGCCCCGGGTCATCGAAAGGGTGAAGAAACTCATGGGGAACTGACTTCGCACGCGGTCCAACGACGGGATTTGCGCCTGCTTTGGAACCGCTATTTCTCAACGCAGGAGAATCCTACGGTTGAAAAAGTTTTCCGAACCAAAGTCTCGATTAAGAGTCAAATTCTGGCAAAAAACAAGGAGGAATCACTATGAAAACACTGAAGACGGCGAATTTCGCCTTTCTGTCATTACTCTTAATGGTCGGCTTCTTGACTACGGCGTACGGCGCTGACTTCTACCAAGGCAAGACCATCCGCTTCATAGTCGGCGCTCCGGCCGGAGGAGGCTACGATACCTATACCCGCGCCATCGCGCGGCATATGGGGAAGCATATTCCCGGCAATCCGTCGATGCTAATAGAAAACATGGACGGAGCGGGTTCGCTGATCGCCGCCAATTACACTTACAACCGAGCCAAGCCGGACGGCTTGTCCATCGGCGTTTGGATCAGCGGTCAGATCATACGCCAGGCGCTGGGCGATAAAAGCATCAGATTTGACGGGCGTAAATTCGGCTGGCTCGGCGCGCCGAGCAAGGGATCACCCACCTGCGCGATTATGGGCTTTACCGGACTAAAAACTTGGGAGGATGTTGTCAATTCAAAGCGATCCATCCGGATGGGCGGCGTGCGCGCGGGAACCGCTTATGACGATGTGCCGACGATCTTAAACAATGTGGCGGGAACAAAATTTGACGTGATTTCGGGCTATGCGGGCACCGCCCCTGTGCGTCTGGCTATGCAATCGCGAGAAGTCGAAGGGGCCTGCTTGGGGTGGGAATCGATGAGCGTGTCGAATAGAGCCATGCTGGACGCCAAGGGCGATAACAAACTGATTCCCTTTATTGCCCACAAAAAGCTCGAAGATCCCGAAGTCAAGGATCTCCCGCTTTTTACCGACGTCATCAAAGGCGAAACCAATCTTGCGACGTATAAAACCTGGGCGGCTTCCTATGAGTTTCAGCGGCCCTTTTCATTGCCGCCCAACACACCCAAGGCGCGGCTTGAGACCCTACGTAAAGCCTTTGCGACGACGTTGAGAGACTCTGAATTTTTGGCCGAGGCAAAAAAGACCAAGCTAGATATCGAGCCCGTCTCCGGGGAAGAAATCGAGGAATATGTCAAGCAGATCTATGCGATGACGGACAACGTGAAGAAAAATCTCGGATTTCTGGTGAGACCCATCCAGACGAAAGGTAACTAATTATAAAACGGGGTGCGACACGAGGGCATATCGAGCAATGTTGTTTCCCGTCGAGGCCGGGAGCGTTATACGCTGCGACACCAAAGGAGGGAGAAGTGATGCAGACAATATTTTTCTACTTCTTAATCGTTGCTCTCGGTTTGGCCTCTACCGGCATATCTCCGACTGCTGTCGTCGCCGATGAGTTTTACAAAGGGAAAACGGTTCGTCTGATTGTCGGTTATGCCGCGGGGGGCGGCTATGATACCTATGCTCGGGCAATTGCGCGGCATGTTGGAAAACACATTCCGGGCAATCCCACGCTCATCGTCGAAAATATGGACGGAGCCAGTAGTCTTCTTTCGGCCAACTATCTTTACAGCAAGGGCGAGTCCAATGGTCTCACGATGGGGAGCTGGAACGCCAATTTGACGACGCAACAGGCTCTGGGAGGAAGAGCCGTCAGGTTTGACGCTCGAAAGTTTGGCTGGATTGGCGCCCCTGCCAAGGGACAAAACGTATGCGCGATCATGGGATTTACCGGCCTTAAGAACCTGCACGACATCATGGCGTCGAAGAAGGAGATCAAGCTCGGCGGCACAAGGCCAGGCGCGGGCACCGATGACTTTCCGAAGCTCATGAATGTGCTCGCGGGAACAAAATTTAACGTCATTTCAGGCTATACGGGCACCGCGCCGATACGAATAGCGATGCAAAGGAGGGAGGTGGAAGGGGCCTGCTGGACTTGGGACTCCATGAGGGTGACAGCGAGGCCGATGCTCGATGCCAAGGGGGATGATAGGTTGATTCCTTTTATCATACAGGGAAAATTTCCGGACCCTGAAGTCAAGGATCTACCTCAGTTTACCGATGTCATAAAAGGCGAGGAAAACCTCGCCGCCTTCAAGGCCTATGTTCGCCCCTATGAGTTCCAGCGGCCGCTCACGGTTCCGCCAAACACTCCCAAGGATCGGCTCACTACCCTGCGCAGGGCCTTCAAAGCGACCATGGAAGACCGTGAATTCCTTGCCGAGGCGGAGAAGTCGAAGCTGCTGATCGAATACAGCTCGGGGGAAGAGATAGAAAAATACGTTGAGGAGATACTCTCCATTTCACCAGGCGCGAAAGAGAAGCTGCAATTTCTAACCGCCCGGTGAACCAAGCCTAAAAACAAGGAGGCAAACATGAAAGAACCAAGGTTGGTAACGATCATAGGCTTTTCGCTGTTGACTTTTTTTCTCATAGGCTCGACTGGCGCTCTGGCCAAGGAATTTTATCAAGGCAAGACGATCCGCTTCATCGTCGGCTTCGCCGCGGGCGGCGGATATGATGCCTACACGCGCACCATCGGGCGCTACATTAGCCGCTACATTCCCGGTAACCCTTCCATAGTGGTCGAGAACATGGACGGGGCGGGGAGTGTCATCGCCGCCAATCATCTCTATCACAAGGCCAGTAAGAACGGTTTGACTGTGGGTATTTGGAATTCACAAAACGTCTTCAATCACATGATGGGGGATGCGAGTATCCGTTTTGACGGCCGTAAGTTTGGCTGGATCGGCTCGCCCAGCAAGGACTCCGTCGCCTGCGCCATCATGGGTTTCTCCGGCCCCAAAACTTTCGATGAAATCGTCAAATCAAAGAAACCCATTCGTATGGGCGCAACCAGAGCGGGAAACACGGCGCAACTACCGGCCATGCTGAACCAATGGGCCGGAACTAAATTCGATATTATTCCGGGTTATTCCGGGACATCGCCGATCCGTCTGGCAATGAACTCGCGGGAAGTCGAAGGCGCCTGTTGGACTTGGGATTCCATGCGTTCCACGGCCCGGGCGATGCTCGATGCCAAGGGCGATGAGAGAATGATTCCTTTTCTCATCGCCGATCGCTGGGAAGATCCTGAGGTCAAGGGAATCCCGCTGTTCCGCGAGGTCATAAAAGACAAAGATAATTTACACGCCTTCATTACCTGGAATGCACCTAACGAATTCGCCCGCCCGTTCTCGCTACCGCCGGGCTCGCCTCCTGAGGCGCTCAGCACCCTGCGCAAAGCCTTCAAGGCCACCATGGAGGATAAGGACTATATCGCCGACGCGGAAAAATCCAAGCTTACGGTTGATTATGTTTCCGGGGAGCAAGTGGAACAACATGTTAAACAAATTTATTCGATTTCAAATGACGTCAAGCAGCGACTCGACTTCTTGGTGAGGAAAGCGAAAACACCATAGGAGATTCCTGTGCTTGAATACTTTTACGCCTTTAACGACGGGTTGATCAAAGTTCTGCCTCTCTCTCCGCAGGGGACGGAAACATTCTTGTTCATGATGCTTGGGATGGCAATCGGCTTTGTCGTCGGCATCCTTCCGGGTCTAGGGGGCGCTACCACCCTGGCGCTCATGCTGCCTTTCATCTACAAGATGGAGCCGGTAACCGCCTTTGCCTTCCTCCTGGGCTCCAACGCCGTAACTGCCACCACCGGGGATATCACATCGGTTCTGTTTGGAGTTCCAGGCGAAGGAATCACCGCCGCAACCATCGTCGACGGCCACCCCATGGCGAAAAACGGCGAAGCGGGCCGCGCCTTGGGAGCCGCCCTGATGAGCTCTCTCGTTGGCGCGGTGTTTGGCGCCTTTATCCTCGCACTGGCGATCCCCGTGGTCAGTCCTCTGGTTCTTTCCATCGGCTCGGCGGAGTTTTTTATGCTCGCGGTGCTGGGAATCACCTACGTCGCGGCCCTTAGCGGCGAAAATATTCCCAAGGGACTTTTGGCCGGTGGTCTGGGTCTTGTGCTGGCCATGATCGGCCTCGACCCCATCGAGAGCGTGCCCCGGTTTACACTCGAACCCGTACTAGGTAACGACAATGCGCTTTTTTTGTGGGATGGAGTGTCGCTGATCAGCGTGACCGTCGGACTTTTCGCCATCCCGGAGATCATCGATCTGGCGGTTCAAGGCACGAGCATCGCCGGCGATAAGAAACCAGGCAAACTGGGTGGGGTGATGGAAGGCATCAAAGATACTTTTCGTCATTGGAAGCTTGTGCTGCGTTGTAGCGGTATCGGGGCTTATATCGGACTCATTCCGGGGATGGGAGGGGGCCCGGCCCAGTGGCTCGCCTATGCTCATGCGGTACAAAGCTCCCCCAACAAAGAACGCTTTGGCCGGGGCGCCGTGGAAGGTGTCCTTGGACCTGGAGCGGCGAATAATTCGAAAGAAGGCGGATCGTTGATCCCGACAGTGGCCTTCGGCGTGCCGGGCAGCGTCTCGATGGCGATCATTCTAGGAGCGTTTATCATCCAGGGCATCGTGCCGGGACCGGATCTGCTAAATCCCGCCAAACATCTAACCCTGACGTTCTCCTTTGTCTGGATCATCGTGATCACCAACATCATCACGGTCGCCATCTGTTTACTATTCCTCAACCAGTTGGCCAGGATCACGTTCGTCAAAGGGACTTACCTGATCCCATTTCTCCTCTTGCTCATATACCTCGGCGGTTTTGCCACCAAGAACAGCTTTGGCGACATCATGCTGGTTGTCATCTTTGGCGCGTTGGGCTGGCTGATGGTGAAGTTCGATTGGCAGCGCCCCCCCCTGCTTCTCGGCTTGGTGCTGGGCGGGATCGCGGAGAACAATCTATTTATCGCCAGCCGCATTTATGGGATTCGCTGGTTGCTGCACCCCGGGGTTTTGGTCATAGCCGCAATTATCCTCGCCGGCGTGTTCTACCCTTATATAGCAGCCCGCTTGAAACAGTCCCGCGATTCGGGCCCCGGCTTGCTTTCAGGTTCGGCGGCAACATCCGCAAAGATCGTGTCTGTGCCAGCTACGATTCGCGTTGCGCGCGCTTCATTCGCCCTTTTTATCCTGGCGGTATTCGGTTACGTGATATACGAGGCCTACCTCGGCTTCGGCGCCTGGGAGCCCCGCGCCGCGCTTTTCCCGCGGGTGATCGGCTTACCCGCCTTGTTGATCGCAGCTTTTATTTTCATTCAGGAGGTCCTACGCAAGACACAGAAAATCAAAGTGGAAGAATACTCCATTGAGCCGCAGCCCGAAATCGACCCTGTCCTTGTGCGCCAAAGAACCGTATCGATCGGCGGCTGGATCCTCGGCTTCTTTTTCGCTATTTGGCTTCTGGGTTTTCCTACCGCATCCGCGGTCGCCACTTTTCTCTACCTCAAGCTCGGCGCCAAAGAGCACTGGCTGCCTTCGTCGGGATTGACCCTGGCCGCTTGGCTGTTCATTTACGGTTTATTCGATTACGGGCTGCAGATGCCGTTTCCCACCGGGACAGTTTTCGACTGGTTGGGCATTGACCTTGCGGGCGTGCGAAGCATGTTTGTGGGCTAAAGGTTGAACTCTTGAAATTGAAGGTCGCTCTGGCAGCGAGAAGCGATAATCGGAAATATGGTTCTATCAACCCCAGCAAACCGTGGCGCGCATGAGAGTGCTGCTGGTCATGTGAGTTCCGGGGACATCGCTCGGCGCGCAAGGACCAATATTGAGCCTAAGGTCTGCTGAAAGGTTGAAGCCGAGGACTATAGCGGAATGAAGTTAAAAAATTTCAGCTTGGGACTTTTAATAGGACTGATTTTTATTGTTCTGGCGAGCTGCCGCTTGTTCGCCCAGACTCCCTTTTATCAAGGCAAGACGATCACCATTATCCATGGGCGCTCAGCCGGGGGATCGGGAGAATACCGCGCGCGTTCGGTAGCGCCGTTCTTACAAAAATATATCCCCGGGAATCCCACAATCGTACATGAGCATATGGACGGAGCCGGCGGCCGCAAGGCGGCCAATCACATCTTCAACACGGCTCGTCCCGACGGCCTCACCATCGGCAGCGTCGGTAGCGGTGTGGTTGTTAGCGCCGTGCTCGGCGAAACAGGCGTTCACTACGATCTCGACAAATTTCACTTCGTCGGCTCGCCTTACAGTGCGACTCACTATCTGTTTTTGACGCGCCGAGAGGCCGGACTTCCAACCCTCGACCAACTTCGGCAAGCTTCGAGCGCGCGCTTGGGTGCTCAGTCCGTCGGCCACAGCAACTACACCGTCGGCCGCATCATGGCATGGCTCCTCGGGCTCAAGGCAATTAAGGATGTCACCGGCTTTTCGAATCCGGAGCGCAGGATCGCGTTGATGCGCGGTGAAATCGATGCCATCGCCGTATCCGACAGTGGGCTGCTGGATCGCCAGGCGGACTGGCTGGAAAAAGGTCTCGTCGATCTCCATGTGATCTTTGCCGTGCCGAGAGAAAATAAACATCCGCGCTTTCACTATTTGCCCGATATTGACGGCTTCGCCAAAACCGAGCGGGAACGCAAGATAGTGGCTATGTTCCGCAATTTCAGCCTGACGGGTTCGCCATTCATTCTTCCTCCAGCCACACCCAAAGAGCGGGTAGAAATTTTCAGAGAAGCCCTGCGCAAGACTTTCAAAGATCCCGCTTTTTTCCAAGAATACCGCAAACTGGTTGGTGACGACCCGAGTCCGCTTATGCCGGAAGCGAATGAGAAGGCGATTCGCGACTTGCCTCGGGATGCGGAGACCGTAGAGCTTTACAAAAAGTTCGTCGGCGCAGGGCCGCTGCCGCCGCGGTGATTTGACTAGGTTCAAAATGTTCAAACGGTTCAAATCGTTCCAGCCCCCTCCTTCATCCTCCCCCGCGACGCGGGGGAGGACCAGGGGTGGGGGATTGAACGAAGCGCAGCGATTGAACGGATCGAACGTTTTGAACATGCTGGAGGTACGAACATGCTAAAGACCGTGGTTCTCATCGCTTACAGTGTGCTCTCGTTAACTTCAGCCTTCGCCCAAGCGCCATTTTATCAAGGCAAGACCATTACCCTCGTTACGACCACCGCTCCCGGCGGAACCACAGATTTTCGCGTAAAAGCCATGGTCCCGTTCCTGCGAAAATATATCCCGGGAAATCCAGCGATTTTGATTGAGTACATGCAGGGCGGAGGAGGTCGCAAAGCAGCCAATCACCTCTATCACTCGGTCCGCCCAGACGGTCTCACCATAGGCGCGGTCAGCGGGGCAATCGTGGGCTTGGGTATAATGCGCGAACAAGGCGTGTCCTATGATATCGACAAGTTTATTTATCTTGGCACCCCAGAGCACGAAAACCACGCAGTCATCTACACCAGGAGAGAGCTCGGGCTCGATACTCTGGAAAAGCTTAAAGCCAGACCTGGTATCAGGATCGGCGGGCAGACCATCGGTCATACTGCGTATGTCGGCGGGCGGCTTTTCGCCTACTTCTTGGACATGAAGGAGCCAAAGTTCATAGTCGGCTACAGTGGCCCCGAGGTGGACGTAGCCCTGATAAATGGCGAGCTTGACGGTCGAGCGAATGCGGCGGTATCGGTTTTGCGCCGCAATCCAGAGTGGTTGGACAAAGGTGTCATGAACTTTCACGCGATCATGGAGATCCCGAAAGGGGAAAAACATCCCCGTCTCGGTCATCTTCCGGAGATAGAAAACTTCGCTAAGACCGAAAGGGAAAAAAGGGTTCTTGCCGTTTGGCGCGCATTCCGCGGCGTTGGCTCCCCATATATCTTACCTCCCGGAACACCCCGGGACAGGGTTGAGATTCTTGAAGAGGCGATGCGCAGGACTTTCAAAGATCCCGAGTTCCCAAAGTACTTCAAGAAACTGGTGGACGACGATCCTTCACCACTGGGAGCTGCGGATTTGGTCCGGGTGATCAAGGAGATGCCGCGGGACCCGGAGATCCTGGAGTTGCTAAAAAGATTCGCGGGCGCAGGGCCGTTGCCGCCGCGATGATTTGAATAGGTTCAAAATGTTCAAACGGTTCAAATCGTTCCAGCCCCCTCCTTCATCCTCCCCCGCGACGCGGGGGAGGACCAGAGGTGGGGGATTGAACGAAGCGCAGCGATTGAACGGATTGAACGTTTTGAACATGCTGGAGGTACGAACATGCTAAAGACCGTGGTTCTCATCGCTTACAGTGTTCTCTCGTTAACTTCAGCCTTCGCCCAAGCGCCATTTTATCAAGGCAAGACCATTACGATCATACAAGGCGTTGACGCAGGCGGCCTAGCAGATTTACGGACAAGATCTTTGATCCCCTTTTTGCACAAGTATATCCCAGGGAATCCAACCATCGTTAGCGAGTACATGCCCGGCGGGGGAGGCCGAAAGGCGGCAAATCATGTCTACAGATCGGCCCGGCCCGACGGGCTTACTATCGGCAGACCGGGCGCCGGCATGGTTTCCGCTGCGGTGCTAGGAGAAAGCGGAGTTCTCTACGACCTCGATAAGTTTTTTTATCTGGGCTCTACCAATAGCACGGCCCGTATCCTCTTTTTCACGAGGAAGCAGGCTGGCTTAAACAGCATAGAGAAACTCCAGTCCGCCACCGGCGTCAGGATCGGGGCCCAGTCTGTGGGTTTCTCTATCTATAATGACGCGCGCCTTTTCGCGTACCTCATCGGTCTTAAAGAACCGAAGTTCGTAACCGGCTATTCGGGCCCCGAGATTGACCAGGCGCTGATGCAGGGCGAGGTAGACGCCCGATCGTCGCCCGCGGATACGGTCTTACATCGCAACCGAGACTGGCTCGACAAAGGATTGGTAGACTTTCACGCAATCTTGGAAATCCCCAGGGGGGACAAGCATCCTCAGTTCAGCCATCTTCCCGAGGTTGAGAGCTTTGTTAGGTCGGATAGAGAGCGTAAGCTGGTCGACTTGGCGCGCGCTTACAGAGTAGCCGGCGGCCCTTCCATTCTGCCACCGGGAACGCCCAAGGATAGGGTAATTATTCTCCAGGAGGCCTTTCGCAAAATCTATAAAGATCCGGAATTTCTGCGCGAGTACAAAAAACTCACCGGTGAGGAAGCGACGCCTCTCTTGCCCGAGAATCACGAGAAGGTGATCAGAGAAATTCCGCGCGATCCTGAAGTGATCGAGCTATTCAAAAAACTAGCGGGCGCGGAGCCCCTGCCGCCTCGGTAGACAGTCAAATTGACTCAAGGAGGTTTCGATGGATATGAAATTAATTGATTTTTGTTGTGGGAGGCTCTTATGAAAAGAACATTTTTTACCGTGGTCTTAGTGATTGGGTTTGCCCTTCTCACGAGCATTGCGCATGCAACCTCGCATGAATTTTTTAAGGGTAAAACCATCAGGCTCGTGGTGGGGACCTCCGCGGGAGGGGCCATGGACGAGTGGAGTCGATTTCTGGCGCCGCATCTGGCTAGAAACATCCCGGGCAGCCCCGATATCGTGGTACAGAATATGCCGGGCGCGGGGACCGTGATCGCCGCGAACTATATCAGTAACATCGCCAAACCTGATGGTTTAACGCTCGGGCTTGTTAACCCCGCCATCTACGTCGATCAGCTTATAGGAGCAAAAGAAGTAAAGTTCGACTGGCCGAAATTTTCCTGGATAGGCTCTCCGGAACGGATCGACCAGGTATTGTTTATCCGCACGGACTTTCCGCAAAAGACGCTGGACGATCTTCGCAGGGCTCCCGAGGCGCCAAGGTGCGCAGCCACCGGGCGCTCGGGGGCTGGTTATTTTTTACCGAAGCTGCTTGAGGAGGGGCTCGGGCTTAAAGTTCAGATGGTGGTCGGCTACGGCGGCGGTGGCGACATGAACTTGGCGATGGAGAAAGGGGAGATACAGTGCCGCGCTGGAACTGTTTCGGCCTACGTGGGACGCGAACCTACTCGGACTTGGAATTCCAACGGCTTTGTTCGACCGTTGGTCCAAAGCGGGACCAAGCGTTATGCCAAGTTGCCCGACGTCCCCACAATCTATGAGTTGATGGAGAGCTATAAAACACCCGATGCCATTAAGCGAGTAGCTAAAGTGTTGCTCTCCTCCGGCGATCTCGGTCGCCCCTTTTTCGCTCCACCGGGGTTGGCTGTCGACCGGTTGAAAATTCTTCGCGCTGCCTTTGCGAAGACTATGAATGACGAGTCTCTGTTGGCTGAAGCCAAGAGGAAAAAATGGGATCTTGATCCCATGGGCGGCGAGGAACTAGAAACATTAGCCAAAGAAATTATGGTGCAACCGCCGGAGGTAATCGAAAGGGTCAAAAAACTCCTGCGAGATTAGAGTGGAGGCGAGCGAGCTTACAAAACAGATTCAGGTTTATTCAGCAATAACGGAGGCCAAAATGAAAAAGACGCTGTTTATAATCTTTTTTCTTTTGCTGATCGGGAATCCGGCCGCGCAAGCGCAGGCTCCTTTTTATAAGGGCAAAACCATCACGTTCATCACTGGATCGAACCCAGGAGAGTTGTTCGATGTCTACGTACGCACTATCGGCCAGTTTCTAGTAAAGCATATCCCAGGGAATCCCGACATTATTGTTCAGAACATGCCGGGTGCAGGCCACATGATCGCGGCCAATCATGTCTACAACATCGCCAAGCCGGACGGGTTGACCATCGCCGGGACTCTGGCCACCCTCTACATCGATCAACTCGTCGGCCAGGCGGAGGTCAAGTATGATTGGGGAAAATTCTCTTGGATAGGCAACGCTGGGAAGTCACCCCAGATGCTTTATATGCGGGCCGATAGCCCTTACAAAACCCTCGACGATGTGCGTAATGCGAAGGAGCCTCCCAAATGCGGTTCCACGGGCATCTCTAATTCCGCTTACGTCATACCCAAGCTGCTGGAGCAAACGATCGGGGCAAAATTCAACGTCGTGCTCGGCTACTCGGGCGGCTCGGCTATCGACCTGGCGGTTGAGAGGGGTGAAGTGATCTGTCGCGCTTTCAGCACAGAGGCTTACTTTTCGCGGGAGCCGTTTCATACCTGGCGCAAGAAAGGTTTCGTGCGGGTTCTCGTGCAAGGTGGGAAGACAAGGGATGAAAGGTTACGCGATACCCCGACGTTCGATGAAGTTTTGGACAAGTACAACGCGGCAGAAACGGGCCGGCGCCTGATAAAAGTGATGCTCGCTTCGAGCGAGTTTTTCCGGCCGCACTACGGTCCCCCCGGCATACCGCCGGAGCGTGTAAAAATCCTGCGCGAAGCCTACATGAAGACAATGAAAGACCCTGCGTTTTTAGCGGAGGCGAAAAAAAGAATACTAGAGTTGAACCCAACCAGCGGCGAGGAGATGGACTCCCTCATCAAAGAGGTTATGGACCAGCCACCCGAAGTCATCGAGCGAATGAAAAAACTGCTGGGGAAGTAAGGCTACGAAAGGTCTCGTATATCGGTGCTAAATCATCACTTTTTCGCTAAGGAGGGCTGCGATGAAACGCCAAATGAGTCACTTTGTAATCTCAACCGAGGTCCTACTCGTTGTTCTGTTAGCCTTTTTTGCCATTACCCCTGAATCCGCTCTTTCACAAACTTCTTTCTATCAGGGCAAGACGATAAGGATCATCCACGGTCGCAACCCGGGCGGCTCGGGAGATCTGCGGGTAAGAGCGATAGGCCCGTATCTGCAAAAATACATCCCTGGCAACCCCACGATACTGAATGAATTCATGCCGGGGGGCGGTGGCCGCAAAGCGGCAAACTTTATTTTTGGCACAGCGGCGCCCGACGGATTGACCATCGGCAACACCGGAGGGGGTATGGTGGCAAGCGCGGTGCTCGGTGAAACCGGGGTTCAGTACGATCTCGACAAGCTTATCTTTCTCGGTTCCCCCTATAGTTCTACGCATTATATTTTTTTGAGCCGCCGGGAGGCTGGAATCACAAGTCTGGAAAAACTGCGGTCCGTCTCAGGGCTCCGCGTCGGAGCTCAATCCGTGGGACACACGATCTATAACATCGGTAGAGTGTTCGCTTGGGTGACCGGATTGAAAGAACCCAACTTTGTTACCGGTTATTCGAGTCCTGAGCGCGACGTGGCTTTACTGCGAGGTGAGATCGACGCTATGGCCACATCCGACGATCAGCTCACGCGCAATATTGATTGGGTTAAAAAGCAACAGGTCGATCTTCACTTGTTGTTGGCGGTTCCGAGGGATCTAAAGCATCCGCAATTTGGCCATCTCCCGGATTTGGAAATGTTTGCCAAATCGGAGAGAGAGCGCAAAGTGATCGCGATGTTTCGTAATCTCAGATTAACGGGTTCGCCGTTCTTCGCTCCTCCGGGGACTCCCGCAGACCGGATCGCAACGCTCACGCAGGCCATCACCCGGGCTTTTAAGGATCCGGAGTTTAGCAAAGAGTACAAAAAGCTTGTGGGCGACGATCCATCACCGCTTTTCCCAGAAGAAAATCAAAGGGCGATTCGGGAATTGCCGCGGGATCCGGAGACCATTGGAATTTTCAACAAACTTGCGGGTCCGGGCCCGTTGCCGCCGCGCTAATTTGAAAAAGGAAATTTGCCGTGAATGGTAACCGTTAAATCCAGGATGGAGGTCTTTATGAAGTGCAAGAAAAACAACTTGGGACTTTCTGCAACTTTGTTTATCGCCTCTCTCTATCTTGTGACGTCGCCACAGGATCTTTTTCCCCAGTCCTCTTTCTTTCAGGGTAAAACCATCACCATTGTACAAGGTCGTGATCCCGGAGGAACGGGGGACATAAGGGTAAGAGCCATGCTTCCCTTCCTGCAGAAGCATATTCCCGGCAATCCGACCATTATTAATCAGTACGTGCCGGGAGGCGGAAGCCGAAATGCCGCAAATCATGTCTACAAGTTACCTCGCCCCGACGGGCTTACTATCGGCAACCTGGGCCTCGGCATGGTATCTGCTGCGCTACTTGGAGAGCCGGGAGTGACCTACGAACTCGACAAGTTTTTTTATCTCGGTTCGCCTTTTAGCAGCCATCATGCGATCTTTGTGACCCGCAAGGAGGCTGGGCTAAGCAGTATGGAAAAACTCCGAGCTGCCGAAGGAATCAGAATCGGCGGTCAATCAGTGGGGTTTTCTACCTATATCGAAGGTCGCCTGTTCGCCTACATGATCGGCCTGAAGGAGGCAAAATTTGTTACCGGCTATGGGGGCGCTGAGTTGGACGTCGTCCTTATGAATGGCGAGATTGACGCGCGGGCGACCAGCGCGGACACCGTGGCGCGGCGAAATCCCGACTGGCTTAAAAAAGGCCTGGTCGATTTTCACGCGATCATTGAGGTGCCAAAAGGGGAAAAGCATCCCGCGTTTCCCAATTTGCCGGAGCTTGAGAGCTTCGCCAAATCCGAAAAGGAACGAAAGATTATGACTATGCAACGGGCCTTCCGGGTCGCCGGCCAGCCTTTCGTGCTTCCCCCTGGCACGCCTAAGGATCGAGTTGAAATTCTTCGAGAAGCATTTCGCAAGACTTATAACGACCCCGAGTTTCACAAGGAATATCAAAAGCTCACTCGCGACGATCCTACACCGTTGTTGCCCGACGCCCATGAGAAAACCATCAGAGAGGTTCCCCGCGATCCGGAGATCGTCGCAGTTTTCAAGGGAATCGCGAGTGCCGGGCCGCTGCCGCCGCGCTAGCAAATATTTTGGCTGAGCCGACTGGCCTAAACAGTAGCCGAAAGGAGGAAAAGACGAACAGACAATAATGGACGATGGGGGTTGACAGCATGAGATGGCACGGTTTCTCGCTAATGGAGATGGCGTCAAATTTAAAAAGGAGGCGCTTAAAATGAACAAAAGAATTCATTTCTCTCTGGCAGCCATTACTGGTCTTTTGCTTCTCCTCGGCACAGCCCAAGCGACTACTCATGAATTCTATAAGGGTAAGACCGTAAAAATTGTAGTGGGGTTTTTAGCAGGCGATGTCTTTGATCTGTGGGCGCGTTTGTACGCCCAACATATGCCAAAGTATATTCCAGGAAAGCCTGACATCATCGTGCAAAACATGCCCGGCGCCGGATCGATGATCGCGGCCAATCACGTCTATAGCGTGGGCAAGCCTGACGGGTTGACGTTGGGATCACCTCTGCCCGCGCTGTACTTCGATCAGCTTGTCGGTCGCAAAGAGGTGCAGTTTGACTGGGCAAAATTCACTTGGATCGGTTCGCCTGTCCAGAGCGAGCATCAAATGTATATGCGCACCGACGCGCCGTATAGGACCATGGAAGATATTCGCAAGGCCACCGTGGCTCCAAAGTGCGGCACCACGGGAACGGGTTCGACGGGCTACTACGTTCCCAAATTCCTGGAAGAGTCCATAGGGGCAAAGTTCAATATCATCACCGGCTACCAGGGAGGCCAGGATATCGACCTCGCCGTGGAGCGTGGAGAGTTACAGTGTCGGGCTTTTACCATCGAGGCCTTCTTCGCGCGCGAGCCGTTCCATACCTGGCGCAAAAAGGCTTTTGTTCGTACCGTAGTTCAAACCGGGCGCAGTCGGGACGCCAAACTGCCAGACACCCCTACGATCTATGAACTGATGGATCAGTATAAGACCCCTGAGGCGACCCGGCGTCTGGGCAATGTTGTGCTTACAGCCGGCGCGCTCGGCCGTCCCATCGTGGGCACGCCGGGCATCCCTTCCGAACGAGTCAAAATCTTGCGCGAGGCGTTTAATAAGACCCTGACAGACCCGGACTTCCTCGGGGAGCTCGAAAGGCGCAAATATGAATTGCAGCCGGTGAAAGGAGAAGTCCTCGAGGCCATGGCCAAGGACGTGATCGCGCAGCCGCCGGAAGTTATCGAGCGGATGAGGAAGCTTTTAGGCAAGTAGAATCCGTGGCGATTGTCCGGTCTTTGTAACTAAAAACAAATTCTCGATCAGCCATATGGTGTTGTCTGACACAAACCCAAATGGATAGCAGGAGGAGCTATGGCGATTTTACAAAAGTCACTGCGCCTAGCATCGCTTTTTCTCGGTGCGTTTTGCCTCTTTTCGGATTTCGCTTTTTCCCAAGCTCCCTTCTACCAGGGCAAAACTGTCACGCTCATCGCCACCACGGCTCCCGGGGGAAGCGGCGACCTGCGGATAAAAGCCATGGTGCCCTTTCTGAAAAAACATATCCCCGGAAATCCCACAGTCGTCATTGAGTACATGGACGGCGGAGGGGGCCGCAGGGGAGCAAACCATATATATCATTCGGCGCGTCCCGATGGGCTCACCGTAGGGGCGGCCAGCGGCGCCATCGTGGGCCTGGGCATCATGCGGGAAAAAGGAGTTACCTACGATCTAGACAAGTTCATTTATCTGGGTACTCCGGAGCATGAAAACCACGCTGTCATCTACACTCGGCGAGAACTCGGATTGGATAGCCTGGAGAAGCTTAGAGCTAAGCCGGGTATTAGAATCGGCGGTCAGACCGTGGGCCATACGTCCTATGTTGCGGGGCGGCTTTTTGCGTACTTTTTGGACATGAAGGATCCGAAGTTCATCGTGGGTTACACCGCCCCCGAAGTGGACGTAGCGCTGGTGAACGGCGAGCTTGATGCTCGAGCGAATGCGGCAGTGTCGGTATTGCGCCGCAACCCGGACTGGCTAGAGAAGGGTCTGATGCATTTTCATGCCATCTTGGAGATTCCTAAAGGTGAAAAACATCCGCGCCTGGGTCATCTTCCAGAAATTGAAAGTTTCGCCAAGACTGAGAGGGAAAAAAGGGTTCTCACGGTTTGGCGTGCTTTCCGAGGCGTTGGGTCTCCTTACATATTGCCTCCCGGAACGCCCAAAGACAAAGTCGAGATTCTCGAAGAGGCGATGCGTAAGACGTTCAAAGATCCAGAATTTCCAAAGTACTTCAAGAAACTGGTAGATGATGATCCTTCGCCATTGGAAGCACGGGATTTGGTCCGGGTGATCAAGGAGATGCCGCGCGACCCCGAGATCCTTGAGTTGCTCAAAACTTTTTCTGGAGCAGGACCGCTACCACCGCGCTAGTTGCAATTTGGACGACTCATTCGATTCCGCTGCCGAGCGAAATTCAGTCCGTCTGGCTTTCCAAGAAGCGCTCCGCGTCGATGGCCGCCATGCATCCGGTCCCGGCGGCCGTCACGGCTTGGCGATACACGTGATCCTGCACATCGCCGCAGGCAAAGACTCCGGGAACTTTTGTTTTGGTGCCGTCATGGGTAAGGATGTAACCCGTGGGGTCCATATCCAACTGTCCGGCAAACAATTTGGAATTGGGTTCGTGGCCGATGGCGATAAAGAGTCCGCTGCACTTGAAGTCTTCAGTCTTCCCCGTCTTTACGTTCCTAAATCGAACGCCGGTCGCGCCGCTTTCTTTTGGATCGCCGTAAACTTCTTCGACCACCCTGTCCCAGAGGAAGGAAATTTTGGGATTCTTCTCCGCCCGATCCTGCATGATTTTTGAAGCTCGGAGTTTGTCCCTGCGGTGGACGATGGTGACCTTGGAGGCAAATTTCGTGAGAAATGTCGCTTCTTCCATGGCCGTATCTCCGCCACCAACCACCACGAGTTCCTTCTCTTTGAAAAAAAAACCGTCGCAGGTCGCGCAGGCTGAAACACCGTGCCCCATGAGTTTACTTTCAGACTCCAAGCCCAATAGTTTTGCTGTAGCCCCGGTGGCGATGATCAGAGCATCACCGGTTATCCTCTCTTTATTGACGATCACCTCAAACGGTCTTTGTTTTAAATTAACCGCCGTGACATCGCCGAATTCCGTTTCGCTGCCGAAACGCACCGCCTGTTTTTTAAATTCTTCCATTAAATCCGGACCCATAATCCCTTTTGGAAAGCCCGGATAATTTTCCACGTCCGTCGTGATGGTAAGCTGCCCGCCGGGCTGAGATCCTTCAATAACGAGGGGAGCGAGATTGGCCCGCGCGGCGTATATCGCCGCGGTCAGACCGGCCGCCCCCGAGCCCAAGATGATTACCCGATAGTGACTTTTTTTCTCCATGCATTTTCTGTAACATAAAACCTTTAAAGGAGAAAGTTAGTCGATGACAGCAAAGCTAAGTCACTTGGATGATCAAGGCCGCGTTAAAATGGTAGACGTCGGCAACAAAGAGGTCACGAGCCGAGTGGCCGTCGCCCGCGGCAGCGTGCGGATGCGCTCGGAGACACTCCAGCTAATTCAGGAGAAGAAAGTCGAAAAAGGTGATGTCTTTTCTGTCGCCCGCGTCGCCGGTATTATGGCGGCAAAGAGGACGCCTGATCTCATCCCCATGTGTCACCCGCTTAACATCACTTCTGTGGAAATCAAACTCCAGGCTGCAGATGATCCCCCGCGAATCGAAATCGAGGCGCGGGTGCAGGTCGACGGGAAAACCGGCGTCGAGATGGAGGCGTTGACGGCGGTGTCCGTGGCCGGTCTTACGATCTACGATATGTGCAAAGCGGTGGATCGGGAAATGTCCATTGAGGATGTGCGCTTGGTTGAGAAAAGAGGGGGTAAAAGCGGAACCTTCATTCGCAATGAATGATCTTGCATTGCCGATTTCGGATTTTTACTAAAATCGAAAATTTAAGATTTAAAAATGTCTTAACTTTATCCCGCAAGTCTATACGATGCATCGCGTCTATCTCAAACCCGGCCGCGACCGGCCGGTGCTGAACGGTCATCCCTGGATTTTTTCCGGTGCTTTACAGAGAACAGAGGGAAATGACGCGGCGGTCGGCGTTGCCGACATCTTCGACTGCAAGGAGCATTGGATCGCTCGCGGCCTCTACCACGCAAATTCGCAGATCCGCGTCCGTGTCCTGACATGGCAGAAAGAATCCATTGATCGTGTTTTTTTTTCCCGCCGCTTCTCTCAGGCTCTCGCTCTAAGACAAAAAGTTCTTGCCGCAAAAACCAGCGCTTATCGTTTGATCAACGGTGAAGGGGATTTCCTTCCAGGCCTGATCGTCGACCGCTACGGCGATTACTTTGTCTGCCAGTTTTTCACATCCGGAATGGAGATATTCAAGGACGATATCGTCGAGTGCCTTTCCGGTCTTGTTTCCGGCAGAGGGATCTTCGAGCGAAGTGAAGGACGTGTGCGCGACGAGGAGGGTCTTGCCCCATCGATCGGCGTATTGGCGGGGGAACCCCCACCCGACTCTATCGCCATCGAGGAAAACGGCTTTAAGTTCCTAGTCGAAGTAAGACGGGGGCAAAAAACAGGTTTCTTCCTAGATCAAAGGGACAGCCGTGCCTATCTTGCCACTGTGGCCCGCAATCAGTCGGTGTTGGATTGTTTTTCTTATAGCGGTGGGTTTTCGGTCTATGCCTTTGGTGGCGGGGCAAAACACGTGGTCACTTTTGATTCCTCCAGAGCGGCGTTGGAAGCGGCCGAACAAAATCTCACGCTCAATGGGTTCGCAGGCGACTGCACTGAGGTCATTAAAGGAGATGCTTTCGCCTATCTCAAGGAATGCAATACGACCTACGACATCATCATACTCGATCCACCTTCTCTGGCGCACAAGAGAAGCGATGTCGAGGCGGCGGCCGGCGGATACAAATTCTTAAATCTCCATGCCTTAAAACACTTAAATCCCGGAGGGTGGCTTCTTACCTTTTCCTGCTCCCAACATTTCTCCACCGAGCTGTTCCAAAAAGTCGTTTTTGGCGCCGCCGTCGATGCCGGGCGCCACGCCACCGTGGTAAAACGAATAGGGCATGGCGCTGATCATCCCGTAAGTCTGCATCACCCCGAGGGGGAATATCTCAAGGGCCTGGTGCTCCGCGTGTTGGACTAAATCCTTTAGTGTGGTAGAGGAAGTCGGGTTCCCCATTTCAACCAGCACTAGGGGCATTCCTCCGAAAGCATGCCCTGAGTATCATCGAAGGGGGGCCGAGGGGGCAAGCCTGGAAACCGCAGACGAGCCCTTCAGGATTGCAAATTGCAAATCTCAAAGGGCAAATTTGGAATCTGAGATCTGCGATTTGAGATTTCTCGCGGAGCGAGAACAGGGCTGCGGGCGGAAGGCTTGCCTCCTACGGACCCAACTTTCATCGCCAAGGATGATCGTAAATGATGATGAAAATTCCCGTGAGAGGTCGCTATGGCTTACTACCAATCTATTAAGGATTGGCCCGCCGATGATCGGCCGAGAGAGAAGCTTCTTGACAAAGGACCCCAGGCGTTAAGCGACACAGAGTTAGTGGCAATCATCCTTCGCATCGGCAATGCCAGTACGGGAGAGAACGCCATCGATCACGCTCGCTCCCTGTTGACGCGGTTCGGCGGCCTAAGAGGTATCGATGAAGCGTCGGTCAGCGAGCTGTCGAGGATAAAAGGGATCGGGCCAGCCAAAGTCGCGCAGCTCAAAGCATGTTTGGAAATCGCCCGTCGGGTGGGGAATCATCGATGGGAGCCCGGCCAGGCCCTGCAGTCCTCGGAAGCTGTCTTTCAGCATTTTCGCGCTCTATTGGAAAAGGAAAAACGTGAACTTTTTTACGTTGTCCTGTTAAACAACAAAAACAAAAAGCTCCGCGACGTCAAAATCTCCGAGGGCTCGCTAACGGCATCCCTGGTGCATCCTCGAGAGGTCTATCATCCGGTCATCCGAGAATCCGCCGCCGCAGTCATTTTCGTCCACAATCATCCAAGCGGCGATCCGGCGCCCAGCCGGGAAGATATCGAAATCACGCGCCGACTCAAAGAGGTTGGAGAGGTCATAGGCGTTCGCGTTCTCGATCACGTAGTGATCGGTCACGAGCGCTATTTTAGCTTCAGTGACCGAGGCATGCTTTAACCCCCCTGCGCTTTCGGCAAGCGCTTTTTTTTGCGGCGCCGAGTCACGGCAAAAACGCCTTCTCCGCGTGGCCATGTCCGAGGCACCTTTGATTGACTTCGCCCCGACTCAGGTTTATTTTGATGATACTGAAAAATCATGATGTATGAATCGATGAAACCATGAGCGCCCTTGAATTGGGGCAGTCTCACCGACGACCCACTTCCGGTCCGACTTTCGTTTATATCATCTTGGCGGCCCTGCTCTTGGGCGGCGGCTATTTGGTTGTGCCGCGATTTGAGTGGCATGCCCCGCGTGTCATGATGACGCCGGATACGGACGCCATCGGGCTCGGCTCCATTGATATCACAGCGAGCGATAGGGGAACTGGTTTAAAATCGATCACGGCAAGCCTCTTAGTGGGCTCCGCGCAACACTCGTTGGCCGCAGAGCAATTCGATCAGCCCCTGATGGAGAAGAAACTCACATTTTCCTTGTCATCAAAGTCGGTGAGCCTCAAAGAAGGGCCGGCGGTGCTGCGCCTAAGCGCTCGCGATCGATCGTGGTGGAGATTTTTCCGCGGCAACGAAACCGTCATTGAAAAAAATGTCGTCATCGACATCACCCCGCCGAAATTGGAACTGATTGCCGATGATGCCTACATCAATTTTGGAGGCTCGGGGCTCGTTGTCTTTAGAACTTCGGAGGACATGATCCGTAGTGGGGTGAAAATCGGCAAGTACTTTTTTCCTGGCTACAAAGGGCAACTTAAAGACCCCAATATCTCCATTGTGTTCTTCGCTCACCCCTATGACGTTTCCGAGGATGAAAAGGCGATCCTCGTGGCCACCGACAAGGCGGGAAACACCAGACAGATGGCGCTCCCCTATACCCTTAAAAACGTGACCTATAAAAAGAGCTCGATTGCGGTTTCCGATGAATTCATTCAAAGCAAGGTGGCACCGTTGCTCAATGACGTCGCTGCTCGCCAGGGAAGCCCAAAAGAAATCTTTATTGCCGTCAATCGAGGGCTAAGAAAAGATAATGAGGATAAGATTACAAATCTCAGTCAGAAGACGAGGGGTAAAATTCTTTGGAGCGGTACCTTCAGCCAGCTCAGCAATTCCAAAGTGGAGGCCAATTTTGCCGATGCGAGAACTTACCTCTACCAAGGTGAATCCATCGATTCGGCCTATCATTTGGGCTTCGACCTTTCCGTAACCAAGCGTTATCCCGTAGAAGCAGCCAATAGCGGCGTGGTTGTGTTTGTCGGCGACTTGGGGATCTATGGCAATACGGTCATCCTTGACCATGGACTCGGGCTCGCCACTCTATACGCCCACCTAAGCTCCATGGATGTAAAAGAGGGTGAATCCGTAAAACAACGTCAGATTATCGGTAGAACCGGGGAAACCGGGCTGGCGATAGGCGATCACTTGCATTTCGCTACTCTACTGCACGGCGTGCCTGTGCTACCAAAGGAGTGGTGGGACTCCAAGTGGATCAAAGATAATATTCAGCCGAAACTCGATCCTTCAATTGAAGCCAACGCCGAGCCTGTTAGACCCGCCGCGCAAATCACACGCGGCAAGCGTCGCTAAAAATTCCCCGCCGCTTTGCGTCCGCCAATTTATTTGCCTTTGCTGGGTCTCGGCACAAAGAGTGCCAGGGCGACAACAAAGGCCAAAAACGGAAACAGCGCAATCGTAATCAAAGCCATGGGGAGGCCGTAGGCATCGGCCACCAGCCCGGCCAAGATGGGCGCGATGAAAGAAATGCCCATGTTAACCGTAAATATGAATGCTACGATGCTACCCGCGAGGTTCGGCGGGGCGGCTTCCATCGCTGCGGTGATCACTACGGGTCTCAGTGCCCACAAAAAAACTCCCACCAGCGCCAGCCCGGCAATTAGAAAAATTCCCGCTCCCAGGTAGGGGACGACGAAAATTAAGATCGCGCTCAATAGCGAGCAAAATATAATCAGCAGGTTACGGCCAAGACGATCGGAAACCCAACCGGCAAAGGTCGGGGCGGTGCCCGCAAATAGAAACAAAATGGACATATAAACTCCCATGGCACCTGCCGGCAACTTGAGATCCAAAGAAAGGTAGAGCGGCAGGAACGCGCTCAGGGCCGTTTGCCCCATGGCGCGCAACGTGGAAACGACGACCAGGCCAAATACGGCCTTGTTGGTCAACACATTTTCCCACAGGGAACGACGGTAGTCTCGGGTTCGTGGCGCGGGCAGCTGGCTTTCGGCGCCAAAAATCGCGTAGCAGAGCCCCACCGCCAATCCAGGAATCGCCCAGACTTGAAGCGTTGTGCGCCAGTCGAAAAATGTCAACAGCAGACCCATCGCCAGCGGGCCGATGACCTCACCCAAATTGCCGCTGCTGTCGTGTACCCCGATTGCAAAGGCCCGTCTCTCGCGGTAGCGTTGCGACAATATCGCAAGCGACTGCGGGTGAAAACCGCCCCCACCCATTCCGCTGATCGCCATGAAAACCAATAGCAAGCCGAAACCACCCGCATAACTCATGCCCAAGCTCGCAAGGCCGAGCATCATGAGGCAGGCTCCGAGCAAAATATTACGACGGCGCGCCAAATCAGCCAAGAAACCGGAGGGAATGCTGGCCAGGCCGGCAGTGAACGTGCGTGTCGAAACCAAGGCGCCCGCCTGTGCCAGGCTTAAGCCCAACGCAGTCGTGATCAAAGGCAGAACAACGGCAATGACCCCACCGAAAAGGTGCTCAGTTGTATGCGCCGCGGAGTTGGCGGCCAGCCGGCCCCAGGTAACAGAACGCGGTGTGAGGATTCGAGAAGTTTCAGCCTTAGACAAGGTCGCATCCTGACTGCAAAGCTCAACGGAGTTTGCTCTGCCTAAGACCTCTATAACAAAGCGATGCGGCCAGCAAGGTGGCCCGACGCAAGACGTTAACGCTTGTTGCTAGCCTGTCGCACGCGTCACTCCGTCGTTCGTCTACAAAACCGGGGGGTGAGCCCTAGAGACGGCGAGCACGGGAGCTTGCAGGTGAAGTTCAGGCCCCGACCGCGGACATAAGCAGCTTTGGAGCGGACGGGGTGGCGGCCTACAAGGTACAGAACTATTGACTGCCGCCAAATGGTCTCGCGCCCCGCCCTCACTCTTCGATGCGGTGTTGCCCCTGACCATCCATGAACCGGGCCAGAGCGTGGGCGGCTTCACCGCCAGTCGAGTCACTATCTTCCCTGTTTTTGAATCAACTCCAAGAGCTGCTGGTAAGATTTCATGAGATCGGTGGTGGTAACAATCCCACAAATCGTGCCGTCGTCGTTGACCACCGGGAGACAATTGATGCGCTTGGCGAGCAATTTCGCTACGGCATCACAAATGGGAGTATTGCGCTTTACCGTATAGGGCGCTCGCGTCATAATCTGCCCCAACGATTTGGTTTGCCAGGAGGGAGAGCGATTGAGAGCCCGCAAAATGTCTCGATCCGAAATCACCCCAACGACCCGCCGCTCGTTATCGACCACCACGCAATGGCGGAACAGCCGGTTGTTCATTAATTTGGCTGCATCGCTCAGGCTATGATGCAGGCTCAAAGTCACCACCTTGCCGATCATGACATCGGCCACTTCGGTGGGACCAATCACCAGGTTGAATCCCTGAACCATCGACGGCAATTCGAATTGCATCTTAGAGATATTCTGCCCCATTTTTTCTCCTTAAGACTGATGTTGACGTGCTTCTCCCTTGACCTAATGTCGCAATGAGCAAATTTTACGCCAGCCCCACCCGAGGGATCGCAGCCTTTGTGGGCCGGAGAAATTACATCCTAACGCTTCCGCATACACCTTAAAGTATTAAACAGTGCCGTTCTTGCCTAATGGTAAAATCCGCATGCCCTGCCTAATTTTGTCGATGGCTTTGCCAAAGGTCGTTGCCCATCGGCATCAAGCGGATCGCCCGGAGGTCTGATTGGACAATGACGGAGTGATCGGATAGGGATAAAAGAGCTTAGGCCGCGCGTGATCTTTGGAGGAGTGGATGACTTTGATACTCAGTAACGATGACATTCAAAAGGCGCTGGATGTAGCGAAGTGTCTTGATGTCATGGAGGAAACCTACCGCGAACTCTCCGCGAGCCGCGCGGTCAACCGTCCAACCAGTCATTCCTATTTGCCCCATTCGTTGCCGCAGTCGACTTACAGTTTTAAGTCAGTGGACGGCGGCGTAGAAAAATACGGTGTCTTAGCACTTCGTATCACCTCCGACATAGTGCAAGACAGGCATGTACACGACTCTGTGCGGCTGGAGAAACTACCCCTTGCCGGCAAAGGACAATTTCTTGGTTTGGTTCAGCTCTTCAGCACCGCAACCGGAGAGCTTTTGGCCATTATGCCGGATGGATTTATTCAACAAACGCGGGTCGGGGTAACCAGTGCTCTGGGAATGAAGGTGATGGCCCGCGCCAACTGCGAAATCCTCGGCCTCATCGGCTCCGGGGGCCAAGCGCGTGCCCATTACCGATTTCTCACAAAAGTCCGTCACATTAAAAAGGTGAAAGTCTATAGCCCCAATGCGGAGCACCGGAAATTGTTTGCCGCGGAGATGGAAAAAGAGACGGGGGTAGCGGCTGAAGTCGTCGCAACGGCCGAAGATGCCGTGAATGGCTGCGACGTCATCTGCAGCGCCACCAGTTCCTCCCGTCCGGTTATGCAAGCCGGCTGGCTCAAACCGGGTATGCACTACAACGCGATCCGAGAGTTTGAGATGGACGAAACCGCGCTGGATAAAAGCGATGTCGTGGCGATTCACACGCGTTTCGGCGGCATTCAACACTTCCAGCCACCCGGACTGGATCATGATTTACCGGGTGTCCGCGTCGAAAAGCCGCGAGACTGGAACCGCTATCCAGAAATTTGCGAGCTCATCGCAGGAAAAGTTCCGGGCCGAGTCAACGACAAACAGATTACGTTTTTCTTAAACAACGTCGGCACCGGAGTTCAATTCGCCGCCATGGGCTATTGCGCCTTCGAAGGAGCCAAGGCAAAGGGGTTGGGCCATGAGATACCCACCGATTGGTTTCTCCAAGACATCAAGCCTTGAGTTGGGGAACAACAAGATTAGTCGTCGCGGCCGTCTATCGTGTTTGTCGCATCACAAACAGCGATGGGGCGAGCTACGGAATCAATTGTTTTGCCCGACTGCGAACCTCGCGGGCTTTCCGTACCCCTGCTTGAAAGCGGCGCTCGGCCTGTTCAGAACCGGCGGCATCTTGTGACATCAGAAGCGTACTGTAGAGCTGGGAGCAAAGCTGTTGAACCGTAGCTTCGTATGCTTTTTCGATAAGTTCATGATCGGTCATGACTAACTCCTATTAACTTTGCCGAAAACTTTCCCCTGCCTTTAAACCCACCTGTTTCCGACCCGTACCGCCGCAGACCAGCGCTTCGATCGCGCGCGCGCGAACCTCCAATACTCATTGGTTTAGGCCCGAATCAAAACTCCAAACCGCCAGGACTACCATGTCTCCTTTCTGCCGCCTTGAACCCACCAGTTCTCCCGCGCCTGGATTTTCATTTCATAGCCCCTGCGGTGCTTTAGGGCGAGATCATAGCATTTTTTGGCAAGAGCGATATCGACAATACCCTGGCCTCCCTGATTTTTGTAAAGAATAATTTGTTTGTTGTCGGTCCGCCCCTCGGCTTTTCCGGCAAGGACATCCGCGATGTCGATGACCTTGTCCCAAGCAATGACACCATTTTGCGCCGGCCAGTAAATATCACCCTGCTGGGAATCGATGGCTTGGGCCTTGGACAGCGCGACGATGAAGTCACATCGCCTTAGAGTGCCGTCGTCAATTTCTCGTCTCGGCGCGGCAAGGTTCCCGCTTTCAACCAGCTCTATGTTGCTGCCGATGACGGAGATAATGTACTGGCCGGCTTCAAGCCATGAGCCGTCAAGGATCGGAACGTTCGTGTTGGTCATACAAAGAATGATGTCGACATCTTGCGCCACAAGCGCGGGCGAAGCCACCGGTTTTACAGTCACGCCGGTTTTCCCGCTGATCTTTTTCGCGAACCCTTCCCGATGCGCTGCTGTCGGACTGAAAACCTTGGCGCTCTCGATCTTTCGCAACTCGGTGAGACCGGCAAATGTTGCCCACGCCTGTTGTCCGGAGCCGTAAATGCCCACCCGCGTGGCGTCTTTTCGCGCCAAAAAATCCAAGCCGGCCAAGCTCGTCGCCGCAGTCCGCAGATCGGCCACGCCGGTTAAATCGCGCGGCCGGTGCGCCATGACCCCCAGGAGCGACCCGCTATCGGTATCATAAATCAGTGCAAGCTCGGTTTGATCCGCATTGAACGGGGGACGGTGCTGCTGGTTCTCCACTATCGCTTTGCGGTGCAGCGCTACCTGTGCGCCGATGGCGCCGTAGGAAGCCGAGCCGCCGGCGTAAACGTTGAGAACGGTATCATAGCGCGATGCACCCACTTCCCTGTGGATATGAAGGCGCTTGCGCGGCGCATTGGTTCCGGCCCGCGTCACCGTATCCTTCAAAGCATTTTCCGCGATGGCAACCGCCTCTTTGAACGGGATCAGCTGATCAACTTCGTCGGAGTGGAAAAACAAGGTCATGGATACCCCCTAAGCGAGAGCAGGCCGCCTAAGACAATCTCCCGAAATCGGTTTTCCAGAGTTGCCTCATATTGGCCATCTGCTCTTCCGACAAGGCCGGCGCGCCGGAGCATCCCAGGGCCTCGTCCACATGAATCGAATTGGAAAACCCGACCAGCACGGAAGAAATCTTGCTATTCATCAGGCCGAAACGAATCGCCGCCTGGGTGAGCTTGCTCGCATCGACGTTGAGCGCCGCTTTCACCTTTTCCGCGCGCTGCAAATCCGTCGGGTAGTCCGAGCCCGGCGACAGGGTTTGCCCGCTACCGCCGCCTCCGGCGCTCGGGTTCGAAGTGAGCGCCCCCGCCGCCAGGACACGAATGTTAAACGCCCCCATTCCCTTGGCCGCTGCGCGATCAAGGATTTGGCCGTAATCCTGCGCGTTGAATCCCGGCGGCACCGCGTGTCCGGCGCTCGGATTGAGCAGATTGTAATAAGCCTGAAAGCCATGAAACTCGCCGCTATCGACTAACTCGTGGAGCGCCTGGGTATCGCCAAGACCGCTGAAACCGAAAAATCCTACCTTGCCCCGATCCCGCATCACCTTTAAACCCTCCACCACCCCGCCCGCTCCAAGCACATCGCTCGCCGAGAAGCTAAAGCGCTTGCCCACGGCGCGTTCCTTTGTAACCCGCGTATGAAGCTGGACAAAGGCGACGCGATCACAACCGAGCCGCCCCAGTCCCGCATCCACCGCCTTAATCGTCGCCGCTTTGATATCACCGACCGAATCGGCCTCCAGGCGAATCTTGGTGGAAATCACGGGCGTTGCGCCAAGCTCACGCAAAATTCGCCCCAGATTCTCTTCGGACTTCCCCAGACCGTAGGCGTAGGCGGTATCGAAGAAATTGATACCCTGATCCAGAGCGTGGCGCACTGCTTTGACCTGATCCTCATAGGGCGCCTTCACCATCAGCACGGCATTGTTGCCGCAGCCAAAGCCGATCTCCGATATTTTCAAATCGGTTCTGCCGATATTCCTGTACTTCATGTTTTTCCTCCCAATCCGCGATTACAACCCCAGCAATGTTCCGACGACTTCCGAGATGTCCGTGAGATCCGGCAGACAGGCATCGGGCCGCCAAAGCACCAATTCTTCCACCGGATAGCGGCCCGTGCCGACGAGCAAACACTTCATGCCGTTATGTCTTGCCGCCTCCAAGTCCTTCGGGGTATCGCCGATGATCACACAGCGCTCCGCGACAATCCTTCGTCCCGTCAACGTTTCCCAGCGTGCTTTAGCAATTCCCGGCAAATCAGGACGATGGGGCGAATCGCTCGCGAAGGCACCGCCAAAGAGATAGGAACTCAACCCGGCAAAGTCCAGCTTGACCTTCGCCGTTGCCGCGAAATTCCCTGTCACCACGCCCTGGCTGAAATCGTCTTTTGCAAAAAGCGACTTTAACAACTCCGCGGCGCCGGGAAGCGGCCGAATCGTGGTTATACCCTGCCGCACAGCGGCGGTATAACTTTCTTGTAGTTGGCCCTCAAATATTTGCCACATAGGCTCATCTATCGCGACGGCATGGTTCGCCTTGGCAAAAATCTCTTCGACGATCCGCGGATCGGTGTTTCCATCGGGCAACACCGAACGAATATCGCCGCGCACGCCGAAGCTCTTGAATACGGCCTCGTTGAAAGGAACATAGCCGTTTTGCGTGCGCGTGAGCGTGCCGTCGATATCGTAAAGTAAAAGCCGTTCCATGCGCCTGACGATATTGACACAATCGGAATTATGTTGGCAAACCTAAGCCGGGTTATCTCCAAGTGGCAAAACCGTTGACAAGGCGTGGCTTCTGCGGTAGAAGTTTTTCGTAAGTTTTGCGCGACTGGCGTCAACGTGGAATTGACCACGAGGGAGTGCAAAGCGTTAAGACGGCCGAACGCCTGGGTCTCTTAATCACCAAGAGAGGTCCAGGCTTTTTTATTGATGCCATGCCACTCCATGTGCTTACCTTCGATTGCCCTCGTCGATTCTTCGACCGTCCACGGCAATCCGCGCCCCGGGTCGATTCGAAGGTCGCACTGTCTCGTGATCGTTGCTGGCCTCGACCGGTTTTAAACTGATAATCAGCAAAGATAACGGCAATGATAAAGCAATACCTGCTCTCTCCCGGTCCGACTCCGATTCCCAACGAGGTGGCGCTAGCGATGTCGGAGACGATGATCCATCATCGCACCCCCCAGTTTAACCAGGTATTCGCTGAAGCCCGCCAAGGTTTGCAGACGCTGTTTGAAACCCAAGGCGATGTCTTGATCTTGGCATCATCGGGTACCGGAGCCATGGAAGCGGCGGTTGCCAATCTTTTCTCCCCCGGCGACAAAGTTCTCATCATCAACGGCGGGAAATTCGGCGAACGCTGGTTGAATATCGCCAATGCTTTCGGCTTGAACCCCATCGAAATTCCGGTCCAGTGGGGCAAGCCAGTCGAAGTCCAAGAGGTGGAAAAGCAACTTAAACTCCACGCCGATGCTGTCGGGGTCATGATTCAAGCAAGCGAAACCTCCACAACCGTGCTTCATCCGGTAAAAGAGATAGCTCAATTGACGAAAAATGGGCCGCTTTTTCTCGTTGATGGCGTCACCGCCGTCGGCGTGCTCCCCGTGCCCGTCGACGCATGGGGCATTGACGCGCTGGTGACAGGCTCCCAAAAGGCGCTCATGCTTCCACCCGGTTTGGGCTTCATCGCGCTCAGCGACCGCGCTTGGGCAAAAACAAAAACCGCGAAACTCCCTCGCTTTTATTTCGACCTCAACCTCGAGCGAAAGAATCAGGCGAAGGGGTCCGGGGCCTTTACGCCCGCGGTCTCGTTGATATTCGGATTGCGCGCGGCGCTCCAGATGATGGCCCGTGAAGGCTTGGATCGCGTATACCAGCGTCATGCTCGCAATGCGCGGGCAACTCGCGCGGCGGCGACCGCCATGGGGCTGAAACTATTGGCTCCCGAAAGTCCCAGTCCGGCGGCGACCGGTGTTTTTCTACCTGACGGGCTCGATGCCGACAGTGTTTTGGATTACTTACGGGAGCGGATGGGAGTCACCCTCGCCGAAGGTCAAGATCAGCTCAAGGGCAAAGTCATTCGCATCGCTCATGTCGGCTACATGGGCGCGTTTGATGTCGTTACCGCCATTGCGGCGCTTGAAATGGCGCTACGAAAATTCGGTGCCGAGATGCCATTCGGCCGCGGCGTGGCTGCTGCTCAAGAAGTGCTGATGGAGGCTTTAAACTAACCCATGAAAATTCTCGTCACCGATTCCTTGGCGCCCCAGGGACTGGAGGTTTTTCAACGCGCTCAGGGCTTCGACGTCGACGTGCGGTTAGGTCTCAAGCCCGATGAACTCAAAAAGATCGTCGCCATGTACGATGGCTGGGTCATTCGCAGCGGGACCAAAATCACGGCGGAGTTGATCGAAGCGGCCAAACAACTCAAGGTAATCGGTAGGGCCGGCGTCGGCTTCGAAAATATCGACGTTGATGCAGCCAGCAAGCATGGCGTGGTCGTGATGAACACCCCCGGAGGCAACAACGTGACCACGGGAGAGCACACGATCTCCCTAATGATGGCCTTGGCGCGCCATATTCCCCAGGCGGTGGCCTCCCTCAAGAGCGGCAAATGGGAGCGCAACCATTTCGTGGGCGTGGAGTTGTGCAATAAAACCCTCGGCGTTATCGGGCTTGGCAATGTCGGCAGCATCGTCGCCGAACGGGCTGCGGGTCTGCGCATGAAGGTGATGGGTTTTGACCCCTTCCTTTCTCCCGAAAACATCGCTCGCATGGGCGTGGAGCCGGTGGGCCTGGAAGATCTACTTGCGAAATCGGATTTCATTACGGTCCACGTGCCGTTGACGCCGGAGACGCATGGGCTGATTAACCGGGAGGCCTTCGCCAAAATGAAACCCGGGGTGAGAATCGTCAACTGCGCCCGCGGGGGTATCGTCGATGAAAATGATCTCGCCGCCGCTATCACAGAGGGAAAAGTCGCAGGCGCCGCTTTGGATGTCTACGTCGACGAGCCGCCGGCGGCGAACCATCCGCTCGTTAAATTGGATCAAGTGATTACCACACCCCATCTCGGGGCATCTACCGACGAGGCGCAGTTGAACGTCGCCATCGCCGTGGCCGAGCAAATGGTCGACTTTTTAGCTAAAGGGCTCGTGCGCTACGCGCTTAACGTGCCCTCGGTGACCCCTGAGCTGCTGGAGATCATCCGACCCTATCTCACCCTGGCGGAAAAACTGGGTAGCCTGCAGGTGCAAATGGCGGAGACGCTGCCTCAAGAGGTCGAGGTCGAGTACGGTGGCGATGTGACGCAATACGATTTGGCACCCCTAACGCTGGCAGTTCTCAAGGGCATACTGACGCCGATTATGGAATCGAGCGTTAACTTTGTTAATGCGCCGTTGATTGCGCGCGAGCGAGGAATCAAAATCGTCGAATCGAAAAGCAGCCGTGCCAGCGATTTCGCCAATTATATAACTGTAAGAACCAGCACCCAGGACAAAGAAACCGAGATCGAAGGAGTGGTCTTCGGCAACAAGCATCCCCGTATCGTTCGAGTCGACCATTTTTACCTCGAAGCCGTACCCGAAGGCTTTATTCTCATCCTGCGCAACCGGGACGTCCCCGGAGTAGTCGGCACCGTGGGCACCCTATTGGGGCGCAACCGCATCAACATCGCGGGGATGGCGTTGGGCCGTTCGCAAAAGGGAGGCAACGCCATATCCTTTATTCACGTCGATGACGCCGTATCAAAAAAAGCGCTTCAGGAGTTGCGTGAGTTGCCGCAAATAGTTTCGGCGCATTTGGTGAAACTCTAGGATAACAAACGTGATCGTGAAGCGTGATCGTGATCGCAAATCCAGCAACCTCCTAAGCTTTCTCTTCCCTCCACGAGCACGAGCCACGAACACGCGAGAGTAAAGATGGCCAACGTCGCAATCATCGGCGCCCAGTGGGGCGATGAAGGGAAAGGCAAAATCGTCGACCTCTTCACCCAGGATGCGGATATTGTCGTGCGCTTCCAAGGCGGCAACAACGCGGGCCATACCTTGGTTGTGGATGGCAAGAAGACCATCCTGCACCTCGTGCCTTCCGGTGCCCTCCATCCCGATAAACTCTGCGTCATTGGTAACGGTGTCGTGGTGGATCCGGAAGTTTTGATCGGCGAGATCGCCGCTCTAAAAGCGCAGGGGCATTTGACGGACAATAGCCGGTTACGCATCAGCGAGGAAGCGCACCTGATCATGCCCTATCATAAAGCCATCGATCAGGCGCGAGAACGATTGCGCGGCGAAGGAATGATCGGCACCACCGGCCGCGGTATCGGCCCGGCCTATGAAGACAAGGCGGCGCGGGTGGGAATTCGTTTTATCGATCTTTTGGAGGAGGACACCTTTCAAACAAAGCTACGGCACAACATCGAGGAAAAAAATATCTATCTCAAAGCGATCCTGAAAGAGAAAACACTGGAGTTTGATGCCATTCACGATCGTTACCTGGCATATCGTCAAGAGCTGAAACCTTACGTGACCAACACGACGCTCCTGCTCGATCGGGAAATCCGCGCTGGCAAAAGGGTATTGTTCGAGGGCGCCCAGGGAACCCTTCTCGATGTCGACCACGGAACCTATCCTTTCGTCACCTCTTCCAACACCGTGGCGGGGAGCGCTTCCATTGGCACAGGAGTGGGACCGCGCCATATTCACCAGGTCATTGGCATCTCAAAGGCCTACACCACAAGGGTGGGGAGCGGCCCGTTTCCCACGGAGTTGCACGGCCCGGAGGGAGATAAGCTCAAGCGAGAGGGAGTGGAGTTCGGCGCCACCACAGGGCGACCGCGGCGCTGCGGCTGGTTTGATGCCGTCGCCGTGCGTCATGCCGTGCGCCTCAATGGCATGACCGGTCTTGCTCTAACCAAGCTCGATGTTTTGACCGGTTTTGAAAAACTCCCCATTTGCACCGGTTACCGCTACGACGAGAAGGTCCACCATGAGTTTCCCGCCAGTATCCGCGCCACGCAGCGGGCGCAACCCGTGTACGAGGAGATGAGCGGATGGGATGACCTCCTTACCGACTTTAGAAAATTTTCTGATTTGCCGAAAAACGCCCAGAAATACGTGCGCCGCCTCGAGGAAATCTTGGAAACCGAAGTGATTTTAGTTTCTGTGGGGCCGGGACGAGAACAAACTGTGATGCTAAAAAATCCCTTTGCGAACTAAGAATAGAGTTTTGTTCATAGCTCTCCTAGCGCGGCAAAGCGGCCACCGTGTCTTCCCCCGCCTCTTTCCTTTCCCGCGACGCGGGGGAGGATGAAGGAGGGGGGGTGGAGCTTGAATAGCCGGGAACAGCTGTTTATCATGATCGTCTAGAATGTCGGGCACTAAAGGAGGCTAGTATGGATGGTGAAACATCGAAGGAAAAACTGGTCAGCGATTTAAAAACGCTGGTGGGGGATGCTGAGGAGTTGCTTAAAGCGACTGCGAGTCAAGCCGGAGAAAAGGTCGCTACGGCGCGCCAAAAGATAGAACAGAGTCTCATCGAGGGCAGAAAGGCGCTTGGCGACGCGGAAAAAGTCCTGGTCAAGAAGTCGAAGGAGTGCGCTGAAATGGCCGACGATTACGTCCGGGACAATCCCTGGAGCGCGGTGGGTATCGCAGCCGGCATAGGTTTGATACTTGGCCTATTGATGCGACGCGGCTAGTTGCATCCCGATGGCGCGAAATGAAAGGACCCCTGGAGAGGATCGCTCCGAGGGATTTTTGCGCCTTCTTCAAAGTGCGCTTGCAGCGTTAAGTTCCGGATTGCACACGCGCCTGGAACTGGCGGTCACCGAACTCGAAGAGGAAGGCGAGCGTCTCAAACACGCGCTTCTGCTTACGCTTGTTGTTTTTTTTGCCTTCGGTGTCGGTATCATTCTCCTGACCCTCTTTGTAATCGTGCTCTTCTGGGAGGGAGGCCGGATTTACGTCTTGGGAGCATTGGCGTTTTTGTATCTCGGCGCCGGTCTCTCGGCAGCATGGATGTTGCGTAATCTCGTGCGCTCACGACCGCGCCTTTTTTCCACCACTTTCGCTGAATTGGCCAAAGACCGAGAGCGGTTGAGGGAATCTTCCGGTGAGTAAACGTCTCCAGGAGCTCGCGCGCCGCAAGGCGCAACTCATCGCGCAATGCGAGCAGGAGCGCGAGGATTTAGCTGCCTTTTACCACCGCTGTCGCCTTCCCTTTGGCGTGCGCCCGCCATGGGCAAGCGTAGGACGGGTGCTGAAGGCCTATCCTTTGTGGGTAGTTGGAGCTACTGGCTTACTGCTGAGCAGGCGCCTGCGAGGTATGGCCAAAACAGCCTTTGCGATGCGGGGATTATGGCCGATCGTCGTGCCGCTGTGGTCTTGGTGGTCGAAACGGTCACCCCTAGACCGCTCTCGCTCCGCGTAACGCTAAGAGTTTTTCCCGTTGACGCCAACTCAGTGTGGAGTCGAATTTTTCTACGCTATTCCGAACGTGCTCGATCCTCTTTTCTTGGATCCACCGCTCCGCTGACCTGCGATCGCCGAACGAATATCGCCTGCACGACGCCGAGAACGCTTCGTTCCCGGACGATATGTCCCAGGCGTTCCAGCGACCTTCTCGTTTCCGGTGCGATATCGGTTTCCACATTGAGAGTATCCGGCATCCACTGATGATGAATCCGCGGCGCCGTGACGGCCTTATCCACCGGCATACGAAAATCAAGAACATTGAGGACAGTCTGTAGGGTCGCGCTGATGATACGCGGCCCCCCCGCGCCGCCGGTAATCAATTCAGGCCGATCCCCTTGTAGAATAATCGTCGGCGACATGCTGCTCAGAGGCCGCTTTTTGGGCTGCAGGGAATTGGCCTCGTTGCCTTGCAAGCCATAGACGTTGCCGCTCGGGTGAATGGCAAAATCATCCATATGATTGTTCAAAACGATGCCGGTCTTCGGCGCCAGGATTTTCGAGCCGAACCGGGTGTTGATCGATAACGTACAGGCTACCGCGTTACCGAAAGCGTCCCGCACGCTGAAGTGCGTCGTGCCGCCCTGCTCCGCTTTAAAGCCACTGAGGCCGTAATACTTGGGCGCATGGGTTTTGATCGGCGAGATGCGGCCTCGAACCCACGAGGCGTATTCTTTTGAGACCAGGGTCTGCGATGGTATTTTCACAAATTCGGGATCGCCCAGATACTGCGCGCGATTGGCAAAGCCATGCTTCATCGCCTCGGTCAACAGGTGCAGGTAGGTGGAAGAGTTATGAGGAATCATGGTCAACGGGTAACCTTCCAGCACGTTAAGTGCTTGCAGCAACGCGACGCCTCCGGAACTTGGCGGTGGCATCGTGATAACGGTTCGGTTGCGATACCGACCCACCAGAGGCTCCCGCCATATGGCTTTATAATTAGTGAGATCCTCCGAGCTGATCACGCCTCCCTCGTTTTTAACGCTGTCGATGATCGCCTGGGCGATCCATCCCTGATAAAAAACCTCAGCGCCCTTGGAGGCAATGGCTTTGAGGGCTTCGCCGAGCTCTACCTGTCGAATCCCTTCACCCTCACCCGGCACTTCCCCCTTGGGGAAAAACACCCGTGCCAGATCGGGAAATTTTTTCATCGCCGCCTGCTGCCGGTCAATGGCGTAACGCAGCGTCACGTCCAAAGCAAAGCCCTCGCTAGCATAACGGATGGCCGGCGCCATCAGGACCGGTAAGGGAAGAGTAGCGAAACGCTTGTGCGCTTGGATCAGCCCCGCCACCTGTCCCGGGACCGCCACCGCCAATCCTCCCGTCAGGCTCAACGACGGCACGAGCTTTCCGCCTCTGGCATACAGATCGGCGCGGGCTCTCTCCGGCGCGGTTTCGCGAAAATCCAAAGCGTGGGCGCGTCGTTCTTTGGCGTCATAGATCACCATGAAACCGCCGCCACCGAGTCCGGATGAAGCTTGATCCACGACGGCGAGCGCAAAGGCGGTGGCAATGGCCGCATCGATGGCGTTGCCCCCGCGATCGAGAATCTCCTTTCCCGCTTTGCTCGCCAGCTCGTTGTCGGACACCACCAGGCCGGCCGTAGGCCGCTGCGCCAGAAGACTGTTGGAAAAATTAAAGCTAACAAAGACAAAGAAAGTCGTGAGTATGCAGTGAATGGCTATTCTTCGTTGCATGAGGGTTGGCTCTTTGTTTATTGGTTTGCGACTTGATTTGCAACTTAACCCTGCCGCTGGATAAAATGCCCTCTTGCAATGCGGAGCGGCGGCCGACGCCGCCACCAAGCAGAGGCAAATTCGCAATTGACGTTGCCGGCGACCGTTCGGGTGCGAGGGATTTTCCCTTGCCAATTAAAATCCCTTATTTCATAGTGATCCAGCGGCCCCACGGCCGCGCCAAACTATTTTCCGTTAACCATGAATACCATTCTCGGCCCTTTCCATCCCTATCTGGAAGACGCGCTGGTGGACAAGATCGGCAGCTACAAACGCGAAGATCCCCTCTGTCCGATTTTGGTTTTGGCTCCCTCGGAAGCCCTGCGCCGCCGTTTAAAAATCCTTTTGGCTAAGGAACGCAACCTTTCCTTGGTCAACCTGCAGCTCCTGACTTTTCATCAATTGTCGTTGCGCTTGTACGCGGAATCTCACGGGACCAGTCCCGTGATGCTGCGCGATGATCGCTTTCTCGAGGAGGTACTGCGGCATTTAATTCGGGCGCGGGAGCCGGGCGCCGAAGCCTTTGCCGGAATCGAAGAGAGAGCCGGGGGATGCGCCGCGCTATGGCAAACGCTCCGCGACCTGCGCGACGCCAAGCTGGAACCCGAAGTTTCCCTGGAAGCGCTACGCGAAGGCCGCTTCGGCGGCAAGCGTTTTGGACAAACGGCGGATCTTCTGCAACTCCATCAAACGCTGCGTGATTTTTGCGTGCGCAAACAGATCATGGATCAATCGGACTTGGACGAAGTCGCCAGCGCCGCCGCTGCGTCATCACGATTTCTCGCTGAGTTCACGCAAATCTTCTATTACGGCTTCTACGATCTCACGCAAGTCCAGCTGGATTTTTTTTCCACCGTAGCGCGTAATTTCCCGACCACGCTTTTCTTCCCGCTGTTAGAAACTCAGGGACATTCCGCCTGGAGTTTCGCCGCATATTTCTATCAGCGTTACATACAGGGACTTTCTAGCACCACGGCGACGGATCGGGCCGAGGATACAAGCTCGACGCTCCCGACAAACTTTTGCCTGTTCGACGAATCCGGTGAACAGACCTACGCCGCACCGCCGGCAAACTGGCGCGTGACGATCACCAACACCTTCGGTGTCGCAGACGAGACCAGTTCCGTTGCGAAGGAGATTCTTCGTCTCGTCGCCGACGGGACGATGAAGTTTCATGAAATCGGCGTTGTGGCCCGAGGTCTGGAGGACTACGGCGCGGAGATCAAGAAAATCTTCAATGCCCATCAAATCCCAATGCGCGGGGTCATTGAGGAACCTCTGACGCAATTCCCGCTAACCAAAACCTCCATCCTGCTTTTGAACCTTCCGGCAAAAGACTTTCCACGATCGCAAGTCATCGAGGTTCTCAGCTCTCCCCACTTCCGGCTTGATGCCGCCGGGTCACAAGGGACGGCCCCGCGCCCGGACCTGTGGGATTTAGCGACTCGCGAGCTGGCGATTTGCAAGGGGGTTTCGGAATGGCGGCGCTTACGCAACTATCAAAACCGTGACCTGGTCTTATCGCAAATGGGCGGCGATGACGAAACGCGGCAAATTCGCGTCGGCGCGGAGCATATGCGCGCGCTGGCGGATCTCACTGACATGCTGGCGGCGGATTTCGCCGCCCTGCCGCCAAAGGCACCTTGGAGTCAATACGCTGGCGCATGGAGCCGGTTGTTTGCCAAATACCTGGATATCCGCGACGGCAAAGAATCGCCGCAACCCACCACCGAGCAGCTCGTGGAGACCCGGATTTTGGAGGTTCTGGAGCAGAGCGCCGGGCTGGATGCCATCGACAACGCCGTGACTCTATCCACTTTCAGCGAAACGTTGCAGCGATGGTTGGAGCGCTCTTCGCTGGCCGCACTACCGAGCGACGTGCCCGGCGTCTCCGTCTTGAGCGCCACCGCAGCGCGGGGGGTTTCTTTTCGCGCCTTATTCGTTCTCGGAATGAACGAGGGCCTTTTCCCGCGTACCATTCGCGAAGATGCTTTTCTCAGGGACCACGAACGGGAAATCCTCGAGCGTGATTTAGGCTACAAGGTCAACCAGAAACTCGCGGGCTTTGACGAGGAGAAGCTGCTGTTCACTTTGCTGGTGGGCGCGGCACGCGAGCGGCTTTACTGTTCGTTTCAACGGGCTGATGACAGCGGGCGGGCATTGGCGCCGTCATGGTATCTGCAGGAGCTCAAGCGCGCCCTCGGCGCCGGGCCCCACTTGACGGAAATAACGCTCCCGCGCAGTGTCGCGGAGAAGTCCAATACTGCACCGTTCTCTCGGCAAGATCTTTTGCTGCCCGAAGAACTCGCGGTCCGGCTAAGCATTGCCGACGAGGATCCCACGCCCCTCCTGGAAGCAACCGGACTGATGCCAACGCTCTACAAACATGGGCGCGAAGCCGTCGCGCTCTTGGATCGGTGCACCGCCCGGTTGCATCAATTTGACGGTGTCATTGGGCCTCTGCCTGACCACTGGCAACGTTTCTTGAGCCGCGGGGTCTCGCCCACTGCCCTGGAAACCTATGCACGATGCCCATTTCAATTCTTCGCACGCCATGTCCTGAGGCTGGAGCCCCTCGACCTACCGGAGGAATCCATGGGGCCGAGTGCCGGCGAGTTTGGCGAGCTGGGCCATGAAATTTTAAAATTATTTTACCTAACCTTGCCCCGTGACGATCGCTTCAAAATGGCGGGGAGTCCTATGGATACGACAACGACGATTCAAGCCATCGCGCAGCGTGTCTTCGCGGATTACGAGACCAATCATCCTGTCGGCTACCCGATCCTGTGGGCGCACGTCAAGGAAACCTTAACCGGGTTGATCGACCAGGTTGTTGCCGCTGATCTGGGCGAGCTTTCCGCCTCCGGCTACGTTCCCATAGCATTTGAAGTCGACCGTAAAGGAGAACTTTCCGCCGATTGGCCCGAGCCGCTACGAGGCGTAAAAATTCATGGCCGCTTGGACCGCATCGACGGCAACGTTGCGAAGAATCGCCGGCGTATCATTGATTACAAGTTCAAATTCGGCGCCCAGCCTTCGCCCCAAGACAAAAATCTCTATCGCGCGGCGGTGCGCGGGCAAAAATTGCAGCCGCCAATCTATTGCCTATTGGAAACGCAAGCCGACACCGAGGGTTCGCGAAGCCAGCCGGTTGACATAGAGGCAAATTTTTATTACATCGCCCCGCGCTGGCGCAACGGGCCGCTGGTGACGGAGAGTTTCCGCGCCGATGGATTCTCAGGGCCTCTCGGTGCGGAAGTCAAAAGGACAATTGTGTATCTTCTCGGGGCCATTCGCGCGGGCCGATTTTTCATTCAACGTGGGGATTATTGCGCCCACTGCGATGTCGCTGAGATCTGCCGCAAGAATCACCCGCCGAGCCTGTGGCGCGCGGAAAACGATACCTCTACTGCGCCCCATCGGGATTTACGCCGTAAAGACGCGAGCAAACCATGAACCCGGGCCCGAACCAATTTTTACTCGGCGACGCCCCTGACCGCGAGCGCGCCGTGGGCACCTTCGATCAGAACATCGTCGTCACGGCCGGAGCCGGAACGGGAAAAACCACTCTGCTCGTAGACCGGCTTTTGCATTTGCTGGCGCGCAACCCCGACCCCTTGAAGATCACCGAGATCGTCGCCCTCACTTTTACCAACAAAGCAGCCAATGAAATGAAGCTTCGGCTGCGCGAGCGGCTGCAGGGCTACCTGGATGTCGACCTCGCCAAAAACGGCTTGACGGAAGCCGAAAAGAAAATCTCCGACGAAGTCACCGCCCTGCTCCGACATTACCAACTTTCCAAGGATGAATTAAACACGCGCCTTCAGGAGGGTATGCGTCACATCGAGCGGGCTGAAATTGGGACCATACATAGCTTTGCAGCCACGCTGCTCCGGCTTTATCCTCTCGAAGCCGGGGTGGATCCGCAATTTCGCGAGGATGACGGCAAGCAATTCGAGCGGCTCTTCGACGAGCAGTGGGATCTGTGGCTAGACCAGGAATTGGCGCTCGCCGGCGCGCATGCGGAAGAGTGGCGTGTGCTTCTGCGCAAACTCAGTCTCGCACAGATCAATGCCCTGGCGCAGTCTCTTTGCGCCGAGACCGTTGCGCTAAACCGGGACGGCGAAACCAGCGCCGCGCTGCCGCACGCATTAAAACGCTGGCTAAACGCCCTTGGCGCGCAAGCGGATTCACTCATTGAGCGCCACCCGGAAAACCGGCAAAACGAGCAACTCGTGCAAGCCGCGAAAGCCGTCATCGAAGCGTATAGCCAGAACGGGCGGCTGGCCGACCAGGCGTTGATCAAAGAGCGAACCCTGCTCGGCGAAAAATCGATCAATTCCACGCTCAAGGGCTGGGCGGAGGAGGATATCGCCATTGCCCAAGAGCTGGTGCGGGCAGGCCGGGGCCTCGGGCAAATAGACGAGGATCTCACGCGTCTGCTTTGGCGCATCTTAGCGCCTTTCGCCGAGGCGTTTCGGCGTTATTTCACCCGTCAGGGATTTGTCTCCTTCGACGGCCTGTTGATCGGCGCGCGCAATCTCGTGCGCGATCGGTTGCGTGTGCGCGAAGAGCTCAAACAGCGATACCGGGCGATTCTTATCGACGAGTTTCAAGACACCGACCCGATTCAGTACGAAATTCTGCTTTATCTTGCCGAACAGCTTGGCCGCTCGGCAACAAACTGGCGCGCCATCGCACTCGTTGCGGGAAAAATCTTTATAGTCGGCGATCCCAAGCAATCGATTTACGCTTTCCGTCGCGCCGATATCGAGGCCTATTTGGAAGTTATCGAGAAGATTATCAAAGCCCAGAGGGGCGCCGATTGCCGGCTGACGACGAACTTTCGCAGCGACCCCGAGATTCTCAGCTTCGTCAACGGCGTCTTTGAATCCCTGATGCAACCGCAGGAGGGACTGCAACCGCACTACATTGCGATTCATCCGCCGCCGGTGAAAGCGGTCGCAGAAGACGTACCCCTCGCTCCTCCGCGGCTACCGCGAGTCTTGCTGCGCAAGGTCGTTTCGGCTGGCCCGGAGACGGACGCAGAATCCGCGCGCCGCCTCGAAGGAGAAAGCCTGGCAAGGTGGCTTAGAGAAGATATATTGGATCGGGCGCTGATCAAAAACGTGCGCGGCGAGCGAAGCCTTGCTCAGCCTAAAGATGTAGCGATTCTGTTTCGCAAACTTACCGACATTCATGACTATTTAGAACCCTTTCGCCGACGAGCCATTCGCTACGTCGTCGAAGGAGAGCGCCATTTCTACGCCGCCAAAGAGATCATCGATGCGGTCAATTTGCTGCGCGCCATCGACAATGTCCATGACCGCCTGGCACTGGTGGGAGTTTTGCGCTCGCCTCTGGGTGCGCTTCCGGACAAAATGATCTATGAGCTGCATCGTCGCAATCTTCTCGACTACCGAAAAGCGGGCGAACTTAATAAAAACAAACTCGAGGGGGTGCTGTCCGAACTCTATCGGATCTTGGCCGACCTTCATGACGAGACTCGCCGCTTGCCGGTCGGCGAGGCCTTCTCGCGTATATTTACCTCGCTGCCAGTCAGGTTGCTGGCCGCCTGCTCCTTTCACGGCGAGCAGGCGGTGGCCAATCTGGACAAGCTCCGACAGCAAGCGGAACAATTGGCGCGGGAGGGGTTGACGACCTTGAGAGAAACCATTCGCCAACTGCAAAATCGCGTTTTGGACGTCAAGGAGGAAGGAGAAAGCGTGCTTGCCGAAGAAAACGTGGATGCCGTTCGAATCATGAGCATTCACAAAGCCAAGGGGTTGGAGTTTCCCATCGTCATCTTGGCAGGCTGTCACGGCGGGACGGACGCTAGATCAGCAAAGAGCGCGGAGGCTTTATTCGATTGGTCCACGGGTCTCACTGGCCTTCATGCCGGACAGTACTGGGATCTATCCGGGCTCTACATTGCCGAGAAAGCGCGGCGCCGCGCCGAGGAAGAACACAAGCGGGTGTTTTACGTCGCGATGACGCGGCCTCGCGAGCACCTCGTGATTTCATGCGCGCCCACTGGCCGGCGCTCCAGCGGCAGTTTTCTCGCCATGTTAGGAGAAGCGGCGGGCTTTGAAATGGAAGAAGCTCTCGACTCCAGGACTATCCCTGTGGGCCAAGGGCGCTTTAAATTAGAGGTGGTCAGCGAAAGTCTGGCCGCTCCAGGGCGAACAAAAGCGGCGCGAAAAAGCGCCGGGAAAAAGCGCGAGTGGCAGCCATTTGCGGACCTCTGGAGCCGTCGCCGCGATGATTGTCAAGCAGCACTCGAGAACTCCGTCTTTCTCACACCGACGCTATTGAAACGGCGGGAAGAAGAGTTGAGCGAAGCCCGTGAGCGAGCCATGCGGTGGCCGGCCCGGCGCACTTCGGCAATGGTGGTAGGCGAGCTGGCACACCGCTTTCTTCAAAATTGGAGCTTTGCCGCAAAGACCGCCGCTTTCATGAACCAGCTGAGGCCGTTCATCAGCCACTGGCTACCCGATGATGATCGCCATCGGCAAGCAGAGATCGAATTAGAGCTGGAAGAAATTTTTTGCTCATTCTTCCGCTCCGAAGCATACGCCGCGCTTACAGGCGCCCGTATTCTGGGCCGCGAAGTGCCCTTGCTGATGCCCTGGGGTGATCAAATAATGGAAGGCGTCATCGACCTGGTTTATGAAACAGACGGTTTGCTCTATCTCGCAGACTATAAAACCGATAGAGGCACAAAGGAAGAGTTGGTTGCGAGCGCACATCAATACCAGGACCAGGCGCGTATTTATGCCACTGCCATCCGGCAAAGCCTGCGGCGGGAAGTGGCGGCTTTCAAGCTGCTTTACTTGCGCCTCGGGGAGACCGTTCAAATTTCCGCAAGCTAAAGGCACTGTTCAACGAGGAATAACTATGAAAATATTTTTTTTCGATATCGAAACCGTTCCCACCGACTCATCATTGCAGCAAAGCGGTTTGCTGGACTCCCAGATGCAACTCGATGAGGCCGAAACCATCAAGAAGCTAAGCCTCTCAGCGGCGACGGCCAAAATACTTTGCCTTGCTTATGCCTTTGATCCGCCCCCCGACTCTCCCATACAGGTACTGCGTGGCGAGGAGTCCGATATTTTAAAAAATTTCTGGCGCCTCGCCCCGGAGGCCAATCTTTTTGTCGGTCACAACGTCCTCGATTTCGATTTGAAGTTCATTCATCAGCGATCCATCATCCATCAAATCAAGCCGTCGCGCGATATTCCATTCACCCGCTTCCGTAACGCTCCGATCTACGACACGATGCAGGAATGGAGCAAATGGGGGCGGGAACATATAAGCCTGGACGCTCTGTCCAAGGCGCTCGACATTCCTTCGCCGAAGGAGAGCCTGGACGGCTCGAAGGTTTTTCCCTATTACCGCGCGGGAAAGCTCGACGAAATTTACGAGTACTGCAAGCGCGACGTCGATACCGCCAGGCACGTTTACCGCCGTCTGACGTTTGCCAAACAGACCGGATGACGCCCGAATCTCCGCTCGCCAACGCCAGGATCAACGACTCACGCTCCACCTACCGGCCCTCGGCGCCTAGCGGGATTGGAGTCTCGGTGGTCAATTCGCCAATCCGCCCGACTGCCATGACGGCATCTTGCCGGTGGCGTAACCAACAAACGGCAGCACGGATTTGACAAGATCCTTAGAAGGGATGAAAATTATCCAAGTCGCTGGGGACGCGCAGGGCGAACTCGGAGCATCGGCGTGTGCGGCAAATGAGGTCAGCGGATTCATGAACTGTGGCGGCATCAACTCTGCTCTATCAAGCGTTATCGCATGGCTCCTGCTGCTGCCGTCGTTTGCTTGGGCCGATTCTTGGGCGGCACCGCGGGTCGTTGAGGTTTTCAGCGAGTCGCGGGAGCGATTTGTGAGAATGCTTCCGGGTGAGAATCTTGGGGCCACCATTGGATTCGCCGGGGCGAAGAAGGGCCGTACCGCAACCGCTGAGTTCTATCGTCGAGCCCGCGATCATTCCTATCAGCGAATAGCGGAAGTGAGCCTCTTGAATCCAATCTCACCGGTGGAATTGTTAGTTGCTAATAACGGACACCTGGTTGCAGTCGACAATTGGCACAACCTCGGTTACGGCCAGGCGGTTTCCCTATATGACGCTACTGGAAACTTGATCCGATCCTACGGGTTGCGCGACTTGTTTCAATCCCAAGAAATTGCAAACTTTCCCCATAGTGTTTCCTCGATTCATTGGAGAAGCGGTCCCGTGTACATCCGGTCGGATCAAAAAACCGCACTCATCACCGTGCGAAGCGGGGCTGAGTTTGTATTCGGCCTGGAAACAGCTCGGTTCAAGTACTGTGAATATCAGAACAAAGAATATCGATGCCGCAACTCGAATGATCCTAGGCGATGGCTTCCCAACGGCCGGTTGCCGCTGAACCGCTGAAGCGGGCAGCCTCGTTTCAGCAGGGAGTTTGGTCAAAGGACCGCATGGGATTAGCGAGGTGAAAACCCACCACGGCTCGGGTAACTCCGGCGCGTTCGCTGGTTCTCCAGAGGAGTTTGTGGCGATTCGTGATAGAGTCACGCGCTGCGACGAATCATTGCCGCTTGCGTAAAGCGGTAGCATTCCACCGCGGCTGCATTCCCGCGAAGGGAAGCGCCAATCAGGCGCGCATCGAAACTGGCCACGAACCCGCTGCAGCGCCGAACCGGCCGGTCTTTACCGCAGCGAGGGCGCTCCCATTGGATTTATCTTGTGGGCCCTGCCGACTCTACTCCGCTCCGAGGGCGTTGCAGTCAAAGACATCACCGCGCTTACCGCTCTGCTCGCGCTTCCCTGGTCTTTCAAATTTCTTTGGGTACTGATGATAGATTCGCCGCGCATTCAACCTATTGGATTTCGCGCGTGGTTCATTACCTGCCAGGTGCTCATGGGGGTGACCTGTTGCCGTTGTTTATGACCTACCCCATCTATCATTGGCGGGTGCTTGGCTATCTTCTCCCCTTTCACGCCCTCTGCGCCGCCACGCAGGACGTCGCCATCGATGCCCTCGCCATCAACGTCGTCCGAGCGAGGACCCCTCAATGGCTGCATGCAAGCTGGCATGCTTCTAGGCCGTAGCCTGTACGGCGGCGGCGCGCTGCTTATGGCCGCGGTCCTGGCTGGAACGGCCTCATTGCGCCGCCTTCCGGCAATGGCGTAACTGGTGGGCACTGGCCTTCGCCCTAATCTCGGCAGCCGCCTTCGAAACCGTCGGGGCACTCTCAGGCCCCTTGCTAGTCGATCGTCGCGTGCCAAAGGAAACATTGGATTTTTTTCGCCCTTCCCGGGTGGCGCCAGCGCTGATCGGCGGACTTGCCGGCGGCAGAATTTCAGTGCGCTTCGGACGGATGCGCAGCATTGCGATTTTTCTAATTGGATTCTCAACCACCGTTCTCGCCCTCGCCGCTATCGATGGATTTCAAGGCGCCGGGGCTTCCGTGCTCCAACTGCTGGGGATTTACACAGCTCTTTATCTTTGTATCGGCTTGTTCACGGCCGCCTCATACGCCTTTTACATGGACTTGACCGATCCCACGTTGCGCGCCACGCAGTTCAGCACCTCTATAGCCGCCTCTAACGGTTGCGAAGCTTGGTCAACCTGGCTTGGCGGTCGATTGGCGGCCTGGAGCGGTTACGCCGCATGTTACCTGGTGATGAGCCTGGTTTCGCTCTCGAGCCTGGTTTTACTCCGACGTATTGCCGCGAAAGCCACCAGCGTGGAGCGATTGTTTTACCAAGATTTCGCCCACTGCTCTCGCCAAGAGCCGATTCTCGTAATCAAAATTTCACTCGCTGTTTGACACCGCCGCCATTCAACGATAAAAATTAGCTTTGCTCAATGAACCGGGATTTTCTCATCCCTACCCTTCAACGCGACAGTATTGAAAGCAGGAGGACTTATGGACCACGCAGCTGAAGTGAAATGGCAGGAACCTACAGACAATCGAAAACGGGCCGGTTTCGGCAAGTTTCTTAGACCCAATACCCCCTATGACGACTTTATGGAATCAGAGGGCATTCCCATTTATCGCGACATCGGCGTGCGCCGAGTGCAAGATCTGCCACGCAAACCGTGGAAGCGCATGGGCGGGAGCGGTACCTACATTCAACTTCTCGGCACCGAGGGCCTCTGGGGCTGCTACGTCGTCGAGGTTCCCGGGGCGGGAGCGCTAAACCCGGAAAAGCATCTTTACGAAGAACAGTATCTCGTGGTCGAAGGGCGCGGCACAACGGAAGTTTGGATTGACGGGAACTCAAAGAAACATACCTTCGAATGGCAGAGGGGCTCTATTTTTGCCATTCCGATGAATGCCACGCATCGGATTGTGAACGCCACGTCAGCCCCTGCCTTGCTCCTTGCCGGCACCACGGCGCCGAACATCATGAATGACTTCGGCAACGAAGATTTTGTCTTCAATTGCCCCTATCACTTCAAAGATCGTTTTGATCCCGAGTCCGGCGATTACTTCAAATATAAAGAAGAGGTCACCCCTGATCCATTGCGCGGTCTCGCAATGCGTAAGACTAATATTATTCCTGACGTCATTTCCTGTGAGCTTCCCCTCGACAACCGTCGCTCTCCCGGCTATCGCCGCATTGAACCGCATATGGCGGGGCAACAGTTCTACTTTTGGATCGGTCAACACGAAACCGGGCGCTACTCGAAAGCTCATGCCCATGGCTCCGCGGCCGTGCTCATCTGCCTCGGCGGCAAAGGTTATACTTATACCTGGCCGGCGAGCCTCGGCACCCGGCCGTGGGAAGCTGGCACCACCGAGCTGATCAGGCGGCAAGATTACGAGCCGGTCGGCATGGTCAGTGCGGCGCCCATGAGCGGCAACTGGTTCCACGCCCACTTCGGCGCGAGCAAAGAACCGCTGCGTCTCACCGCCTGGTTCGGACCCAACGCGCCGGGGCGCGACCGCGGCCGCCCCGGTGAAAAAGCCATCGACTACGGCGCCATCGACATGAAAGACGGCGGCACGGCCATACCTTATAACGAAGAAGACCCCTACTTGCGCAAGGAATTTGAAGAGACCCTGACAAGTGTCGGCGCCAAATCGCGCATGGAACAAGAACTCTACGAGAGATCCTATTAGAAAGTTGGAGTCTTCAGTCTAGCGTTTTGCGTCTAGCGTTCCGAGTGCGGTTTTGTTCCCAAACTCTAGACCCTAGACTCTAAACTCTAGACCGCTAATAACGGAACCCCATGGACAGCACCGCGCCAAAGGCCGCTTTCAGCAACGCCAATCGCCACATTTCCGAAGAGGAAGAGCTGAGGCTCACCAGCGTCGGCGTCGACATCGGATCCTCGACCTCCCATCTGGTTTTTTCGCGCTTAGAGCTGGAACTGGAAGGAACCCGCTATCGTGTGAAGAGTCGTGAGATTCTAAACGAATCGGAGATTTTGCTCACGCCATACGTGGATGAAACGAAAATCGACGTTGAAGCCCTCGAGTCGTTTATCAACCACCAGTATAAAAAAGCCCAAATTAGCCGCCAAGATGTCGATACGGGCGCCCTGATTCTAACAGGCGTGGCGGTGCGCCGCCGCAACGCCCGCGCCATCGGCGAACTGTTTGCCAAAGAAGCGGGGAAGTTCGTTGCGGTGAGCGCCGGCGATGGCTTGGAGGCAACGATGGCCGCCCATGGCTCTGGGGCCGTCGCCCATTCCGCCAAAACCGGCGGCGTCGTCTTGAATATCGATGTCGGCGGCGGCACCAGCAAGTTTGCCCTCTGTAACGACGGCAAAGTTCAGGAAGTCTCGGCCATCGACATTGGTGCCCGCTTGCTTGCCTTCGATCCCGACGGCTCGTTAGTTCGTATTGAACAGGCCGGCCGAAAACACGCCGCATGGGCCGGCGTTAACGTAGAGTTGGGGCAAAAGGTTTCCCAGGACCAGCTGCGCGCAATGGTGTCGGGCATGACGGATAAACTTTTGGCCATGCTCAAACCTGAAACCCTTTCTGAAGACATCAAGGGGCTCCTGCGCCTGCCCCCGCTCACTTACCGCGGCGAGATCGACTCCATCATGTTTTCCGGCGGCGTCTCGGAGTTTATCTATAACCGGGAAAAGTCCAGCTTCGGCGATTTGGGGCCATTGATCGCGGATGAAATTCATCGCCGCATGGCGGAACTGGGAATGCTGGTCATGGAACCTGCGGCGAGGATTCGCGCGACGGTCATCGGCGCCTCGCAGTACACGATCCAGGTAAGCGGCAATACGATTTTCATCACTCCCCAAGACGCGGTTCCGGTGCGCAACGTACCCGTTGTCGCCCCGGAGTTTATCTTTGACGGTGATGAGATCGACCAAGCGGGGGTGGTCAGTGCCGTCCAGGTCGCTTTGCGTCGCTTGGACCTGCTCAGTGGAAGACAACCCGTGGCAGTCTCTTTCCGATGGCGCGGATCAGCAACCTTTGCGAGACTGCAGTCGTTTTGCACCGGAGTGAGGGACGGTCTTAAAGAAGTCTTGGCCAAGGGGCACCCCTTGGCCCTCGTCAATGACGGCGATATTGGCGGAATCGTCGGGCTTCATTTCCAGGAAGAACTGCAACTTAGGACCCCGATCATTTCCATTGACGGCGTCGCGCTGAACGATTTCGATTACATCGATATCGGCGCGCTGATTCAGTCATCAGGATCGGTACCCGTGGTCATCAAGTCTCTCATCTTTCCCGTCTCTCCCGAACAATAAGTTGGCAGCAAAGGCCTCCCTGCCGCATTGTTTGATGCCCTAGGGCTAAAAGGCCTGTTCCTCTCGATGTTCACTGACTGTAAGACGTTTGTCCTAAACAAACATCATCCGCCAAACCTCTACGCGCCGCGATACCCCCAATAACCACTCCCGGTACTAGGACCACAGTCGCTCATAAACTTCCTTGACAATTTTTAGCGCTACAAATAAATATTTTATCAACAATACGGCTAACTCTTATGGCAAAATACCGCGCACGCTCCTGCCCCCATTGCAACTACTTTGTGGGGTTCTCCATTACTAAGCCGCTCTTTAAGAGGGCGGAATCTCTTGTGACGAGCTTTTGCCTCAACTGTAACTATAAACTCCCGATACACCGTGTGGTTCGCGGCGTGCGCCGCCCGAGTCCATATTTCAGGCCACGGAATTTACGGTTGCTCAACAAGGTCGGGGAATCCAATGACAGCAACCTCAAATCGGAGCACAAACCAAGCGCCACAGAGATTCTTCGCAGTCCGCAGGACTATGCGCGTCATCTGAGAGTCCTCGGTCAAGAACTCGAAAATCGCCGCTTTTCGGCCTTCAACCTTGAATGCACCGGGCAAGATTATTGGGTCTGGGCTCGAGCCGGAGCCGTTCCCTTGCGGAGCAGTCCGTTTTCACGTCTGGGAAAGACTCGTTTGCAAAAATTGTGGGAGAATAACATCCAGTTCAAAACGCGAGAGCCGGGGAATTACCTCTCGTCGCGGGCTTCTCGTTCAACCCGTCGCTTTCGCTATTCGCTTGAAGATATCGATCGCCTTGAACGCAATGAGCATCGCCGTCGTCGTGGCAAGAAGGACCTGCCGCCGCGGCATAGCCTCTCTCAATTGCTGCGAGCCGTTGGCGCCTTAGTTACCCAGAGAGGCGACCGATTGCTGGGAATCTGCTGGCAGGAGCTGTCCATCGGCATCGTGGCGGAAACCCCCCAGGGAAAGCGCGAAATCGAAGTTTTTCGTCCTGACAATCTTTACGATCTCAATGCCGGTATGCATTTCAGACGGGACTACCGTGCCCTATCGGATAGACCCCATTGACCGCGCCACTGCAGACGCTCGCGATTAAGAAGTAACCCGTTACGTTCTTCACCTAATGATTGCTGGAAGTTTCAGTTTCGCTCGACGACACCCCCTGTTCTCGCGGGCGTCTAGGGCGTGGTTGGCAGGGTACCTGCACAGTAAAAGTCGAGCCCTCACCGGGATTACTCTCCACCACAACCTTACCGCCCAACAAACTCGTATACTTCTTAACGATGTAAAGCCCCAATCCCACGCCGCCGTACGCTCGCGTGTCGGAGCTGTCGATCTGGCGGAACCGCTCGAAGATAATCGGCAGTTTTTCTTTTGCAATGCCAATGCCGGTGTCGATCACCTTGAACTCTATGGCTTTCTTTCCGTTAAGGTATCGCGCAACAATTGTCACGCTGCCCTTCTCGGTAAATTTGATGGCATTGTTGATGAGGTTCTGCAGGATATGCTTGAGCTTTCCTTGATCCACATAGAGAGTGAGTGGGCCTGCGGGAAAATCCCAAACCAAGCGCACCTCTTTCGCCAGCGGGTAATCAAAGGATGTTTTCAATTCCGAGACGAAATCCCAAAGATTGACCTCCTGAGGCTGCGTCTCTATCATCCCCCCATCAATACTGCTCACTTGCAATACGCTGCTGATTAAAGCGTGCAATTCTTTAGTTTGTCTGGCGACGGTGTGTAGCGCCCTTTCTTGAATCGGACTGATTTCCCCTAGCATTTTCTCCAAGAGCATGTTGGAATAACCCGCGATCACGTTCAACGGCGTCTTGAGTTCGTGCGAGACCACGCCGAGAAATTCATCTTTTGCCTTGTTGGCATGCTGCAACTCGTTGGCCTGTTGTTCGATTTTCTGGAAAAGCTGAGAGTGATGGATGGCCATTCCGGCCTGACCCGCCAACGTTGTGACAAAGTCTATTTCTTCCTCGGAAAAATTATGTTCAGTCCGTGTTAAGAAGCTCAAACTGCCAAGCACTTCGCGGTTGGCCACCAAAGGCACCGCCAAAAGCGAGGCAAAGCCTTGTTGGCGGAGAAATCTTATGTTTTCCGTCCGCGCATCGGACGAGATATTACCGATCATCAAGGACTTTTGAGATTCTACTATTTTATCAACGAAGGTCAGCTCACGGGCTAATACATCGAAGGTTGCGGTCCCGATTCCCTTTGCCCCCGCGGTCTTGACAACCTCGCTCCCCGCCTCTCGCAGCCGAACCATCGCGGCGTCGTACGGGAGTTGGCTATCTGCCTGCTGCAAAAACACATCGAGGATTTTTTTGGCATCGATGGTCGAAGTGACTGCAAGATTGACCCTGTGAAGAATCTCAAGACGCTCGCGCTGGCGGCGAATTTCTTCCGCCGCTCGTTGGTGACGTCTCGCTTGCTCCTCATTTTCACGCGCTACCCGACGCAATCGCTCGACTTGCGCGAAATAGCCGTAGAACAATGAGATCACCAGTGGAAAAGGTAGTCGTAAGTAAATACTCGGATCGAGTTTAAGGGTAGAATTAAAAATTACGTAAGCATATAACAACGGCGCCAAAAGAGTGACCACAAGCAATCCGCGTGAGTCTTTGCAGATACAGCTCAACACCAGAGTAAAAAAACAGGCGACATAAAAGTCCGGGGTCGCCCCGCCGCTGAAAGCAAGCGCGGCCGCCAGAAACACCGTATCGAAAAACAACAGCGGACCGTAGAAGTACGGCGATTCGAAGGATTCTTCGGCTACTAGATAAAGGGTGGCATTGGTCAGGATATAAAAGAGCAGAATTAAATGGGTTTGCGTCGGAGTCAGCAAGGTGTTGGGCGAATACAAAAGCAGATAGCAGCAAAGTATGACCAGCGGCCAGCGCAGTTGAATGACCGTGGTTTTTTTTGCCGCTTCAAAAAGCCGATCGAGACCGCCAATGGATGGCGTGGCAATGGAGCCCTCAATGGATTGCGATGCATTCATGATAATTGTTTGGTTGCTCCTTCGGCTTGCAAATCGTGGAGTTGTGCATATTGCATGCCATTAAAGAGCCAGCCGGTTTTTGACTCGAATAAAAATTAATTAGAAATTTCAGTAAGTTATCGAGCGCTTGAGTTGAAGTCCGATAACTGGAAGTGAGGCTGTGGACAAACCGATACATTTCGGAACAAATTTGTCACTCCTAGGGATTACCGCAAAAGTTTAGGAAGCGTGGGGGTTCAGATCGGCGGTATGCGTAATCCTCTACTACCCCGATGGATGTTTTCTTTGAGCCTCTCGCACGGCGCGCAGAATATCGGCGTACCCCGCACAACGACAGAGGTTTCCGCAAAGGTATTCGCGAATCTCCTCATCCGACGGCTCGGGAATCCGGTCGAGAAGCGCTTTTACCGAGAGAACAAATCCAGGGGTGCAGTAGGCGCACTGCAAAGCCCGCTGGTTAACGAACGCTTCTTGGATATAATGGAGCACCACGCCGTCGCTCAGCCCCTCGAGGGTTAAGATGTCGCGTCCTGCGGCGCGCACCGCTAGCAAAAAACAAGAGCTGACGGGTTGCCCGTCGAGCAAAACCGTACAGGTGCCACAGGCGCCCACACCGCATCCTTCCCGCACGCTCCAGAGTTTGTACCGATCGCGCAACACCTCGAGCAGGGTGTCGGCGTCTTCGATCTCGACTTTCTCGTTATGACCGTTCAAGCGAAGCGTAATCTCACGTCTCATATCACTCAACCCCGTGGCACTGCTTTTTGATCGGCCAGGGCGCGCAAGATTTTCTCGGGCGTGATGGGCAGATCTCGAATGCGCACGCCGATGGCGTCTTCAATGGCGTTGGCAATTGCCGCCGACACCGTCAGCGCGCCGGTCTCTCCGACTCCCTTAGCCCCGAAGGGGCCTGTCTCGTGGGGCACCTCTACTACAATGGGACGAAAGGACTCGGGCAAATCTTTGATGGAGGCAACCTGGTAATCGAGCAGCGATCCATTCACGAGCTGCCCCTCATCGAAAATCATCTCCTCGAACAACGTCAACCCCAAATGGGTAATCGCGGACCCTAAAAGTTGCTGCTCACAGTGCTTTGGGTTGATCGCCGTCCCCGTATCTCCGACGCTGAAGAACTGCAGAACCTTGACTTTTCCGGTTTCCGTATCTACTTCGACTTCAGCGGATGTCGCTGAAGGAAACCAGTACTCGGTGCATTTTTCCGATTGTCCCGTGTTCGGGTCCATGGGCATTGCGTCCGGCTGGCATACGGCCTCACCTGTAATCGTCGTGCCGAGGCTTTTGAATTTTGCCAGAAAAGCCTCTCCGATGGTCATCCCCCGCTCCTCCGTGCCTTGGACGAAGATTCTGCCATCCCGCGCCACCAGATCGTCTGGGCTGACTTCCAACCTTGTTGCCACCGCCTGAAACAGCTGCGCTTTGATTTTACCCGCTGCCATACGAACCGCGTTTCCCATGTGATAGGTGGACCGGCTTCCCGCGGTGATCGTATCATAGGGGGTGATATCGGTGTCCGGCTGTACGATGTGGACCTGATCAAACGCAATCCCCAGTTCCTCGGCAACGATCTGTCCCATCATGGTCTCCGAGCCCTGCCCCATTTCCACAGTGCTGCTCAGTACGTTCACCGTGCCATCGGCATTCATGATGACAATGGCCCCTGAAATCGATGGGGTCAGCACCGCTTTGACGCCCGCGGCGATTCCTTTTCCACGAAGTTTCGTCCCCCGGCCAATGGATTTTGCCCCGGACCATTCAATGGCCTCGGCCGCCCGCCGAATCGACTCTTTGATGCCGAAAGAGCGCACCAGCGTTCCGGTGGCGAAAGCTTCGCCCTCATCCAATGCGTGGCGCAGGCGGAATTCAACGGCGTCGGCGCCGATGGCCCGCGCGATCATATCGGTCTGAGAATCGTAGGCCCAGATGACCTGCGGTACTCCAAAACCGCGAAACGCGCCGGCTGGCACATGATTCGTGTACACACAGCATGAGTCGATCCAGACATTGGGAATACGATAGGGACCTGCCGATGTGTAGCCTGATTTATGGACAACGCGCGGACCGATCTCCGCGTAGGCTCCCGTGTCCCAGTAAACTTCGCACTTGCGCGCCGTCATCTCCCCGTTCCTCACTGCGGTTTTGATCTTGGTCACCACCTTGTGCTTGGTAATCGTGAGAAACTCTTCCTCCCGCGTCAGCGCGTAGCGCACCGGTTTTTTCGTGATTAAAACAAGTGCCGTCACCAACGGTTCCAATTTCGCGTAGAGTTTGGCGCCGTAACCGCCGCCGAGATATGGAATGCGTACGCGAATCCGATTCATGGGGATGCCGAACGTCGCGGAGAGTTCCGTGCGCACGTAGGAGGGCGTTTGGCTGGCGGTCCAAACATTGAGCCTCCGGCTTTCATCGAGGTAGGCCAGAGTGACATGGGGTTCCATGGGGAGGTGCTGCGCCGGAGGCGAACTGAATATATCCTCGAAAACCCGGTCCGCCTCGGAAAAAGCTTTCTCCACATCGCCCCGGCGCAGTTTAAAGTGATAACAAATATTGGATTTGTGTCCTGCGGTGACATGCGCCAGGTCGGCGAACGTTTTCGCGGGTCGGTGCGCGTCGTGAACCAACGGCGAGTCCGCTTTCGCCGCTTCCAATACGTCCAACACCGCCGGCAAGGGGTCGTATTCGACTTCCACCAACTGAAGGGCATCCTCGGCTATACGCTTGTCCACCGCAGCGACAGCGATCACCGGATCGCCGGCGAAGCAGACCTTATCAACGGCGAGAATAGGCTGATCGCGAAACGCCGGTCCGTAGTACGGATCAACCCCGGGCATCTTGGCGATATCAGCGCCGGTCAAGACGACGGCTACTCCCGCTACCGCTTCCGCTTTGGATTTGTCGATGCGCGTGATCCGAGCATGGGCATAGGGGCTGCGCAACACCGCCACGTGAAGCATACCGGGCATTTCGATGTTGCCCACATACAGCACTTGCCCAGTAACTTTTTGGTGCGCGTCTTTTCGGTAGACTGAATGTCCGACGACCGCGAGATCCGTCATAAATTTACCCTAGGTGATAGCCCCTCCATCCAGTTGCGCGAGCGCCCTTTTGACAAACACCCGGCTCAGTTGACGCTTATACCACTCAGAACCCCGAAGGTCCGCAAAGGGTTGAATCTGTTGATCGACAACGTCCGATATTTTTTGCAGTACCGCATCATCCAGCGCTTGGTCCTTAGCGAACTCCAAACCATGAATGACCAGGGGTGTTGCCGCCATTCCGCTCAGCGCGAGACGCAGCTCGTTCAAGCGGCTATTTCGCTTGGCAAGCAGCGCGGCCACCCCAAGGCAGGGCCAGTCATTTGCCGACAGCGTGGAATGGCGCAGGTATAAGGCCCTGCTCGACGGGGGCATCAAAGGAATTTTGACACCGGTAAGAATCTCGGCCGGTTCCAGAACCGTCTCGTACATCCCCCGAAAAAAATCCTTGAGAGGTATCACCCGCGTCCCTTTGGAGCCAAACACCGTTACTTCAGCGCCAAGGAGAAGCAACGCCGGCGGCGGGTCCAATCGATTATCCGCGTGCGCCAGATTCCCCCCCAGCGAAGCCGTCTGCCGTACTCGCACGTTGCCGATGTGGCCGAAGGCCTCTACGACCACGGGAAAAGCGCTGCGGATTACCGGTGAAAGTTCTACCGCCCGATGGGTCACCAGCGCTCCTATACGAACGCCGTCTGGCTCTTCGGTGATTTGATCGAGGCCGGGAATCGCTTGCAGATCCACCAGGTAGGGGTAATGAACCGCTCTTTGTTTCATGAGGATGACGAGAGTGGTCCCGCCGGCGATGAGGCGCGCTTCATCGCCATGCTGTACCAACAGCTCACTGGCTTCATCGAGGGAACGCGGCCGCAATAGATCGAATTTGCGAATAGTCATGGCTCGCCTCTACGCAACTAACCCCCTTGCGTGTCAGAAGTCAAGATTACGAAGCGTTTAGAGTCTCGCGTCCCGTGTCTCGGGTTTTCAGCATGGAGTTTGACGTTTAGAGTTTGTCGTCGAGCGTCTAGCATGTAGCATCCAGTGTCTTACGTTTCTAACTCTAGACCCTAGACGCCAAACGCTGGACCTCTGCGCCGGCCGGCGCTCGCCGCCTGTTGACAGCGGCACTAAACTCTGAAAAGAATCCGGGCAAAAGGAGGCAAAAATCATGTCTACCAAAATCCGTCATGTGGCTATCCATACCGACAATCATTTCCGCATGGCCAACTTTTACAAAACACTCTTCGGCATGAGGAAAATTACTGCCGGCATGACCGATGAAAACGGCAACTACGACAAGGAACGGGGACACTTGAGCGATGGCGTGATCGGCCTTGCCCTGTTGCAGCGGCAGCCGGGGGTTTTAGCGGGTCTGGATCATTTTGGGTTCGAGGTCGATGATATTCAAAAGGTAAAGGATCGACTGAAACAACACTATCCCGATGTCTTTGTCGCCCAAAGCCAGGGCCATGTTCCGTTTGCCGGCCTAAGATCGCATGATCCCGACGGCAATCAGTTCGACCTTTCGCAAAAAGGCATGGCCAATGTCCGTGAAGGCTATCTTCAAGACGGCTGGGATCAGCCGCGTTGGATAAACCACATCGCCATTCGCACCTCTCGGCCCGCATACCTTGCGGCATATTACCAAAAGGTATTCGAGCTCCAACCCGTTGAGGGGCTTTCGGGTAACAACAGTTACTACGTGACCGACGGCAAAGTCACCATCGCTTTACGTCCCTGGGACATGGTGTCCTACCGAGGTCTCATGGCGGGGTTGGACCATTTTGGCTTCAGAGTGGAGAGTCTCGACGCAATTAAAAAGGATATCGAAAAACTTTCGGATGCCGCCCCGGGCTCCACGGCGAGAAAGATCGCCATTGGTCGCGACGGCGAGACACGACAGAAAAATCTCGAAGCGTGCAAACTATGCAAGCACGCGCTTGCCGATCCCGACGGGGTCTTACTTGATTTGACGGACTGATTTGAGGCGAATTTTGCAACAGATGCCATCACTCCATTCCCGGGTGGGTTAAACGACTCAAACAAGGCATAAATATTAGGAGACCCTATGGAATTTGCTAATCTCAAAGAAACCATACGCGGCGCTGAGGACGAAAAAAAGCGATTTATCCCGCTTTTTGGCACGGAGAACTTTCGTTCTTGGATGCTCTATTTTCAACCGGGTGACCACACCGACATGCACTACCATGCGTCGCCTGAGACCTTCTTCGTGCTCCAAGGCAAAGCATCCGTCAAAGGGCTCAAAGGCGAAGAGCGCGTAATTGAAAAAAACGAAATCGTATTTTTCGCCTCAAAGGACTATTACCAAATCACCAACGTAGGAAACGAGCCGCTGGTGCTTTTGGGCAATCGCTCCGAAGGTTTCGGCGGCCCCCATGTGACGGCAAAGGAATTTCACTCTTAATTCCGCCACGCGCGCCGTCACACCACACAGCCGTAACTAAGGAGCAACAGGAGCGAATCACCGCCGAGGTAGAGCTCTGGCGGAGTTTTATATTATCAAACTCCCGCTCCGCGCCGGCAGCGTCTCGGGGGTGAACTCTCCGAGTGCCCCGTCATCTTGGATTTCACCTCGCGGCAGTTTTTTTTATTTCTGTGACAGCGTTTGGTTTTTACTCCAAGGTATTTTGACCCAGGTCCACAATCCAAATTTCTTAAGACTCCAACCCGCGACCCATCCTTGCTAGCTTCACCGTTGACGGCTTTCGCCGCCTTCGATCATCTCCTTGGGCCAAAGTCCAACAGGTGAAAATTCTAGTTTGGCAAAAAGTGATTGTTCTAACTTGGAGCAATTTGAGTTCGATTTATTGAACCAATGGCGGGATTCTGCGATAAGCAAACCAATTGCATATTTACCCAAAGAAATTTTTCGGAGTCGGCGAATCCTACCTGGCTTCGAATGGGGAAAGAGAAGAGAAAAATGAAGTCAAGAGTTTTCATCGCCGGGTTCATCACCCTCCCCCTTGCGGGCTTCATATTGGGAAGTCTTCTCGGCGGGTTTCCGATCTGGCAAGAGGAAGAATCAGTTCCGGTCGTCGGCAACGTTAAAACTTTCGAGGCCGCATATGCCAGATGGAAGCAAAGCGCCGAACAAAACGATCAAAAGACCAAGCTCGTCATGTCGCTCGGGTATTTCAAAGGCCTTTCTACGGAATTTTCCAGCGCTCAAGGAATAGCCGCACTCGATTTGAAAGACGGCGCCTTCACCGTCCAGGTATCGGGACTCGCTGAAAACAAGAGGTTCGATGTTTGGCTGGTTCACAATCGCCCGGGCTCAGGGCGGAGCGTGAAGCCAGAGCCTGGCGACCGCATGATCCGCATTGGAACGTTGGCGCAAGAAGGCGCCGATGCAACGCTTCACGCTTCGCTTGATCGCGAACTCTTGGCGAACTTTAAAATCGATCTCATAGTCGTTGCACCCAGCGGCGGAAACCCTTGGAGAAATGGCCTCCTCTTTGCCGCGCCAAACGTTTTGCAAAAACTCTATTACTCCGAACAATCCACGCCGAATTTAATTCCGACCAAGCTGGCCGATCCCGAGGACGGGAAAAGTCTACTTTCACTCGCGCTTCTGACGCCTTTTCGTTCGCTGATCCCAACTCTTGCCTATGCCGAAAAAAAAGACCGGCGACATTTCGCCGATCTCGTCGCCTTCGGCGAAAAACTTTTTTTCGAAGAGAAATTTAAAGGCAACGGCAGAACCTGCGGGACCTGTCACCCTGCGGAGAATAATTTCACGATTGATCCGGCGTTTATCGCGACGCTTCGTAAAAACGATCCCCTATTCGTCGCCGAATTCAATAAGGATCTAAATTCGGATAAAAACGGCGGTAACCATTTTGAAATACCGACGCTAATGCGTCAATTTGGACTAATACTCGAAAACGTGGACGGTTTCGACGATCTGAAAAACAAGTTCGTCATGCGGGGCACTCCTCCTACCTTTGCCCAAGCACTATCCATCGACCCGGCACCCGCTATCTTTGGACCTTTCCCTTTTGACGGGACATCGCCGACTGTGTTGAACCGAACTGGGTGGGGAGGAGACGGAGCGCCGGGCACGGGAACATTGAAGGAATTCGCCATCGGAGCAGTCACCCAGCATTTTACGAGAACGTTAAGTCGAATTCCGGGCGTTGATTTTCGCTTGCCGACGGACGCTGAATTGGATGCCATCGAGGCCTTCATGCTTTCATTGGGCCGCGCCTCTGAGCTTCAGTTGAGCACGTTAGTACTCGCGGATGGGGATGCCGATTCCGGACGCGCGATATTCAACAGCGCCACCGGCGGCAAGTGCGCTTTCTGTCATTTTAACGCCGGCGCTAATCAAGCAATTTTCCCCATACCTCTCGTAGCAGGCAACGGGAACGCCAATTTTAACACCGGAGTTGAAAACGCGCCGCATCCGGCAGGGCCGCATAGTGCGCTACGTCCGGTCGATGGCGGCTTTGGTAGCAACGGGACACTCGCGGCTGGTTTTGGAAACGGCACCTTCAACACGCCGTCGATCATCGAGTCAGCGGATAGGAGAGCATTATTTCACAACAATTTATGCAGTAACATTGAATGTGCAGTAGATTTTTATAACAGTTTTGAATTCAATCAAGCAATGGTCAACAGCGGCATTCCGTTACAAATAAATCTCGGCCAGTTCGAAACTTTTGCAGTTGCTAGTTTCCTGCGCGTCGTAAATGCCCTTGAAAACATTCGATCCGCCATAGAAATATTGGAAAAAGCTCAGGAATTGAGTAACATACAGGCCCGTAGATTGCCTCAATTGCAGAAACTTTTGCGACTCGCCATTGCCGATGTTAGCGACGCTTACCGTGTCCTCGATGAAGGGAGTAATTCTTTTAAGCCGGAAGGATTGCACCCTACCGCCCGAACATTCCTTGATTACGCCAAAAACAACTGTACCATGGCGCAGTCGCCTCGAACCAAAGCAGAAAGAACTTATAGAATCTCTGAAGCTTTGGGAGCACTAAAAGCGGCCCAAGAAAATATAGTTGCTGCTGTTCCTTAAAGTTGCGAAGACAAAAAAGGGGGGGCGGGATTCTTTTTTGAAGATCCTCGATCCCACCCCGATTTTTTTCAGTGATATCGCCGAGTAGTTCTACGCATTCTCAATTCTTAAGGAGTTCATTGGGTAGTAGACATGCGACAACCCAGGGGCGAGTCCTGGAGAGCGCGGCCACGAGAACGTGAAGCAAGCGGCCAGGCCCAAGCCGTTGGATTAATCCCCCTTGGGGTGGATCGGGTGGCGGCCTATGAGGCACTGACCCATTGGCCGCGCTTGGCAGGGCTTGCCCCTTGGGTTTTGCCCGACACAATTTGTCAAGATACTTATGAACTCCCTAGTAACTATGTTGCCGCCCGTCGGGCGTTGGGTACGATGCGGAGCGGGCGAGGAACGAACGGCAGCGACTTTCTAATTCCTCTTGCGAGCAGCCAAAAACTCTTCTCTCTCCGTTCATTCCAATCAAGCCCATAGGCTTGACGCAATCGTTGCGGCAGCAAGCCCGCCGTAATCAAACGAAACAACGGCGACGCAGGTTTTAACGCCCACGGTCGAGGATAGAGGATGTCTTTGGCAAGGGATCGTGCCGTGGGACCAACTGCGATTCCCTGTCCCGCGAGCATTCGCTCCATATAGTCATCAAAGTCACCGAGCGAGGCGGGCAGCACCTTTTCAGGAATCTCAAACAAACGGGCAAGCTTTTTTGTGTCGATGTAGTAGTTTGATTTTTCCTCCGGCGTGAGCGACTTAACGAAAAGATCGTAAGCAAGCACTGCAGAATCGATGAGCGTCGCGTGAACCCAAAGCAAAAGCTCCGGATCTGATGCGTCATAGGGGGTTCCCCGGGGCCCCGGCTCAGTCGCTTCTACGACCCCTCGTACTCTTCCATGGATTCGATTCACCTGGTCGAGTGCCGCCTGAGCCTTGGGTAGCTCATCAAACACGATGGACCACATCATCGTCATCGTGCGATGGAGGCGGCCCAGGGGATCTTCTTTGAAGTGGCTATGCTCGGCGACACCAGCAGCGACTTTGGGATGGGCCAGCTGCATCAAAAGCGCCCTTCCGCCGGCAAGCATTAAAACCATCTCCCGGTGCAGTTTCCAGACCATCGTATCAGGCGCAAAAAATCGCTCAACGCTCTTCGATTTGGAATTGATGATGGTGTTTCCCATGGTTGCTCGCGTGACCGGTGGGCCGGATATTTATTGGAGCTCCAACTTTAACCGTTATCTATTTTCCTGTAAGAGTAAATAACTACTTTTAAGAAGTTGATATTAACCCGATGCCGCATATTGGGCTGACGATTCTCAGCGGGGGAGCCGTGCAAATAGGATTGGAAAGCGCGGCAAAGCTCTTTCAAGATAAAACAGGCCACCGACTCAATCTTTCATTCGCCACCGCCCCGGTTCTCCGCCACAAGATTGAAACCCATGAGGTCTCGGTGGATATCGTCATTGCGCCGGCTGAGTTGACGGAAGGGTTCGAGCGCCAGGGCCATACGGTTGCCGGATCGAGGGCGGTTATCGGCAGCGTTAAAGCAGGCATCGTCGTGCGAAGCGGCGCTCCAAAGCCCGACATCTCCACCGCCGAGGCGCTGAAGAATGAAATTGTTGCCTGTCGGTTGCTCGTCTACAACGAGGGATCTTCTGGTATCTTCGTTGAAAAGTTGATGGAGCGCTTGGGTATCGCCGAGGAAGTGAAAGTGAAACCCGTTCGGCTCCCCGATGCGGATGCGGTCATGAGACATCTGGCCAACGGTCAAATCGAAAAAGAGATAGGCTTCGGTCAATTGACCGCCATCGCCCTGCGTGCCCATCAGGGGGGTAGCGCTGGTTGGCCCACTACCCAAAGAGATAGAAAACGCCACGACCTATGGCGCCGTGGTCTCTTCCCGTTCCCAGGCGCAAGAACTGGCGCAGCAGTTTATCTTTTTTCTAGTAACCCCTGCGGCAACAGCGGCTTTCAAAGCCAACGGGGTGGAGCAGCAATTAGGTGGAAACGTCGAGTAGAATACAGGCGCGGGGATCGAATTCCAGGTAGACGCGATCTCCCTGGCTGAGATCGCTGGTGGGAGGTAGCTTCGTGCGCACCGCTTGCTCGCCTACCCGGATTTGACAATCGATGCACTCCCCGAGAAACACGCTTTTTTCAACCTTCCCTTCCAGGACATTGGCCTCGCCGGTTCGTTTCACTTTTGAAATTAGAAAACTCTCCGGTCTGACGGTCACCAGCGCCTTGGCACCGCTCGCCATCGAAGCGGGTATCGGGCAGCGCCAATCTCCCTGTGGCGTCTTCACCACTCCCAAGCCGTTGCGCCCCTGCTCCAGAATAGTGCCTTCAAAAAAATTGACTTGACCGATAAATTGCGCGACGAATCTAGCGTTGGGTTTAAGATAAAGCTCTTTGGGCGATGCCTCCTGCAGGATGCGACCGTTGAGCATCACCGCGACGCGATCCGACATCGCCAGTGCTTCGGCCTGATCGTGAGTCACATATAGCGCCGTGATGCTTAGGCGCTTGAGCAATTCTTTAATTTCGATGCGGAGTTCCTCGCGCAGTTTTGCATCCAGATTGCTCAGCGGCTCATCTAGTAACAAGACCTGAGGCTTTGATACCAGGGCGCGAGCCAGCGCCACGCGCTGCTGCTGTCCACCACTAAGATAAGGAGCGGGTCGATGAGCCAATTTTTCCATCTGTACAAGCGACAACGCTTCCATGACCAAATGCTCGCGGTCTCGCTTTGGAACTTTCTGCTGCTTCAAAGGGAAAGCGACATTGTTGAACACCGTCATGTGCGGCCAGATGGCATAGGACTGGAATACCATGCCGATGGGCCGCTCGTTGGGAGGAATGAAAACCACTGGCGAAGCGACAACCTGATCGCCGATGACGACCTCCCCCGCATCGGGACGTTCGAGCCCGGCAATGCACCTGAGGGTTGTGCTTTTACCGCAGCCGCTGGGGCCTAAAAGGGTATAGAATTCTCCCGGCTCGACAGCGAAACTTAACCCTTGAAGGGCGTCCGTCCGCCCGTCAATCGTTTCAAAGCTCTTGGTTAATCCGCTTATGTTGACACGCATGGTTTTTTAATTCTGTTGTCCGCTCAATCGGACAATGAAACGACGCATGACAAGCGTCAGGGGAATCAGAGTGAGGATCAATAATACTCCGAGTGCCGCCGCTAAGGGCGCAGTCCCGGAATCCCAATACTCCCAAAGCATTACCGCGAAAACCTCGTTCTTCCTGCTCGACAGCATGAGTGGGATCGAAAAAGCCCTCAAGCTGTGCACCGCCACCCAGACCCAACCCGCCGCGAAAGCCGGAAACAAGAGCGGCAAGGTTATAGCGAACAGAGTCTTGATGGAAGTGGCGCCGCATACGTAAGCCGCCTGCTCCAGTTCTTTTTGGATTTGAATAATGGCGCTGTTCATCATTCTTGTGCCAAAGGAGATATAACTGACGATCAAGCCCATGGCTAGAATCCAAATCGTGCCGTAGATGCCGGTGTACCTCAACGGCGGGCTCAAGTAGGCCATCATTAAAGCCAGGGCGACCACGATGCCGGGGATTGCATGGGGAATGAATGTCAGACTATCGAGCAATCCTTTTCCCTTGACCTGAGAGCGGACAATTACCCATGAAACGATAAGCGCCAGCAGCATGGTGGCGGTAGACGCGATCACCATCAACACCAGGGTATTCCATAGCACGGAGAACACGCGTGGGGTGCTGAATACCTCCAGATAGTTTCTCCAGGTGGCGAAGGAAAGCGCTTCCCAGGAGGGCACTCGATAACTGGGCAAAAAAGACGTCCACAACAGCACGGCAAAGGGCGCCACCACGGCGAACAAAAAATAAACAACGAACAGTCCCAGCGCCGCATAGCGCCATTTTCCGAGCGAGATGACCCGCGGCCGAAACCCCTTTCCCGTGATCGTGGAGAAGCGCTCCGAGTGGCGCACAACACGGCGGTAACCGACGAGCAGGACGATCATCAAGACCATGTAGCTCACGCCGAAGACCGCGCCTAGACCATATTCGAAAGGGGCCTGGAGACGAGTGGTGAAGTAAATCAAGGTGCTCAGCACGAAAATACCGCCCCGCAACCCCACTGCGAGCGGCGCCTCGAATGATTCCATGCTGGAGATGAACGAATAGATGCCCGCTGCCAAAATGGCAGGAGAGAGCGCCGGCAGCGTCACCTGAAAAAAAGTGGCCGCCGAGCTCGCTTTCGACACTCGCGCCGCTTCCTCCAGGCTCGGGTCCATCATGCGAAAGGCCCCCACCACCATGAGAAAAACCGTCGTCACGCCGCGCAACCCGTCGAGGAAAATGAGCCCCCCGAGAGTATAGATATTGAGAGGGCCATCCGCCAGCTCGACTCCCAACATGCCCAGAGCGCCTCGCAAAATGACATTCATGGCTCCGGTTTTCGGGGCTAGAAGAAGCGCCCAACCCAATGCGAACAAAACTCCGGGTATCGCCATGGGAATTAAAATCAACGTCCATGCCAGGTTTCTAAACGGCATATCGGTGCGCTCAATCAGCCAGGCAAAGAGAACGGCAATGACCAAAGTGATAAAAGTCCCGATCGCCGCCAACCAGATGGTAGTTCCGAGGGCCTGGTAAAAAAGCGGCATGGACAACGCGGCGGTATAGTTCTGCAGCGTCCAGCCCTGAGGCATGGCCGGATGACCAAGCTGAAAGCTATTGATGAGAAGCCGCGTAACCGGAACAAGAATCAAGAATAAAAGAAACAAGGTCACCGCAATCACGATCGCGTTGTTTTTGATTTGGCTCCACGATACCGGAAATCTTGTTCGAACACCGGAATGGGCCAGCGTGTCCTGTCTCATATAAGTCAGGCTCCTGTTTTTTACTTCCCCGCTTTAGGAAACCCCCATGCTTGAATGATCTCCTTTGCGGCGTTGGCTTCTTGAGCGCCTTCGAAATCCCACCCGCCCCAAATCGCTTTAGCTTTGGTTTCCTGCAGAACTTTCCACGACGCGCTACCCTTGGTGAAAGGCGAGCTCCGGCCGTATAACTCATAGGCATCCTGACCCTCGGGCGTTGCCAGGTAACCGGCGAGAAGAATCGCCGCATTGGGGCTTTTCGCGCCTTTCATCACCGCGAGTGCTTCACCAATATGGATCGGCAGGTCCGGCGGGACGACAAATTTCAAGTCGGCCTTGGGGTCACGCCGCAACACATTGAGGAAGGTGTGGTACGGAAAACCGCAACCCATCTGATATTCTCCCGCCGCGATCTGCACCGCCGTGCCGGTTTGATCGCTGGTCCAAACGGGCTGGTTGTTTTTCAACTTGGTGGCGAAGTCAATGCTCTTCTCCTTGCCCCAACCGGGATAGAGACCGGTAAAGGTCCGGGGGCGCGTATAAACGGCAAACTTGCCTTTCCATTGCGGATCCAGACAGTCCTCCCATTTCTTGGGGACTCTTGCGGCAGTGACCAGTTTGGGATTGTAGACGATACCGTAACGGCTAAATCCAGTCGCCACAAAATAGCGATCCGGGCTGAAATTAAACTTATCCAGGTCGGGAAAAAGCTTCAACCATTCGATGGTGCCGACCATAATGCCGGCCTTGATATACTGGGTGCGCAGCTCTCCGGAAACATTGACGAGATCATCTTCAACCAGCCCCGCCATGGCTTCATTCAAAATCCGCTCCCTGCTGTCGAGTCCACTGACACGGTTGAGGTCGAAGGATAGTTTCGGGTACTTCTTGCTAAATCCCTTCGTCACCTCTTTGATAATCCGCCCTTCCCATGAGGTCGCGATCTTAACCTTTCCTTCTTTGTTGGCCAGCTGAACGATCTCTTCGAGATTTTTACCGATTTTTTGGCCCCACGCCCCCGACGCAAATGCCACAATAAGAGTGACAGCCCAAACGGCCACCCATTTACTGTGATTTTTCATGGCAAACCTCCTTAGTGAACGATGTCTAACCGCGCCACATTTTTTGATGACCAAGGGTCACCGATTCAGGCCACCGGCACGCCTAGACCTTGGCGACGGCGGTTGATTCCCTGGCCCAACTATCCATTACTAGACTTTTATCTGTTATTGCAAACCGGTTCGGGGGCTGTCTCGTTTGATGTTGTCCATGCGAAAAACCACCCACCAGTCGACTGGCAAAGGGTTTGCCCTAGATGGAAAATTGAAAATTACTCCACATCAGACCTCCTCGCGTATACCGAATCGTTTGCTCAGCGCCTGCGCAATCAAAACCAGCACGATTAAAAGCGCAAAAATGAGAACACCAAAGGCGCTCAACTGAGGGAAGGAACCGTTTTCCCAAAGATCGTAGATCACCACTGCAGCGGTGCGGTTCTTGGAGCGCGCGAGCATGAGCGCAATGGTTAACTCGCGGTAGGCATGTACCATGACCCAAAACCATCCCGCCATCAGTCCCGGGCGCAATAACGGCAGATAAATGCGCCAGAAATTTTTCCACCAGCGCCCGCCCGCCACCACGGCGGCCTCTTCCAACTCATTGTGGATCTGCAGCATCGAACTGGAGACAAATCGGAGCGCCACCGCCATATAGCGTGTGATGTAAGCCAAGCCGATGATTGTGAGCGTGCCGAGAACCGGAAGCGGAACTAGCAGGTAAAACCAGAGAAACGCCGTGCCCAGGACGACGCTCGGCATCGCGATGGGGGCGAATCCAAAGAAATCCAGGAGTTTTCTACCCGCCAGGCGCGTCTTGTGCACGAAATAACTCATGGCCGAAACGAGAAGCATGACGGCCGTTGCCGTCCCCAACCCGACCAGCGTGCTGTTCCACATGGGGTTTAAGGAATAGTCCGCATCAGCCAGAATTGCGCTGTAGTTATCGAGGCTCATGGATTGAAAGGCGTCCCATGACGGCGGTTGATAACGGCCCAGAAACGAGGCGTAGCACATCACTAAAAACGGCAGCCCGGTGATCAGGAAGACCAGCAAAAGGCTAATGCCGCAGGTTAAATACCGCCATTTGCCCAATTGGATGCGGCGCGGCCTAAAGTCTTTGCCGGTCACCGTCTGATATCTCTCACCGTGACGCACCAGACGGAGATAACAAGCCAATAAAAGCGCGCAGAGAACCAGAATCGCAATCGAATAGGCGCCCGAGAGCCCCCAATCGGTGGGCGTTCTTGATGTGTTGTAATAAATTTCCGTCGTGTAGACCCTGATGTTAGCGCGTCCCCCTAGCAGCAGCGGAACTTCAAAAGTTTCGACGGTATTGATGAAGAGCAACATGATGGCCGCGCCGACGGCCGGCAGCGTGAGCGGCAGCGAGACGTGCCAAAGCGTCGCCCAGTTGCCCGCGCCCGCGACCGCCGAAGCTTCTTCCAGTCGAGGGTCCATGGATTGTAGCGCCGCCGCAAGCAACAGATAAGCCAGAGGAGTCATTTCCAAAGAATGAACCCAGACCATCCCCCAAAAGGAATAGACATTGAAAAACCCTCGCACTCCGGTAAGTGAGGCGACCATAGAGTTGAGCACGCCGATGCTGGGGCTCGCCATTAAAATCCAGGAGACGGTGATCAAAATACCGGGGATGATGATGCGACCGAGCGTGATGATACCGACCAGCCGCGCCCATGGGGTATCGGTTCGATGAACGACCCAGGCGAGAAACGTCCCCAACCCGAATGACAAAAGAGTTGAGACAAGCGAAAAATAGAGCGTGTTCCAAGTCGCCTGCCAAAAATCTCTGTTACCAAAAGCACGCACGTAATTGGCAAGAGAAAAACTCAGGTCGAAAAATCCCCCTTCCCCGGGCCTGGCGACTTTGAGACTAGTCCAGACAACCATCGCCAAGGGGATTAAAACCTGATAACCGAGAATGAGAATGATGAGCGTCAGCGCAAGCTTGCCGCCGTCCAGCGAAAATCGCTGATTTATGCGCGACAAGCTCATGTCCAAGAAGCGAGCCTGCTATTTCTTTTTACCGATATACTGGTTCCAGTAACTGTGCAGCTGATCGACGATCTCGTCGCTGACGTAACCGTAAGTGATCAGCTTAATGTTGTCAGGCAGATAGGGGTGCTTACCGATCAAGGGCCCGCGAAATTCATCGGCCAGATATTTTTGACTTTCATCCGAAAGCGTCCAGTCCGAATATAAAGCCGAGGCGTAGGGATGCTGGGTATTTCGATTGATGATCATGGCCCCTGCGTAAGCCAAAATCGGCGCCGAATAAACAATGGCATAGGGGGTCTTTGGATCTTTTTTCTTAGCTTCCGCTCCGACATAGAGAAAGTTGTCTCCTTGAATCGCGTGGTCGCCGGCAAGCATGAGAGTCATCCTTTGCGTATGGCCCCGTTGAATGATCGGCTGGTTTTCCCCCATACACTTGAGCCACGCTTTAAATCTCTCCTCTCCCATCAAAATATTAAGCCCCACCATAAAGCGGGTCTCGGGGGGATCAAACGAGACCTGACCTTTGTACGCCGGGTTGCAGAGATCCTGCCAATCCTTGGGCGCTTTGTCCGGCGGGATTAGATTGGTGTTGTAGGAAATTCCATGTTCGCTCCAATAATAGGGAAGCCAGCGGTTTTCTTTATCGAGAAATCCCTGGAAAGATTTGGGAATCCGATTTGCACTTGGGGTTACATATTTGGCAACGAGGCCTTGTTTGAGAATCACCGGAAGATCGGGCACCGCGAGGCTTACCAGGTCGGTGAGATGGCGCCGGGCGGTTTCCTCCGCGATCAAGCGCTCGGCCGCATCCTGCGAGCCCATGTCCGCCATTTCCACATTGACGAAGGGATATCGTTTTTCAAATAACCGGACATGATCCCGCGCCAGCTTACCGCGGAAGGTGTGAATGAAATGCAGCTTGCCTTCTTTACGAGCGAGTTCTTCCATGCGCTTTTGTCGCTGATCCGGTTTTAGCTTGGTGAGCTCTGCGTAGATTTTTTCTGCCGCTGATGGTGCCGCGGCAGCCCATAGCCGGGTGCTGGTTTGCGTGAGTAGCAATAAGATACCAAGGGCAATGAGACAAATTTTAAAAATATTCTTAACCATATTTATCTTCTCCAGAGGATTGAATTCCGCCTGCCGACTCCGACCGCCTCCCGTTCCTATAGTTCAACTCGCGGTTGGTTTGCAACTTTCTTATTCATCCAGGATCCCCGGAGGGGGCAATATCCACCAGACAAAAGCGCCCAAAACCGCCGACCCGATGCCGGTCGCCGCGTAAAGGATTCCGACTCCCGCATGCTCCAATAGCCATCCGGAGACGAGGTTAGAAACGATCCCCGCGATTCCAGCGCCGATCATGGAAAGAATTCCTTGAGCCGTGGAGCGTAGTTTTTCTGGCGCAATGGCGTCTAAATAAAGGGGCCCGCCCAGAAGCAACCCAACGACGGTAATGCCGTGAAGCGTTTGCACCAGATAAAGCAGTTTCATATCTTCGATGAAGGCGCAAAAGATCCACCGTAGCCCCCCGACAAAAACACCCACCCCGAGTAAACCCCGCGCTCCTAGGCGCGTCACCCCGCTGCCAGTGGCGAGAATCAGTGGAATTTCAATCATCAGCATCACCACCCACATCCAGCGGATCGTGTCGATATCGCCGCCACGGAAGCGAACGAAAATCGGAAAAAGCCACATGGGTCCGTGGGATAAGAGATGGGCCACGAAAGAAAATAAAAGGAACCGAACAAAGGCCCGGTTGTGCAATAACAAACGCCATTCGCCCCGCTCGGCTCTAAGGGTGACAGCTCCACCTCGCGGCAAGTAAATACCGATTATCGCAGCGGCGAATACCAGAGCGGCCGCTATGACAAACATGATTTCCAATCCGGATTCCGATGGACCGCCGCTTTTTGGAACCAATCCTCGAAAGCGTTGATACAGGTCAAGCAACCAGGGAAACATGAGAATCACGAGAAAGTAGCCAATCGTGCCCCAAACGCGCACGAAGCCAAACGCATGGGGGCCGGCATCACGCAACGTGGCGAGACTCACAGAAATAGTTACAGGCAAAACAGCCGTGACAAAAATCGAGAGCAGCGCGGCGGCGAGAAGGATCGAGAAGAATCCTTCCGCGGCCGCCAGCCATAGGTATCCAAGGAGGGAGCCGAAACAGAGCAGCACCACGATATTACTGCGAGCGCCGGTACGGTCCGCCACCTGCCCCCAAAAAGGCTGCGCCAGGATGCTGACTAGTGGTAGGATAGCGAGCACCCAGCCCAACTCCGACCCCGAGAGGGCCGCGTTTTCAGAAAGGTAGAGACTGAAATAGGGAAAAAATATTCCAACCGAGCCCATGTAAACAAACCAGAAAAGCGTGAGAGGCACGGAGCGCCACATCGAGAGATCATAGCACTCCTTCTCATTTGGATCAGCTAAGGTTTGGTTATTTCGCCACGGGATCGAAATAAATTATGCATTGCACAGAACCAAAAACCATTCATACCATCGGCCATTCAACCCGCAGCATCAAAGCATTCATCGACCTTCTTAAAGCCCATGAAATTGAACTGCTCGTTGATGTGCGGCGCTGGCCGTCATCGAACCGCTACCCCCACTTTGGGCGGGAAGCTATGGAGGTTTCTTTAAAAACCGAGGGAGTTGATTACCTATGGCGCGGCGATCTAGGCGGCTTTCGAAAACCTCGGGTCGACTCGCTCAACACCGCGTGGAAAATTGGCGCGTTCCGGGCTTACGCTGACTTCATGCTGACACCCGAATTCGATCGCATCATGCAAGAGATGGACAAGGTCGCTAGCGCTCAGCTAATCGTAATCATGTGCGCCGAAGCCGTTCCATGGCGTTGCCATCGGCAATTATTAGCCGACGCGTTTGTGGTGCGCGGCTGGTCCGTGCGCCATATCATAGGCAGCGGGGAGCAAGAGCATAAACTACCGCCGTTCGCGGCGGTGGACGGAACGCGGATTTATTATTCTGGAGCTAGCGCTCGACTTCCTTTCTAACGATACATGGCATGGGGATCGACTTCGTGGCGGATCAGATGCAATTCCTCGACGCTCGGCCGAGGAACCTCTTCGATTTTCTCCGCCGACCGGAGCCGCCAGCCGACTTCTGCTTGCACATCGCTCGCGGCGACACCGGGATAAAGAGCAGAGAGCTGCATTTCGCGTTCGGGATTAGCGAAATTCAAGATCGCCATGTCGGTAATCACCAGCTCCGGTCCGCCCCCGGGCAAACCCAGGCGAGCCCGGCTGTCGCCGCCGGTCAGATGACCCGGACTGGTACAAAAATCGAGCTTTGCCACAAAGGCCCGGCGCTTGAGCCGCATGATCATGAACGTGCGTTGCGCGTTGGTGGCGATCTCGCAGGCTCCTCCGCTCCCGGGAAGTCGGGTTTTCGGCTTTTTGTAGTCGCCGATCACCGTCGAGTTGAGGTTGCCGTGGCGGTCGATCTGCGCTCCTCCGAGCAATGCCACCTCAACCAGCCCACGTTGCAAGTAGAGCCCGAATAGGTCCGCCATGGAGACCACCGAGACGGCGCCGCTCACCAGGGTCGGGTCGCCGATGGAAAGCGGCAAGCGTTCCGGGCGGGCACCGTAGACGCCCGACTCGTAGATCAGTTCCAAGTCCGGCGCAACCGTGTAGCGCGCTAAATTGCACGCGATATTGGGTAAACCGACCCCAACGAAAACGGTTTGCGCCCCCGCCAATTTGCGCGCCGCCACCGCAATCATCATTTCAGAGGCGGTAAAGGTCGCATCGCTCATCTATACCTCCCATAGTCGACTGACGGCGCCGGGTAGGGCTCGGGTTTGAGCTTATCAAAATGAGCCTGTCCCCATTTGCGTACATAGGCGCTATGATCTTTTAATTCGTAAACCCATTCGTCGAGCCAAGCCAAAACCGCCGCGTGATCCTGGGAGAGCTTGTCCCAGGCGAGGTAATTTTCATTGTCGCGATCGTAGTAGCCTTGGACATAAGAGGGATGTGCGCCGTAGGGTTCATGGACCACGGCACTGACGATCAAGCCGGGAATCAGCGTGCGATTGGGATCGGCGCGGATTACAGACTCTTCCACCAAATCTTCCACCACCACGATGACATGCTTGGCGGCAAAGGCCACTTCCTTTTGCATGCCGAGGAGACCCCAGAGCTGTGTGTTGCCCCGGCGGTCGGCGCGCTGGGCGTGGAGAATGGCGACATCGGGATTGAGCGGCGGCACGATCGCGATCTTACCCGAGCCGTAAGGATCATCGATCAATTTGATCAGCGCGTTCGCCGAGAGCATATCGGAGCCCAAGTAGCTGCGCAGCGGGAAAAACGGCATCCGGGAGGCCCCTGCCGCATAGCGCCCCACCAAACCGTAGTGCGAATACTCCTCCAGTTCCACAGGACAAGGAATGCCCTGCTCCACAGCGCGGCGAATGCAGTAAAGTGAGCCGACCCCAGGGTTCCCCATATAGCTGAAAGTTAGCTTCCGCGCCGTGCCGGCGGCGATCATCTGGTCGTAAATCAGATCCGGAGTCATCCGAATCAAAGTCAGGCCGCGGCGTTTTTGCCGGATGATCTCGTGGCCCGCGGCAAAGCAAATTGATCCCGTAAAGCCTTCGATCGCTACGGACCAATCGTCGCTCACGTAACGAGCAATCGCCTCCTGCATGGACAGGAGCTTGTCGGTTTTTGTCGAGTGGTTCATAGGTTTCCGCTCAGCGCAAAATACTATCACAGCTTCTAAGCACGCGGTCGATCAACTCTTCGCTCTCCCCTAAATAGTTCTCAGGCCTTGCCAGGACTTCCCAATTCACCGCGCTCTCGGAGATTTTTGTTTTGGCTAAACTTCGCACCACCTCGATCAGCGGTTTCCCTTCCGCCACGGCCAGAGCGCATGCTTTTTTAACCAACTCTTCCGCCTCGCCGCGTGGCATGGCTTTTGCCAAGGCGAACACGGCGGCTTCGGCGAGAACCACGTCGTCGGCACGTGCGATGTTCTCTCGCATTTTGACTTCATCCACCCGCAGATGCTCTGCCAGATCAAGTCCGTGTTTCAACGCGCCACCGGTCAAGCTTATCATTTGCGGGAGCGTCAACCATTCCACCTGCCAACCGTGGGTGGCGCGCTCATGCTCATGAATCAGCGCATGATGCATGGACGCCAATAGCGAAGCGTTCATTCGCGCCGCCGCCACAATCAACTCGCTGGTAATCGGGTTAGTTTTCTGCGGCATCGTGCTGCTGCCGCCTCTCCCCTCTTCTGCCGACTCCGCCGCTTCCCCAACCTCCGACTGGGAAAGCAGAATTATATCCTGCCCCATTTTTCCGAGACTCCCCGTAAGGAGACTGAGCCAGCTGGCAAACTCCGCCAAATTATCTCTCTGCGCGTGCCAGGGCATGACGGGCGTGGCAAGCTTAAGTTCCTCCGCCAGTGCTTCCATAACAGCTAAACCTCGATTACCCAGCGCGGCAAGGGTACCCGCCGCGCCGCCGAACTGAACGACCAACAAGCGAGGCTCGATCTCATCGAGTCGTTGGGCATGACGGACGAGCGGCGCCAGCCAGCTCGCCACCTTCAAACCAAAACTCATAGGCAGCGCCTGCTGGCCGTGGGTGCGCCCGGCCAAAACCGTCTGCCGGTGCCTTCTTGCAAGGCCGCTCAAATGCCGAGCGATTTGACCGATGCGATCTTGGAATAATTTGATCGTCTCGCGGACCTGGAGCACACAGGCCGTATCCATGATGTCTTGCGTCGTTGCGCCCCAGTGAACATAGGGCGCGGCTTGCGGTCCGGCCGCCCGACGCAATTCCTGAACAAGCTGTATAATCGGGAAACCCGATCGCGCCGTTCCTTTCGCCAACGCTCCGATGGCGATCTTGCCGGGAGCGATCTTGGAGATCTCTTCCGCCGCGCTTATGGGGATTATCCCCAATCGCCCTTCTGCGCGCGCCAGCGCTCCCTCGACTTCGACCAATTTTTCCACATAGGTGTTGTCGGCCAATAGTGCATCTATTTCCGCATCGCAGAAAAGTGGGCCGTAAATTGCCGATTCGAGAACCGTCGCCATGATTAAAAGCTTTTACTCAGTGGCTGTTTTCCCTACTCAACACTCCATTGCTTCGCCACTGCGATACCTCCGCTTACATATCGAAAAAAGCCGTCTCATTTTCCCCCTGCAGCCGAATGTCAAAGCGATAGACTACCCTGCCCGCTCTCTTTTCCGCAGACGCCACCAGGCTGGCGCGCTGCGATTTGTTTTTGATTGACATTAACACTGTGTCAGCATCGTTGGCCGCCTCGTCACCAAAGTAAATTCTCGTAAAGGCGTGCACCAACATGCCGCGGGCGAACACAGTCACGTTGATATGAGGCGCCTGCACCGATGCTCCAGGGCCGGGCACCGGTCCGGGTTTGATCGTTTCAAACGAATAGCCACCGTCTTTATCAGTGCCGCAACGACCCCAGCCCAAGAAATTTTCATCAAGCGGCTTTTCCTGTTTGTCGTCCGGGTGGTTGTAGCGCCCGTAGCTGTTTGCCTGCCAGATTTCAATCAACGCATCCGGCACTGGTTTCCCGTCACCGTCAAATACCTGCCCTTCGATCCGAATCCGCTCTCCCGAGGTGGAGTCGATGACCAGCAAGTTCATGGGAGTGCGCGTGAGGCCAATGGCGTAAAACGGTCCCACAGTTTGAGAAGGGGTTTGTTTCATTACGGAGTCCTCTCAAAGGGTGTTTGTTCGCGTCCCCTGAGTACAATGTCGAAGCGGTAACCCAGTGCCCATTCCGCTTCCGTCGCATCGTGAGCGTAGCGGGAGATGAGACGCTGCCGTGCGCTTTTATTGGGAACCGAATTCAAAATCGGATCCAGAGGAATCAACGGGTCACCGGGAAAGTAAAATTGCGTCACCAGGCGTGTCACAAAACTGGGGCCGAAAAGCGAGAGGTGGATATGCGCCGGGCGCCACGCGTTGGCATGGTTGAGCCACGGATAGGGTCCCGGCTTAACGGTGAGGTAGCGGTATTCCCCCTTTTCGTTGGTCATACAGCGTCCCGCACCGACAAAATTCGGGTCCAGCGGCGCTCTGTGTTGATCCACGCCGTGGTGGTAGCGGCCCGCTGCGTTTGCCTGCCAGATCTCGATGAGGGTGTCGGGCACGGGGCGCCCATCTTCGTCCAGTACTCGCCCGGTCACAATGATCCGCTCCCCCATCGCCTCCTCGCCGGTGCCCGCGTTGCGCGTGAGATCGCTATCGCCCGGCTGCACCGTCTCGTGGCCGAACAGCGGTCCGGTAATCTCCGAGAGGGTTTGCGGCAAGCGTGCCAAGCGCTTTAGCGGCGCGCGCTTCACCGAGGACCCATATCCTTCGAAACGATAAGGTGGATGCGATTTCCAATCCCGCGGATTATAAGGTGCGATATCCATAACGTGAGTTCTCCTCATTCTTTTCTGGTTGACCATTCCACCTGGCTGAGCCTTTCCACAAAGGCTATTCTATAACTTTCAACATGGAGATTTACTCGCGCAAAGGCGCCGAGAACGCCAAGTCCGGAATCGTTTTTTCTTTGCGGCCTTTGCGTCGTTGCGGGAGATAATTCGACTTTCGGTTGCGGCTCAACCGCGCCGGGCGCTTCGCGGTGGAATTATCCTATTTCCCTTCGCTCTCCAACTCTCGATAAACCCGCTTGGCCACGGCAAAAGCGCTGTTCGCCGCCGGCGCGCCGGCATAGACCGCCACTTGCAGCAAGATCTCCTTAACCTCGTCAGGCGTGACGCCGGTGTTTCGCGTCGCGCGCAGGTGCGCTCCCAGCTCCTCAAATCGCCCCAGTGAAGCCAGCATCGCAATGGTTAGCATATGGCGAGTCTTTCTCTCGAGGCCTGGCCTCGCCCAAACCGCACCCCAGGCGTTTTCCGTGACATAGCGCTGAAAGTCGGCATCGAATGCGGTCTTGGCGACCTCTGCCCGCGCGACGTAATCCGCGCCCAGTACGGCCTTGCGTACGGCCATTCCCTTGTCGAATTGTTCGTCAGACAATTTGCACCTCCCGAGAAGATTTCAGCCCCTCCCTCGTTCTCTCTCGCAACGGGAGAAGAAATCCTGCAAGTTTTCCCCTACCTTTAAAAATGGCGCCGCCGCCTCTTGCTCGGAAAACCTACGCAGAGTTTCTAGTAAAACTATCCGACACTTCGCCGGAATGTCAACTTGGCAATGTTAGTAACGCCACGCGAGTTTTACCCCAAGCGTTGGGTCTAAGCCGATTGCCAAAGGAAAAAAATCTGGTTGAAACTACGAACGCCGGGTTATAACCTATCGAACGCTCCCCCTATCGCTCGCTTTCATCAGCGACGGGCGATCGCCAGGCTATCCATGAGGCGGCGCAGCAATAGCTGAAACGGCTTTAGGATATCCTTTTGCACTGGCAATCAGGATAGAACAGTAACAGTTGCTAAACATGGATCACATTGAAGGAGGACTCAGATGCAGCCATTAAACGCCCAGCTGAAATGTTTTCCCTCCCGCACAAGTAAATTTATTTTCTTGCTATGTCTTATATTGAAACCTGATTTTTCTGCCCGCGCCGCCGATTCACCCAAGCCGGAGAAAATGAACTTCGGCTACAGCGCCATCGGTTCGGCGGCGACCGCGCCTCTGTGGATTACTCAGGATCGCGGCTTTTTCAAAAAATATGGGCTTGAAATCGCCCCGGTGTATCTTGCCGGCGGCTTGGCGCCAGTGGCGCTTTTATCCGGCGAAATGCAGTTTGCCATCATGTCGGCCGGGGTCGCCTTGCCCCCCGCTCTCAAGGGGGGGGATCTCGTCATGATCGCAGCCTTCGGCAACTACATCAGCCACTCGCTCATGGTCGCACCGGAGATCACCGATGCAAAACAATTAAAAGGCAAACGCATCGCCATCCAGCGCTACGGCGACCTCACCCACATTTCCTCCCGTGAAGCCATCAAACATCTGGGTCTTTCGGAGTCCGACGTATTGTTCCAGCAAATCGGCGGAATCCCCACCCGCTTTGCCGCTTTGCAAACCGGTAACGTGCAAGCCACCGTTCTCGTCCCCCCCTTCACCAGCCGCGCCCGCAAAGCCGGGTATCGCGTGATGCTGAGCCTATACGATTTAAAGATCCCATTTGTAAACCAAAGTGTCGTGACAACGCGGCGGCTCATCGCGGGCCGTCGCTCCACGGCGCTCAATCTCGTCAAAGCCTTTGCGGAAGGAATCCATTTTTATAAGCGACAATCGGAAATCTCCTTGCAGATTCTCCAGCGTCAATTTCCTGGCGTCGCGCCAGATGAACTGAGCGAGGCCATGGAGCACTTCAAACGCGAGCTCGATGATCGCCCTTATCCGCGATTTGAAGGAATAAAAATGGCGCTGGAGCTAATTTCCCAACCCACTCCAGCGACTAAAGACGCAGATCCGGCGCGGTTCGTCGACCGCTCGCTTTTGGAGGAGTTGGAACGCGACGGATTTTTCACCGCGCTCTATGGTTCGGGTAAGTAGTCCCAACGCCGAAGTAGCAACTCCGATTTCCCGCGCGGTCTGCGCCATAGGCTCCTGAGGTTCCTCGACAAACGCATTAGCGCCCGGGCATAGATCGCCGTCCCGCTCCCTTGGGCAAGCTTTCCTAGCCGAGAAACAAAGTTCTTTCGGTCCTCCTGGTCATCGACGATCCTTCGCATAAATTCCTTCTCCGGCTCTGCTTCCACTGCGGAGTTTCAACTTCCGACTATTAAATACCCAACAACTTTTTTATCCGCTCGATCACCTCGGGCGGTTGCACCATTACCTTTTTTGTCAGAGCCTCAAGTCTTTCTCCGCTTCCTGGGTTCACCTTGTTTTTGGCCTCGGCCAAAAGCTTATATCCCATATCCATATCCGTCTCAGATTTGCCCAAGTTGCCAATCACGAAATTGCCCGCCGAAAATGTCGGGCCAAGTTGAAGCATCAAAGATGTGACCGGATCGGAGACCCAGCGGACGTTAATTTCGCCTAAAATAGGGCAGAATCACATAACAGGCAATAGGCAGAAGTCGCGAGGAGTACGGGGACTTGGAGACACAGTGATCATAGGAGAGAGCAAATTCATCGTATCGAAACAGCCAGCGAAGTTAATGACGTTAGGCAAGTCTGACAAAGAGCCCGGCGACCCCTTGACCGCGTTTCTGGCTCCCGCCGATAATTTCCTTTTGACTTTCTCTGCCGAGGAAACGTAGAATCTCGTTATTCGTACGCGCGGAGCCACCAAAGGAGGCGATCATGCCGGAGCCGCTTGTTCTTGAGGTCTTTTCCGATTTTGTCTGACCCTGGTGCTACCTCGTCACCGGGCGTGTCGAGAAACTAAAAGCGAAATACGGCTTGACGATCCAGTTTACTCAGTTTCCGCTTCATCCGGAAACTCCGGAGGAAGGGACCAAGCGGGGACCGGAAGTCGTGGCAAGAAACCAGCGTATGAAGGAAAATATGGATAGCGAAGGGCTGCCTTATAACGCCGAGCGCAACATGTCCTACAACAGCCGGCTCGCACAGGAATTGTCCAAATGGGCGGAGGGCAAAGGCAAGGGTGATGAAATTCATTCGGCGCTTTTCCAAGCCTATTTCGTCGACGTCAAAAATATCGGAAAAATCGAGCCCCTCTTAGAGATCGCGGAAAACGTCGGGCTTCCCAATGACGAAGCGACGGATGTATTGCTGGGCCGCAGCTACAAAGAGGCGGTGGACAACGACTGGCGCCGCTGCGCCGCCATCGGCGTCAATGCGGTGCCGACTTTTCTCGCCGGCCGCTATTTGATGGTCGGCGCTCAGCCTTACGAAGAGCTGGAGCGTCTCGTCGAACATACCCTCCAAGCCCCTCCCGCATGAGTCGCGGGTGATCTATAGTGACGTTCGCAAGTTATTTTCCATACCTCGTGATTCACCAGTTATTTCCTGATAGGTGCCCGATCCAGGTGGTAGGCGCTGAGGCAGCGGAGCAAGCGAGTTTTAATGACATTGCGTTCCGGGAGGTGATCTCATGGGCCTAGGATTCTCCCATGGCGGCACGACGATCTATACTTCGTTCTCTTTCCTGGACCCTATCTGATTGATGGGCTCTGGTAGATCAGCTGCTTTGCCTGGTAGCTTTGCTTGATATAGCCAAATTCCAAACTCATGTCGATTACGGTCTGGACGGTTTTCTTCTCTTCGAGTGAAATCGACCAGGAAAAGCTCCGGCCGATATCGTCGGGATCGTTATGCGCCTCTAACTCTTTGGGAGGAACGCCGAACTGCTTGGCATAAAGCCCCATCAACCGGTTGAAATTGTCTTTTGCATACCCTTGTGATGCCTTGAACGCGTTAGTGAGCTGATTCGGCAGTTCGGGTCTTTTCTCGACCACGTCTCGATGTGCCGCAAGCACGTGATGCATCGGCCAGGTGCCCGTCAAAGCGCGCCATTCCAAAACCGTATCGTAGAGTAATCTCAAGTCGGCGCTTTTACCAGCCAGATTTCCATAAAGGCCAAACAACTCCGCCCCCTCCACTCGGCCGGCAAGAAGGCTTTCATACGAAAGCCTGAGATTCGCTCACGCGCCCTCCTGGTGTTTGAGAGTAGACCAAGGGATGCCGTATTTTTTTTCAAGGATCGCCCGCTGCACGATGAGCCGTTCCGAATTGGGCTCGCAGTGCCAGATGATTTTCTTTGCCGAGGTTAAATCTTGCGGGGATTTAATTGCGGAATCTCGCCGCACATAAACGCTATTGCCCCCGCCACGAAACATTTTCTCATTAGCCAAGATGCAGAGGGAAAAGCCCTCATCGCACTTCTTGATCAGTGTCGCCAGCGAAATGATACCGATATCCACTTCGCGGTCGATGAGAAGCCGGTTCATGACCGGTCGGCCACCGGGCTGGCTGACAATTTGGAAGTCGATGCCGTCGAGCGACACAAGGCCTTGAGCGAGCGCGTAAAAATAAGCAAACTCCTCAAAACTGAGCCCACCGCTCCCGCCGCCGATGCCATCGGAGCTGAACGAATAGCGCACCTTTAACGGTTCTTTAGCCGGTTTAATTTCCCTTGTCCGCTCTGCCATGTTCCGCGCCGGGTGGTGCACCTAAAAGTCTGGCATACTATTAAGGAGTTCATTGTTTAGTAGACATGCGACACCCCAGGGGCGAGTCCTGGAGAGTGCGGCCACGCGAACGTGAAGCAAGCGGCCAGGCCCAAGCCGTTGGATTAATCGCCCTTGGGGCGGATCGGGTGGTGGCCCATGAGGCACTGACCCATTGGCCACGCTTGGCAGGGCTTGCCCCTTGGGTTTTGCACAACACGATTCGTCAAGATACTTATAAACTCCTAATTAAATCAGCATTGTCGGATTTCCCAAATAAAACTCAGCAGCTCTAGGCTCTTAAGATTCACTCCCGCCGTTGCCGTTCGTGGCGAGCGTCTCGACCCATGACCGAATGCTATTCTCTTAGCCCTCAACGCGGCGGCAGCGGCCCGGGATCGGCCATGAGTTTGTAAAGTTTAGTGGTTTCCGCGTCTCGCGGCAATTCTTTAATAGCCCGGTCGAACTGTTCAGCGGTCAAAGGCGTGGGACGGCTCCCCATGATCTTATTAAACTCGCCCTGAAACTCGGCATCCCTGAGCGCCTTTGCCATGGCGCCGCGCAGGGTGGCCGCCAGTTCGCGAGGAGTTGCGGGCGGCAAAATATAAGGCCAGCGCGGATAGATTAATGCGCGGTACATCGCCAGGAGTTTTCGCTCCTGTTCCGTTTTGGTAAAAATATCGAGATCCGGAATGTCGGGATAACGCGGATGATGATTGCCCCTGGGCACGGTTATGGTGGCGTGAATATGGACCTGCCCTTTTTCCATTACCTCCGGGTTTCTTTGAAGCATGATATCTATGGTGTGCGCTCGGGCATCCACCTCGCCGCGAAACAACGCCAAATCCAGCTCAACCCCGCCGAAGCCAAAAACAAACTTCGGTTCCTTGAGGCCCAGAATATACGCAAATAGGCGCGCGCTGACATGCACGGAGTGACCTACCGATTGGGCTCCGATGCGGATCCCTGTAGCACCGCGCAATTTTTCCAAGTTGTCGAGACCGGCTTCCTTTCTGGTAAATAACGAGTATGCATCGCCGCTGTCCGTTGAACCGAGATATATGAATTTATCGAGATCGTAGCCGCTCCCCGGAAGCCCCAGCACCGGCCCTGGGATCAATCCGCCGCCCAGCGCGCCGATTACCAGCCCATCGGGCTTCGCCACGGAATAGATATGATTCGCCGCTTTTCGCCCCGCGGCGCCGGACATTGCCTGAATCACGACATGGGGTTCTCCGGGAATATATTTCTTTAAGGCGGGGATCAGCGCCCGTATCTGCATCTCTCCCCTCCCCCCGGGGTCACCGCCCATAATCATGGTAATGGTCTTCCCTTGGTAGTAGGAAGCCTGGGAATGAACCGGGCTGGCGAATAAGCAAAGAGCTAGACCTGTGAAAAAAATCTTTGAAAGTCTTAAATTTTCCACCATGGACGTTTCTCCGAAAAAATTGTTGCCCTCAGGCAATTATTCCAATGCCACTGCCGGGCGAAAATTAATACTCCTGTGTCGGCGTCAGCCTCACTTGACGACGCCCTGCCTGGCCGAAGCCGCGTTCCGCTATTTCACCGCCAGGACACTTGCCAGTTTTGCTTTCACCGCAGGATTGATGTTAAACAACTCGGCCACGATTTTTTCGACTTCTACTCCGATCAGCGGATCAATCTCGAGTTTAACTTTCTTGGCCTCGGCCAAAAAATCCGCGTCCTTGAGCGTTGCAGCAAACGCTTTGCGTAGCATCTCCACTCTGTCTTTGGGCGTTCCGGGCGTCGTGGCATACAAACGAGTAATCCGGGACGGGTTTGTGGTACCGGCCCGGATTAAATCTCTCGCTTCAGCGGTCTTAGCAATCTCGACGGCCACGGGAACTTTAGGCAGGTCGGGCTGGGCCTTGGGAGTCACTTGAATAATGACGTTGACGTCTCCCGATTGGATACCCTTGGCCCATGTCACGCTCACCGATTCCCATGCCCAGCACCCGCCGGCAACTTCCCCGCCATCGGCCGCCAACCGCACCTCGGCCGTGCCCTTGTAACCTTCAACCAGGTGGACGGGCAGATTCAGCGCCGCTTGCAGCACCCGCGGCACATCGCTGGTGCTGTTACCTGGTCCTAGGCCGCCGATCTTGACCGGCGTCTTCGAAGCAAACCATTGCTCCAGGTTGGTGATCCCGCTCGCCTTATGGAGAGCACAGACGACGCTGTCTTGAACCGGAACCCCGATGAACTCAAATTGTCTGGTATCGAAATCAATCCCCTTCGCCCCCAGAACCTGTCCCAAGATCATGTAGCCGTTGAACATGCCGATAGCGAGGCCATCCGGCTTGGCGGCGCTATGGACATATTTCGCAGCGATGCGTGTAGCCGCTCCGGTCATATTTTCGACGATTATCGTCGGATTGCCGGGGATATGTTTCCCCAGATACCTGGCAATGGCGCGCGAATAGGTATCAAAGCCGCCCCCCGCCGTTCCCCCCACGATCAGCCGAATGGTCTTTCCCTGGTAGAACGGCGCCTGAGCGTAAATATCAGATGCCGAAAATAGCAGTAGCGAAATTGCGAGAACGAGTTTTTTCATCGAATAGCTCCTTCATGCTTTCAACTCGTAAAAACCTTAGATCTAAAATCACCCTCCCACTTAACTTCCTCGCGCCAAGAGAGGGAATATCTTACTTCGCGAACTTACATACCCTCTCCCCTTGCGGGAGAGGGCTAGGGTGGGGGGTTCGATAATAATTTCCGCCGCCACTCGATATCGAATTTTATCTGAGCCCCCGCAAAGCATGCACCCGTTAAACGAATTGTTAGTACAGTTCGTCCGCCAGGGTCAAGAGACAGGTGCGAGAACTCGGGCACTGACTGCTTGATCGAAAGCATGCACGTGAAATCTCAAAAGAGATGATGCCCGCTACGCCTTGTTTGACACCTTCCCGCCCTTCTTATAAGACACAGCCAGTTGAACGATCCCTCCCGAATAATTTCATGAGACTACAAAACAAAATCGTCTTGGCCACCGGCGCGGGGAACCCCTGCGTTCAGGCGACCGTCACGGGATTTGCCCGCGAAGGGGCGAACTGCGCTGTGACCGACGCAGAGGCCGCCAAGGCCGAACAGCTCGCGGCCCAGGTTCGTTCGCTCGGCCGGCGAGCGTTGGCCCTAAAGGTCGACGTCGCGAAAAAATCTGAGATCGAAGAAGCGGTCCGCGCTACCGTCGCCGAATTCGGCCGCATCGATGTGCTGCTTAATGGTTCACTAAATTTACACGTGGACGAATTTTTAAATTTCACCGAAGAGGCGTTTAACAACTCCATCGAACAAGGACCCAGAGCTTATTTTCTCGCTTCCCAGGCGGTTGGGAGACTGATGGCCGAACAGCGCTCCGGCAAGATCATCAATCTCTCCACCACCGATGCGCGCGTCGCCTCGGGCGAGTCGACGGGTAATAGCGCCGCCCATTCCAGCATTGAATCGATGACCCGTGTCATCGCCCAGGCGCTGGGATTTTACGGCATCAACGTGAACTCGCTTGTCTTCGGACCCATGGAATCTATGTCTACCGGCGCCGAAGAAGCGGGAGAACGTTTGCGGCGCATTCCTCTCGGCCGGTTGAGTAAACCCGACGACATCGTTGGCGCGGCGCTTTTTCTGGCCACGGATGATGCAAACTTTGTCGCCGGCGAAAGTCTCTATGTCGATGCGGGTTATTCTAACGCCGCCGTGACCGAGGATAATTTTCGCCCGGTGTGGGGTCGCCGCAGAACTGAAAATAGACCATGTCGCAGTCGACGTAGCGGTGAAAACTATCCTGCACTCCAACAACGCTCTCGACTCCGATGCGGTGGTTTTGGTTCTCGAGGATCACCAGCGACTGGTTCGGGATGCTCAGCATGTCAAAGGGGCGGAATCGCGGGGTGTAGTGCGTGCTTTTCGCCGTTCCCATCAATCCGGCCTTCTTGCGCTCGGCCCACGCGGCAAGCCCGGGGCGGGGAAAATCCTTCCATGTCGTCATGAACTCGCCGATCTGGGTCTGTCTATAGACTTTTTCTTCCGCCGCTTTGGTTTCAGTTCTCTTGAACATGGGGCCTCCTCGTGGGTTTAATGCTCTTCTTCGCCGGTAAGAGGGGGACTGTCCCCTTTTGGTTGCACCTCGCGCTATTTTTTGCTGCCCATGTCGCGCAGATAGCGGATGCCCCCTTGATAGTTATCAAATAGTTTCTTCAAGCCATCCTGCACGATGCGATTGGCCTGCTCACCGAACGCGGCGTCGGGCGGTTCCCCCAGAGTCTTTTCGAACTCATGGGCAAACTCCCGATCCTGGGTCACCCTCTCCAGACCACGATTCAATACCGCGATTCGTTCCGCCGGCACGCCCGGAGCCACGGCGATCAAATATTGAAAACTCTGGGGCACCACCGCCGCTTTCCAGGCTTCCCAGCGCGGGCCGATTTTCTTTTCTCTCGGCAAGATCTCATCCAAAGTGGGCAGATTGGGAAAATGTCGGGACCGCTTGAAGGTCTCGTCCGGAGCCAAATTTCCGGTTTGCCAGAGCAGCGCCGCGATTCCCGCTTTCTCCCGCGGCTGAACGTTGGTTTTGTAGCCGTCCTGCGGGTCCTCGAACAAGTGAATTTCGCCCTTTTCAAGAGCTAGGAGCAAGTCGGAGGATCCCTGGTAACCGGTCACCCAGGTGTGATCAACCCCCAAAAGCTCCAGCGCCAACTTGGGCCTGAAGCTACGCACGCTCGTGACTCCGGTTCCTCCGACCCGTAGCTTGACCGCAGCGCGCACCAGATCCTCTGCCCTTCTGACTTGGGTGGTTTTAGGAGCGATGACGGTGAGCCAGCTGTCGGTTCCGACCCAGAGGAAAGGCACCTGGCGAATGTCGTAACGCACCTCTGCCGTTGTAAGTAAAGTATTCATGACCGTGCCCGATGGCGAGTGAAGCAGCGTCAGCCCGTCTGGCTTGACGATGCCAAGGGCATAATTGGCGGCCACCATCCCTCCCGCTCCGGTCATTGTTTGAACGATGATGTCGGGGTTGCCGGCGATGTACTTGGGCAGGAAGCGCGCCAGCAGACGGGCCCTCAGATCGATGGTGCCGCCGGGAGCAAATCCAGTAACGATGCGGAGGGTTTTCCCGGCATAAAAATTTTGCTCCGCTGCTTTGACTTTTTGCGTAAACAAAACCAGGGCAAGTACCAGCACCACAGACCTTATGATCTTAAGCTTTATTCCCGTCATCGGCTGAGCCTCCAAATAGTTGGTCAGTGGCAGAGATTAGATACATAATTTATTTCTGAGTCAAACGACACGAAACCCGGACATACCAAAAAAATAAAATACTCCAAGGAATATGTTGAGATGGAATGAAAAAAGGATTATTGAAAGAGCGTTGGTCGACCGCGTCAGCAGTGCTGTCCAGCAAATAGCTTTGGCGCGAAAAACCCCGAGGAGAAGAATATGAACGGTAGCGCGTTTGTCGATTCGCTGTTGGCGGAAATCATTCAGCCCGGAGTAGAGCAGTTATTGAACAACCGCTATTTCAGCGAGCTGAGAACGGGCAAGCTTTCCGAGAAACGGCTCAAAGGCTTTGCCCTCCAGCACTATCTATCCAACCATTCCATCAACCGCGGACTCGCCCTTTGTATGGCCAAAAACGCCGGGAATGCCGCGGTGTACAATCAATTCGTGGAGCTCTTTATCGAAGAGCAGTCGCATCCGGGTTTAATGAAACGCTTTGGTGAAGCAATAGGCCTCAAGGACAAGGACTTCGAAAACGAGATCATGATTTACGAATGCGTGGCGCACACCGGGGCGATCATCAGGGGTATGTTTCTCGGCACCCAGGCGGAGTCGCGATCGGGGGCGCTGGTGAACGAAACCATGGTGTGCCGTTATTCCGAAGAGTTCGACACCTCCCTGGAAAAGCACTATGGCGTCGATCAACGGGCCCGATCGTTTTTTATCGTCCATAGCAAAGTGGACAAAGAGCACACCGCCATGGCGGCGGACACCATCGCGCGCAACGCCAACACCGAAAGGGAGCAGCAATTGGTGCGCGCCGCCGCTCGCAATATGGTTCGCTTCAAGCTGGCCAAGTTTGAAGGGATTTATGACGCCTACGCGTAATCCGATGCTCATTCATTGAGACGATACGGAGGGGCGATGCTTTCCCGAGAGGAAACTGAGCTTCTGACAAGAGGCGAGCCCCTGAAGCCCCTTGGGCAGTCTAAGGGATTCATTCGTGATGTCTTCTATCCCGAGCGCGCGCTCGGGGCCCTGCGTCCTGTTATCGCAAAAAACGGCCGCACATGGCTTTGCATAATTTCATCATGGACTTTCTCCAAGCCAACGTCAGTGACGAGATTGCGATCCTCTTGAGGATCCTCGATCAAATCGAAAAGCTGGCACGGCATCAAGGTCTCTTCCTGCACCACGAGCTTGTAACGATCGGTGACGAACATCGCAAACCCGAGATTCTGGCTGATAGCAACCTTTCGTCTAAAGCCGTTTTTGCTTTGATCGAAGTGCCCGGTTAGTGCCTTTCCCTCCCCGCTCGGCACCTCGGCGGCGCCCGCAATGGCAGTCATGGTAGTGGCAAGATCGACCTGTTCGATGAGACCCCGCTCGACGCGCCCACTCATGCCTTTAGGTGGCCGCATCACCAGCGGCACGCGCACCGACGGCTCGTAGAAAACCATCTTGCCCATAAAACCATGGTCGCCCAGCATCTCGCCATGGTCTGAGGTGAAAATCACCCAGGTGTTATCGAATTCTCCTTTTTTTTCCAGGGCGGCCATGATGCGGCCGATTTCGCCGTCGATGAGCGTTATCTTCGCGTAATAGAAGCGGCGTACTTCGCGAAACGCCTCGTCCGAAACTCTGCTCGAGTCGCCTCGCCTGCTTTCACCCGCATAGCGGCCCTGGATGTATTCGGCAAACGGACCGCCGAAACTTATGTCGGGCAGGTTCGCATTGCGCGCGGGTATCTCTTTGTCCCGGTAGCGCGCCGCGAATTCCGCGGGCGGGTCCCAGGGATCGTGGGGCCCGGTAAAACTTGCCCACATAAACCAGGGCTTGTCGGCGTCGTATTCCGCGAGCCAGCGCGCCGCGCGCCCTCCGATCCAGGTATCGAGATAAAGCTCGGCCGGAAGCGGATGCGAGGCCACATCCCACATCGGAATCGTCCTCGTACGATAGTTGTACTTTCGCGACCAGTCGCGGGCGAGTTCGTAATACCGTTGGCCTTGAGACTCGAGCCAGTCCGTATACTCGCTTCGCACCTGACAAGTCTGCTGCTGGCCGCCCGTCTCGATGGGCTCGTCGAAACCATACTCATGCATCCGGTAGGCTGTGTCCCGCGCATGCTCGACGGTACGGTCGCGGTAGATGTCCGCCTTCCCTATGAGAGCCGTGTGATAACCGGCTTTGCGCAACATCTGCGGAAAGGTCGGCAGGTCATGGGGCAGGTCACCGGAGTTATTCGAAGAGACGCCGTGGTCTCGGACATAGCGATTACTCACGAAAGACGAGCGAGACGGAAGGCAGACCGGCGCTTGACAGTAGGCCCGGCTGAACCGGACGCTTTGGGAAATTAATTTGTCGAGGTTCGGGGTTTCGACGATGGTGCCCAGGCAGCCAAACTCGTCAGGCCGCTGCTGGTCGGTCATGATCAATAAGATATTAGGCTTGCGCTTTGCCATAACCCATTCATCCTCGCTTTCTTTCCCTTGCACTCACTCCCGCTTCCTCCAAACGCCGAAGATTTCAGACCACATGCCGCCTGTCCCTTTGCAAAGCCTCATTCGCAGTGGATCGATGTCGAGCTCGCCACGCAAGCCTAGGTACACAAGACAATTAGACCGGTCGACCTCGCGCCGTAGATAGCAACTCGCATCTGACTTCTTTTAGAATTTAACCGGCTTCTGGCCCCCGGTTTCGGCAGCGACTGCCGCCACGCCCGTTGCATCTGAGAGGGTCGCTATTATTTCTGCCGGAACGGGCTCAGCTCTAATCGCCCCGGGTCGCTCAGGATGGGGAACAGCCCATACGCGCTTCTCAAAACCTTCAACCGCGAGCCTCCCCTCTTTGAGCAGGCGGTGACGCACCGTAAAACTACTTTTTCCCCAGTCCGTTGCCTCACTCTCCACCACAACCTCGTCGTCGAAGCGGCATGGCACAATAAACCGCGCTCCGACATCTACTACGGGTATTCCGACAATGCCGTATTTTTTTCGCATGGCCGACGGCGTCAACCCGGTGCGCTCAAACAGCCATCCCGTGCTGACGTCGAAAATTATAAAATATTGCGGATAGAACATAATCCCGGCCGGATCGCATTGTCCCCATTCGATGCGTATTGTGCGTTGGTTGATCATCCCCTGCTCTTTTCCTTTGGGCTAATTGGGACCCTCGCGGGCGGCAATTCCGATAGCGCCCATATCAGCCTCGCGTGCACCCGAGTCAAGAAGTTCCGCGGCTGCATCTTAGCAGGCGGGTTGCAAGAGACAAGGCTTTCCTGCGGTATTCCTGCCTGGACGGCCCAATCGCTGAGATTGCCCGTTGACTTAATCTCATAAAAGTTGGCTAATCAGAACAAATCAACGTAGACTCTGGTCGATACATTTTTAGAGATCATGAATAGTAAGGAGGATTCGATGATTAGGGTAAGTCGACTTGCCATTTTTGTTCTCGGCATGGTGTTATGCGTTGCGAAATATGCTGATTCCGCGGAAAGCTCCGACAAGCTGACCCTTGTCCGCATGGCGCTGGCGGCCAGGAGCACCACATCCATGCCCTACTTTGTCGCCAAAGAACGTGGATTTTTCCGGGAAGAAGGGTTGGAAGTTGAGCTGATTGTCATGCAGGCGATCCAGACAATTCAGGCGACCTTGGGAAACAGCACGCAATTCGCTTCCGCAACTGGATCGGCTGTCGCTTCCGCCGTCAGGGGCATCGACATGAGGGTCATCTTGGCGGTCACCGACCAACCGTCATTCGATCTCCTCTCCCAACCCGGCATCACCAGCATTCAACAACTAAAGGGCAAGAAGATCGGCACCGGAGGCGTTGGTTCACTCGCGGAAATTCTCGCGCGGCGGATTTTGATCGCCAATAAGATGCGTCCTGAAGACGTGACGATTCTTGCAACCGGCCCGAGCCATGTAACCTATACCGCCTTGAAGGCTAAAGTCATCGACGCCGCGCCGCTTCAGATGCCGCTCACTTTCACCGCGCAGGACGAAGGGTTTCGTAAGTTGGCATCCGCCGCCGATGTGTATCGCTCGGTTCAAGGGGGGCTGGCAACCACCAAAGCCATGCTCACCGAGCAGCCGGAGCTTGTGACCAAGGTGGTTCGCGCGATGCTTAAAGCGATGCGCCTGATCAAGAACGACAGGAAGTACGCCATTGATTTCTTGAAGGGGCCCTGGCTCGATATCGGCAAGGACCCGGAAAAGATCGCCGCCCGGGTCTATGACATCGCAGGCCCGTCGCTGCTGGACGACGGGACGGTGAGCGAACAGATTCAGCGGGAAATGATCGCCGATGCCTCCGAGCGAGTTAAACCGAAACAGCCGGTGCTGCCGGAGCAGGTATTCGATTTTAGCATCGCGCGCAAAGTCAGCGCGACTTTGCGATGATAAATTAAGCGATGCGCCTCATTTTTTCGCGGTATATTAATCGAGTTCGGATTTTTCTTGCGCCAAGCCTGTCCCGAGTTCGATCGATAGGACGTTAGGGCGCCAAGGTTGGAGATGTCTCCAAATGGAGACGCCGGTGTAGTCTTTTAGCGACACCTCCCTCCAATCTGGGCACCCCTGCCGACCCCCTTTCAAAAATTCTCTTGCAATTCCAACGGGTTTCTTTAACTCGCGTAGCTTCCCAACACTGGCATACCCCTTGCGCTAGACATCAAACCGAGGACGGGATACGAGTCACGGGTTTCGGGATCAACGCAAGCTAATGCAACGTACTTGGCGAGCGGCTACGAGCCCGAGACACGATCACGAACACGGACCCTAAGCGCGGCTTGACACTCATGGTTCATGATGAAATAAGCGAAACGTTTTCCTCTGTACTGGCTAGATCTGGATCGGCAGCACCTTCGAACTTCACCGTATTGGTCTGTCCGGATCATCGTTTCATTTTGGATTGCCTGCCTGTGGGTCGCACGCAGACAGGCCGATTTTCGATTGGAGGACTAGGAAATGAGCAAAATATTTCTAACCAAAATTCGGTCGCTTCTATCCGATAATCCTAAATGGGCGGGGCTTTTTGCTCTCGTCATCGCGCTCACGCTGGGCGGGACCACGGCAAAGGCGCAGCTAGCGGGAAAAATTCCTCGGATCGGTATTCTTGAGAACACGGCTGCTGGATCAGCGATCAATCTAAAGCCATTTCGGGAACGTTTACAGAAACTTGGCCACATTGAGGGGAAGAATATCGTAATTGAGCTCCGGTATTGGGAGGGCAAGGTTGAGCGTCTACCGGATCTTGCGGCCGAGCTAGTTCGTCTTAACTGTGACGTCATTATCACCAGTGGGACCGAGGTGGCCGAAGCCGCTAAAAACGCGACCAAGACGATTCCTATTGTCATGGCATTTGGCTCGGATGCTGTAAGACGCGGGGTTGTGGCGGAGCTCGCACGCCCCGGTGGCAACGTCACTGGGATGACTTCGGTAGGCGACGAGATATTTGGCAAACGGTTGGAGTTGCTTAAGGAAATGATTCCCAGGCTCTCACGAGTGGGCTTTCTTTTTAGCAGCGATTGGTTCGGCGCGGAGTACACGTTGAAAGAAACGGAGAGTACGGGTCGGTTATTGCAGATAGAGGTTCAACCCTTAGAGGTGAAAGGCGCTGGGGACTTCGAACGGGTATTTCAAGCGGCAACCACAAAGCGTGCTCAGGCGCTTAGTATCAGTGGCGGCGGTTTCTTAGCTTCTCACCGAAAACGGATTATCGAGCTAGCGGCAAAGCATCGTCTTCCCACGATGTATAACAACGCTCAGTCTGTCGAGGAAGGTGGGCTGATGACTTACACATACGATCGTCCTTACAACTTCCGCCGCGCTGCTGAGTACGTGGATAAGATTTTAAAAGGGGCAAAACCTGCTGACCTACCCGTGGAGCGGCCCAAGAAGTTTATATTTGTCGTCAATCTCAAATCAGCGAAAGGGATCGGATTAACAATACCGCCGAATGTGCTGGTTAGAGCGGACAGGGTGATTCGATGAAACTATTTTGGATTTTAGATTTTGGATTTGGGATTGGGGAACTGAGAAAGTTCTTGGCTTTAAGAATCACCGATCGCGGGAAAGGTTGGCGCTCAGGAGAAACGGTATGAAAAGAAAGCAGTTAAAGGTGGCTCTGTTTGCGTTGTCCAGTAATCCAAAATCGGCAATCCAAAATCCAAAATGGGCGGGGCTTTTTGCATTCATCCTCGCACTCACAGTCTGCGGGACGGGCGCAGAGGCGCAGCAGACGGGAAAGGTTTATCGGATCGGCTATCTAACGTCGGGCACTGTAGCTACAGAGTCTACCCGTGCACAGGAGATTCGCCAGGCCCTACGCGAGCGTGGCTACATCGAGGGCCAGAACATCATCATTGTGTACGGGTATGGCGAGGGGAAGTTTGACAAACTCCCTGAGGTTGTTGCCGAACTGGTGCGTCTCAAGGTTGATCTCATCGTAGTAGCAGGAGGGGGCACGCCGATCCGAGCGGCGGCGAATGCCACCAAGACAATTCCTATTGTTTTGATTGGGCCTGGAGCCGATCCGGTTAGGGAAGGCTATGTTGAAAGCCTCGCCCGTCCTGGCGGAAACGTCACCGGCCTTACAAACCTTGGCGGGGAGCTGGGCGGGAAGCGATTGGAACTGCTCAAAGAGGCCGTTCCCAAACTTGCCAGTGTCGCGTATCTCTATGGTCGCGCCAATCCGGACAGCTTACGCGAGCTAAAGGACGTTCTCCCAGTCCCGGCTCGTGCGCTGGGGTTAACGATTCAGCCATGGGAGTTACAAGGTACGGACGATTTTGAAAGGGTATTCGCCGCCCTGAACAAGCAGCGCCCGGATGGACTCTATGCCACTGCTGGGGGTCCGATAATGCGTCCTAACCAAAAGCGGATCGCGGCTTTTGTGTTAAAGAGCCGGTTACCGTCGGTGCACGTTAACAGTAGACCCGCAGAGGCGGGTGGGCTCATGTCCTACAGCGCTGATCTCGCGCACAGTTACCAGCGCGTCGCTTATTTCGTAGACAGAATCCTCAAGGGGGCGAAGCCCGCAGACCTCCCCGTCGAGCAGCCAACGAAGTCCGAGTTCGTAATCAATTTAAAAACTGCGAAGCAGATCGGTCTGTCGATTCCACCTGATTTATTAGCGCGGGCGACGAGAATTATTCGGTGAGGCGCGAGGGAAAAGGCTGCTAGGTAATCTTGGTCGAAACGAACCGAAGGCTCACACGGATCGAAAAGTACGATTTAACGTTGTCTGGTCAGGTCAATGATGCCTTTGCGAAATTGGATGGTAAGCTTGAAGTGTCTTATAAAGTTCAGTCCAAGCAGTCCATCCACGCCGCTCTCAGGAGGTAGATCGTGGCACAAGACGTCCAAATCACTCACCTTTTGTCCGATAGCCGTAGCGGATTTGACGGTCGTACGAGGAGCGTATTCGACACCGCTACCCGTGATAATGCGTTGGCGCTGGAGCTCAGGATTGGCCGGATCATACCCGAGTCGCGTCATTATGTCCGGAGCTAAAATAGTCAAGCTCGCTCCGGTGTCGAGCACGACCGGGACGACAACAGAAGACCGCAGGTCCGCGGCCTCGACTAGAAGGTCAACGACGATGGATGTTGCCGAGGGATCAAATACCACTCGGGCCATTGAAAATAATCCTGGTGTCAGGAGGAAGAGTGCCCGTGAAATGGATACAGAGACTACCTTTGTGCTTCTTAAGGGCGCGATGGATTTCGTTTCGATCCTTGCTGTGGGCGATCACGCGACCCTTGCGAAGAGTGGTCGAGGCATCGAGTTCTACATCCGTGAGAAGAAGCCACTGATCGGGATACCTCGATTTTATTTTTTCTTTGGTCAGTAGAGGATTCTTGGCCATGACACTAACTTTCTATTATAAGCGCGCCATTTCCTGTTCGCGGGGAACACGAAGCACAGACAACACCTTACTGGGTTCAACTTCGCGAGCCTTGTCTTGGACCTCGTTAGCCAAATCATATCTTTTTGATCGGGAGAAATCTATGAGTAGAAATATCATCTGCCTCTGTACCGGCGCTCTGCTCTCCGTGCTCGCCTTGCCCGCCTCGGCGCAGCAATCGGGTAAAATCCCGCGGATAGGATACGTAACTCTTGCCTCCCTTATCGCAATTTCGGATCGGACCGAGGCGTTCCGCCAGGGTCTGCGTGAGTTGGGGTACGTGGAAGGGAAAGATATTATCATCGAGTGGCGATCAGCAGAGGGAAAACGAGATCGTCTCCCAGCGCTTATATCTGAATTAGTGAAGTCCAAGATCGATGTCATCGTTACGGCTGGGGGAGGAGTAACCCGTCCCGCCAAACAAGCAACTTCGACAATCCCCATCGTTATGGCGCAGGATGCCGATCCGGTCGGCAACGGATTCGTCGCCAGCCTGGCGCGGCCGGGCGGAAACATAACTGGACTGTCTAATATTTCCTCAGATTTAGTTGGCAAACGACTGGAACTTCTGAAAGAGATCGTTCCTAAGCTTACTCGCGTGGCCGTCTTCGGCACTTCAACCAACATCGACAACTCCCGAGAGTTAAAAGAGTTGGAAAACACCGCAGGCACGTTCGGCATGAAACTTCAATATCTGGACGTGCTAAACTTTAATGATTTTACTACCGCGTTCCGAACCTCAGTTAAATGGCGAGCCGACGCCGTCCTGATGATTGTGTCGGGTCCAGTCCTCCTGGCAAATCTAAAAGAGGTCATAGAACTGGCAGTGAAGCATCGACTCCCGGTGCAATACACCTTGCGGCGTCACGTGGAAGCCGGGGGACTCATGAGCTACGGGGTGAACTTGCCCGACTTGGACCGCCGCGCCGCGACCTACGTAGATAAAATTTTGAAAGGTAGAAAGCCGGCGGATCTGCCTGTCGAGCAACCGGTAAAGTTTGAACTGGTGTTTAATTTGAAAGCAGCAAAGCAGATCGGGCTTACGATACCTCCGAATGTGTTAGTCAGAGCTGACCGAGTAATTCGGTGAGGGATGAGTAGCGAAGGATAAGGCGACAAAACGATTTGTAAGTTTGTGCGTCGCTCGCAGACATGTCGATTTTCAATTGGGAAGTAAGTCAACGGCGCGAGTTTTTCATATGGTATGTTCACTCTACAGACGTCGGGTCTTCCAGTATCCGGGACGGCGGCGTCCGTGAGCGACGGCAATGATTTGGACGGCGGTTGCTGTTTGTCGGTAAATTACCGCGTAGGGAAAATGGCGAAGGAGAAATTTTCTCGTCCCGTGCAGATGCAGCGGCCAACGTTCTGGATTGCTGCGAATTTCACGGACGGCGTGATCGAGCGCAAACATAAAGCTATTGGCTGCAGAAGGATTGCGCTCAGCGTACCAAAGAAAAGCAGCTCTGGCTTCCGCGATGGCTTCGGGATGGAGGTCAACGCTTGGACGAGCCACGTGATCGTCCGAGAATTTGGCGACGCGCTACGGACCAGGGAACTGTTTTTACCTTTCCCTTATCCAAATCGTCGATGCGCCGCGCGATCTCCTTACTCCACGCTGCTTCCGCATCCTCGTCTACCGAATCATCCAAGCTTTCAATCAGGTGACCGGCAAGCGCGGCTCGCGCTTCGGCGGGTAGACGAAGAGCCTGTTGTAAGACCTTTTTCTGACTCGTGTTCATGCCCTGGATTTTATAGCAGTTATTCCCATCAACACAACCTCAAAACAGCGGAGGCCAGATGGTTAACAAACTAACGGTCGCTATGGTTATGGCGGTTATCGGAGCGTTCGTCCAGCTGGCTAACGCCCAGCCAACGGAAAAAACTCACCGGATAGGTTTTTTGTCGGGGGGATTTCCCGGTCCATCACATTGGACCACGCGGTTGCGGAAAGAACTTCGTGACCTTGGCTATATTGAAGGTAAGAACATAGTGATCGAGTCTCGATTCACTGAAAATAGGCTCGACCGGCTTCCCGCCATGGCTGACGAGTTGGTCCATCTCAAGGTTGATGTCATTGTTGCAGGTGGCAGAAATGACACCCGTGCCGCCAGGAAGGCCACCAGAACAATCCCTATTGTTGGTCAGAATCTCCTAGATCCCGTAGCCGATGGGCTGCTCGAAAGCTTGGCCCGGCCCGGAGGAAATGTCACAGGGTTCACGGCCATTGCAGATGTGTTGGTTGGCAAACGGTTGGAGTTGCTCAAGGAAACGGTTCCTACCCTCTCCCGCGTTGCGGTGCTGTGGAATCCGCAGGATCCTGGCTCCTTGCGACAGTGGAAAGAAAGCCAAATGGCGGCACGAGAATTGGCTTTACAGATTCACTCCATGGAGGCACGCAGGGCCGATGAATTCGACGCCGCGTTTAAAGAGGCAACTAAGGCGCGGAGCGGCGCTCTCTCCATGACATCGAGTGCGTTAATCAGCGCTAATCATAAGCGTATCGCAGATCTGGCAGCAAGAAACCGGCTCCCGGTGATGTCCGCTACGGAAGCTTTTGTCGCCAACGGTGGCTTGATGTCGTATGGAGCCGATGAATCAGAACGTTTTAAGCGAGTCGCCGTTTTTGTGGATAAAATACTCAAAGGTGCCAAGCCTGCCGACTTGCCGGTGGAGCAGCCGACAAAGTTTGAGTTCATCGTTAATCTAAAAACTGCAAAGCTGATCGGATTAACGATTCCACCCAACGTCTTAGTCAGAGCCGATCGAGTCATCCGATGACCGAACAATCTAAAACCTGTGGTGAGCAGGGTCGAACCATCCAAAATCAAAAATCTAAAATGGAATGAGAGCCGATCGAGTAATTCGGTGAGGAGTATAGAGTGAGGTGTCAGGCGAGAGGCATGAGGCAACAGGCAATACTAGGAGAAATACCCATGAGACTGAAAGTTATTTTCTGGTTACTGGCAACTGTCTTTCTGACAACTACCCCTCCCGCCGAGGCGCAGCAACCTGGAAGACTCCCAGTGATAGGACACCTAGGTGCTTCTTCTTCCCTTAATAATGACCGCGTCGATGCCTTCCGCCAGGGTATGCGTGAACTTGGATATGTCGAAGGAAAAAACATTGCCATTGAATGGCGATTTGCCGAGGGAAGGCGTGATCGGCTCCCGGCGCTCGCTAATGAACTGGTACGTCTCAAGGTAGACGTGATCGTTGCGGGAGGTGGAAACGCCACCCGTGCTGCCAAGAAAGCTACTTCTACGATTCCCATTGTCATGACTCAGAGCGGTGATCCGGTCGCGGAAGGATTCGTCGCCAGTCTGGCGCGGCCCGGCGGGAACATCACTGGACTTTCCAGTCTTTCCCCCGAGTTACGCGGCAAGCGACTGGAACTAATGAAAGAGATTATTCCTAGTCTCTCTCGCTTGGCCTACTTCGGAACGTCAACGGCCGAGAACGACGCGATAAATTTAAAAGACACGGAAACCATCGCTGGGGCGATGGGGGTGAAGGTTCATTACTTCGATGTACTAGGGCCGAAGGATTTTGACGCCGTGTTTCGAGGCGCCAACAAAGCGAAAGCCGATGCCGTTTTCGTGCAGGTGTGGGGCGCCATCCTCAATCCTCACCGAGCAGAATTTGCGCGACTCGCGATTAAGAACCGATTGCCGACAATGTACTCAAATCCACAATATGTAGAAGCGGGAGGGCTTGTGACCTACGGTGTGAGCGAGATTGACCTGAGCCAGCGCGCTGCAAAGTATGTAGACAAGATTCTCAAAGGCCGCAAGCCCGCGGACCTCCCAGTAGAGCAACCAGTTAAGTTCGACTTCATCGTTAATCTGAAAACGGCCAAAGAGATCGGATTAACTATTCCACCGAATGTTTTAGTCAGAGCCGATCGAGTCATCCGATGAACGAACAATCTAACATTTTTCCTGAGCTTGCTCGAAAGGCAGAGACTCCAAGACCGTTAGGGTGAGAAAGTCAGAGGGAAGATTGTTTACCACTTAAACGCGGTGGCTAAATCATGACGGAAGGAAATCTCGAACAGGCGAAAGCAGTCCAGTCGGCCGAGGAGTAGGGGCACCTCTTCAAGGAGGCACCAGCCAACCCTGGCGGGAAATAGCTTGGAGCCGACCTGGAGTCTAAGACGGCGTATGACAATGGGGACTCCGCGTTCGCCGATCCCTTTGATTTCGCGGATCTCTTGTGGCGAAGCCAGCGTTAACCCCAGGAGGTCCCCGACGGACTTTGGAATCAGCGTAATGTCAGCACCGGAATCAACGTAGAACAACTGGGGCACACGCCGACGTCGATGAATGACGATGACACGGGCCACCGGACGCCCAATGGAACCGAACAGGCCGCTATTCTCTTTTCGAAACGCAAACTCTATCTCCATCGGAGACAAAGCACCAAGGTCTCTGCACGGGGGAGCTTCCCCAGGGTTGGGGTCGAAGATGGGAATCGCCGTTTGGCTTTTTGCCAAACGGCTTGTGCATTCGATCCGGAGGCAACGACCTTCTCGCCTACAATGGCGATGTATTGGCCTGCAAAGCGCGAAAGGTCGGCTTGTATAAAGAAGTCAAACTCTTTGCTAGAAGCTTTCGTGCGTCGCCGTTTGGCCATCCACTTTTCTCCCTTGGAAAGGTACGCTAACAGGCCATAGTTGGTTCGTCAACCTGAACCAAGGGGAACGTAGGGTGACCCAAGAAGGGCTCATCGAAACATGCCAAATGGTGAGTTGACTGCTATTTCTTGAATACGAGGAGTACTACACGGAGTGAAGCAAGGTTGACAGGACCAGGTAACCCGGAATACGAGTTTGGATTGGAGGATCCATGAGTAAACAGATCATTACCTTTGCTTTGGGCGCCATGCTGTTGGCTTCCATCCTTCCCGCCCAGGCGCAGCAGCCGAGGAAAGTGCCACGGATAGGATTCGTGAGAGTGGTTGGTGCGCCCTCGGTTTTGGGACCTAACGTTGAGGCGTTTCGCCAAGGGCTACGAGATCTCGGTTTCGTTGATGGGAAAAACATTGTGATTGAGTATCGCTATGCTGAAGGAAATAGGGAACGCATCCCTAATCTTGTGGCCGAGCTTGTGAAACTCAAAGTCGATGTCATTGTCTCCGGGGACGGAGCGGCGATCCGAGCCGCCAAGCAAGCGACCAAGACGATTCCCATTGTCATGGTCATAAATCAGGATCCAGTTTCAACAGGATTGGTCGACAGCCTAGCGCGCCCGGGCGGGAATATCACGGGGATCAGCAGGCTAACCCGGGAATTAAGCGGGAAGCGGTTGGAGTTGCTTACAGAGATCGTCCCAGGAACATCGCGCGTCGGCGTTCTTTGGGATCCGACTGCGGAAGGGCCCAATATCAGTTTTAAGGAGTACCAAACGGCGGCGCAGGCTTTGAAAATACAATTGAAATCCCTAGAGGTAAAACCACCGAAACCTGATTTAGAGGGCGTGTTTCAATCAGCGGCTAAAGCACGCACGGCCGCTCTGGTGGTGATCGGCAATTCCCTGCTCAATCGTCACCGAAAGCAAATTGCCGATCTGGCTATCAAACACCGTCTGCCTTCGATGTACGAATCTGCAATGTGGATAGAGACAGGCGGGCTCATTTCCTACTCCAGCAACGACGCTGAAAGCTACAAGCGCGCCGCGTGGATGGTCAACAAAATTCTCAAGGGCACGAAGCCCGCCGATCTGCCCGTGGAGCAAGCGGCGAAGTTCGAGTTCGTAATCAATCTGAAGACAGCCAAGGCGATCAACCTCACGATTCTGCAGTCGGTGCTGTTCCGGGCGGACAGGGTTATCAAGTAATTTTGGATTGCCGATTTTGGATTTTGGATTGAAACTCAGGAGAACCAACGTATGAGCCCATTTCCTTCGAAAATTTTATACGTCAATCGGAAATCTACAAGCGGTCCCGCGGACGAAAATCCAAAATGGTGAGGCGGTTCCGCCGGAGGGTTAGACATGTCACATGTAGTCGCGCTGTACCGCTATCCGTTAAAGGGATTCACTCCTGAAGCCTGTGAAACGTTGACGGTTCTCGAGGAAGGAATAATCGCCGGAGATCGCGTACTGGGTCTGCGTTTTGCGGACACGGAAGCGCGCGACGAAGCCTGGAGCAGAAAAACCGGCATGGTGGCGCTGGTCAACACGCCGGGGCTGGCGCGGCTCCAGGTTAAATTCGATGCAGAGGCGCTGCGCCTTCAAATCAGCGGTGGGGGCGCCGTCTTGGCTGATGAACCCCTGAATCCTGAAGGCAGAAAACGCATCACCGCGGCGCTAACCGACTATGTGACGCAGCTAGACGAAAATCCGCTTTCCCACCACCTGGAACGGCTCCCGCTACGGCTAGTGGGTGACGGTTTTACCCCGCGATACCACGACGATCAAGCAGGGCGGGTGACTCTACATGGCCGCGGTAGTCTCGCAGCGCTTTCAACCGCGCTCGGAGCTGAAGTCAGCGAGCTGCGCTTTCGTTCCAACATCGCAGTCGATGGGCTCGGAGCCTCGGAGGAGCAGCATTGGGTAGGTCGCAGGGTCCGCATCGGCGCCGTGGAGTTTGAGGTGGTAAAGCCTAAAACCAGGTGCCTCGCGACCCACGCAAATCCCAAAACAGGTGAACGGGATTTACCGATTCTCACCACGCTTAGTCGCGAGTTCGGCCAGGAGCAGCCCACCTTTGCCGTGGCCATGATGCCGAGTCGAGGCGGCGGCGTGGTTCAAGTCGGTGATCAAGTGACGCTGGTCGATTGAGCATCGATGGTTACTCGCATTAATTTGCGAGAGAGATCCAAAACATTACTGATTCAATATCGCCACCGCCACGATACCGACAAACAGCCCCACTGTCTTTTGCCTGGACAACCGTTCGCCAAAGAAAAGCATAGCGAAGAGCGTACTTACGACGACGACCCCGACGCTGTATATTGGAAACACCTGGGAGCTTTCCCACCCTTCCAGGCCCAAAACGTTGATCAGCGACAAGACGGCAACATAATTGATCGTGCCCAGGAGCAGTCCGCCCCAGAGATGACGTATTTGGAACGCAATTGAGCCGATAAGGCCCCTTGTCAGGACGATAACCAGGCTGGTTAAAAACGCAAAAACAAAAGACGCCATGACGTAAACATGGTAAGAAGATACATCAAGGTAGGTCTGTTGCGCGTACTTAACGACGCTGAAGTAACAACCAAAGGAGAAAAAAACGATTACGGGTAAAAACTTATGGGCGAAGAGCGTGGAACCAAACGCCTTTCCGTCCGTCGCCGTGAAAAGATAAAGCGACAAAAGCGCCGCGACCAACCCAATCATTTTCAACACCGTCAAAGAGTCGCCGTAGAGCGCTATAGCCAATATAGAAGGGATGACGACCGACAGCCGGCTTGCCAGAGCCGCCACCGACACGCCGGCGCGCTGCGCCGTGTAAGCGATAAGAAAAAAGTTGCCGGCGAGAATGATTCCCTGCACGACCGCGCAAACGATCCAGGGCTCAGCGTATAACGTAGCAAAGTTAAATTGGTCTCTGGTGAACAAACTGCCGATTACGACGCAGGTAACATAGTTGATGGGAATGGCCCACAGGACATTCACTCGCCAATCATCGAACGCCCGGAATAAGACCGGCAGCGACGCCGATCCCAGAATGGCCAGCAGCAAAAATGTCATGGAGCGGTTAGAAGCTGATAGAACGTAGTCGCTGCATCAAATCCAGATTTGCTTTCCTGGCATCGTCCACCACTTCCCTTTCGTCAACATCGCGAAGCTCGCGGTCTTGCATCAGCACTTTTCCGTCGACGACAACCGACCGCACATCGCCCGCTTTGGCGCAATGAACAATTTGGCTAAAAATATCGTTTATGGGTTGGTTGTGCACCGTGTCCATGTTGAGCAGGATCAAATCGGCTCGCTTGCCCACCTCGATGGTACCGCAGATTGCGTCGATTCCCAAAGCTTTGGCACCTCCAATGGTCGCCATGCGCAGGACATCGTAGGGTTTAATGACGCCTGCGTCCTGGTGGTGAACTTTTTGCAGCAGTGACGCCGTCTTCATCGTATCGAAGAGATCCTGCGAGTGATTGCTCGCAGCGCCGTCGGTGCCTAACGCCACGTTTACTCCCTGGCGCAGCATTTCCACTACCGGTGCCACGCCGTCTCCGAGCATCATGTTGCTCACCGGGTTGTGGGAAACGGAAGCGCCAGACTCTTTAAGCATCGCGATCTCCCGGTCGCTCAGGTGTACGCAATGGGCAAAGATTGAATCGGCCTTGGGAATGCCAAAATCGGATAGAAACTCTACGACGCCGACTTTACCATATTTTTCCTGTGTGTATTCCACGACTGACTTCGACTCCGCCACATGGGCGCTTATGCCCAGGCCTCTCGCATCGGCAAAAGTGCGAATCTCTCTTAGCAGCTCCGGAGTGGTATTGAGCGGCGGGGTGTTGGGCCCGGTCATGAACGTCAGTCGATCGTTATCGTAATTTGACGCGAGCAGCTCTTCAATTTGGCGAAACGATTTTTCGGAAGTTTCTTTGACGCAATCGGGCACGATGTCGCCAGTGTCCATGATGGTTCGGGCAAAGACCGCCCGCACACCCGAGTCGGTAATGGCGCGAATCGTCTCGAAGGCGCACTCTCGATACGGATTGAGAAAATTATGCTCGCAGATCGTCGTCACGCCGCTCCGTATCGCTTCGACGCAACCGAGCAGGCTTCCGGCGTAGAAATGCTCTGGCCGCAGAACCCGAGCCGCGCCGTAAACCCGCTTTAACCATGGCAGCAGCGGCAGATCCTCCCACACGGCCCGCAACAGGACCTGATAAAGGTGGGTGTGGGCATTGATGAGGCCGGGCATCACCACGGCACCATTGGCATCCAAGCTAGCTTCATTGGCGTCGAAACGCCCCGGCGAACCTTCTCCGACCTGAATGATGTTTTCATTCTCGACACGGACAAACCCTGGAAATGCTCTCCGCTCGTCCGCCATTGGAATGATAAGTCCGTTCCTAATGATCATTTGATTCGGCGCTTTCACTTTCAAAAATCAGGTTACGGTCGCGGCCGGGCCTCGTAAATGGCGCTCTCTTTGAAGTAGCGACTCCAGGTGCTCAGATTGCGTTCGATAAAGAGGATCTCTTTGACGGTGAGTTCGAGGATCGCAAAGGTTTGCTGATTTTGTTCGCAGGCGGTCTTTGCTTCCGTGATTTTTTTGGTGAGTCCTTCGACGATTGTCTTGAGTTCCTTTTTTTCCAACTCCGCGATTTTCACCAGCCTTCTTTGACGTCTTTCCGTGGCAAAATCGGTAACTTTTTCGACGAGGGCCTTAAGCTTTTTTGTCAATCTTTCAAACATTGATCCTTCTCCTCAAAGAAACCCCAAGACCGGTAATTACGCTACCTCACCGTGGCCCGTCAACCTCGGGAATCTCGAATTGCGCAACCATCGGTTTTCTATCTGTATTGTCTTGACAGTCTTTCTACTTATGGCTAGCGTGCAATCCAACGAAAGGCAAAGGACAAACCCCCATGCCCAACAAACCTGTCCCACGGGAGGTAACCCTAGACCCCAAAACCACGGCGCTGCTGGTCCTGGACCTCAACGCCCGCTGTGAAAACCCGCAGGAGCGATGCCATCAACTAATAGAGCCGGTGGCCAAGTTTTTGGACCGCGCGCGGGAGAAAAATCTCTTAATAGTTTACACCGCGGCCGATCGTTACAAGGGCACAGCGGAGGCGAGAATGCCCCATGCGTTCAGTCGGCGGGACGACGAGCCGGTGATTTTCCCTCCCGCCTTTGACAAGTTCTACGGCGACGAGCTCCAGCCGATGCTGCAAAAACGCGGCGTCAAGACGGTCATCGTCTGCGGCGCGTCGAGCAACCAGGCTGTCATGTACACCGCCACCGCAGCGGTGCGCCCCTTCGGCTACACCTGCGTAATCCCCGTTGACGGCCTCATCGCCCGCGGGGATTACGAGCACGAGTTTACACTGCACCAGTTCACGATCCTTCCGGGCGGAGCGGCCGAGAAGTTCCGGATTACCGAATTCGCCAAGATCAACTTTGCCTAGCAACTAGCTTAGAACCCCCCGTTCATCCTTCATTGAGTTGGGATATGGGCTATGGTATCTCCGAGTAACGGGACGGAGAGAAATTCAATCATGATCGATTCCATTCAAAGAGTAGGAGTCATTGGTTTGGGTGTCATGGGATTCGATATCGCCTTTCTCTACGCCATGAAAGGCTTTCCTACCCTCGCCTACGACGCCTCGGGCAAAATCATGGATTCCTTCTCCCAGCGACGCAATGGGACGATAGAACGGCTGGAGAAACGGCAGCGAATTTCACAGAGTGAAAAAGCAAACGTGCTGCGGCACTTGCAACCTGCAAGTGAAATCAACGGGCTTGCGAAGCAGGATCTCGTCACCGAAGCGGTTTTTGAAAGCGCCAAGGTCAAGACCGCCATCTACAGGACTCTCAAAGAAAACGGTTTTACCGGCGTCCTCACCACCAACACTTCATCACTCACCCGCGAGCTACTGCTGAACGGCGGGACCTTCGAGCGCAAAGCCTTCGCTACCACGCATTTCTTCAATCCGGTGCTACATACCAGGATGGTCGAGTTGGTTCGAGGAGACATGGAGGAGGGCAACTCAAACCTGCTACTTTCTTTTCTGGAGAAGCTCGAGAGAGCCCCGGTGGAGACCCGAGATATATCCGGTTTCGTGTCCAACAGCGTTCTTATGTATTACGCCGTCATGGCCCTTCGATTGCTGGAGTCAGGCGCGCGTATCGATACCGTCGATCATGCCGCCAAAGCGATGGGTTTGCTGCCGCCATTTATAAGCTTTGACAGTTGGAAGCCTTCCATCGTCGAGGATGTTACCCGTGTGATGTATGGGCTCAGAGGCGATGATTTTCTCAGATCCTCGAAACTGCTCGCCAATCTAGCGACGGACAATCCGAGATTTTACATCGAGCAAACACCCAACCCCGCCATCTATCAAAGGATCAAAGAACACGACGAAAAACTCACTGAAACGATCATCAAGAAGGCTTTAAAAGCCGCGATTCATATAGCCGCGGCAAGGGTGGTCGAGTTGGGCGAATCTCCTGACACTGTGGATTTCATCGCCGTGGAAGGCATCAAGATACCGGAGGCCCCGTTAGAAGAAATCGACAAAGTTGGGCCGCCATCCCTGCTCCAAGCTCTCGTAGAAATCAACCGACAGATGCCGGAAATATCACTGACCCCGCCGGAGCTTCTTAAGACGATGACCCATGAAGGGCAAACATTCTTTATTAACGGCCAACCCAATCGCCGTCTTCTCTCCACTTAGGGGCGCTAAGAGTCTCATGAAAGCCATGGATGTCCACGTCCATCCAAGCACCCGGGGGCTCGATGCTCACGCCTGCGGTTATTTCAAAAGAAATCTCAGTGATATTCCGCAAACCAAAGAGGCCTTCGCCGCGCTCTATACGGGCCAGAGCGTCAAGGCGTTGCTCATCGGATGGCACCCTTCCACGGTAAAAGAAGGAAGCCGAAACAGTAACGATCATGTGCTCGATCTCGTAAACCAATATCCGGACGCCTTTGCCGGCATTCTCGCCTCCCTCGATACCGCCGCATCCGATTTGGGCCAGGTTTCAAGCTATGCCGAAGAGCTGTTGAGGAATCCGCAGGTCAAGGGATTCAAGTTTCATCCTCCCGATCAAGGATTTTATCCGAGCGACAAAAAATATTATGAAATCTGGGAGATTCTACAGGCGGGTAACAAACCCGTGATGTTCCACACCGGCTTTACCGTGCTTGGCGCCAATCAGGATGGAGGAGACGGCATTGCGTTGGATTACGGCCGCCCCATCCATCTAGATACTCTGGCCAGGGACTTTCCACGAATGAAAATCATTGCCGCCCACCCCGGCTGGCCCTGGGTAGAAGAATTGATCGGAGTTTTGACGCACAAGAAAAATATTTTCGTCGACACTTCGGGCTATCTAGCAGAGCAGCTGCCGGAACTTTTCCTGCGGGCGATTCGCGGCCGGCTCCAGGACAAAGCGCTTTTCGGCACAGATTTTCCCTACGTCGATCTGGAAAAAGCGCTCGCCAGCTTTGACAAGACGGATTTTAAGGACCCCGTCAAAGAGAAAATTCTATTGGCCAATGCTCAAGCTCTGTTCAGACTGTAAAAACAGGAGCGAAGACGATGCGTTCAAAATCCCATTGCGGCTGCTGACAATCGTCTTGCCGATGACTGTTGCTGCTGTTAATGCCTAGCAGGCGACGGCCTCGATTGCCACCGAAGGTTATTTTCTTAGGACTTCCTGTGGGATTTCTTTGAATTTGGAGAATTCGGGATCTTTGTGAATTAAGGTGGCTTCCCGGGAGAGCGCTGTCGCCCCAATCCAACTGTCAGCCAGCGACAGTCCTCCTCTGGCCTTGAGGCGGGAGGCGATCTCAAGGATGTCGGGCTCGCAGGAGACCCATTCAATATTAAAAGAATCGACCAGCCGCAGCGCTTCACGCGCGGCGGCCTCGCCTTCTTCACGCCAGACGAGATATAAAAGTTCCATCCTGCTCATGAACGACGCCAGTAATCGATATTCATTGCGCTTTGCCAGCGAAAGAAGAGACGCCACTCGGTCGGCGCCAGGCTCGTCGCCGCGAAGCGTCAAAAGCGCCGACGTATCCAGCACCAATAGGTTCTCGCTAGCCATTCTCTCTTTGCCGGTCCCGCCGCCGCTCTTCTAGAAGCCTCTTCACCATCCCCTTCCTGCCCGAACCGCGAAACGCTCTCACAGGATCGGACGGAAGCGGTATCACTCTCGCCGTTGCTCCTTCCACGATCCACTCCAGGGTCGTGTCGGGACCGATATTGAGTTTTCTTCTAACCTCAGATGGAACCGAAACCTGTCCGCGTTTTGTGATCTTGGTACGCATACCGACAATAATACAAGACAAATGAGTTTATTACAAGTATATTTTTTCATAATCATGTAATAATTCTTTTTTGCTTGCCGCTGATCCTTCGTGAAGAGCGAATAATGTGCCGAGAAGTGAATTTGTACCTTATGTTGTTTGGGTGTCTAGTTTCCTGATGTAGTCTGAAACCTGGATCGGATCGCGGCTTTCTGCTAAGTTCGCATTAGTGTCCTGGAACGGAAATTGGTTTAATAATTGCTCCATCAATTTCTGCCTAAAATCTCCCCTTCCCCTCTTTGCCAAAGAGGGGTTAAGAAAATTCCCCCTTTGAAAAAGGGGAATAAGGGGGAATTTAAGTATGAGTTCAGCCATGGTCATCGTTCGGAGTTTTTCAATGAACTTCTGTTTCAGGATACGAGTAAATAGAGCAATAATTGGACGGCAGAGAGGAGAGTTCCGCGGATGGCTGAAGAAACAAGCAGCGAAAAGACCGCCTCACAGGCCTACCTGGAAGTAGCGGCGGCCCATGGAGTCGAATATGTTTTCGGTCTGCCGGGTACCAGCGGTCAGGAGTTTATCGGCGCTATTGCCGATCAGGAGAAGATTCGTTTCATTCTGGCGCTGCACGAGACCTGTGTGGTTTCGATGGCCGACGGCCATGCGCGCGTTACCGGCCGGCCGTCGCTGGCGCAACTGAGCACCCTGCCTGGCACCGCCAATTCGGTGGGCGCGCTCTATGACGCGTTTCGGGATCGCTCCCCTATCGTAGTAACGTCCACCAACGTCGACACGCGGATTGTCGGCCGGGATTCCCACACCGAGGGTAAAGACCTTGTCGAGCTGACCAAGCAATTTACAAAATGGAGTACCGAGGTCCATAGAGCTGACCGGATTCCGGAAATATTGAATCGGGCATTCAAAGTCGCGGCAACACCGCCCACCGGTCCGGTGTATCTGTCGCTGCCCAGCAATCTTCTCGGTGAGGCAATTGGTATAAAAAATCCCGAGGCGCACCGCTCCCGCATCGTTCCTCGTATGGCAGGCGATCCGGAAGCGTTACAGGAGGCGGCTCGCCTGCTGGTCGAGGCGAAACGACCCTTGATCGTCGCCGGCAGCGGCATCGCTAAGGCTGGTGCCGCCGAAGAGTTGGTCAAGCTGGCGGAGACGGTTGCCTGTCCCGTTGTAATGGAGCCGCGCTATTCGTTTTTGAGTTTCCCCACGACTCACCCTTATAGCTTTCAAATCGCCGAACGCCAACCCGCTTTTAATCTTCCCGTCTGGGGCGAACCGGATCTCATTCTCGCCATCGGCTGCCGTCTGATCCGCGAGTACCGCTATATTCCCGAGCCGGTGATAAAACCCGAAACCCGCTGCATTCATATCGAAGAAGATCCCTGGGAAATCGGCAAGGTTTTTCCGGTCGACGTGGGCATCGTGGCTGACGCCAGAAGCGCGCTGCGCTCTTTGGTCGAGAGTTTTCCCAAGTTTGCCGACTCATCAAACGGTCAAGGCAAAACAGAGCGAATGGAATCCATTCGAAGAGCCAAAGAGCAGGTAAAGGCGGAGCTGGAAAACCGAGTCTCACAAGAATGGGAGGCCAAACCCATTAGCGCAGCTCGCCTGGCTCGGACAATGGACAAACTGCTGGAGCGAAATTGTCTGATCGTTAACGAGAGTCCGACGAGTAAAGATATATTAATGGCCAATTTTCAATTCACGCCGAGCCGATCGTATTTTTCCAACTCCTCCGCGGGCCACCTGGGATGGGGTCTGGGAGCCGCCATCGGCGCAACTCTCGCATCACCCGGGCGCCGAGTCGTAGCCTGCCTTGGTGACGGCAGTTGCATGTTCGGCATCCAAGGCCTATGGACTCTCGCCAGGTATCGCGTGCCGCTCTTGGTGATTGTTTTTAACAATCGGGCCTACATGGCCGTGAAGAACCAATTTCGCGGCCCGGCCGAGAGAGTCAAAATCGCCGCGGAGTTGGGCGCCGAGTTGGTGGGCCCCGAGCTCAACTTTGCGAGAATCGCCGACAGCTTCGGCGTTTTTGGCCAACGTGTCGAGGAGCCAACGGAGATCGAGCCCGCGTTGAAACGCGCCCTTGAGCAGTCCGGGCCGGCGCTTGTGGATGTCGTCATCGGTCAGAATACCCGAAAGGACTGAAGGAGGATCGAATAATGGCAGAGGATTCCAAGGAAGCTTTCAAACAAATTGGCCTGGGAGCGAATAACAGTGCCTACGATGTTATCGCGAGGTTGGACCCGGAATATTTTGACAAGTTAAAAGGTTTGTATGTCGACGGCACTTTCGGCCGCGATGGCGCCCTGCCGCGAAAGATTAAAGAACTTATTATGGTCGGCATCTGCTGCGCCCTATATCGTCCCCAGGGTATCCGGCTGCATAGTGAACGAGCTTTGGCGCTCGGCGCAAGCCCCCGGGAAGTGCTGGAGGCGGCAGAGGTCGCGGCCATTCCCGGCGGGATGCCCGGTTTGTGGGCCGGAGTAAATACGCTTCAAGAAATTCTCAATGAAAAAGGGCAGGAATTCAAATGACCGAACCCCTGCAGCCGGGACCGCTAAACGGCATTCGCGTTCTCGATCTAACACGGGTCTTGGCCGGTCCCTATTGCACGATGTTTTTGGGCGACCTGGGCGCCGAGGTCGTCAAAGTGGAACAGCCCGGTGTCGGCGACGATACGCGAGGCTGGGGTCCGCCCTTCGTAGGCGGCGAGAGCGCCTATTTTCTTTGCGTCAACCGCAATAAAAAAAGCATTACGATCGACCTCAAATCAGCGGAGGGCGTCCAGCTCTTGCGCCGCCTCGCCGCCTCCGCGGATGTCCTCATCGAAAATTTTCGCCCGGGAACGATGGAACGGTTGGGTTTGGGTGAAAAAGAACTGCGCGTCATCAACCCGCGTCTGATCTTCGCATCGCTGTCCGGCTTTGGCGCCGATGGTCCAATGAGCGACGCGCCCGGATATGACCTGATCGTGCAGGCCTGGGGCGGCTTGATGAGCATCACCGGGCAACCCGACGGCGAGCCCACGAAGGTCGGTGTTGCGATCATCGATCTGGTAGCCGGCCTGATGCTTGGAAAAGCCATTTCCGCGGCTCTTTTTGCTCGTGAGAAACTCGGTGTGGGTCAAAAAATCGACACCTCGCTCCTCGAGGCAGAAATCGCCTGCCTGATCAACGTGGGCAGCAACTACCTCATAGATGGCCGGATTCCTCAACGCTGGGGCAACGCGCATCCGAGCATCGTTCCCTACCAGAGCTTTAAAACCGCAGACGGTTATCTCGTCATCGGCGGCGCCAGCGAAGTTATTTGGCGTCGCCTTTGCCAGGCCATGAGCCGTCCCGATCTCGCCGATGATCCGCGCTTTGTGAAAAACTCCGACCGGGTTGAAAACCGCGTGACGTTGATTGGTATTCTTGGTGAAATATTTGCCGGCCGTGACACCGTGACCTGGTTGGGTCTGCTCAATGAAGCCGGCGTTCCTTGCGCGCCCGTGCAAACCGTTGATCAGGTTTTCAAGGCGCCGCAGGTTTTGCATCGAAATATGCTGGCCAAGATCAAGCACACCACGGCGGGAACTGTGTCCATGGCGGGTATCCCCGTAAAATTTTCCGTGACGCCGGCATCGATTCGTATTCCGCCGCCGCTTCTGGGAGAGCACACTGGAGAAGTCCTGACCTCATGGATCGGCATTGGAAGCGAAGAGCTAGGCGAACTCCAACGAAAGAGCGTAATATGAAAGGCACCACCTTCGAAGGCTTCCACAAAGGCGACCGCTTTACCACCGGACGGCGCACCGTCACCGAGCACGATATCATGCAGTTTGTCGGTCTGGTGGGACTGTTTGAGCCGCTTTTCATCGATGAAGAGTATATCCGCAACGAGAGTCTATTTGGCCAAAGGATTGCGCCAGGGAGCCTCACCTTTGGCATCGCCGAAGGATTGACGGTGCAGACAGGAATTATCCACGGAACGGGCATGGCCTTTGTGGGATTGAACAAAATGCGGTTGTTCGGTCCGGTGAAAGTAAGCGACACCATACAAGTCGACATAGAAGTCCTCGACACCAAAGAGGTTCCCTCCCGCGGCGGCGGCATTGTTACCTATCGGCAATGGGTGAAAAACCAACGTGGCGAAACGATTATGGAGTACGATGTGCTGCGGCTCATTAAGGGGGAAGCCAAGAATGAAAGAAATGTTTAGAGTTTCGCGTCTCGCGTCTAGAGTTCTTTCAACCCGAGACAGGACTCAGAGCGAAAGCACAATGAGCATTGAGATTTCCAGTCAATAATGATTGATCCAATATAGCCGGCTACGAAATGAATACACAGCGAGCTAAATTTGGCATCCTACTGCCGACACGCGAAGTTGTTATGTCGGGGCGCGCCGATCCAGCGGCTATCTTGAATTTAGCGGATCGAGCCGAGGCCTTAGGTTTTCACTCGGTCTGGGTCGGCGACAGCCTCACAGCCAAGCCCCGCGTTGAAGCGTTGACAACTCTCGCCGCGGTGGGCGGCCGCACCCGGCATGTGCGTTTAGGCACCGCAGTTTTTCTCGCCGCTCTAAGGCATCCCATTTTGCTCGCTTACCAACTTGCCAGCCTCGACTGGCTGACCCGCGGCCGTGTCGATCTCGGCGTCGGTTACGGACGACCCAAGGAGCCTTCGCAGGAACACGAGTTTGAAATCTTGGGCCTCGCCGCCGCGTCGCGTATCAAAATGAGCGAAGAATCGATTCACGTCATGCGCCGACTATGGCGCGAGAGTGAGGTTTCACATGCCGGCGCCTTTACGCGCTTCGATCATGTCACGCTTGAACCTAAACCGGTGCAAGCCGGCGGCGTGCCGATATGGCTGGCATCGAACAACGTCGAGCCGGGACTCAAGCGCGTCGGGCGAATGGCCGATGGATGGCTTAATAACATCACGAGCCCGCAGGCGTATCGGGAATGCTGGGAGAAAGTCCGCCATTATGCCCAAGAGGCGAATCGTGATCCCGAATCGATTGAGCCGGGGCTTTATTTCACTCTCGCCGGCGGCGGCGATGATGCAGCCTCGCAGGGACGGGCGTTTCTTGCGCAATACTACAACCGGCCTTACGAGGCGGTGTCCAAGGCGATGCTCTGTGTAGCGGGAAGCTGGGACGAAATCTTGGATACCCTCGAAGCGTATATCCAGGCCGGCGCTCGCACGATCATTCTCCGTTTCGCTGTCCAAGATCAACTCGGCCACTTAGAAAGCTCTGCCAAATCCCTCGCCCGGCGCGGCTTACTGGATGTAAACTGCAACCCGATTGAGGCAAAATAGTGTTGGGGTGATGGCTTATGGGAGAGGGTGTCCCCCTTTTGGGGGACACCCCGGGGTAATAGCCGCAAGCTCGAATCGAGGAGGTCATTATTCGGGCTTGCGCTCGGGAAACGCGACCGGCTGATGACAACCGGCAAACTTTATCTCATTCTTGCCATAGCGTACTGCAGCTTTTTCAACTCGCCTTCCAAATACAAATCTTTTAGCTGGTGGCGATCCATGTGCGCATCGAGCAGCTCCGCAGGATACATCTTGGCGCCGCAACGGTTGCAGATCGCTGCGTGATAGGCGCTGTTCTCAAAACAGATGTCAGTAAACTCAGTGCCAACAGGTATTTCCATATTGTCCCTCTCTGTCCCTCTGTTGCAATACGATTCAACGCTTCTGAGCAATTGACATGCCAAGGGACAGGTCTAACCCGACCACGAGCAAAGCGCTGATATTTCAATCGATTTATATTGCAAAGCGAATTACTCATCCATCCGTCAAAAGGGTTGAGAGGGTAAAGAACTGTCCAAAGTTGACAGTTTTGTACCACGGAGCCGCCAACGGCTTGACGCTTGCAGCGTTATATGGGCTTTCTCTTGTGGGGGCAGCCGCCCCGTTTGTTTCTGAAGCTTTCCTATTGTCTAATGAGCGTCATGAACAACAGCCCATCTTCGGTTTCCGCCGTCCACTTCGACCTAGAAAGCGCAGGGCAGTCTTCCCTCGGTTTCATCACCCTGAATAGACCGCGCACTCTCAACGCGCTGGATTTAGGCATGCTGCGCGCGCTTAGCAATAAGCTTTTGGAATGGCGTGATGACGCTCGCATCGCCTGCGTTGTACTGCATGCAGCTTCGGAAAGAGCTTTTTGTGCCGGCGGCGACGTGAAGTCCTTGGTGACGGCTTTACAGAGCGAGGAAACCTTAACCCCGGCTCGAGAATATTTCACTACCGAGTATTTTACCGACTACCTGATCCACGTTTACCCCAAGCCCGTCCTCTGCTGGGCCGACGGCATCACCATGGGTGGGGGAATCGGCATAATGAACGGAGCTTCCTGCCGCATCGTGACCGAACGCACGGTCCTGGCGATGCCGGAGATCGCCATCGGTCTGTTCCCCGATGTCGGTGCAAGTTATTTTCTGACACGGCTACCGGCCGGCGTGGGAATGTTCCTCGCCCTGACCGGCGCTCGATTCAACGGCCGCGACGCGGTCGCCCTCGGCATGGCGGACGGGATCGTTAGCTCGCAGAAAAAACCGGAGGTGCTCGGCGGCCTATCTCGACTGAGTTGGCAAGCCGATGCCAAGAGGAATCGAACGCTCCTCAGAGATTATCTCGCATCGTGTAACGAAGCCGGCGTTAGCGACGATTCGGAGCTGCGCGAACGAGTTGACGCAATGCGGCAACTCGCCATGCAGACGTCGATGGAAGCCATCGACGGTGCCTTGCGAAGCTTCGACGGCGCTGACCGGTGGATGAAAAACGCAGTCCAAGGATACCTCAACGGCTCGCCCACATCCGCCAAGGCGATCTTCCAGCAGCTTAATGAGGCAAACGAATTGACCTTAAAAGAAGCCCTGCTGCGCGAATGGGACATGGCGTTGAATTTCTCTCAGCGCTCAGACTTCCGCGAAGGCGTTCGAGCGCGACTCCTCGACAAAGATCAAAACCCGCGCTGGAATCCGCCGACTCTAGCTGAGGTGAGACCTCAAGATATCGAGCGCTTGTTTTCGCAAAATCACGGCGAGCCCAATCTACTGGCGCAAAAGATTAAAGAAATGGAGTTGGCATGATCGATTGGGGCGTCCCGGCTGTCTTTTTTTAACCTGCGCATAGCTTTGCGCCGATCACAGGAACAAAATTGCCCCGACCTTACGTCCGGGGCTGTTCTCAGAATGCGAGCTTTGCTTGTCTGAAACGCACCTCGTCCGTCTTTCCAGCGAACGCGGGAATCCAGGTTTGCATTTAAGTCCTGGATTCCGGCTCGCCCCCCGCGTTCGCTGGAGTTGGCCGGAATGACGACTCGTTGCCTTTCAGAATCCGATCCACCGCCCGGACTTACTTCCGGGGTGTGCTAAGGTTAATGAGACACGGGGAGATTGCCCTTGACAGCATTTCACCGTCCGGGCAATTCTAACCCCATCGCTTCGAAGGGGAGGAATAAACCGCCAGTATGAATCCGAGCCAGCCAATAGAGGTCCAATTCCCTGTAATGCGATACGACATCACCATGCCGATCCTGGAAGGTCGCGTCGCTATCGACGGCGTGAAATTAAATTTCGCAAAATCATCCTCGATGATCAACAAAGAAGAGCCGAAAATCAAAGCCGGAGACTTCGGCCTTTTGGATCTCAATTTCGGTTATTTTTTGCCAGCCATTGAAGCGGGTTGGGAGATAATCGGATTGCCCGTCTTCTGTAAACGAAAGCCGGTTTATCAACTCCTCTTTTGTCATGTGGATGCGGACATAGCGGCGCCGCAAGACCTGGCCGGCAAACAAATCGGATCGCGTACCTATCGCACAGCGCTCACGGTATGGGCGCGGGGACTCTTGAAAGAACGGCACGGCGTTGATTGGTCCGATGTCCGATGGATCCTCCAAGCCGAAGAAGTGTTTCCGGTCCACGACCCGGCGCTGAAGATCCAATACGTCGACGACAAAACAACCATGGCGGAACGCTTGATTGCCGGCGAGATAGACGCCCTCATCACCGATATCTCGGATACCAAGCTCTTCGAACGGCTCGAACATCACCCCAAAGTGAAGCGATTGTTTCCGGATTATCCGAGCGACGATCAAAAGCTATATCGGGAGACGGGCATTTTCACCCCTGTCCACATGATTGTGATGAGCCGAAAACTATGCCGTGAGCAACCGGAGTTGGCACCCAAGGTGTACGCGGCCTTCGAACAGGCCAAAGCGATCGCCTATGACGAGATCCTCAGCGACCGCGGCGGATTTGCCGTGGTTTATCTGAGAGAGCGGATGAGAGAGCAGACAGAGACTTGGGGCGACCCGTGGAAATACGGTATTAATGCGAATAAATCGACGATAGACGCGTTCATTCGATACAACGTCGAGCAGGGCATGATCCGTTCCGCGCCTTCTTACTCCGATATTTTCGCCGCCGGAACGCTTGATACGTAAATGACGTGGTCGTGTCCGTGTAACCTGTTCGTGAAAGATCACGATCACGGAGCACGAGCACGAATGAAGGAGAAAGCGATGCTCGCCAAAGAAGATAACGACCTCTTAACCCAAACCGATCCGGGTATGCCCATGGGCAACTTGATTCGGCGCTACTGGGTTCCCGCGCTGTTGTCCGAAGAAATACCGCAGCCCGACTGTCCTCCCGCCCGGGTGCGCCTGTTGGGAGAGGAATTAGTGGCCTTCCGTGACACCCAGGGCCGCATCGGGTTGATTGGCGAACGGTGCGCCCATCGCGGCACCTCGCTGTTTTACGGGCGAAACGAGGATTGCGGCCTGCGCTGCATATACCACGGCTGGAAGTATGATACCGAAGGCAATGTGCTGGAAACCCCGGCGGAGCCGGGGGACAGCGATTTCAGGAAGAAACTCCGACACACTGCCTACCCTACGCATGAAGCAAACGGCATTATCTACGCCTATCTCGGCCCGCGGGACAAAATGCCGCTTTTCCCGCAGTATGAATGGACAGAAGTGCCGCTCAATCACAGCTACGTGACCAAGTGCCTGTTGGAATGTAACTATCTACAGGGGCTCGAAGGCGAATGCGACTCCTCACACCTCTCCTTTCTCCATCGTGCCTTCAACAATGAGCGTAACCAATCGCTTTACCAAATAGACACCTCCCCGGTGTATGAAACAGAAGACACAGACTTCGGAGTGCGGCTAATCGCTACCAGGAACGCCGCTGAAGAACAACAGTACATTCGATTCTCCGCTTTTGTCATGCCCGTTTACGGCTGCGTTCCCGCGGGTAGACCGACCAACGAGCTCGACGGGTTTGAAATCCATACCTATGTTCCTGCCGATGACACCCATTGCTGGCGCTACGATATCGGGTTTCGCCGCAGCCGGTCTGTGAACGAGGACGAAGTTCACCGGCGCAAACAGATTGGCTCTGACTATTTGCGCATCCGCAACCCTCGCAATCATTACTTGCAAGATCGCCAGACGCAAAAGACTGTCAATTTCACCGGCATCGAAGATTTCCTTAACCACGATGCCTGCGCCACCGAAAGCATGGGTGCCATCTTTGACCGTAGTAAGGAGCATCTCGGCGTCAGCGACAAGGCCGTCATCGCCGTGCGCAAGTTCCTTCTAACCGCGGTCAAACACCTACAGATGGGTAAAGAGCCGCCGCACCTGGTGCACGAAGCCGAACGCAATGTCTTTCCCCACATCGACTGTTTTGCCTTTACCTTGCCCCGTAGTGCCAACTGGCGTCAGCGCTTCGGGTACCTGGGGCCTGCGGCGCGGCAGGAAAACCCTGCCGCCTATCTCGCGGCGCGAAAGACGGCCTCGTAACCATGGGTCGAAGTCTCTGGTTGGGGCCAAAGAACCGCAGCCACCAATCCGGCAACGGGAGGAGTTATGCCTGGACTAAGCAAACCTAGCGCTCGCCTGCGCTCAACACTCAGAGTCCTTGAGGAGGATCTCAAGATCGGCGCGAAGATTTTAGACTGGGAGATCGGCGATATCTGGGGCCATGTGGGGGTGCGGCTGCCCGAGAATCAGGGCATCGCCGTGCAGATGTTCCGCCCGCCCGAAGAGGGCAAAAAAAACTGGCTCATGCATTTTGACTTCTCCCTCAAAAAACTTTCGGGTGTCGGCACGATTCCCAGGGAGGCTGTGATTTACACCGAGATCTTCAAGGCGCGCCCCGACGTGAACGCCATCGTTCATTGTCACGCGCAAATGTGCATCGCCCTCAGCCTCGCGGATAGGCCTGTCAATTGGATCCACCTGCAATCGGCTCGATTCAAAGGCGGTACGCCGATCTTCCCGCGCCCCATTTATATATTGGACGCAACCGAAGGCGCGGCGCTGGCGCGGACATTGGAAGATGCTTCCGCCTTGATGATCAAGGGGCATGGCATCGTCACCGTCGGCAAAACCATCGACGAAGCCTGCATCAACGCGCTCTACATGGAGCGCACCGCCAAGATTATGGCCGTCGCGTATCTGCACGGGTTTAAGGGGCCGCAGGAGGAATCGATGCAGACGATGAGCCGAAGCAGGGAAAAATTGTTCGCCCGGCCAAGAGCGAACATGGCCCACTCTGCCGAATGGAACTTCTACGCGGGGAAGATCAAAAAAGGTGAACGGTGGACCAGAGGATGGACATAATGTTTAGTTTCTAGTTTCGCGTCTCGGATTTCGAGTCAAAGTCAAACCGATGCCAATCCTCTCGCGATGCTGTATACGGCATGGCCGTCATTCCCGTGAAAACGGCATCCAGATTTATATTGTCCGCGCGACTCTCGCTTTCGAGGGATAGCGATTCTCATGGCGGCAAAACCAAATTGGGAGGTGCGAAATATGCTAATCAAGTGCGTTTACGCAGTCTTAGTTCTCTTTTTCTCACCGGTAAACCTTGTCGCGCAGGAGCTCCACCTTGTTTCTTATGCCGGCTTTGGCGGTTTCCAGGCAACCGTTTGGGCCCCCAAGGATTTGGGACTGATGGCGAAATATGGATTCAACGGCGAGGTGGTTTTGGTGCCCGGCTCCGTGCGCCAAATACAGGCCCTTATCGGAGGCAGCATTCACTTCGCCCAGGTGGACGCCGCCACCGCGATTAACGCGATCCATCAAGGTGCCGATCTCGTCATGATATCCGGATCGCTCAACTTTTTTCCCTACAGCTTCATGGCACAGAAAGAAATTCGCAAACCCCAGGATCTGATCGGAAAAAAGATCGGGGTCCTGTCCGTCGGCGGCGCCACCGAAACGGCGACCATATTAGCGCTCAAAGCTTGGAATGTGCCCCGCCAATCCGTCACCATTATCCCCGCCGGAGACCCGGTGGCGAGAATCGCCGCCCTTTCAACCAAGATTATCGACGCTACCGTCCTGTCTTATCCCGATATCGTTGAGGCGGCTCGCATCGGCGCCCATGCGCTCGCGGACATGAGCGAAATGAAAGAAGCGTCTTTTCCGATGAGCGTGATGATTACCCGCCGCTCATTCGTAGACAAGAACCGCGACATCGTCAAACGGTACCAGCAAGCCTATGCCGAAGGGGTCTTTCAATTCATGACGAATAAAGAGCGAGGCTTGGCGGTGCTCGCCAAACGGCTCAGAGTAAAAAACCCCAAGGGTATCGAAGACACCTATCATTATTTTGCCAAAAAGTTTTCATTTCCTACGCGGGTATCCCTCGACGGGCTGCGCAACACTCTTGAACTTCTGGCACAGCGCACTCCGGGAATCAAGCTGGACATGAACACAAACAAGTATCTCGACGAAGGAACGCTGGACGAACTGGAGCGCGAGGGGTTTTTTAAACGACTGGCGGGAAAGAGCTGATGACGATTCCCTTGCCAGCCGAAATTCGATAAACCGAGGAACCTGCAACAAAGAGACGAGTACAACTGTCAGCGATAAATTAAGTGACAGTGTACCTGGAGGTCGGGGTTCACTGGGAACACGGGACCCGAAACTCGACACCTAAGGCCGCGACATCCTGACGTACGCCGCCAACGCATCCCGCCACTGGCGCATCGGCGGGAAGCCGAGTTTTTCCGAATTTAAACACCGCAGCGGAGTATATCGGGGGCGCGCGGCAGGCCTTTTCATGTCGGCTTCCTTTACGATCTCTATGAGAGGCTCCAGCTTCTCTCGATTCAAGCCGGCCAGGCGACCGGCTTCGAGGGCGAACTCGTAATAGCTCAATACTCCTTCGTTCACCACATGGTAGGTGTCGTGGCAACCGGCGCGCAGGATTAGCAATAATCGATCGATGAGGTCCTTCACGTAGGTGGTGCTGGACCAGACATCATCGATGGCACGCACCCGTTTGCCCGCGCAAAGATCGTTGTACACCGTGCAGAGAAAACTGTTTTTGCCACTGCCGTAGACCCAAGAGGTACGAATGAGGTAGGAGCGGGCGCATTTTTCCTTGACCGCCTCTTCTCCGGCCAGTTTAGTGCGCCCGTATACATTGACGGGGCCCGTCTCATCGTCAACGGTATAGGGCCGCCGGCCGATGGGCTCGCCGGCAAAGGCATACTGGGTGCTAAAGTGAACAAGTTCCGCACCCACCTTGTTGGCCGCAGCGGCGAGATTCCTTGGCCCCTCGATGTTGACGGCTTGAGCTTTTCCTGGATTCGCCTCAGATGCATCAACCTGGAGGACCGCACAATTGACCACCAAAGAGAATCTCCCGTCGAACACCCGCCGCCTCACGGCGTCGCCATCGGTAATATCCAGAGCGCCATGAGTTAGCGCCGTGACTTGATGATGCCGGGCCAAGCTTCGCGCCAAGTGATGGCCGATGAGACCCGCAACGCCCGCGATCAATATCTTCACGGGGTGGTACTTTAGAATGACTCAGGCAGTGCATCAAGAGTATTGCCGAAAATTTTTGCGGCGCAGACAGTGTCGCTGGGATTCAATAAAGGAATAAACCCTGGCGGGAAGTTTTCATAGCCTGTAGCGCAGAAAGAAATTCCACATTTCGCTGTTGGCGTCTATGATATCCGTCGATGGGCCCAAAAAAATGCGCTCCATGGTTTTTTGTTTTCCCCCGGGCCAGACATGCCCTGCGCCGCTGAGTTTCCATAAAACAACGTCCGCGCCGCTCCGGCAGGACCCGAATTCTTGTCGTACGGCGGTATGACCTCGACCATCACGATCTGACATTCGCGTGGTAATTTTCGCCTCCTTAGCGCAGCCATTGTGCTCCACCCACTGCGATATCATCGGATCGATATCGGGATGCAGTACGCGGCTTTGCGTTAGCGGAAATGGGGGACCGAGGCCACCGCCGTAGAGCGCCCGGGGGTCATCGATGCTATGAAAATGCATCACCGGCACGGGCCGAACCGACCGGATCATTGGAACCACCATGGCACCCGCCACCGGGGCGATGGCGGCAAAAACTCCAGGCGCTTGGGATGCCAATCGGTACGCCATCATGGCGTCATTGGACATGTCCGTAGCATAGACCCGGCGGCGATCCATTGGAATGACTTGGGCTAATCGCTTGAGCAGGGCCAGAACAAACCCGACATCATCGACGTTGTTCAAGACGGCATAGGCGCAACAGGTGCCCGCGTTCCATGTGAGCAGGCGGCTCTGCAACCGTCCGGTGCCGTTGGGATAAGCAGTGACGAAGGTCTCGCGTTCGGCCACGCGATCCAACAGCGAGAACTGCTGCTGGTTGGCACCATGTCCGCCCCCGCCGTGAAAGTTCAAAACCACGGGAACAGGAGATTGTTTATTAGCGCGTGGCGGAATATGGACAAGGGCACTGCCCTCTCGACTGTCGTGGTTTACAGCGATGGTGTGATTTCCGGGCGGTAGCGGTGAGGCCGGGACCGATGCTCCAATACCCCGCTGATGCGACGCAAGAAGCAAAAGCGCCACAACCGTGGTCATCATGTTTCCTCGGGCCAGACTTGAAAAAGGAATCGTCGACAGCCGTTTCATAACAAATCGGGTAACACGAACAGTACAAGCGTCAGCGCGATACCGGCCACGGCCACGTACAATCCAAGCAGCAATGTTAAAATTATGTAATCCCACTGCCGAACCAGATTCATCCACATCGTTCTTTTCGCATTTTATTTTAGTACTCGGGCCGCCGCTTTTGCAGTTCCTCAAGCTCGGCTCGTTGACGTATGATGGCTTGCTGGTTTCGGTCAATTTGTTGGTCTTGCTCCAAGGCCTGATTTTCCCGACCCTGGATCTGGTCGCCGATGAGCGCGCCGGCACCGAGACCCAGCGCGGCACCGATGGCCGCCCCCGCCCCTGGATGGCGCACTGCGGCGCCGATAATGCCGCCGGCCGCGGCGCCGCCGAGGGCGCCGATTCCCGCGCCCTTCTCACGCGACGTTAGGGCGCCGCCGGCGCAACCGGCAACGATCATACTGATTAAAAGTGTCCCGGTCACCAAGCCGGTGGCCTTGCGATGACGCTGCGATTTGCTGTTCATCGACAACCATCTCCTTTACCTGTTAGACGAAGGAGTCCATTTTTCGTTTACCCGGCCCGTTCAAACAAGATCGGCAGTTAAAGTTTTGAAGGCGTTCATTGCTTAGTAGACATTCGAGAACCGAGGGGCGAGTCCCGGAGAGCGCGGCCACGATCCCTTTGGGATCTCAAATTGCAGATTGCAAATTTCAGATCGCCCAATTTGAAATCTGAGATCTGGCATTTGCAATTCCGAGTGCAACGAGGATAAGACCCATCGGTCGTGCTTGGAAGAGCTTGCCCCTTGGGTTTTGCACAACACCATTTCTCAAGATACTTATGAACTTCTTAGTCAGTGGCGAATTATTTATTCGATGAGCGGCGGGATTCGGCGCGACAATGCTAACGCATCCTTCTCAAAGCGGCGATGCGATCATCCATAGCCGGATGCGTCGAAAGAAATCCTCCGCCATTCTCCCCGGACACACGCCGAATCCAACTAAGCGTATCGACCATTATTTCTTTCGGGTATCCAGCGCGAACCAGCAACTCCACGGCATGTCGATCCGCGACGTACTCTTCGGAGCGACCATAGCCCCGGGCAATCAGGGTCCCCACAAGAGGTGTTATCGCTTGGCTCCCCGGCACCAACTGCTCCAGCAGGGCGGCGCCGATGTCGAGACCCGCACCAAGCACCTGGGCTTTGGCGACATGGCCGAGGTCTTGATGCGCGATCTCGTGCGCCATGACGCCACGTAGTTGATCTTCGCTGGCTCTTCTGAGCAGTCCGAGGGTCAAATAGAATTCGCAACCGCCCCCGTTGGCGGCATTGATGTCGCTCTCACTCATAAACGTAATACGCACCTCGCTCAAACGGCAGGGGCGATCCATGGCTCGGATTAATGGAATCATTACGCGTCGCAATCGATCCGCCTCCCAGGATTCCACCCGACGAGCTGATCGATGGGCGTAGGGTTCGTCAGTAGGCCGCCTGCCAGATGAGCCCGAGGACGCGACGCAACCGGAGAGTAGCGCGCCGACGAGAAAACAGGCACCGCTAGCCGCGGTTACTATTGCTGCGATTGCTCTGTGACTCCCGGACATGGATGTCATCCTTCGATTTGCTACGACCGCGAAACCTCTACCCCAATGGCCCTACAAAGCCGAGCGGTGTTGCTCGGCGGCGGTTGATTGGACACCCGGTTGGTCCTGGACTATCTCCAAGTGCACCGTCCCGAATATAATTTTGCTGCTCATCTTTATCGGCAGCCGCCTTTCATCCGCCGAGATCCAAACGGCAGCTTCCTTGAACCGTCCCGCATAGCCTTTTTTCGTAAGATTCTGTACGCGTGGCACTAATTTATAAGCTTCGATGACCTTGCCGGACTCCAACTCCACTGGTTCTTTGCCTTCGACCGAAAGCTCCAGAAGATAGCGATATCGACCGCCAAAGACTTTGAAGTACAGCCGGTCGCCGATTTTAAATTCGACGCTGCGGGCAAAATAAACCGCCGTAATCGGATCGAGGGTATTCTCCGAGTCAAATTCGTATATCCTGGTTTTTTTACCCACCTGCTGGCGGTTAACCACCCACCGTTTGGTCGCCCGGTCATACCGCGCGTCGGTGTCGATGACCCGTGAGTTCTCCCGCTGGCTGAAATTAAAACGGGAGGGCGTGAGAGTTGTCGACTCGAACGTTGAGTGAATCGTGTCCCGCATTCTCCAGATAAGATCCAATACTCTCGATGTCTTGGCTTCTATTCGTACTCGAAAGACTTTCTTGCCATCGACGACCGTCGAGGCGGTGAAAACCTCTGCGGTGGCAACTGAAATCATGCCGTTCCAATGGGCCCGATATACCGCCTTCTCGCCTGCCGCGTAGGGGTAATACTTCGGTTGATAATGGGGGAGGGATTCGGGTTGGGTCAGCACCTCGTCCGCCTCCGTGCCCGCGAGCAACAGGACAAAAACACAGAGCGTCCCGAATCCACTGATTTTTAATCGCTTCATCTCAACTCCTTAGACGTTTGGAAGCCAAAAACATTTACCGCTCCGAGCCGGGAAATAAGCCTTTTGTTGATTTTAGCGCACAATATCGCCTTATTATATACGGCTATTTGAGCATGCGGAAAAAGCGCGCTATCTTCCTCAAGTAACCGCTTGTCGGATCATTTTTGCCATGAATATAAGAACGATGAAGGAGCCTCCCGTGATTAGAGGTTTTTCACTGAGCCTAGTAAAGTTCTTTCCGCTCGCTCTATGCTCCATGGTCACCCTAGCTTCGGCACAGGGTCGTGGAACGCCTCCCGGGCTAACGTCAATTTCTGCTCTCCCCTCTCTCGAAGCGATTAAATCTTGCATGACAAGTCGGGAGAGCGCGGCATGTTTGGACCATCTGTTTCGCCGGGCCTTGCAATCGCACTCCACCCTGGAGTTGCTCCAACTGATTCGACATTTCGAGGCGGAAGACCCAGATACACGACGCGACTGCCACCCCATTGTGCATGCCATCGGCCGCGAGACTTTTTATCGCAATGGCACTATTCATGCATCATTTTCCGCTTGCGACCAGACCTGTCACTCCGGCTGCTATCATGGCGCTGTCGAACGCTTCCTGCGCGGCGATGATCTTTACTCTCAGGTGGACCGCCACCCCAGTCAAGCGGAGCTGAAAAAAAAAGCGGCCACAGCCTGCGATTCCAACGTTCCGGCGCGGCTCAGATTTCAGTGCCTCCACGGCCTTGGCCACGCGCTCCTATACTTTTCGCGCTACCAACTGATTCCCTCCCTAGAGGCCTGCGACGCCTTGCCCGAAGACTGGAGCCAAAGCTCGTGCTACGGCGGAGTTTTTATGGAGAATGTTTCCAACGCAACGCCTGAAAGACGCGACCTCAACGCGACGGATTACCACTACCCTTGTAACAAGGTAAGCACCAAATACCGCAGCGAGTGCTACATGATGCAGACATCGCGGATGACGGAAATGGGACTATCGACAGCGATATTGTTTGAGGAATGCCGCAAGGCTGGCCCCTATCACAACCCATGCGCCCTCTCCATCGGACGAGACCTATCCAATGAGGTCCGGGCGGGAGGATCCCGCGCCGTCGCTGGGGCGTGCGAATCGGTTACCGGTGAGTCCCGTTTATACTGCACGCGCGGTGTAATTTACGCGCTGATCGACAATACCTGGGATGGCCGCTATGCTCTGCCGTTTTGCGCCGCCTTCAGAGACGAGACCGACCGGAGAAACTGTCTAGCTGAGAGTTTTCAGTATTTAAAGAGCACCTTTGAGAAATCCGCCGATGAAATTGTCAAGGACTGTAGACGCCACTTGAGTCCGTCCGAGCTGTGTCTTGAGCCAACTTTGCCCTGAACTCGCCGCGTCCCAACTCGGGAACTAATCGCAAAAGGCGCCTCTTGCGAGACCCGCAAGTTAGTGAGACAGTAGCCGTGACGTTAAAAACCGACGATTGCCGCGCCCGGTTGCGTCTCGCCTATGAATTCGCCGCGACTACTGGTTGTCGATGATGAGTTCGGTGTTCGGGAGTCCCTCAAGCTCGTCTTTGGGAAGGAGTTCCGCCTGTCGGAAGCGGAAACCGTCGATGCCGCCATCGCCAAAGTGCGGGAAGACAAACCGGAAATTGTCCTGTTGGATGTTCTGATGCCCAAGACCGACGGTCTGGAAGTTTTAAAACAAATTAAAGAAATCCATCCGCACTGCGAAGTCATAATGCTTTCGGGATTGAATTCCCACCAATTGGCCGTTAAAGCCATGGACTTGGGCGCTTTTGATTTTGTCGGCAAGCCCTTCGATGTAGTCGCGCTGCGGCAAACTGTCAATCGCGCACTAGAAAAACAGTCGCAAAAATCCCAACCCTAACCGCAGCGCCGTACAAGCCAGCATGAGCCGTTCAAAGTCTCTTATGGCGCGAAATCAAAATCTAATATTTTTATTCCTGCTAGGTCTTCTCATGGCGGGTTGCGCCACGCTCAAGCAATGCGCCTATGAAGGTTTCAAACGCAACTCCTGGCAGCAGCCGGAGAAAGTCGTGGCAGCCCTGGCGCTTCGTGAGGGGGATCATGTGGCCGACCTGGGTTCCGGGAGCGGCTATTTCGCCTTCCGCCTCGCCAAAGCCGTGGGTCCAACCGGCAAAGTCTACGCCGTGGACATCGACCCGGAAATGAATGATCTGGTGGCGCAACGGGTCATGGCCGAAGCAATGAAAAACCTAGAAGTGATTCTCGCCAAAGACGACGACCCTTTGCTTCCCGCGAGCGGAGTTGATCTAATTTTCACCGCCAACACCTACCATCATATTGGCAACCGAGTAAATTACTTCGCCAAACTACGGAGGTATCTGCGCCCCGGCGGCCGCGTCGCCGTCCTCGATTTCGATCGTCGTTCCTGGCTCGCCCTACTGGGGCGTCATTACACTCCAGCCGAATTCATCAAGCGGGAAATGGAACAGGCAGGTTTCGCGCTGGAGCGTGAATTCGACTTTCTCGACCGCCAGTCCTTTCTGCTCTTCGCGCCGCGAAAACGAGTGCAAACGCCCGGCTAAATGTACTCGCCGCAAGCCCCCGGCAAACCATGCAGGCATCGAAGCAATTCCATTTTTGAACCCGGATTCCGCAACTGCGCCAAGAGGGGGGATACGAGCAAGGGACGAGCCGCTCGGCTGATGCGCTATTCGCCGAGCAGCTGAAAGGTGTTGAAAACAGCGGTCAGTGTTTGCGTCTCCTTGGTCATCTCGCCATCCCATAAAGCGGTCATGAGGAAATTAACCGAGTAGTCTTTCGCGAAAGGAAACGCATGAATACCGGCGACGATTATCGGCTTGCCCGCGGGCAGTCGATGAAGAGTTGCCACGTAGAATTTCACGCCGATTTGATTGGAAAGGTCGCGCTGCTCTCCCACCGCCATCTCCGTCGCTTTGACATTCTGGGAGATGCGCTTATAGATCTGCTCTATGACCTGTGAAATGAGCGTAGTAACATACTTTTTTCGCTCCCGGTTCGCCTGGAATTCTTCTTTCGTGATTTTTTTCGTCGCTTTTTCCACCACCACCATGAAAGAACTCCCGTTGGGGCCCTGGAGCATCACCCGCATGTTTTCGTCGACCGCTCCTTCCGGCAAGCTTTGGAGCTGCCAAACCTCCGGGTACCCGAACGAATAGCCGTACTCTCTGTCGTGAAATTTTTTGAGTGAATCCTCCGATTCTGCGGTGACCGTGCTGGACATTGCCGGCGCAAGCAACCATGCGCAAACCCATAAAACGACGCTTCTCGCCAACCTATCATTCCTTTTCATCTTGCGAATCATGGTATCACATGGAGTCCGTTTAACGGAACCGCAACCACGATAGCTGATTTCGGCTCAATCCTTCCGACTCTGCCTTCCTTGAGCGCACTCAGCGGGAGTTGTCCATCGCTTGCTCCGCCCGTTGAAAATAGGTAATTTAACCGGCGAGTGGAGCACTATTGGCAAAACAATATTTTCTTAAGAACACAAACCCGACGATCTCACGGCCGTCCCAGCTCGATTACCGCAAAGAGCTAAACGAGGCCCAATACCAAGCGGCCACCACCGTCGAGGGGCCGCTGTTGATCATTGCCGGCGCCGGCACGGGCAAGACCCGCACCTTGGTCTTCCGGGTCGCCCATCTCGTCGACATCGGGGTCGATCCTCGTTCCATCTTGCTGCTCACCTTTACGCGACGCGCCGCGGAAGAAATGCTCAGGCGTGCGAGCCTGCTTATCGACAATCGTTGCAGCCATGTCGCCGGCGGCACCTTTCACTCCTTTGCCAACCTCGTGCTTCGAGAATTCGGCCGCAGGATCGACCTGCCACCATCGTTTACCATCATGGACCGTTCGGACAGCGAAGACGTGATCCAGCTCCTAAGGACGGAGTGCGGACTCAATCAAAAGGACAAGCGCTTCCCGCGCAAGCAAACCGTGGCCGAAATAATCAGCATGGCGGTGAACAAACAAACCACTCTCCCCGAGCTGATCGATAAGGAGTACCCTCATCTCTACGATTCGCTGGATGATCTTGTGCGGGTCAACGAGCTTTATGCAGGGTACAAGAGCGCCAAGACACTGCTGGACTACGATGATCTGCTGACCAAACTTAAAGACCTATTGCTTGATCATCCGGAGGTTAGCCGACGGCTTTCTCAGACCTATCGATTCATCATGGTCGACGAGTATCAGGACACCAATCCCTTGCAGGCGAAGATTATCCGGCTGCTGGCCGCGGACCACGACAATGTGGCCGTAGTCGGCGACGACGCCCAGAGTATCTACTCATTTCGCGGCGCCGACTTTCGCAACATAATGGATTTTCCCGAGAGCTTTCCGGGTACGCGCATCATCAAGCTGGAAGAGAACTACCGCAGCACCCAGCCGGTGTTGAATCTAACCAACGAGATTATTGAACGGGCCCACGAGCGTTACGAGAAAAAACTTTATACCCGCAAAGCCGACGGCGAAACCCCCGTTCTAGTGCAGGCCGAAAGCGAACAACTGCAATCGCGTTTTGTCTGTCAGAAAATTTTAGAGCTCAGGGAGGAGGGAGTGCCGCTGTGGGATATAGCCGTGTTGTTTCGCTCGAGTTTTCACTCCTTCGATCTGGAGTTGGAGCTAGCCCGGCACAACATTCCGTTTATCAAACGAGGCGGTTTTCAATTCATGGAGACAACCCATATAAAAGATCTCCTCGCCCATCTTAGAGTCCTCGCCAACCCGCAGGACGCCATCTCCTGGAACCGTGTGCTGCTCCTCTTGGACGGGATTGGCGCCCAGATGAGCCAGAAAATTACCCGCTGGGTTTTGGAGGGGAATTATCCGGTGGATCGATTGCGTTCCTTCGATGCCAAAGGTAAAGTCGCCCACGGTCTGAAGACCCTGGCGCAGGTTCTGCAAGGAGCCTCGGAACCGCTGCACCCGGTGGAACAGATCCAGTACCTGATGCAGTATTATGTCCCGATCCTAAAGCGAAATCATCCGGACGATCATCCCAAGAGGCTTAGGGACCTGGAACATTTTCAAGGCATCACCGAGCGCTACCGCAGCCTGGAGCGATTGTTGAGCGACATGGCGCTGGAACCGCCCAACGACAGCGTGGCTGGGGTTTTGGCAGTGGACCCGGACGAGGGTCCTCTGGTGCTGTCGACGATTCACTCAGCTAAAGGTTTAGAGTGGCACTCGGTGTTCATCATTTGGGCTCTGGAAGGTCGTTTTCCTTCGTTTTATAACATTAACAGTGAGGAAGAGCTGGAAGAAGAACGTAGGCTGCTTTACGTCGCCGCAACCCGCGCTAAAGAGAATCTATTCATCACTTATCCGATAAAAATTTTTGATCGCGGGTTGCGTATGGTGCTGTCTCGTCCTTCGCAATTTTTAGAGAATATTTCGGAAAATTTTTTGCAACCCGTGACGCTCGTCGACGACGAAAGCCATTGGGGTTGGGAGAGTTAACCATGATGCAATTTTTGCTTGCCGTCGTAGTGTTTATCAGTGGCGCGGTCCTCATGGGGCTGGAGATCGCCGGCAGCCGCGTTCTCGCCCCCTACTTTGGCAGTTCCATATTTGTCTGGGGCAGCTTGATTTCAGTGGTCATGGGGGCGTTGAGCGTGGGTTACTATTGGGGGGGACAGCTATCGGCTCGAGACCCTTCCTACAGCCGGCTCCTCACGCTGCTCCTTACACCCGGGATCATGATCTTTTTTCTTCCCTTCCTCTACCCGTCGGTGAATGAATGGATCGCGGGGATCGATTTTGGCGTACGGCTAAATCCGCTGATCGCCTGCACCATTTATTTTTTGCCTCCGGGAATTTTCCTCGGCACTATTTCTCCTTATGTCATTCGCCTCGCGGCAACCACCCTCACTACGGTGGGAAGCACCGCGGGCACCCTTTATGCCATCTCCACCTGCGGCAGCATTTTCGGCACGCTGCTCACCTCCTTTTACCTGATCCCGTTGATCGGCATCAGCAATATTATACACTCCCTCGGCATTACCATGATGGGGGTATCGTTGCTCGTACTACCCTTGGTCCGACTGCGCAGTTTGGCCGTCGGGCGCGCGGTAACGGCCTTATCGGTCATCGGTTTTCTCGCCGTTTTATGGCCGCCCGTCGCCTGGTCGAGAATCAAGACGCTTCTTGAGAAAGACAGCTTTTACCATCGCATACGCGTGGTTGAAGACGACGAAGCCCGTTACATGTACTTCGATCGCACCCTGCAGAGCGCCATGAACTTAAAGGATCCAACGGCGCTTCGTCTGGTCTATTCGCGCTATACCTCCCTGGGGCTCACCTTTAGGCCGGACGCGAAAAAAGCCCTTATCATCGGCCTCGGCGGCGGATCGATACCGAAAAAACTTCAGAAAGAGTTCCCGACCTTGGAGATCGATGCCGTGGAAATCGATCCCGAAGTGATCCAAATAGCTAAAACCCACTTCAACGTGCGGGAAAGCAAAACTTTGCGGCTCCACGCTCAAGATGGGCGACTCTTTCTCCATCGAACCCCGCACCAGTACGACATCATTATTTTAGATGCCTATTACACCGACGCCATGCCATTTCATCTGGCGACCAAAGAATTTTTTACATTGGCACAACGCAAGCTCACTCCTAACGGCATCGTCGTCGCAAACCTCATCAGCGCTGTAACCGGCCCGTCTGGAAAGATCGTCCGAGCCTTCGTGAAAACCCAGCGCCAGATCTTCCCGCAGACCTATCTATTCGCCGCGCGCCGCCCCGATAACGTCAGCATCGAAACAATTCAGAACGTAATCATCATTGCCACGAGAGACAAACGGCGACTCGATATCAAGGAGATCGTAAACCGGGCGGCGGCGCTGGACAGAGGGCTATTTCCCGATCAGATCAAAGATATTGCGGTTGCCTACTATGATGAGGTTTTACCGGACCAAGACGTCCCCGTTTTGACCGATGACTACGCTCCGACCGACAATCTGCTGCATCCTTAGCGCGATCTTGATCTCCGGCTGTGCCCTCGGGTTCGCCGACAAGCCGCAGCGAATCATACGGGTCAAAGCGCTTGCGGACATACCCTTGCGCGAAAGAAATCCGCGCTGGGAAGAGGAGATTCGAGGGTTGGTGGAAGCGTCGTCGGACTACTTCGAACAAGAATTCGGCATCCGGCTGTCAACCCAAAGTACCGCGCCGTGGCCCGGTCGGGAACGGATCCCTTCGACCCCGGATTTGTTGCTCAAGCTAAAACAGGATTTTCCCCTTGATCGTAAAGACGGCCATTACGATTTGATCATTGCTTTCACTGCAGAACCCACCAGTCGTTATATGAGGGCCGGCCGGCCCCGGGTCGACAGAATCGGCGACTGCCAGAAAGGGTTGGGCGGTTATGTCGTAACCTCCGTCTCAACTCCATTTCGCTATTCTGGAGCAAACCAGGAACTCAGTAGCGATCTCGTCGCCCTCATTCACGAACTGGGTCACATCTTCGGCGCGGAACATGTAAAAGACAGTACATCCATCATGAACGAAGAATTTGGTTACAGCACGGAATTCGACATGAAAAACCGAAATATCGTATTGAAGAACAAAAATTGTCACTTTGCCAAATAGTCCAGGAGAAACGTAAGGCCCCCTTGCCCCTCACGCTCTCGTTTATGTTATCAAACATCCGCATCGTTCTAGTCAGACCCCGAGGTTCAGGAAACATCGGCTCGGTCGCCCGTGCGATGAAGAATCTGGGCGCGAGCGAACTCGCCATCGTGGGCGAAGCGCGCACCGGAAGTTTTTGGGCGAGGGCCATGGCCGTTCACGGCCGAGATGTTCTAAACGACGCGAAACGCTACGATACCCTCAGAGCGGCAGTTGCCGACTGTGCCTTGGTGGTAGGGACAACCTGCCGCAGCGGGCTTTACCGCAGCCACAGCCAATCGCCACGCGTTCTCGCCCCGCAGATTGTCGCCGCAGCGCGCGCCGGAAAAGTGGCTCTCATTTTCGGACCGGAGGACCACGGGCTGAGTAATAAAGATTTGGCGCCTTGCCAGCTGCTTCTCACCATCCCGACTGACCCCAATTACCAGTCTCTCAACGTGGCGCAGGCGGCGGTGATCTGCCTCTATGAAATCTACATGGCTGCCATCGACGACCCTCCCCAAACGCCCATCGACCGCGCGACGGCAGAAGACGTCGAGCGCCTGTTTGATCGGATGAGGGCCGCGCTATTGAAAGTCGGTTTTCTCGATTCGGAAAATCCCGAGCATATGATTTTGGCGTTGCGCCGCATTCTGGGCCGTGCCGGCCTAGAGGAAAAAGATGTGCGGATCCTGACCGGCTTGTTTCGTCAGGTCGAGTGGTATACCGGTCAAGGCTGGAAAGTGGCGGAGGAGAAACAAAAACGGGGGATCAAGATTCGCTGAGGGACTAACCATGAACGTGAATGATTTTGATCTCAAAAAGTCGGCGCTGCTTTTCTTCGATATGTTGAACGGCTATGTTCCGACAGCGGAACCAGGCAAGACAAGGCTTCTCAAACCTTGGATTCAGAACGCCGTCAAGCTCGGCCAAGCAGGGAGAGCAGCTGGGCTGCCCATCTTCTTTGCCAAAGGCAATCATCGCCCCGACAATGCCACCTCGGCGCTCCTGATTACGGACACGAGCAATTCCCTCGAGCCATGGCCGAAAGGTGAAGTGACTCGGGGGACAATGCACGTCATTGGCGGCGACAAGAGTTCTGATGTGATCCCGGAGCTCGATCCTCGTCCCGACGATTACTACGTCCCGAAGTACCGCTGGAGCGCTTTTCATCAAACCTATCTGGATTTAGCACTGCGTGCCCGTGCTCTCGATACGATCATTATCTCCGGGGGATCCACAGATGTGGGAGTTGCCTCCACTATTTACTCCGGGCGCGACTTGGACTACAACATGATCGTCGTGCGCGATGCCTGCGGCACCTCCCACGACCAACGCGCTCATGACGTTTTGATGGACCTTATCTTCCCGCGCATGTCCCGCGTCAAAACGACGGATGAAACTATCGAATTGATTCGAAAGGCAAACTTACAAACTTACTTAGGAGTTTAGACAAAGGCGACCGAGGGATGAGGCCTGGAGAGTGCGGTCACCAGCCCTTCGGGATTACAAATTACAAATCTCAAAGGGCAAATTTGCAATCTGAGATCTGCGATTTGAAATTCCTCGCCGGGTTTCGGTAAACCGTCACCAATCAACCCCCAATAACAAATTAACAGGAGGCGTGCATGGCAACAAATGGCAACTTGGCGGTGGGGACAAGCAACAAGATCAAACAAATCGGGCGAATGGATTTACCCGGCGGCGGCTCCATCGTCGTCGAGAACGGCTATGCCTATGTCGGCCATATCGAGCCGCCCCATGGCACATCCATCGTCGATGTACGTGATCTCAAAAATCCCAAGCTGGTGGCTCAACTCGAAGTGCCCGAAGGCGTTCACTCCCACAAAGTCCGCGTCGCAGGCGATGTCATGCTCATCAACTACGAGCGTTATAAAACCAAGAAAGAGCCGCCGGCCGGATTAAAAATATTCGACATCTCCAATCGCGCCAAACCGCGGGAGATCGCCTTCTTCAACGCTCCCGGCAAGGGTCTCCATCGATTCACCTTCGATGGGCGTTATGCCTACTTATCGCCAACCATGGAAGGCTACGTCGGCAATATCGCCATGATAGTGGATGTCAAGAATCCCGAGAAGCCTGAAGAAGTCGGCCGCTGGTGGATGCCGGGACAATGGGTGGGCGGAGGTGAAAAGCCGACATGGCACGGCACCGATCATCGCTGTCATCATCCGATTCGTCGGGGCGATCGATTATATATCAGCTACTGGCACGGCGGATTCGCCATCGTCGACATCACGGATATGAGCAAGCCGAAAACCGTCAGCATGCTCGACTGGAGCCCGCCCTACCCCTGTCCGACTCATACGACTTTGCCTCTGCTTGAAACAATCATGGACCGCGACTTTATGATCGTGACCGATGAGGAAGTAGGCGAGAAACTAATGCCGACTCCCAATGCATTTCTCTGGGTTGTCGACATCACCGAAGAGACCCGTCCGATGCCCGTCGCCAATTACATGATTCCCTTTGAAGGCGATTCCAGGCCCGGCAGCCGTTTCGGCGCCCATCAACCGGCGGAGCAAGTATACGGCAACGTGCTCTACGTCACTTGGTTTGCCGGGGGCCTGCGTGCCGTGGACTTCTCCAACCCCTTCGCGCCAAGGGAAGTCGGCTATTACATTCCCAATCCGGGCAAGGGACAGAAGGCGGTACAGAGCAACGATGTCTTTCACGCCGACAACGGCACGCTGTATTTAATCGATCGCCTGGATGGCTTGGAGATACTGGAGAGCCAGATCTAAAAAGTTTCGAGTTGCAGGTCTCGAGTTTAACTCGAGACCGGGGACTCGACTCCCAATACAAAACTTTGACATCAAAGGCGCGAACGCTATTTATGAGCCAATAGCCTGCTGCCGGTTGGGCAGTGATTGCAGCGTTCTCTGACCCTCGCTGCAGAATCGGGTGATAACTCTCGGCTGGCCAGGGCCTTGTCGCGTGCCGACAGGTGGGGTAGTGCCCATAAAGTCGAAGCTACTTTCCACGCCCAGGGCGAAGCTCCTGTTCCTTCAGGCGGGCGCAAAATCTGCAGGATTGCGCTAGCAGAATGATGGCTACTCATCCCTGGTGGATGGATTCCGTATTTCTTCCAATTCCTCAATGGTCCTGGGCCAGTCCGCTTTCAGCAGCCGCGACAGCGATCTATCCGCTAAAAGTTTCCCTCCAGTTTGGCACTTGGCGCAATAATTCGTCTCGTTCGCCGCATGGACGATGCGTTGGATCGCAGAGCCGCAGGTTGGGCATGGCTTGCGGTATTTTCCATGCACGGCCATGTCGGGCCGAAAGGCCGTAACTTTTTCCGGAAATCCCCCTCCCCTTTCTTTCCGCAGGCGATCGACCCAATCCGTCAGGGTGTCGCGCACAGCTAGATAAAGAGTTTCGACCTCGGTTTCTCTCATTTGCCGCGTCAATCGCACCGGGGAAAGTCGCGCGCGATGAAGGATCTCGTCCGAATACGCGTTGCCAATGCCGCTAAACAAATGGGGGTCGGTGAGCGCGCGTTTAACAGTATGATTTTCGCGTGTCAGAGCTTCGCGAAAAGAATCTCGACTCGCCTCGAGCACTTCCAGCCCGCCCGGGTCGTGGGTGCGGACGGCATCCTCACCCCGCACCAGGTAAATTGATGCTCGCTTTTTAGTTCCAGCCTCGGTCAAAAGCAATGTGCCGTTAGCAAAATCAAATGCGGCCTGACCATATTTACGGGCGATCTTTGCTCCCTTGGGTTTCCAGTGAAGGCGTCCGGCGATCATCAGGTGGATGATTAAATAAAGCGCATCGTCCAGTTGCAAAACGATGCGTTTACCGATCCGGCGTAGACCGAGAACATTCTTGCCCTCCGCCGTCGTAATCGGCGGGTCGAAGGAGCGCAGAACGAAAGGACTCCCGACGCGGATCTTCTCGATGGGTTGATTTAAGACGCGCTCAGCGAGCGCTTCGATATAGACGGTGACATCAGGAAGCTCGGGCATGAGAGAGTTCCGAGGCCCCGGACATCAGACGGTTACGATACTCATGTCGCCGCCTGTCCGAGCCCGCCGTTTTCCCTGAGCGTAAGAAATTCCTTAGCCTGCATGGGGAAAAGCACCCCCAGCAAAATGTCTTCGTCACATTTTGCCAAAGGACCGAGATCTTTGATCGCCTTGTCCCAATCCGCCGGATCCGCCAACTCGCCCGATCGCAACGAATAGTCCGGCTCTCTATCTTTCATGATCTTTCTTATCAGCTCCTGGTTCACGGCTCCCGGGGGCCGGCCGTATTTTCCCTTGACGTAATCAGTGGTCTCGCGGGTAATAATTTTGTAGCGCTCTCCCGCCAAGACGTTAAGCACCGCCTGCACACCCACGATCTGGCTGGTCGGCGTCAGGAGCGGCGGATGCCCCAGGTCCCGCTCGACGCTTGGGGTCTCTTTCAGTGCCGCGTCCATCAAGTCCATCCGCTTCGCTTCTTTCAGCTGGGCAACCATATTGGAGATCATTCCGCCGGGAACTTTGTGAATGAAGACATCACCGCTGACACCGGTGTAGGAGGTTTCGTATTTGTCGTATTTTTCTCTAATCTCCCGGGTGATTTGCGCGGGCTCTTCCAGGAGCTTTAGGTCTATGCCGGTATCAAATGGCGTATCCTTCAATGCCGCCACCATAGTTTCTGTGGCTGGATGGGCCGAACCAAAGGACAGCGGAGACATGACTGTATCGACCATGTCGACCCCTGCTAAAATAGCCATCAAATGACACATGCTCGATGTCCCGCCCATGTCATGACAGTGTAGCAGCACGGGCAGTTTATTCTTGGCCCGGTCCTTTATCCCTTTGATGATCCGATAGCTATTGAAGGGAGTCAGGATGCCCGTCGCATCCTTGAACGACAGCCAATCCGCTCCGATCTCAATCAGTTGCTCGGCGTACTCCATCCACCTCTCCAGAGTGTGAACCGGGCTCACCGTGTAGTTCACCTCCACATGGGCTTCCCCGCCGAGCTGTTTCACGGCTTTGGTGGCGACCTCGATGTTGCGAAAGTCATTGGTCGCCTCGAATATCCGAAAAACGTTCATCCCATTGGCGATGGCGCGTTCAACGAATTTGCATACAATGGCGTCCGTGTAAGGCCTATAGGCGAGAATATGCTGTCCACGAAGCAGCATCTGGAGTTTGGTGTTGGGCATGACGGCCTTGATTCTTCTCAACCTTTCCCAGGGGTCTTCTTTCAAATACCGCATGCACACGTCAAAAGAAGCACCGCCCCAAACTTCGACTGCATAGAAGCCGCATTGATCCAGGGACGCACATAGGGGGAGCAAATCATCTGTGCTCACCCGCGTCGCCAGCTTGCATTGCTGGCCGTCCCTGGGAGTAAGGTCGGTAATTTTTACCCTTCTCCCTCCTGGAGGCTGCTGCAGCAGCGACGCCATGTTTTGCGCGAGGCTGTTCAAAATCTCCTGCGAATTCATAGGATTTCTCCTTTCATCCATCCCCGGGCGCTAGACGTCGATCCGCTCGCCACCCCTTCACGCTGATGCACATGAAATTAAAACTCATCCTCGGTTATACAATGGGCTCCGGCCGAAAGGGTCGCCTTTCATTCCATATCTGGAGCAATTTATTATGCAATGCTTATAGGTCATTTTTCCCCTCGTATCAAAGACCGCCGTGCAACTCGGCGAGGCCGCCGGCGGCCTCGTCATTGTGCCGTTTCCGCCGTTTAGCGTAACCAGGAAAACAGCGATACCAACACCGCCCCGACGAGCATTCCCGTCACTGCGCTCTTGGATTTGCGCGCGATAACAACGGTGACGATCAAAGCAACGGCGCGATAGGGCGCTGCATCGGCATCTAATCGAGCCCCCGAAGAAAACAGAGTGACGGCAATGATGCTGCAAATCAGGGCATAGGACAAATAGCGCAGCAAACGATCCCATGCCTCGGGGAACCGCTGCCCCGAGAAGAGGATCTGGGGCATCACGCGCACGCCGTAGGCCATAAACCCCATGATTAAAATTATCGCAAGCCGCGCTGTGTCCATTGCTCCACGCTCCAACCCGCAACCGCAACGGTGATCGCCGCCACAAGCCAACCCCACCCCGGGCTCATCATTATGCTGGGCACCGCGATAAAGAGACTCGCGAGGCAAATGAGCGGCATCGCCCAGCCGCGCATTTCCACGGCCAGCAAGCCGGCAAAATAACCCGGCAAAATAAACCTGAGCGACTCCTCGAAGCCATGCGGAAATGCCAGCGCCACCCCGTATCCTGCGCTTGTCCCGATCACCCACACCAAGTAACTGCTCATGCCGACACCGAGGAAGAAATTAAGATTGTGATCTCCCTCAGATTGATAATGATCGCTTGATTTGGCAATTTCTGTTTCCCGCTCTTTTTGAAAATGTAAATAGGGGACGATAAAGCTGCTGGCGCTAATGAATTGACATGACAGTAAGAGCTTCGCTTGCTTCACGCCGCCGAAGTACGGCGCCAGAGCGGCACTCATCGGCAGGAATCGAAGATTCATGAGAAAACCGCCAACAAGGACTTGGAGAGCTGATTTTCCCGATGCCAGGGGTTCAAGCACGGCAAATTGGGCCGGCCCGGAATAGACCCAGGCTGACATGAAAATGACTTCGTGAAGTCTTAAGCCATGGGCTTGCGCCGCGATGCCCCAGGCAAGCGAGGAAGGCACAAAGGCAATCCAGATCGGAATCGCGGCCTTCATTCCCTGGCGCAAACGGGGCAATAAGCTCATCGTCCCCGCTTAGCTGACGCGGCTTCAAAGTTCAAACCGAATACGGACAGCTTGGTAATGGAGCCGTTGCGAGTCGCGCGACCTAGGTTGTTCGAGTTCACGGCTCATCTTCGAAAAGCGAGCGGAGGCACACCTCACGAGCACGAGCGAGCGGGTAACGCCTACAACCCCAAAATCCGCTCCGCGTTACCGTGAAATATTTTCTCCATCAGGTCGTCGGGATAGCGGAGTTCTTGCCATTCTTGAAAAAGTCGCTCGTAGGGAATGCTCGGATAGTCGCTGCCGAACATGATCTTGTCCTTGAGTCGGCTCTTGATGTCGCGTTTTAGCGCATCTGGAAAATATTTAGGTGCCCACCCCGACAGTTCCCAGGAGACGTTTCCCTTGTGCAACGCCACGGCGATCATTTCGTCGGTCCACGGCCAGCCGGGATGCGCGGCGACAATGTTCAAATTGGGAAAATCGGCGGCGAGCCGATCGATAGCCGCCGGGTGGGCATGACGGATCACCGCGCCCAAGCCGCCGGGCATGCCGGCTCCCATACCCGTCGTGCCGACATCGATCAAGACCGCAACCCGCAATTCATTGATCGTCTCCCACAGGGGATAAAATCGTGCGTCGTCCACTGAAAAATGGCCCATGATAGGATGGAAGTGAAAACCGAGCAGGTGAAAGTCCTGGATCGCCCTTTTGGCCTCTTCAATGGCGGCTTGGCCCTTCAATGGGTCCACCGCTCCCCAGGCTTGCAGGATCACGCCGGGATTACCGTCCCGCATGCGGGCAACATATTCATTCGTACAGGGCGGCGAACCCGTGACGCTTTGGATATCGAAGGCCACAAGAACGGTCTCAACGCCGAATTCTTTGAACTCTGTGATGACCTCGGACTCCGACTTGGCTGTCCAACTACGATTCCAATATTTTGCCAGCGCTTCCACATAGGGGCCTTGCGATTTAATCCACGGCTCCGTATTGGGATAGCAGTGAAGATCGACGATTCTCATGTGTAGTCCTCTCTCCCAACCCTGATTATTCATGGTGACAGCCATTGGGAGGCGAGCCCTCCAGAGCGAAGGCAACAGGCCTGTGGCTTGGAGCAGCCTAAGAACCGAACTTGTGGAGCAAACGCCTTGGAGAATTACCGACGTCGAGCCAAGCACCCAACACGGCATTGAAGCAGTTCGTTTCTATGCCTTCACTCTTCCAAGCTCGCCCCTCGATGGCACGCTGCCGCACGCTTCCCTCTGAGCGTGAATAATCCGGGCTAACGATCCGGCAGTGGTTCTGAGCCGGCGATTTTATTGAACAAACCGATAACCTCAGTATCCCGTGGAATTTCTTTGATGACGACTTGCAGCTCCTCTGGCAGGATTGGCGAAGGTTCTTCGCCCACCAGTTTGCGAAAGGCCCCGGGAAACGCCGGATCCCTGAAAGTCTTTTTCATCGCCTCCTGCAATATCTCCGCTCTGTCCTTCGGCGTGTAGGGAGGCAATACGATGGCCGAGCCCCCTAGCCGGAAAGAACGCTGCAAGCGCAGTATTTGACGTTCTTTTTCTGATTTGGCGAAGGATTCGATCTCCGGAAGATGGGCGAAACGGGGATGGCGGTTTCCCTTGGGGATTTCCATAACTGCATGAAAATCCACCAGCCCTTTTTCGATCCACTCGGGCGATCGCTGCACGATCGCAGCGACGAGACTCGCCCTCGCATCGACTTCGGACCGCAATAGGGCCAGATCGACTTCCGGCCCCGAATAACCGACGACGAATTTGACATGCTTAAGACCCATAAAAAAGGCAAAGAGCCTTCCCATGATGTAGATGTTGTGGCCGATGGCCTGGGCCCCTATTCTCAAGCCCGGCGTCGCCCGTAGTTTCTCCAGGTTGCTGAGCCCGATCTCTTTGCGGGTTAAAAAGATATGCTGCGTAGCGGCATCCGATGAGCCCAGATAGATGAACCTGTCCAGATCATACAAAACCCCCGACTCCCCCTGGATCGCCGCCGCCAAAAGACGGGTGCCCATGCTCCCCATAACCAGGCCGTCGGGTTTGGCCGAGCGAAAAACATGGTTAGCCGCTTTACGCCCTCCACCACCCGACATGTACTCGGTCACAAGGGATGGATTTCCCGGAATATATTTTTGCAGAAAGGGAATGATGGCCTTGACTCTTAGATCACCGGTGCCGCCGGCGTCGCTGCTCACAATGATGGTGATCGTCTTGCCCTGATAAAATGGCACCTGGGCGTGGAGAGCAACAACTGAAATCGCCAGCAGAGATTTAACCATGACAATGAGCCTTAACGCCTTGATCAGTCTCATCCGTAGTTCCTCCTTTATATTGCCTCTACCATTAAGCACCGCGCCGCTCTTCATTTAGCTTTTCTGTGATGCTTTCCGTCAGGTCTTTTTTGGACACCTTGCCGAACGGGGACAGGGGAAAATCGTCCAGGAGCTCCAATCGTTCCGGCAGCTTGTGCTTGGCGATCTCCTCCTTGGTAAGAAACGTAACCAGCTCGCCTAAAGTCAAAGTCATGGCCCCGCGCGGAATAATACAGGCGCACATGCGCTCGCCCAGAACGGGATCGGGAATGGGCACGCAAGCGACATTTTGCACAGCCGGGTGCATCAAAATGAGATTTTCAATTTCCTCGGCGCTGATTTTCTCGCCGCCGCGGTTAATCAGATCCTTCTTGCGCCCTTCCACCATGTAGTTGCCGGAGGGATGCTGACGCATGAGATCGCCCGAGCGGTAAAAGCCGTCGGTAGTAAATGCCCGAGCGTTGTACTCGGGAACCCCGTAGTAGCCGCGCAATGTGTAAGGCCCGCGCGCCAAGAACTCACCGACCTCGCCGGGATTGACTTGGTTGTCGTCATCGTCGACGAGCCTTACCTCGTCCTCCGGGCTGATGGGTCTTCCTACGGTTTCCATCCGCACTTCTTCGGGATCGTCAAAACGGACGAACATAAGCATCCCCTCGGCCATGCCGAAGTTCTCCTGCACGAAGACGCTCGGGATCAACTCTTTGGTGCGCCTCCGAACTTCTGGTTGCAGCCTTTGGCCGCCGCTCTGGATAACCCTTAATGACGACAGATCAAATTGTGTGATCAGCGGATCATTGATCCAGCGAATGAGCAGCGCGGGCACCACGGCGACATGAGTGATTCGGTGGCGCTCTATGAGGCGAAAAATATCTTCTCCGCGGGTCGTATTTGCCAAAACCACCTTGCCACCGTGCAACAGGAATCCCTGCAAACCGGGGCAGGCAAGCGGCAGGTTGTGCGCCAAGGGTAAAATGTCCAGCAAAATTTTTTCGCGCCCTACGCCGGTAACCGAGGCTGCGATTTTGGAATTATAAACGTAGTCGTTGTGCGTGCGCGGGATGAGCTTGGGGATCCCCGTCGTTCCTCCCGAAAGTTGGAATACCGCGGGATCTTCAGGATCTATGGCGATTAGTTTCAGCTCCTGTGGGTCCCGTCTGCTTTTTCGCTCGATCAGTTCGGTCAATGACAGGAAACCTTCGGGTGCGTCACCCAGGATGATCCCAAGGCGCAGCGTGGGCTGGCCGGCGCGAACTCTGCGAATCAAATCCGTGCAATCGCAATCTTTAGTTTTATCTGTCGTAGCGCAAGCCATGGCGCCCGAGATTTCGACGAACTGGTTGATTTCGCGATAACGATGCGTCGGCAGCGCCATGATCGGAATGCAGCCGATTTTTTGCAGGGCTAAGTAGAGATAAACGAATTCGACGACATTTGGCAGCCCCATGACCACGCGATCCAGGGGTTTAAATCCTTCGTCCAAGAGATTGAGCGCCAACCGCTCAGAGCGCTCATCGAGCTCGGCGTAGGTGACGGACTGCTCCCCATCAATGATGGCCACGCGATCAGCGAATTTAGCCAAAACTTCCGCAAAGGTTGCGGCCAGGGACCGATCTGCCCAGCATCCGTTGGCGCGATACCGCGCCGCGAACTCAGGGGGAAATTTCACGACACCGTCAAGCATCTATCCTCGCTACGCGCGGAATCGATTCGACTGCGCTCACGACAGGTCTCAGATTGCGGATCTCAGATCTCAAATGGGCGAACTGAGGATTGAAGTTTGCCATTCGCCATCCCCAAGGGCTAGGTGATGCTGGAAAATCCCCCGTCGATTATAACGATCTCGCCAGTGACGAAACGATTGTGCAAAATCAGGCTCATCATGCTGTCGGCAACGTCTTCTTCGGTGCAGCAGCGCTTGAGCGGTGTGTATCTGGCGCGCCGCGCCATGAGCCCATCATAGTTTTCCCCCAGCGTGCGCTTCATCCACTCCCCTTCAATCCAGCCAGGCGCCACCGCGTTGACGCGAATCTCCGGGCCAAGCGCATTGGCCAACGTTTTGGTGAGGTTCGCCGCCGCCGCTTTGCTGGCAGCATAGGGCAGCGGCTGGGCGCTGGGTCGAAGTCCGGCGATGCTGCAGGTGTTGACAATGCAACCGTTAGGCGATTTTTTGAGCAGCGGCACGGCGGCGCGGGTCACCAGGAAAAGTCCGAGAACGTTGACGTTGAAAACCCGATGCCAATCTTCAACCTTCATGCCCTCCAAGTCTTTAGGTTCCACGTCCACCGTGGTGCCGGCGTTGTTGATCAGCACGTCGAGCCGGCCGAACTCTTTTGCCACCGTTCCAAGCATGTTTCTCACACCCGCCTCATCGCTGACATCCGCTCGATATAATAGAGCGCGTCCACCCGCGTCTTCGACTTCCCGTGCTGTGATTTTCGCGGCCGCTTCGCTACGGCTAAAATTGATGGCCACGTCATAACCATTCTTGGCCAAGGCCACGGCCGCGCTGCGGCCGATGCCAGTGGACGCGCCGGTAACGAGCGCTACGGGTTTGTTACTACTCATCTTACAAGCTCCAATTTGTTCTTCCCTGAATGAATTTTCCCCGCCGCAAGCTGAGGGATATCAAAAAAAGTCGCTTCTAAATTCTGTCGTCCCCGAATGTTTTTGCCGTGGTTCGACTGTGCTCACCACGACCCTGAGCCACGTCGAAAGGCTCGGTGGGTCCGGTCCGAGTTTTGGCTGGATTCCCCATAGAGGCATTCGGGAATGACAGACTCAGATCCCCAGTTTGAGAAGCCTCTCGACATTTTTTCCTAAGATCTTTTCTTTATCTGCGCTAGATATGTCCATCGCCTCTATACTAGGAACCGCCGCCTCCAGATCACCGATAGGCAGAGGAAAATCGCTGCCCATCACCATCCTGCCAGCCCCAAAAAACTCATAGGCAAGCTTAAGAGCCGGCTGATAAAAGGCGACGGTATCGGTGTGAATGTCTTTCAAATAGTCCGAGGTGGGCTTTTTCGTCTTGATACCGCAGGTCGGATCATAATACCCCCGGTCGATGCGACCCGCTAAAAACGGTATTCCGGCGCCGAGGTGAGCGATTACGAAGTTTAGCTCCGGGAATTTTTCGAGTATCCCGGAATAAGCGAGCCTCGTCGCAGAGAGCATGATGTCAAATTCAAATCCTAGAATGATCGCCAACCGCCACTCCTTCATGACCTGGGCGCCCACGGGGGTCGTGGGGTGAATGAAAATCGGCACGCCGAGTGATTGCGCCTTATTGTAGACCGGCAGCAGAAAATCCGCATCCGATGTTTGACCGGCTACGTTGGTCAGCATGCAGATGCCTTTGAGACCGAGATCGAGGATCGCCCGGTCGAGTTCCTTCAACGCGAGCTTGGTATCGATCAAGGGAAGCATGGCCAGGGCTTGAAAATTCTTTGGATACTTCTTTACCACCTTAGCCAGACCATCGTTTATAATCCGGCTCATCTCGGCGCTTTCATCAGGAGAAAAGCGGTCGATCCCCGGATGCGGCGTGGTCAGGATTTGCATGTCAACCCTATTCGCCTTGATCTTATCTAGTCTCACCTCTATATCAAAAAAATCTTCGGTCACAGGTCCGGCTTTGGCGCCCATGCTTAAAATGATTTTTTCACCTTTTTCGTTCCTTTCGATCCGCACATCGCCTCTCGAGGCCTCGAGTCTTTTTAAGTAATCCTCCGGGTAGAGATGGCAGTGAAAATCAATGTTCATGGATCCTCCTCGCCTACTCAAAAACTAATTTGAAAAGGCCGGGTCTCCTTCTCTTCATGCGATATCGATTTTCGAAAAACAGAATCCCGGCGATTCTCATGCAAACTGCATATCGTCGAGCCGCGATCTAAAGAACTTCCTTATCTCAACTCGATTCTAATGTCGATCTTCGTCCGCCATCCCAGAGGGGTCTGACAAGACCAGACAGGGAGAATTATGGACGACCTTGGAAAAAGCCATCTCACTACAACCAGACAGCGGGAATATGTGGAGCTTTAAATCGAGAGTTTTGGCGCCGACGCCCGATGGATCAGCCTGGAGCAAAACCTGAAGGTGCTAAAAACTCATCGCCGGGTAACCCCTGAAATCTGGGACACCTTTAAGGAAATGGAGCAAGTCGGTCAGCGAAAGTAGGATTCAGATGCTGGGCGATCCTAGTCGGCGACGGATTTCCGGGGAGCCCGCAGCATAACGATAAGCGCGAAACAATTGGTTGGCGCGCACACCGCCCTCGACCAGCGCAAAATAGGGGCTCACATATTCCCAAACTATGTCGCCTTCCGGCGTCACCTCGAATACGCGGCCCCACTGGCCTTCACAGATCAGCGTGTTGCCGCTGGCAAGGCGCTGCGCGCCGCTCACTTGGGGGCTGAAAAAAGTCCACGGCGGATTGCCTTGGTACTCCCACAGGGTCTGGCGAGTCTCTAGGTCGAATTCAATCACTCGCGAGCGGGGATTGTCCGGCGTGTTGACACCGTTGGCGAAGAGCGTGATATGGCCGTTGTCGAGCATCTGGCAATCATGCTGCATGCCCCAGGAGTCGTCACGATGTTCCCAGCGGACCTTCCGCGTTTTCCGATCTATGATGATGATGGTGCTTATGCGTCGAAAACTCACCATGACATCGCCATTGGCAAGCGGGCAACAGGCATTGGCGTGGGCGAACTCCTCGCGCCGAACCACCGGACAAATTGGGTAACGCTCGATTTCCATATCATCCTGGGCATGCCATTCCCATACCGTTTCTCCGGCGGCATTTACCTCGCGCAAATAATCGCCATAAATGATTCCGTTGTGCTCTGTCCCCGGCACACCGCCTTTTACTCTCGCCGCATTCTCGGGGCGCATCGGCTCCCAGGCCAGATAGATCGTGTTACCATCGTCGCGGCGGCGAAAATCATGATGCTGGTTATCGTCGCGGTATTCCCAAAGGATATTGCCATCCCAATCATACTCCCGCAAAAGGCCGCCTTTACCGTTTTTAAGCGGCGGCCCGTCTTGGGTTCGACCGGCCCATAAAAGGTTGCCGTTTTTAAGTAGATAGGCGTAGTTGCCGGGACGCAGTGAAAACCTCCATTCGTGCAACACCTCGCTCTGCATACCGAGTAGATACGCTGAACGGCCCGGCTGAGGTGAAATCAGGGTAAAGCCGGGCGTCGCTCTTTCCCGGTCGTAAAGTGTAAGTCCAAATCGATTATATCGCATGATCGGCGGTCCTCCTAAAGTCTATTAAAAAACGGAATCTGTGGAATTGCCGCGCGCCTCCTTCTCGTTTTTTGCGATTCGCAGCGCACCTTTTGCAGCTCCAAGTTTTATAAACATTTCATTGGATTAAGACGAACCGAGAAATCTATCTGCATGGGCCACGCCTGCGACCCGGCCATTGATAGCGGCAGGGAGCGAAAGCAGCGTCGGCTAACCAGTTGTGTCAAGGCGACTGCAAATCGCCCTCAAACCTTACTAAAAAAAAGTTAAAACTTATTTTTATTACCAAGGCAAGTTTTCCTATTTTTCCAAGGCAATTTTTCCCAAAACTACCACCATTGGCCCTCATATGGCCCTTTTCCAAGAGCGTCAAAGACGGTGGGCCGTAAGCCCTCGAGTGCCGTTAAAGCAGGGCTTCTGCCCTAGGGCCTGAGTCTTCTATAAATATCGCTCAGGAAAAGGCCGACCAGGGGGTTGACCCGTTCTATCTATTATAATAGAAGTGTACCCTCTGTGGGCTGTGTGAACGCGAGAGGGGCTGTAACGGCTATGTAAAATTTTCGGAAGCCTGGAGGTATTTATGAGAACGCGGGCGACATCACTAAATGTTCTTTCGCAACTTTTTTCCGTACTCTTTTTGGCTTCATTTTCCATTGCCGCGCAAGCCCCGAATCAAAAACCTCTCCCCCGTAATATCGATGAAATCATCGTACGATTTCGCGACGGAACCTCGGAGTTCCAAAAAACCATGGCGCGTTCTCGAGTTGGCGGTTTGCATGCTAAAACTTTTAAAATTCTGAAGGAGCTCGAATTAAACAAGCTACCGGGAAATGTTTCCGTCGACGAGGCAATCGCAACTTACAAGCAAGACCCCGCTGTTCTCTATGCTGAGCCTAATTATATCTTAAAAACCCAAGTCACGCCCAGCGACCCCAGCTTCAATCAACTCTGGGGTCTCCACAACACCGGCCAGTCGGGTGGCACTGTCGATGCCGACATCGACGCTCCCGCGGCCTGGGATATCACGACCGGCATCATCCCCGGTAGCCATAGCGTGGTCGTAGCCGTGATCGACTCCGGCATCGACTACAATCATCAGGATTTAATCTCCAACAGATGGCAAAATCCTCTTGACTGCGACAATGACGGTGTCGATGACGACGGCAACGGGCATATCGATGATTGTCGCGGCATCGACACGGTTAACAACGATTCAGACCCTATGGACGACAACAACCACGGCACCCACGTGGCTGGCACCATAGGAGCTTCCGGAAATAATAAATTAGGAGTGGTCGGCGTCAACTGGACGAGTTCAATCTTAGCCTGCAAGGCCTTTGACGCCACGGGTAGTGCGACAACCGCCGATATTCTCGATTGCGCCAATTACATACTGGATCTTAAAAAAGTTCGCGGCGTTCCCATCATCGCCACCAACAACAGCTGGGGCGGAGGCGGTTTTTCGCAAGCGACCTACGACGCCATCAAGGCGCACATGGACGAAGGCATACTTTTTATCGCTGCCGCCGGTAACGGGAACCTTTTCGGCGTCGGCCAGAATAACGACCAGACTCCATTCTACCCCTGTAACTATGATCTGCCGAATATAATTTGTGTCGCCGCAACCACGCGCAAGGACGCTCGTGCAGGCTTTTCGAACTATGGGCGCCGCACGGTACATATCGGGGCCCCGGGAGAGGCCATTTTGAGCACCACTCGTAACAACACTTATGCGAATTCCAGTGGCACTTCCATGGCGACCCCGCATGTGACCGGCGTCGCCGCACTCCTGAAAGCTCAGAATCCTGCAAGAGATTGGAAAGCCATTAAGAACCTTATACTCGCAGGGGGAGACACTAAAAGCTCCATGGCCAATACCATTACCGGCAGGAGGCTCAATGCCCTAGGCGCATTGATTTGCGACAACTCGATGGTGCTTTCACGGTTGAATCCGATCGCTGATTCGATCACTGGGGCCATCGTCGGTGAGCCCATCGATCTCGAGGTTCTGAATATTAATTGCGCCGATCCCGCCGGCGATATCGCCGTGATTGTAAACCCCGGAAGCCAAATTGCCACGTTGCGCGACGACGGCCTTCTGTCGGATCAAATCGCAAACGACGGAATTTATTCTGCTCAGTGGTCACCCCCAGCGGAAGGTAATTTTACTTTGACGTTTCCAAGCGGTGATCACGTCACGGTAACTACCTCAAATGCGTTGATCAGCATAACCCCGGGTGTGATTGATTTCGCCGGAGTACAGATCGGAACCACTGCGCAAAGAACAATCACCGTAAAGAACATCGGAAATCAAAGTTTTTCCGGAGAAGCTACTACAACTTCGCCGTTTTCAATCATCTCGGGAGGAACTTACACGCTTAGCCCCGGCGCGTCTCACTCGGTCTCTATCGGCTTCACACCGCCCTCATTGGACACCTTTGATGGTGAGGTCAACCTCACTGGCGGAGTCGGCGCGATCGCAACTTTAACAGGTATGGGAGCTGAAATTGCTTCGATTACGCCGTCCAGCGTTGATTTAGCGGCTCCCCCGTCAAGCTTCACAGTCCAAGGCAGCGGCTTTAAAAACTTTGGCTTTGGCTTGCCCGTAGTTAACTGGCAGCGAAACGGCGCTAACATCGCTCAGGCCCGCGCCACTGCCATGACCTCG
>Ga0187893_10000136_pt1 | contig 167997 bp, 141 predicted proteins | sample MA1701074metaG_FD_139574 | JGI IMG/M metagenome (GOLD analysis project Ga0187893, IMG submission 139574) | White microbial mat communities from a basaltic lava cave in the Kipuka Kanohina Cave System on the Island of Hawaii, USA - MA170107-4 metaG ...
AGGTGAATACGACCGGCCGCGCCCAGCGCCAGCGGATATACCGTGCAGTCATGCCTTGGCGCGTTGCGCCGCATGACCAGTGTCGATTCTGAAAAACCGGCTTTCACCACGGGCTGCTAGTCCTTGCGCTGTCGGTACAGGTTCTTGTCGACGACCGCCGACATCTTGGCGATGTCCAGCTTGCCGTCGAGGAACTCGTTTAACCGGGCGATGCTCGGGGCGACGTTCTTGAGCATCTCGTTGTAGTCGACCGCCAGGCAGTCCATGCAGTCCTGCTTGTCGGCCCACTTCATGACGTGGTCGAGATGCTTGAGGAGCATGTCGCCCATCTCGGCGTCGGAGGGGCCGTCCTCCTTGAGCGTGCCTCGGCGGACCATCATCTGCCGCTGCGAGGCCAGAATCTCGTCGATGCTGCGCCGCATGAAGATGACCTTGTAGTGGTATCCGCTGGTCGGCAGGTCGAGCAGGAGCTGGGCGATCATCTTGACCACCTTGCCGCGGGCGTCCGGCAGCCAGCCCTTGTCCTGCTTGATCTTCTTGACCCGCTCGAATTCGTAGTAGCCCTTGGGGTTGTCCTCGTCAGCCGTACGGATGCCGTCCTGCACCGGCTCCAGCCCGCCGGCCACCAGCATGTTCATCATCATCGAGGTGCCCGACCGTGGCAGTCCCGAGACGACCGTAATCACGGGGTCAGATGTGGTCATGAATGCCTTCCTGCAAGAACCGTCCGTCAACTTGGAATCAGGATGTGAGGATCATGATAGCAGGCCAAGTGAAAGTTGAGAAGCCGGCCGAAAAAACAAGCCAGCGCCCGTCGCGGTTTCCCGGCGTCCGAGCGCTGGCTCTGAATCCTTTTGTCCACGCCGCCGACTCACCCTTCCGGGCGAAGGCGGGCGCGGACGCATTCGGTCGGCCTGGTGATTTACCAGGCGATGTAGCTGCGGCGCGTCCGATTGCGGGCGTACCGGCGAGCCGAGGTCCGGCCGCGGTACGAGCGGCGGCCGTAAGACCGCTTGGCATAGCTCTTGCGGCCGTAGCGCCGAGCGCCGGTTTTGCCGCCGGCCGTGCTGCCGAAGCTCGACGTGGAGAAGCTCCGGGTGATCCAGGTGCAGGCGCCGAAGCCGCAGTTCTTCCACTGCTTGCTGAACTGCTTCAGCTCTTTGCAGACCTGGCCGGCTTCCGTCTTGAGGAAGCGCTTCTCGACCGGATTCTTCGACGCGTTGAACCGTCGCTTGAATCGCTTGAACTGGCTCTGCGCTCGGGTGATGTGCGACCGAAACGCAGACTTGCTGATGTTCTTGACGTTCGAACCCATGTGTACGTCCTTTCGAGATAATCGACTATCCCCCGGTCCGTTACCGGGGCCTTGGGCCTCTGGTCGGCCAGCCGCCGGGGCGAGTTGAGATAGCAGGACAAAAACACCGATTCTTATTTCAAGTCCGGTTCCGAGCCGGGGCAGCCATTTCGGTCCCAGGACACCCGTAACCACGGTTAAATAAATGTTTTATGAGTTTGGCAGCGCGCTCCCCGGGGGTCGGATCATCAGGCAAGATAGGTCCGGGCCCAATGCTCCAGGGAAAGTAGCGCCCACCACTGGCTTCCCAGGTCGATCCATGGGCGGCGCTGCATTCTATGCATCCGACGGAGTCCGCCTGGGTCGATGATGCCGCGCGTCACAAGGGCTCCGCCCTCAAGCAGCGCCGCGGTCTGATCCAGCAGGCCGCGTTTGAACCAACGCCGGACGGGGATGCGGAAGCCCATCTTGGGGCGGTACAGGAGTTCGCGCGGGACATAGCGCTCGGCAAGCTTCTTGAGCAGATACTTTCGGACGCCGTTCTTGATCTTCAACTCCGTCGGCAGCGAGGCGCTGAATTCCGTGATCGCGTGATCCAACAACGGCACGCGGCACTCGAGGCCGCAAGCCATGCTGGTCCGATCCACCTTGGCCAGGATGTCGTCCGGCAGGTACATCCGCAGATCGACGTACTGGGCGATCTCCACGGGCGTCCATCCGCAGGCGCCGGCCGCCTGCCGGTGGCGATCGAAGATGTCTTCATCGTCCCCCCGCGCGCGATAGGCCTCGGCCAAGACGCACTCGGATAGCCACGACGTGAACAGCACCTGGTGTTCCTCGTGTCGTCGCAGAGGAGCGTGCATAGCGGTCCGGAATCGCTTCAGAAACTTGGCCTCCGGCGTGAAGAGCGCCCCGGACGAAGCCATGACGGCCCGATTGCGAAGCCGCGTCCATCGTCGGTCGCCGCCCGCCTCGAGCACCTCCTGATATCGGCCATACCCGGCGAAGCTCTCGTCGCCTCCGTCGCCGGTCAGGGCTACCTTGACGTGTCGACTGGCGACTTGGCAGACGCGATAGCAGGCCAGGGCAGAGGAGTCCGCGAAGGGCTCGTCGAATTGCCGGGCCAACAGCCCCGCCGCCTCCATAGGCTCCAACCGAACGTGCTCCTCGTGGTGCTCGGTGTTGTATTTATCCGCGAGTATTCGAGCGAAGGGCAACTGGTCGAAGCCGGCCTCGGCAAAGCCGACGGAAAACGTCTTGAGCCTTCGTCCGGAGACGATTGAGGCCAGCGCGACGACGAGCGAGGAATCCACGCCGCCGCTCAACAGGGCGCCGACCTCGACGTCGGATTCGAGGTGGCTCAGGACGGCCTTTCGCAAGGCGTGGTCCAATCGTTCCAGGGCCTCGGTTTCGTCGTGGAACTTCTCGCCGGAGAAGTCGGGGCTCCAATAGGGCCGAGTCTCGACGAGGAGCCGTCGTCCTTCTGCGTCGGTCCGGGCGGTCAGCAGGTGAGCAGGCGGCAGCTTGTAGATGGATTCATAGATGGTCAGCGGCGCCGGGACGTACTTCCAGCGCAGGAACTCTCTCAGGCCGGCCGGGCACAGCGCCGGCCTTCGGTTCAGGATCGCCAGGATCGCCTTGAGTTCCGACGCGAAGATGATGCCGCGGCCGTCGAGAAAATAGTAGAGCGGCTTGATGCCGTTGCGGTCCCGGGCCAGGGTGAGCGAACCGGCCGCCTCGTCGAGAATGGCGATGGCGAACATGCCGTGCAGCCTGCTCACGAATCCGGCAGAGTCTTCTTCATAAAGATGAAGCGCCGTCTCTCCGTCGGACTGGGTGCGGAAGACGTGTCCGCGAGCGGAAAGCTCCGCGCGAAGATGCCGGTAGTTGTAAATCTCTCCGTTGTGAATGAGTCGGATCCGCCCTGTTTCGTTGGCGATCGGCTGATGCCCGCCGGCCAGGTCGATGATGCTGAGCCGCCGGTGGCCGAGGAAAGCGCGTCGGTCGGCGGTGACGTGGCATCCACGGCCGTCTGGGCCGCGGTGGGCCAGCGAGTCGATCGCGCCATCGAGCCTCGCGGCGTCGTCCAGTTGGACAATTGCGTCGACCGACAGGCCGCCGAGGATCCCGCACATGAATCGAGCCGACCTCCTCCGCCGATCCGCCATTGACGCCGGCAGCGAGCCATAGTAATTCGTCCCGGCTGCGCCGAATAGCGGCCATGGCGACCGCGACGCATTCCGTTGGAGGCCGATCATCATGGGCGAGCGTCCGTGCGGCATCATCCCCGCGCCAAAGCGCATGGACGTTCGTCCCGGTCCGCGCGCCTGGCCGAGCCGCTTCGAGGTGGTGTGCGAGTGCGATGTCGCAGCGCCGCTTCGGGAACGATTCGAATCGGACCTGCGCGCCGGCGGATCGGGCGAGCCCGTGAAGCTGCGACTTTGCGAGGGTCGCGCGTCCGCGGGTGGTTATGTGCTTCAATTTCAAGAGCACCAAGTCGTCTGTTCCGCATCGGACGCCGCAGGTTTTCGGCACGGACTTGCCACGCTCATGCAAGCCGCGGCGGAGCCTCGCCTGCCGATCGGGTCCATCGAGGACGCCCCGCGCCTGGCGGTCAGGGGAATCCACCTCAACTTCGAAAGCTATCGCCGGATGGGAGTCGAAGTGGCCTTGCGGTTGATCGACGCGGCGGGCAGGTTCAAGCTGAACGCGATCCTCGTCGAGTACGGCCCGCGATTTCCATTCACCGCGCACGTGGAACTTTGCGATCCAGCGGCCCTCAGCCGGCAGGACGTTGAGCGGCTTCGCGGCGCGGCGCTGGAGCGCGGCATCCAGATCGTTCCATTGCAGCAATGCCTGGCCCACCTCGACTATGCATTAGGTCACGCCGGCCTTGCCCATCTTCGAGAGCGGCCGCCGAAGACCGGGCTGATGTGTCCCAGCCATCCGGAAAGTCAGGCCCTCTTTCGGTCGCTTGCGAGCGACATAATGAAGCTGCATCCGGAGGAGAAATGGTTTCACCTCGGCGGCGACGAGGCGCGGAAGATCGGCGAGTGCCCGCGATGCAGGCCGATCGTCGAGCGTGACGGCGTTGGGGCGCTTTACGGCCAGTACGTCGGTGAGCAGGCCCGATGGCTGCTCGAACAAGGTCGGCGGCCGATCGTCTGGGACGACACCCTGTGCGCCCATCCCGAGGCCCTCGACCATCTGCCGAAGGAAACGATCATTCAGTATTGGGACTACATCGCCGTCGCCGATCCGACGCCGGTGCTCATCCCCAGGATGGCCCACGTGGATGGCGCCCCGCGCGTCGTCCACGATTGGCGAAGGCGCCTGGGGGCGTGGCGGAAGGGGCTCTCCGACGTGCAAATTGAGGTTATGAAGGCGTACTCGACTGCGGCTCGATTGCCCGGAGCCCTGGGAAAGCGATTCATGGGCGAGTTCGGCCGCTATCTTGGCGAGGGATTTCCCCGCTGGGTTCGAGCGCTGCCGTATCTCGAGTATTACCAGGATCGCGGCTTCGAGGTCATCACCAGCCCCACGGGCATGGGCAACGGCGATACGCGGGACGGCGTGCCGAAATTCGCGCGGTTCGACGCCAACATCCACACCCACGCCGACCGCTGCATCGCCAACGGAAAGGCCCTGGGTATCATCACCACCCTCTGGTACAACATGCCGCCCGAAGTGCTGTATCAGCCGCTCATTCGCACCGCCCAGTGCGCCTGGTAAGGATCTCCGGCGAACCCGATGCGATTTCCACGTAACGTTGGCTCCCGCGCGGCGATCTTCTTCGCCTTGGCCCTCACCTTTCAGATCGAAACCCTCCTCGTCTCCCCCCGGTCAGACTCCGCCGCCTGGCTCTTCATCGGCGCCAGGCAATCGCACGGCCAGATGCCCGGCCGCGACCTCTGGGACAACAAGCTCCCTCTCATCTATCTCGTTGGGCGACTTGCAATGGCCACCGGTCATCCGCAAGCCTTCTTGTGGTTACTTGAAGCGAGCCTCACGGCGATCGGCGCGTTGGCCGCCAGCGCAATGGTTTGCGGCAGTTCCAAAAGGAGCGAGAGCGACAAAGCCCCCAATCTCTCCGCCCCAATCCTGACCGGCTCTCTCTTGTGCGTATTGAGCGGCGCGCCGTCCTTCCACGCCGGCGGCTACATGACCGAAATCTACGCAATGCCCCTGTCAGCCGTGGCCGCTTGGCTGACCCTTCGAACCCTCCAACGCCCCGAATCATGGCGCACCGCCCTGGGCGCCGCCCTGCTCTGGACAATCGCCGTATCGTTCCGATTGCCGCTCGCTCTGGCCCCCCTGGCCCTCGCTTCCTACGCCGCCCTCGTGCTGCCGCCTCGTCTAACTCTTCGCGCCGTGCCCTTCGTCTCGATGGGAATATCCCTCGGTATCCTTGTCGTCTTCTGCCATCCAATGATGGCCGGCTATCTGACCCAGTGCATCGACGAAGCCGTGCTCTGGCCACTCGGCTGGTCCCGCCCGCGCGTCCCAGGTCCCCTGGTGCTGTCCACTCCCGAGCGCCTCTACGCCCTGGCAAAAGACATCGCCAAGCTCGGCTGGATCCACGCCGCGTCAACGGCCGGCCTCCTCGCCGCCTACCGAACCGGCCAACGCCCGATTGTTGGGGTCGCCGCATGCTGGTATCTGGCGGCCCTGTTCTCTGCCGCATTGGGCTGGGCGAGCTACGCCCATTACCTGTACGTCGCCCTGGCCCCCGCCTGCCTGTGCGCCGGCCTGCTTATCCGCTGCGCGCAAGGCAAGGCGGCCGCCTGGGTCGGAGCCGCGCTGGTCGGCATTACGACCGTCGTCGTCACCGTGCAGGTCTCCAGGGAACTGTGGAGAAACAAAAACGGCGAAGATGGCGATGACCGAACCGCCGTCGTTCGATACATTCACGATCACGTCGGACCTCAAGAAAGCGTCTTCGTCTGGGGGTGGAGCTGGTCAGCCGATCTTTTGTATCGAATCGACCGCCCGCCCGGCAATCGCCACTTCCTGGGCCACACCTATTTCGATATGGATGCGTCACTGTTTGACGAAATGGTGGATACCCTGAACCTGTCGCCGCCGGCCTGGATCGTGGACGATCGAAAACGCGACAAGCCCTCGCTCCGGGGTCCCAATCCGTCAGCCTGGACCGAAGGCGTGGCCTCGTTGCCGCGGCTTCAAGACTTCATCAGGTCCGCCTACCGGCAGGTGGCCTCCTTCGGCAGGTTCGCCATTTTGCAGTATCGTGGCGCCGGCGCGTTGCGCCAGGGTCCCGATGAGCCAGACCCCGATTAGCACCACCGCAGACCCGGACGTGGCGAAGGTCCTCAGCGGCCTCGCCGCTCGATTGGCAGGGGAGGTTCGCGCCGACAAGCTCACACGAGCGCTCTACGCCACCGACGCCAGCATCTACGAAATCGTCCCGGACGGAGTCGTCTTCCCAAGGACGATGGAGGACGTGCAGGAGGCGGTCCGCGCCTGCGCGGATCATCGCGTCGCGATCACCGCCCGGGGAGCGGGCACCGGCCTGGCCGGGGGGTGCGTGAACCGCGGCCTACAGCTCGACTGCTCGCGGCACCTTCATCGCATCCTGCACATCGACCCGATGGCGCGGACTGCCCTTGTTGAGCCCGGCGTGGTTCTCGACGATCTGAATTCGGCCGCCGGGCCGCATGGACTGCACTTCGCTCCGGACGTGGCCACCAGCAGCCGGGCAACGATCGGCGGCATGATCGCCAATAATTCCTGCGGGGCGCACTCGGTGCTGTATGGGCGGACCGTGGATCACGTGTTGGCAGTGGACGTCGTGCTCGCGGATGGGACGAGGCAGACGTGGGGAGCAGTTGAGAATGACGAATTGAGAATGAAGAAAGGGAATGGTCGGGACAATGCCAGCCCCTTCTCCAATCTCAATTCGTCATTCGCAATTCACCAGAGCGACCACGGCGCCAGATGCGAACGGATCCTCGAATCCATCGCCCGAGATTATTCGGGAGAAATCGCCGCCCGGTTCCCCAAAGTCATGCGCCGCAACGGCGGCTACGCCCTCGATCGGCTGCGAAACGGCAGCGGACGCATCAACGCCGAAACGATCATCTGCGGCAGCGAGGGCACGCTCGGCATCGTGGTTCTCGCCTTGCTCCGGCTCACGCCGCTGCCTCGGCGCAGGGGACTCATCGTGGCTCATTTCTCAGACCTCCTGGATGCCTTGGCCGCGACACCCGTGGTCTTGCAGCATGGGCCGGCGGCGGTCGAACTCATCGACAAGCTCATTCTCGACGCCGCCCGTGAGCATCCGGCGATGCGTCGACGGCCCTGGCTCGTCGAGGGGTCGCCGGAGGGCGTGCTGATCATCGAGCTGTTCGACGACGAGGAGCAAAGCCTTCGCCGCCGTCTCGACGACGTGGCGGCCGACCTGCGCGCCCGGTCGATGGGCTACGCTTGGACCATGTTGCTCGAACCGGTGGCGCAGGAGCACCTCTGGAACATACGCAAGAACGGGCTGGGACTACTCATGTCCCGGCCGGGGGACCGCCAAGCCTACGACTTCGTCGAGGACACCGCCGTCGAACCGGGCCGATTGCGGGAATACATCGAGCGATTCATGAAGGTGTTGAATGAGGAGGGCGTGCAGGAGGCCAGCTATTACGCCCACGCCAGCGTCGGCTGCCTGCACGTCAAGCCGGTCCTCAATCTCAAGAGCGCCGGCGACGTGGAGAAGATGCACCGCATCGCCGACCGCATCAGCTCCCTGGCCCTGGAGTTCGGCGGGACGATGACCGGCGAACACGGCGACGGCATCCTCCGCTCATGCTGGCTGGAAAAGATGTATGGGCCGCGCATCGTCGAAGCCTTTTGCAAGATCAAGACCGCCTTCGACCCGGCCGGCATTTTGAATCCCGGCAAGATCGTCGATCCGCTGCCGATGGTGAGTAATTTTCGCTTCGGACCGGACTACCAGGCTCAGTCCGTTCCCACGACGCTGGACTTCGACGCCTATGGAGGCATGGCCGGATTGGCGGAGATGTGCAGCGGCGTCGGACAGTGCCGACAGCGTCGCGTCGGCACCATGTGCCCCTCGTACATGGCTACGCTCGACGAGAAGGATTCCACGCGAGGACGAGCCAACGCCCTGCGGCTGGCGCTGTCCCACCACGGCCTTTTGGATGGACTCTCGGACCCCGCGCTCGGCGAGGTCATGGACCTGTGTATTTCGTGCAAGGCCTGCAAGACGCAGTGTCCGACCGGCGTGGACATGGCCCGGCTCAAGGCGGAATGGTCACATCAGGGGCATCGCAGGAGCGGCATGCCGCTTCGCAGCCGGTTGATCGCCCGGATGGCGGACTTCGCATCCTCGGGAAGCAGATGTGCCTGGCTGGCCAACCCGCTGTTGGAGGCCGACTGGCTGCGAGGCCTGCTCGATCGGTTCCTGGCCATCGACCGCCGCGTCGCGCTGCCTCGTTTGGCCCGGCAGTCGTTTCGCCGCCGGTTCGCCCGGTGTGCAAACAGTCGGGCCGCAGTCTCCGCGGCGCCGAGCGGTGATCCGTCGCGCCGGGTCGTCTATTTCGTCGACACCTGGACCAACTACTTCACTCCGCATGTCGGCTTGGCGACCGTCGCCGTCCTCGAGTCACTGGGCTACGAAGTGATCGTCCCGCCGACGACGTGTTGCGGCCGACCGGCGATCAGCAAAGGCGATCTCGACCACGCCGCGCGTCTTGCCCGCCTGAACGCGAAAATCCTTCAGCCCTTCGCCGAGTCAGGCATCCCGATCGTGGGAACGGAGCCGAGTTGTATCCTGACCTTCGTCGATGAGTTTCCGCAGCTTGTCCGCACCGCAAATGCGCGGCGAATTGCCGATCGCTGCCAGACCATCGAGACTTTTCTAGCCCGCGAGCCGTCCAGCCTACAACTGTTGGAGCGCTGGGGGCGAAGCGCCGGCGGCTCCGCGCCGCAGGTGCTCTATCACGCCCATTGCCATCAGAAGGCCCTCGTCGGAACGGAGGACGCGATGAAGGTGCTGCGCGCGCTGTGTCAGGACCGGGCGAGGGAGATCGACAGCGGCTGCTGCGGCATGGCCGGCTCTTTCGGCCACGAGAAAGAGCACTATGACGTGGCCCGGGCCATCGGCGAGGACCGGCTGTTTCCGGCGGTGCGCGGGCGCGGTTCGGCCGAGATCGCTGTTTCGGGCTTCAGTTGCCGTCATCAGATCGCGCACCACACCGGGGCCGCGGCTCGGCATCTCGTCGAGCTTGTCGTTGCGACCATTGGGCCGAAGGCACAAGCGCGCAAGTCATGACCCGGCGGTGGGCTGATTGTGTGTATGATGTCGCGCCACGAATCATGGCCAACCGCATAACTTCAGCCAGCCGATCTTTTGCGACAGGAGCTGCCGGCCCCGAGGCGATCGACGGTCGCGCACGGCGACGACTCGCGGTTGTCGCCCCTGCCATCGCGGCCGCCATAGCGTTTTGCTGCATTCCAGCGTCGGCTCAGGATTCCGCGGCTTCGTCGCCGCCGGGCCTTCCCACCCGAACCGAACTGGTCGATCAACTGACGAATCAACCCGTCGGCGACGATACGCTGAGAGCCTTCAACCTGCCTGAGTCATTTCTCGGCCGCGTCGCCGACCGACTCCAGTGCGCCTCGTTCGAAGAGCGCTTTCGGATCGTGGTCCGCGACGACATTCCCGAGAAACCCCTCAAAGGGTCCGACGCTCCGCCGCAGATCGCGGTCCCCCCCGCCGCGAGCATCCCGCCTCCGCCGCCGGCGCGATGGCCCTTCGTGGTCGGCGCGGGGGCGATCATCACGCTGGTACTAGCCGCCGCCTGGGTGCTGCGCGGCGAGGATGGGTCGGCATGAACGCGCCACGAACATCGGCCGAATCGATTGTGCGCATCACGGCGATCGTCGCTCTCTGCGCGTTTGCCGGATTCATTCGCGGGGCGATCGCGCAGGGCCCTCCCGCGCAGGCAGACCGCGTTCGCATCCTCGACCGGGTCCCGGACGCCGCCCTGCTCGTCTATCGCAGATCGCTTCGCGAAGCTCGTCCGCCGCTTCGCGGATTCCGCGCCGCCATCCTCGACCAGGCCCAAGTTCGATGGCCGTTCGACCCGCCCGGGCCGGATGCGCCGCCTGAAATCCGGCGGGCAGCGGCGTTCGTCTCAGAGCGATTGGCCGTCGATGGACTTTTGCCGACGCTCGCCGGGGCGATCGAGATCATCGGGGTGGTCAATTTCAATCGCGGCGATGAGGCCGACACGGCGCTGTTGCGACAGGTCGGCATCCCGGTGGACCTATTGGCCTGTTTTCCCGCGCCTCCGTCGGGCCAGGCCGACTCCTACGCGGTCGTTCGACACGCCATGCGACAGCTCGTGTCGGGACGCCGCGCCGAGGAATTGAAGTCTGAGCTTGAATCGCTGCCGTTTGAGTTCGCCGTTGCAATTCCGGGCTTTCGAGCAGCCACCGATTGCGGCGAACACGAAATCGCCGCCTTGCGCCTCCAGTTGACGCGCGGAGACTACTGGCACGGAATCGGAGACGGGTGTGCGCTCGACATGGCCACTCAACTTGTCGCGGCACTGCCGGACGCGGAGTTCACCATCAGCATCGAACGCCGGTTCCTGCGGCAATTTCTCGCCTTCGCCAGGCAGTGGCCGCTGACTCGGCCGGGGCAACTGACGATTGTTCCCGAGGACTTCGTCGTCGGCCAGTGGGCCCAGGACAACGGCAAGACCGGCTTTGTCGTTACAGAACCGTCGGGTGCACGGGCGGTGGCCACGATCGTGCCGAGGTACGCCAGTCGCGGCGAGGACGGCTCCACCTTCGTTCCCGGCGAGTCGTTTTTGGCCGAGGGGTTTGCCTGCGCCGGCCATCGCGTCGTTCAGTCGCGGCTGCTCTTTCAGGGCGGCAATCTCATCGCGGTTCGCGAGCCTCGGACCGGCGAACGCGTGCTTCTGATCGGCGAGGCGGAGATTCATCGCAACAGGGCCTTGGGGCTGTCCGAGCTACAGACGATTCTGGCCTTCAATGCCGAGTTCGGCGTCGATCGCTCGGTCGTGTTGCCGGCGACGGCGTACCACATCGACTACGAAGTCAGCGTCCGGACCCAGGGTGAGGAAGTTCTGGCGTTCGTCAATGACGAGCAGGCGGCGGCCCGAAACATCCTCGCGGTGGGCGCCGAGGTCCTGAAGCGCGGGAGGGTTCTGGAGGGCCCGGCGGCGAACGAGGTCGAGCAACTGCTCGCCGGTCAACGAGGGTCCGAGGCGGCCAAGCTCTGCCGCGATGCGCTGGCCCGGCGGAGCAACTCTTACGGCCAATACCCCCAGTCCGCCGCGGAACTGTTCAGCACCAGCCTGGTCGATTCGGGCGTCGGCAACTTCCAGGGATTTCTGTTGGCCCTGGACATTCTGTCTACCGAGGACGCGGGCGAGAAGCGCGCCGCGGACGATCCAGCCGGCGAGGCCTATCGCGCCGCCCTCCATCGCATCGAGAAGGATCGCCGAGATTTGCAAGGGCAGCTTTCGCTGATGGGTTGGAAGACCATCGCCGTGCCGAGCCTGGCCCACGGCAATCGCGGGATCAACTACCTCAACGGTCTCCATGATCGCACGCGCTATTTCATGCCGGCCTACGGCGGCTGCTTCAAGCCTCTGGATGAAGCGGCCGCGTCGGTCTTTCGAGAGGCGCTGGGACCATCTGTCTCGGTCATTCCGACCTTGTGCTCTGAAAGCCAACGGCGAGTCGGCGCGGTTCGCTGCGCCGCGTCAGTGCTGCCACGGCCCAATTAGCGCCGATCCCAAGTCGACGAATGATCAGAGCCGCGACCCCCTTCGCTGCGCTTCAGGGGCGAGCCGTCTGGGAGCAGGTTCGAATGATCCGTTGGGGTTGATGCGTTTCTACAGACTCGGTATAGTGGAAATGAAGCGTATTAGTTGTTCTCGCGTTGCGGCGGGGCGAGCGGCATGGCGGCTTCAGGTAAGCCCGGCCGATCGCCCGAATTCCGACCTTTCGGGGCCCCACCGCCAGAGGTTTTTGAAGGACCCGGGTTCCGCCGGTTTGGCGGACCGCGTTGTTCGCGTCCTGCCGAGACGCGGACATCTGCGCGGCAATTTAAGGAGTTTTTAGGAACATGGATCGATCAATTTGCCGAGTACGTCGACCGATGCTTTGTCTGGCCATCATCCTGCTCGTGGGCGGCCGCGCGGCGGCGGCGCCTGCACCACAGTCGGCGTCGGAGATTAGCGTTGCCTGGTCCGCGGCTGGCGGCCGAGCGACGTTGGCATTGGACGCCGAAGCGCTGCGATCCCTAAATCTCGCGGCTCCCGCCGGCGAGCTCTCCTTCGCGATCTCACCCGGGGCGTCTACTTTCCAACTCCGCCTGCGCGACGGTCAACCGGCCAGCGCCGCTGGATCCCTATTTACCCGCGGCCAATCGACCCTCGACGTCAACCTTGCGGCCTTCAGCGGCCCTTGCCGCTTCGGGGACTTTGAATTCAACGTCACCGGGAGGCGACTTGAGGTCATCGACGGCCTGGGCAGTTCATGGGCAGTTTTCGAATCCGCCCCGGGCTCCGTGATGGTCGATTTCGATGAGCGGTCGCAAACGATCTCAATTACCGCCGCGTTGGTGCTTTCGCCGGGCTTCTCTGAGCGGCTGCTCGTACCGGGCGGCGGAGTGGCGGCGCCGATCGGGACGCTTACGGTGGTCACCCCCGCCGACATGATCGATTTTGACGAGCACGAAGCCGATGCTTCCACCGAGGCGACCCCGCGAGCCGGGGCCGACGTGATTGTCGGCGGCCTGACCGGTGACGCCGCCGCCGGCGCGCCGCAGAGCTACGGTCTCGAAAGTGGGATTGCCGCGTACGCGATCGGGACGACCTCCTGCAACTTGGGAACGGTTCCGCTGAAGTGGCGTTTCGGCATCCCCTCCGAGCATCCCGTCATCTCCCAGAACCTTTATCGCCTGAAGACCGAGCCCGGCACCGCCTATCAGCGATTCGAGCACGTCGGCCAAAGCTGGCTGAAGCACGGGTTCTGCGCCCTGCAAGAGTCGCTGTGCACGACCTGCTCGCCCTTCGGCGACTGCTGCTGCAACCATCTCGGCGTCGGGTGCTCCGATCCCTACACCGCCTCGCGCAACGGTTCGTTCGTCAACCTCGGGCCCAAATCCGAGGTGAACCCGGCGGACGGCACCTTCCCCTGGCCCCACGCCGCTCCGAGCGGCGATGCGGACATCCGCGGGCGGCTCCAGGCGGCGACGGGGGACGTCGATCCGGATGAAAACGCCGGGGCCCTGTATTACGTCGAGGGGCAATACATCGCCGCCGACGACGCCGCCGCCGGCAACGACAACAACAACGCCTCCTACCGGCGCGTCAACATCAACAACAACGCGAACTTCACCATGTCCTGGGTCGGCGGCAACGGCACCGTCCGTGAAAAGGCCGGCATTTATGCCTGGCAGGCCAACGACGGCAACGTGGTCATCATCGAGATCGACGTTCCCTCCGACGGGCGGATGACCCTGGCCTACCGCGTCACCGACATCGGCGGCGGCCGACACCACTACGAGTACGCCCTGTACAACATGAATTCCGACCGCGGCGCCCAATCCTTCACCGTGAACCTCACGGGTTGCGCGGACGTCACTGAGACCGGCTTCCACGACGTCTTCTATCACAGCGGCGAGCCATACGACGGGACCGATTGGACGCCGGCCGTCCTGTCGGGGCAGGTGAGCTGGGCCACCGAGACCGAAGACGAGAACGCCGACGCCAACGCCCTGCGCTTCGGCACGCTTTACAACTTCCGCTTCGACGCCGCGACAGCGCCGGTGGCCGGGACCATCGAGATCGGCCTGTTCAAGGACGGCTCGCCGGGCTCGGTCGTCGTCTCCGCGATGGTGCCCGATGCCCTGGGCTGCATCAAGGCGGACGTCACCGGCAACGGCCTCATCAACGGCGGGGACATCGCCCGTTTTACGGAGATTCTGGTGGATGGCGGCGGCACGGCGCTGGAGACGTGCGCCGGCGACGTGGCCCTCGTGCCGGATTGCGCGATCGGCCTGGACGACGTGGGCGACTTCGTCGGCTGCCTGCTGGGCGGCGGCTGTCCGTAAGGGCTTTTTCATCCCCTCGGGAGCCACGGCCACGGCGCGGGTTTGAGACTCCGCGCGACCACAGGGCAGCGCTTAGTATTTACTGGCCTTACCGAAGATCCATTGAGGCCGTGGGTTTATGTATTCTAATTGACACCCCCACCGGGGGGGGAGTATGATCGAACTCGGCATCGTCGGACAATTGCTTTTGAGGTTTGCATTGCATACCAACTGGGAGAATTCACATGTGCAAGGCGAGCAAAAGAGTGATAGGATCCGCACTAACGATGATCGCTGTTTCCTCCCCGTTCGTTCTCGTTTTGGGTCTGAATGACCAATTGGTCGGCGCTATTACCACATGTGGCGCAACCAGTGCGCTCGCTCAAGACGTTATGCTTGGAGCGACCGGACAATGCCACCCCCCGGCGCCTTGCGGCGGCGGCGCGGGCTGTGTTCCAGCTCCGACTTCGCTTGTACCGGTAAATACTACAGTGTCCGTCCCATCTGGTTGGGAAACGACGGGCGGCCACTGTGGCTTCAAGCGATGCCTGATTTTCTTCTACATTCCATGCGGCCTGCCGCTGACCTCCGGTGCCTGTCCATGAAGAGGCGCTTTTTCAGCAGCACCTCTTCTTGGAAATAGGGAGAATCGATGTTTGCCCAACGAACATTTCGCGTCACTGCGTTTGCTATTTGGCTTTCACTTGCCACGGTAATCGTCGGGCTGACTGAGCATGTCGCTGCATTTCCGCCCACAGCGACAACCGTCCCGCCGGGCGAGCTGTCCGAGTTGATGTTGCAGTTTCAGTCCGCATCATCTCTAAAGTATGGGGCGGACGTGGAATTGACGTTTGGCCCCATCATAGAGCATGGCCTTTGCGCGCAGCCGGTGCCGGAAACATCGCTGAGCGTTCCCATCGCGGGCCGATTCGAGTTCAAGGCCGCCGATGCGAGATACCTCATGGTCTCGCACATGGATCCCGCTCACATGCCGTGGATGCAGACGGAAGCGGCTTACGACGGCGCGAAATTTCAACTGATCGGCGCGGATGGAACGCTTTCACTCGAACCCGCCGATAGTGCGAGCATTCTTCCGGCTTTGCCGAATCCCCTTCAGCAATTGCTTCAGTTTCGGTACCCGATCACTGATGCGAACTCCGATTGGGAATTCCGCATTCAGGATGTCTGGAATGACCAGGTGCCGGTGTCATTCTGGAACGTATCGTGGACTCTGATCGAGGATGCCGGCCTGACGCGCGAAAGGGCGGTGTTTCCCGGAGGCGTCTATGAGGGGCGATCCTATGTTCACCACGTCATCGCCCCGGCGACGCGTCGCCGAACGCCGGTTCGTATTGATCGCATCGACGACCAGGGAATGTTGCTTACCTCCTCGGAGTTTACCGATTACCGCCGCGCGGATACAAGCGCCGGCGCTGGTTACTGGCCTCACCGAATCGTGCTTAAGAGTTACGCGGAAGAGAACGTGTTGGCTGGCCAAATCGCCTATACAGTTACGGAACTGGCAATCGATGAGCCGGTGTTGGATAATGAATTCGTAATTCCCGAGAACCACGCAGAGCGAGTCTGGAATGGATTCCAACAAAGCTTTGTCTCCACTGGCGGGCAATAAACAGCGGGTCGGGCCCATAAAACGGACTTTGTAGAATCTCATCGCAACCTGCTGCCCCTGCGTAATGATAAAATGCCCGTAGCCCCCCGACATTCTGCAATCCTCGTCGGCGTATTTCTGGTTTTTTCGGGGCATGCGTGTTCCCAAGTAGGCTCGCCACCAGGTGAGGTCGCCGCCTCCCGATCAACTGGCGGCCTCGACGGCAGGGAATGCCCGTCTCGCGTGAGCGCCTCGCGAGGACTCAACCGCGCATTGGACGCGTGGGCGCTGGGGAAGGACACGGCGATTCGGGCGATCCTCGACTTGGCCGAATCCAGCGAAGCTGAAAACCAACTCCGTCTCTATGACATGACAGAGGCCCAGTTTGTCTCGCTTCCGCGCTCAATGCAGGCCACGCTACGAACGAACATGGAGGAGCAGTTAAGGGCCCTTCGGTATCTGGCAGGGGAGCTTATCATTCAAGCGATGAAGGCGCGGGATGTAGGTGACCGCGATGGCGCGCTCAAGTTTCTTCGGGCGGCGAAGATGCTGGGCGCTGCAAACCGAGGGCCGAATGTCCCGCTCCTTGCAGACCTTTGTGGAAAATCCATCGAGGAGCAAGCGGAGAAGGCGCTAGGGGCTCTGAAAGAATGACCTGACGTCGATTGAACCTGGCGTTTGATCGGACGACAAGAGGCGTTGTCGGGTCGATGACCCGACCTACCAAGCTCCGCCGCCCCGCGGTTTGCCCTCCATCCCGCCCGCGCGTTACAAGACTGGCCGTGCCGGCCGGATACGAGTTCTTCGATCACACCGCCGATCTGGGCGTCCGCGTACACGCCCCAGACCTGGCCGGCTTGGTCGCCCCGGCGACCCAGGCCCTCTATGCCGCCATCGGCGAGCTGAAGTCCCGCAGGCCGGGCCGCCGGCGACGGTTCGAGCTGGCCGGCAGCGATCCGGCGGGCCTGCTTCGAGACTTCTTGGCCGAGCTGCTGCTGATCTTCGAGCGGGACCAGGAAATCCTGCTGGACCCGGAGGTGCGGCGGTTTGATGATCGCACGCTGGTCGTCGAGGGCCGGCTCTCGCCGCTGGACCCCGAGACGTCCATCCTCGACCGGGAAGTCAAGGCGATCACCTATCACGGCCTGGAAGTCCGCCAAGACCACGGGCAGTGGCAGGCGACCTTCATCGTGGATATTTGAATGGGTACCTGACTTATGGCCGACAACTTCACGGGACCGATCGAACGGATCGACGGCTGCCGCTGGCGCATTCCAAAGTCCTACAAGCCCGGCATGAGAGTCGATGGGCTCATCTACGCCGATGATCGGCTGATCGAGTCCATCAAGGGCGACCGCTCGCCGGAGCAGGTGGCCAACGTGGCGTGCCTGCCGGGCATCGTGGGCTACTCGCTGGCCATGCCGGACATCCATTGGGGCTACGGGTTCTGCATCGGCGGGGTGGCGGCGACGGACCCCGAGGCCGGCGGCGTCATCAGCCCCGGCGGCGTGGGGTACGACATCAACTGCGGCGTGCGCCTCATCCGCACCGACCTGAGCCTGGCCGACGCCCAACCACGGGTGGAGCGCTTGGTGAACCAGCTTTTCCGCGACGTTCCGTGCGGCGTGGGGCAGTGCGGCCGAATCAAATTCAAGAAGCCGGACTTGTCGCGGCTCATGGAAGAGGGCTCATCCTTCGTCGTGCGCCAGGGGCTGGGCTGGGACGAGGACATCCAGGTGACCGAGGCCGGCGGGAACATCAAGGGGGCCAGGCCGGACTTCGTCTCGGACCATGCCTACGAGCGCGGCGCGGCCCAGTGCGGCACCTTGGGCAGCGGCAACCATTTCCTGGAAGTGCAGGTGGTCGATCGCGTCGATGACGCGTCGGTCGCGGCGGCACTGGGCCTGGAGCAGGGCCGCATCACCATCATGATCCACTCCGGCTCCAGGGGGCTGGGGTACCAGGTCTGTGAGGACGCTCTAAAGGAACTGAAGGACGTGCCCCAGCGATACGGCATCGACCTGCCGGACCGTCAACTCGTCTGCGCGCCGGTGCGCTCGCCGGAAGGGGAGCGATACCTCGGGGCCATGCGGGCCGCGGCCAACTACGCCTGGTGCAATCGGCAGATCATGACTCACTTGGCGCGCGAGGCCTTCGCCCGGGTGTTTGAACAGCCCGCCGAGCGGCTGGGCATGCGCCTGGTCTATGACGTGGCCCACAACATCGCCAAGATGGAGCCCTACGAGGTCGGCGGCCGCCAGTCCGAGCTGTGCGTGCATCGCAAGGGGGCGACGCGGGCCTTTCCTCCCGGCCATCACGAACTGCCGGCCAAGTACCAGGCCGTCGGTCAGCCGGTCCTGGTGCCGGGCGACATGGGCAGGTTCAGCTACGTCCTGGTCGGCCGGCCGGGCTCGATGGAGCACACATTCGGCAGCTCATGTCATGGAGCGGGCCGTCGCATGTCGCGCAGCGCCGCCATCCGGGCCAGCAAGGGCCGCTCGATCAAGCGCGAACTCGCCGACCGCGGAGTCATCGCTCGGGCCCGGGGGCGCACCGGCCTGGAGGAGGAGCAGCCAGACGCCTACAAGGACGTGCAGGACGTGGTAGGCGTTCTGCACGAGGCGGGCATCAGCCACAAGGTGGCGCGGCTGAGGCCGATCGGAGTGATCAAGGGTTGAACGGCTCGGCGTCGCACGCATCAGGCGGCGCGGCGCGGCGAGGATGGGCTGGGCTACTTGTCTAGCAGCTTGCGGATTTCGCTTTCCAGGGTCTTGTGCTCCGCCTCGCTCCAGCCGCGGAAGCTGTGGACGACCTTGCCCTCGCGGTCGAGCAGGAAGCCATGCGGAATCACGGCGCCGCCGTAGCGCTCCTTGAAGACTTGGTGGCCGTTGAGCAGGACGATGTAAGGAAGCTTCTGGTCCTCGACGAAGTCGCGGACCTTCTTGTCGGGCTCGTCCCAGGCGTTGACGCCGACGATCCGCAGGCCGGCGTCGCCGTATCGTTCCTGCAAGTCGCGAAGGTGTGGAGCCTCCACACGGCAGGGCCCTCACCCCACGGCCCAAAACCCCAAGAGAACGACGTTGCCACGGAACTGCGAGAGGGAGACGGACTGACCCTGAAGACTCTTTAGGCTGAAGTCAGGCGCGAGCTTGCCGGTCATGCCGGATTGAGCGCAGCCCGCCAGCCCCACCAGCAGTCCCGCCGCCAGGCCCGGCATCAAACGCATGTTTACACGGTTCCGCATATGGGGAAGGGTATTTCAAAGGCGGGGGCTGTGCAAGACGACATCGCCGGGATTCGAGGCCGGGGCAGGTTGTGCGGGCCACTCCGCCGTCCGCCCTCCCTGGTATTGCAATGGACCCGGCCCGGCCGGGACATAGGCTCATGGGCTGATCGCGGCTTGAATCATCGTCGGCATTCGCCGCCACGACGGGACCGCACGGCTTGCCCAAACTCACCGAGTCGTGCGCCGGATGTGGTAGGAGTTGACGACAGCCGCGGTCACGCCCCCTTTTTTTCCTACCGCTTCCGCGAATCCGCCTGGCCTCGGTGCATCCATGTCGGGAATCAGGAAACTCATCTCGATCCGCGACGGTCTTCTCGGGCTGGTTCTGGTCGCGTCGGCGCTCGGCGGGTTCGCCGTCCTGGCCGGAATCCCGATGTTTCTGGACCAGGCTAACGCCTTCGCCGCAATCGTGAACCAACCGAGTTCCCAGAACCCGAGTCTCATTCTCGTCGCGCCGGGTGAAGCATCGACGAGCCTATTATGGTTGAAGGTCAGTTCGAATTCGCCGCCGGTCGGGGCCCGTATGCCGCTGTTCGACTCGGCCCTCTCCCGCGGGCAGTGGGCGCTCATCCGCGATTGGATCGACCAGGGGGCGCTTGATAATTAGAGGTCCGACGGCTTGCGCCGTTGCGTTGGGGCAACACGACGGCAGAACCGTTCGATCGGTCACGAATGTGCGAGGTCTTCGCGATTTCGGTCCGTCGGCCCGAGGAGATCGGACCCGACCGCGCTCGTGTGCGTAGCGGCGAGCTATTCGCGGACGTAGGTGCGGAGGCTGTCCGCAGCGAAGGCGAGGGACTGGACAGGTGGCACGCGGCCTGCCGATGGGTGCCGCAGGCGGAGTGTGGCACGAAAGCTCCGCCGGCACGCTTTGAGCCTATCGGGATAGGTTCTGAGGCGGCGTTCTGAGGGGGGACGCGGACATGACTGGCACGATTACCCTGGTGATCCTCGCATGTGCGACGGCCTTGGTCGCGGTGGCGGCCGCCTACACGGTCTTCTGGACGATCCGCATTGTCCATCGCCGTTCCTCGCGGCGATCGTCGCGGCAGCACGGCCGACCAGGCTCTGAGCCGGCCCTCTGGGTCCGTAAACGCCTGCACAGTCGATTCAACTGGGGGCCGCCTCGAGGTCCTCGCCGCGGCTACGGTCGCGTTCGTCCGCTGATCGCTCGAGCTTCGAAAGAGTCACAGGGCTCGTTCCGAATCTGATCGACTCCGGCGGGCTACTTCGATCCGTGCTTGCCCGGGTCGTATTCCAACCCGTAGTGCTTCATCTTCTTGTAGAGTGTCGTGCGGTTGATTTCCAGCACCTCCGCGGTGAGCTGGCGGTTCCAGTTGTGGGAGCGTAGGGCGGCCTCGATGATCCGCCGCTCCGGGTCCTCAAGCGCCGCCTTCAACGACATGGGCCGATAGGCCGTCGGCGAGGTCAATCCGGCGGCCGGCTGGGCCTCGAGGATGCTAGCGGGCAGATCGTCGGGGGTGATGTGACGGTCCTTGCAGAGCACCACGGCCCGTTCGATGGCGTTCTCCAGTTCTCGCACGTTGCCGGGCCAGTGGTATCGTTGCAGCACCGTGACCGCTTCCGGGGTCAAATCGAGGATTTGCTTTCTGTTCTCGGCGCAGTATTTCTGGAGAAAGTGCTCTGCCAGGAGCGGGATGTCGCTCAAGCGCTCGACGAGCGTGGGCATTTGAAGGGTGACGACATTGACCCGGTAGAACAGGTCCTGGCGAAACCGCCCCGCCTCCACCTCCCGTTTCAGATCGACGTTGGAGGCGAGGATGACGCGCACGTCGGCCTCGGCCGTCTCGTTCGAGCCGATCGGTTCGTATCGCTTCTCCTGCAAGACCCGCAGCAGCTTGACCTGTAGGGCTGCGGAGGCCGAGTTGATTTCGTCGAGGAAGATGGTGCCCTCTTCGGCGGCCCTGAATTTGCCATCCTTGTCGCCGACCGCCCCGGTAAAGCTGCCCTTGACGTGTCCGAAGAGTTCCGATTCCAGAAGCCCCTCGGGGATCGCGCCGCATGAGACCTCGATGAACGGCTTGTCGCGGCGGTCCGAGCGATGATGGAGGGCTCGGGTGATGAGGCTCTTGCCGGTTCCCGACTCGCCGGAGATCAACACCGTGGTCCGGCTGTCGGCCACTGTCTGCACCAGGTCGAAGAGCTTGAGCATTTTGTAGTCGTGGCCGATGACGCTGTCGAGGGAATAGCGGAGGTCGAGCTGCTCCTTGAGCGTGCGGTTCTCGCGGAGCAGCGACTGCTGCTGCACGGCGCGCTGCACGACCAAGCGAATCTCGTCGTCGGAGAGGGGCTTGGTGAGGTAGTCGTAGGCCCCCATTTTGATGGCTTCGACGGCCGATTCGATCGTCCCGTAGCCGGTCACGACGATGCTGACCACTTCCGGCCATCGATCATGGATGGTTCGGAGCAGCTCGAAGCCGTCGGCCTGCGGCATGTTGATGTCGGTGATGAGGACGTGGTAGGTCTGCTTGGCCAGGGTGGCCAGGGCCGCCTCGACGCTGCCCACCCCCTTGATCTCATACCCTTCGAGTCGGAGGAACTCGCTCAGCGAGCCGACGATAATCTGGTCGTCGTCCACCAGCAGAATGCGGCCCTTGCTGGGCTCGGCCGACTTCTGCGGCGCGCCGCGGCGGGAAGTCGCGCCGCCCGGTTTGATGGTTGATGTGGCCTCGGGCACGTCATTTCCTCCAGGGGGTTAGCTGTGCAGGGTCTTTTGGGGCTCTGCCCCGGAATCGCTCGCGGCCCGACCACGCAGCCGGCCGCCGACCAGAGAAGTGCAACTTATTACCGGGATTCGCACGGTCACGAGGGTCCCTCTCGGCGTGTTCGGCTCGGCCGTGATCGTCCCGGAGTATTTCTCGATCAGCTCCTTGCAGACGGCAAGGCCCAGCCCGGTGCCTTGTCCCGGCGGCTTGGTGGTGAAGAAGGCCTCGAAGATTCGGTCCGCCTGCCGGGGCAGACCGATGCCGGTGTCCGCGATGGTGACCACGATGTCGTCGGTGATGATCCGCGTGGTCAGGGTCACGGTCCCGCCGTTCGGCATCGCGTCGATGGCGTTCTTGATCAGGTTGCAGAAGACCTGAAACAGGTTGCTGCCCCGCACGACCGGCATGTCCGTCTGATGGAAGTTGCAGACCACGGTGATGTTCGCCTCTTGGGCCCGACCATCAAGGGCGCTGACCGCGTCTTCCACGATCTTGTTCAGTGTCGCCTGTTGGAATGTGCTCGGCGTGCTCCGAGAGAAATCCAACAGGTCCCGGATGATCTCGCTCATGCGCAACATGCCCGTTCGGGCGTTCTCCAGGAAGCCGACCAGCTTGCTGTCGCCTCCCTCGGCGGCCAGCCGAAGGGCCAGATTCGTGTAGCGGAGAATCCCGTCGAGGGGATTGTTCAGTTCGTGGGCCACCCGCGCCGCCAGCTTGCCGACCGCGGCCAGCCGCTCCGACACCGCCAGCCGACGCTGCATGCCGATGTTCGCGGTCACGTCCTCGGCCATCAAAAGGCCGCCGATCGTCTCGCCGCCGCGATCCCGACGCAGCGGGCTGATGAGCATGTTCAGAAAGACTTCTGCTTGGTCCTCGCCGCGGGGAAGGGTCACGTCGATGCGCCGAGCCAGGTCCGTCTCCATCACTTTTCGAAGCTCGGCCGCCCAGTCTTCGTACCGGCTCTCCACGGTCAGTCCGGCCAACGCGGCGGACAAATCGGGCCCTTCGGGGATCAGGGCCTTGGCGGCTTCGTTGCGGACGACGATCTCCAGGCGGCGATCGAAGACCACCACGGCCATCGGCAGCGACTCGAAGATCGCCTCGAACACCGCCTGAAGTGCCGGCCGGTCTGCGACGGAGGTGTTTTGTGGCTGCGAACGAGTCTGGTCCATGCTCAATTCGAACCCCGCCGATTGAAGGCGCCCACAGAGTGAACGGGACCAGTATCGGTCCGCCCCGCCGCCAATCAAGCCAATTGTCGCTTTTCGGCATCATTGTGTTGATCGTGCTCCCCACTGGCATGTTGCTATCGGACGACATCGGTGAATGGAGACCGAATTCAACAAACCGCAACCAATGACAATGATTAAGGTTGCAACGATTAGCGATCATCAGGCACAGTTACATGGCGCGGTCTGGACGCCTCAGAATCGGAGTGGCCATTGCCCGGGATTCCCGCCTCTCATAGCATTCACGCTTCCCCTGAGGCGGCTTATTCCTGCCTGCCAGAGCGACGGGGCGCATTGCCGGCATTCAGTTTCGTCCGTCTGAAGATCCCACGGAGCCCTCGAAAATGATTGTCGGCTGCGTTCGAGAGATCAAACCGGATGAGTATCGGGTGGGGCTGATCCCTGCCGGGGTCGTGGAACTGGCCGCGGCAGGTCACAAGGTGCTCATTGAGACCGAGGCGGGAAGCGGGTCGGGCTTCACCGACGCCGACTATGTAGCCGCCGGTGCGACGATCTCCTCCTCGGCCCGCGACGTGTTCGCCAAGGCCGAATTGATCGTCAAGGTGAAGGAGCCGCAGCCGGAGGAATGCTCATTGCTTCGCGAGGGGCAGGTCTGCTTCACCTATTTCCACTTCGCTGCGGACCGTGAATTGACCGAAGGCGTCGTGAAGAGCCGCAGCGTGGCCATCGCCTACGAGACGGTCCGGGACCGCGCCGGCCGGTTGCCATTGCTCACTCCGATGAGCGAAGTGGCGGGCAAGATGAGCGTGCAGGAGGGGGCCAAGTATCTTGAGCGGCCGATGATGGGCCGAGGCATCCTGCTGGGCGGAGTGCCGGGAGTGGAGCCGGCGACGGTGCTCATCCTGGGCGCCGGCGTTGTGGGGACGAACGCCGCCAAGGTGGCCGCCGGGTTGGGAGCCCACGTCGTGCTGATGGACGTCAATTTGGATCGCCTGCGCTACCTCGCGGAGGTGATGCCGGCCAACGTCCAACTCTTGTTCAGCAACACGGCCATGATCCGCGAGCATATCCGACATGCCGATTTGGTCGTCGGCGCTGTGCTGATCCCCGGGGCCCGATGCCCGACGCTGATCGTCCGGGACTATCTGCGGCACATGAAGCCGGGGGCGGTAATCGTTGACGTGGGGGTGGACCAGGGGGGGTGCTGCGAAACGATTCGGCCGACGACCCACGCCGATCCGACATACATCGTAGACAACGTGGTCCATTACGGCGTGACGAATATGCCCGGCGCCGTGGGCAGAACCAGCACCTTCGCCCTGACCAATGCCACCATGCCATATGTCCTGCGATTGGCCGGCATGGGCTATCGGAAGGCCACGGCCGCCGATCCCGGCCTCGCCGAGGGCGTCGACATCCATCTCGGCCAGATCACGAACCAGGCCGTCGCCGATGTCTTCGGCATGGAATACCGGCCGTACAAACCATAGAATTCGGGAGCGTCGCTCGATCACGCCAGCGGCCGGTCCCGACCGGGGAGGGGACGGGCCAGCGGCCTGCCGGCCTCATCTTTCTCGCCCCGTTGGAGCATCGGCCTGGGCATGAGCAAGAAGAAGTGGTTTATCGGCGGCGGCTTCGGGGCCTTGGCGATCATCATCTTGGTCGTCATCTCGAAAAGCAGCATCAGCAACCCGTGGCTCGACGGCGAACGCGAGAAGGCCGAACTGGGGAACCTGGTGATTCCGGTCACGGCGACCGGCACGGTCCAGGCCAAGAAGTTCATCCAAATCAAGAGCAAGGCCAGCGGGCAGGTCGAAAAGATTCACGTGGTCGAAGGGCAAATGGTCGAAGTCGGCGATGTGCTCGTGGAACTCGATCCCGTGGATGAGAAGCGGAACGTCGAGACCCGCAAGGCCAATCTTGATCGCACCCAGTCCGCATACGAGAAGGCCAAGATCGCCTTGGAGAACCAGCGGCGCGACCTGCCGCTCCTCACCAAGGACGCCGAGTCGCGGCTGGTGGACACCGAGGCCCGGTACAAAGAGGCCGCATATCGATGGGAAAAGATGCGGTCCTACCTTGAGAACAACGTGGCCGGCGATGTCGAGGCCGTAACCACCGAAGCGGCCTTTCACACCGCCGAAGCGGCTCGCGACATCGCGGCCGTCGCCCTCCAGCGGGCCAAGAACAACGAAGAAATCGTCCTGAAGAGCGCCCAACAGGACTTGGCCCAGGCCGAGGCCGCCCTGGTCACGACCCAAAAGGAACTCGACGAGGCCGAACTGCGCTTGGAGGAGACCACGGTCCGTGCCCGCACGGCCGGCATGGTGTACAACATCATGATCCATCAGAACGAGATGATTCAGAGCGGGACGCAGTCCCTCACCGGCGGCACGGCCGTGATGACTTTGGCCGACGTCGAGAGTGTTTATGTGATCGCCCAGGTTGACGAAGCCGACATCGGGGCCATCCGTAAGATCGCTCCCGAGTACGCCCGGCCCGGAACATCGGTGCGGCTGAGCGATGAAGAGTACGCCCGATTGGCGGAGGAGCGGATTAGGGAACTGGAGGGGCGAGCCGTCGACGTCACCGTCGAGGCCTACCGCGGCGAGACCTATCAGGGGGTCATTGAGCGCATCCTGCCTGAGCCGCAGCGCGTCAACAACACCCTGGCGTTCAGCGTCCGCATCCGGCTTGTCGGCGAGGAGCTGACCAAGCTCCTCGGTCTTCAGGCGGACCTGGCCTTCACCACCGAGAAACTTGAGAACGTTCTCCTGGTGAAGAACGAGGCACTCTTCAGCGAGGGACGGGATTGCTATGTGTACGTGCCTGTTCGCCTCTCCGGCAGCGCTCGCTGGGGCGAAGAGAAGAAGCCGGTGCGGATCGGCGTGACCGACGGCACCTTCACCCAGATTATCTCCGGTCTGAAGGCGGGGGACGAGATCTGGACCAAGCGGCCCAAGCTGACCCAGCGGGAACAACAGGAGAGCGAAAAGGCCGGCGTCTGATCCCTCGGCTTGCCGGCTCGAACCGCGTGTGGTGTCATGCGGAGTGAGCCGCCGCTAGGCGCAACCAGCGCAATCGCCGCCGAACGCACCCAAATACTGTGCAGCCCCCATCGATGAAACCACTGATCCAACTCCGCCGCTTTTCCAAGCACTACACGATGGGCGAGACGGTGGTCAGGGCCCTCGACGGCGTGGACCTTTCGATTGACGAGGGCGAATTCATCTCCATCACCGGCCCCTCGGGCAGCGGCAAGAGCACCCTGATGCATCTGGTAGGCTGCCTCGACCGTCCGACGGAAGGCGAATATTGGCTGGACGGCAACCTGGTCAGCGGCATGACCGATCGGCAGCTCGCCGTCGTGCGGAACCAGAAGATCGGCTTCGTCTTTCAAACCTTCAACCTGATCCAGCGGACCACCGCCGTCGAGAATGTCGCCGTCCCCCTCTTCTACGGCCGCATGACACGGGTCCGGGAGCCGTCGCTGCGCGCCCTGGAGCGCGTCGGCCTGGGGCCCCGCGCACACCATAAACCCAGCGAACTCTCCGGCGGCGAGCGCCAGCGCGTCGCCATCGCCCGGGCCATCGTCAACAACCCGAAAATCCTGCTCGCCGATGAGCCGACCGGCAACCTCGACACCCGAACGGGTGAGCAGATCATGGCCATCTTCCAGGAATTGAATCGAGCCGGCGTCACCGTGATCCTCGTGACCCACGAGATGGCCGTCGCCATGCAGGCCCAGCGGATCATCTGCATGCGCGACGGACTCATCGTGGAGGATGGCGAGGTGGACGCAGCGTTTCGGGCTCGCATGCTGGGGCCCGCTCAGGCCGAGATCCCGAGAACGACTTTGCCTCCGATGGCCAGGCCCGCGAAGGTGTAGCCGATGTTTTTCCTGCGAATTGTGGTGATGGCCCTGCGCAGCCTGTGGATTCACCCGCTGCGCACCTTCCTGGCGACGTTGGGGGTCATCATCGGCGTCGCCGCGGTGGTCGCCGCCATGGCCATCCTGGAGGGGATGAGCGCCAGGATGGGCTCGGCCTTTGCCTCGCTGGGCTCGAATAAGCTATTCATCGGTCCGAACGTCGATCGGCGCAGCGGGCGAATGGTCGGCAACTTCGAGTCGCTAAGCCTTAACGACGCCTCCGCCGTCGGGAAAGAGTGTCGGACGGTGAAGCGGGTCATGCCCCAGGTCACCAACGCTTCCTTGGTGAAGTTCCTGTCGAAGAGCACGAACTCCACGATCCTCGGGGCCACCGAGGACTACCGGGAGATCAACAACCACCAGGTCGCCGAGGGTGAGTTTCTGTCGTCGACCGACATCCAGGGCTCGTCCTCCGTCGCGGTCCTGGGCTGGAAGATCAAGCGAGAGCTGTTCGGCGGCCGGCCGGCCATCGACGAGAAGATCAAGATATCGGGTCCGCTGGGAGCCCGGAGCTTTACGGTCATCGGCGTCATGGAGGAGAAGGGAAACATCGCTTTCACCGACGTGGACCGCCAGGTGATCATCCCCATCACCACGGCCATGGACAAGCTCTACGGGCTCAAGTGGGTGCAGTTGATCATGGCCGAGGCCGCCAGCCCCGCGGACGCCGACGTCGAGCAGGCCAAGGAGGAGATCAAGAAGCTGTTGCGGCAGCGGCATCGGATTCGTGCCGGCGCGCAGGACGACTTCCAGGTTCAGGCCCAGAAGGAATTCGTCCAGCAGTTCGCGACGTTTCAGGCGCTCATCGGCGTCGTGTTGGGGTCGATCGCCGGCATCAGTTTGGCGGTCGGCGGCATCGGGATCATGAACATCATGCTTGTCGCCGTGACCGAGCGGACGCGCGAGATCGGCGTTCGCATGGCCATGGGGGCTCAGCGCGCCGACGTCCTCAAGCAGTTCCTGATCGAGGCCAGCATCGTTTCTTTCTTCGGTGGCGCCGTCGGCGTGCTCGGAGGCTGGGGCCTCTCCAGCACGATCGAGTCAATTACGCGCATCTTCGAGACGATCACCACGACCCGCTCGGTGGGAATGGCCCTGGCCATGGCCACGACGGTCGGCATCGTCAGCGGCATCTATCCCGCGTGGAAGGCGTCTCGCCTCGATCCGGTCGAGGCGTTACGATACGAGTAGTGCGACGGACGCGCACGACCGGAATGTCCCGATGAGCAGCAACGGCCCCAAGACCGCAGTCTTCGCCGGCACCTTCGATCCGCCCACGTTCGGCCATCTCGACATCATCGAGCGAAGCCGCAGGCTATTCGCCAAGACGGTCGTCGCCGTCGGGCGAAATCCCGAGAAACAGCCGCTCTTCACCAAGGAGGAGCGCGTCGCTTTGCTGCGCGAGCTGTTGGGCGCGCATCCCGACCTCGAGGTGGAGTCCTATTCCGGCCTGACCATGGATTTCGTCCGCCGTCGGGGCGCCGACGTGTTGGTCAAGGGAATCCGCGACACCGACGACCTGCGCAACGAACTGCGCCAGGCCAACGTCAACATGATCGCCGGCGAGGTCGAGACCGTCTTCCTCTTCACCACCGATACCACCGCCCTCATCAGCAGCACCCTCATCCGCCAGATTTGCGAGCTGGGCGGCCTCGAGACCGGAAACATGAGCCGGCTGATTCCCGAGCTGGTCGTCAAGCGTCTGCGGGAAAAGCTGCGTCACAAGGGATCCGCCTGAACCAATCTTCGACGGCCGCCGCCGAGGCCTGCCGCCGTGGAATGAGAGTCGTCGCACGATGAATGAATTCGAGGTTGCCAAGCCGACGGGCCGTTGTCACGCCACCGGTCGGCAGATTGGGTCCAGCGAGCGTTTCTTCTCCGCCCTGTTTGAGGCCAAGGCGGGTTTCGAGCGTCGAGATTTCTCCGAGGAGGCCTGGAAGGGCCCGCCGGAGGGGGCGCTCTGCCATTTTCAGACTCGCCTGCCCAAGAAGGAGGAGCCGCGCCGGCTCTTCGTCGATGACGGCGCTTTGCTGAATCTGTTCCTAAACCTGGCGGGCATCGAGGAGGAATCCAAGCGGCGATTCCGCTTTGTTCTGTCGCTGGTCCTCATGCGGAAGCGATTGCTCAAGTATGAACGGACAATTCACGACGCCTCGGGAGAGTCGTGGGAGATGCGGATGGTCCGCGACAAGAGCCTGCACAGGGTGCTCTCGCCCGCCCTGTCCGACGCCGAGATCGAGCAGCTCACCGGCGAACTCGGCGCAATCTTCTCCGGCGGTCTCGATGTCGGGAGCAGCCCGGAGGCCGACTCGACCGATGAGCCGCTCGAACAAATCCGGGACTCGAAGGGACACGCTCCTTGACCCCGGCCGCCTCCTTGCGCGCCCGTTTGCGGTCCAGCCTGCCGTTTCTGGCGGCGAGCTTGATCCTCGGCGGTTTCGGATGTCCGCCGCCCAACCCGCCGGGCCAGGCCGAGCCGGCCTTCCAGTTCCGCTCGCTGGGGGAGATTGTCGGCGCCATTCAAGCCAACGCGGCCCGGATGAATCAGGCGTTGTGGTCCGACAGCGTGACGACCACCGCTCGGGTGCGCGACGAATCCGGACGCGAGCACGTCTACAACCTGGACGGTAATTTCCTGTTCGAGAGGCCTCATAATTTGCGGATGGACCTGCGTCCGGGCCTGGGCGAACAGGTCATGGGGATCGGCTCGAACGCCGAGGACTACTGGGTCTGGATCGAGCCGGAGCTTCGAACGATGCGTTGGGGCAGGCACCGCCACGTGGGCAAGGCCTGCGCGAAAAAGATCGCCATCCAGCCCGAACAGCTCATCTCCGCGTTGGGAATGATCGGGATTCCTGAGTCGACGGAGGAACTCCTCGGTCCGGCCCGCGAGTCGGGACGCCTTCACGACAAGCTCAAGTACATCCGCCGGACGCCCCAGGGCGAATTCCTGGCCGAGCGTGAATACTGGATCGACCGCGCAGCGCCGTTCCTGATTCGCGTTGTGCAATTCCGCGACAGCCTCGGCCGTGTCTCGATGAGCGCCTTTCTCGACGACTACCGCCCGGCGTGGTCCGATGGACCCTTCGTGCCTCACGCGATCAGCATCCTCTGGCCGTTGGAGGGCGGGTCCTTCACGATGTCGATCGGACGTATTCGCGGAGTGGCCGCTGAGAAGATCGCCGCTCGCTCGTTTGTTCGCCCGGATCGACAGGCCCTGCCGCGAGCCATCGAGACGATCATCCAGGTCGACGCCGAATGCGACGCCCTCGAAGGTTCGACGGCGGAAGCTCCTTCGCGTTGACCCCCACCCAGACAACCCGAATAATCCGCCCATGCGACGACGACTGATGGGATCGACAGTTTGCGCCGCGGCCGTGATCGAGCTTTTTGTCTCCGCCGGGGCCGGCGCGCAGGAATGGCGGGCCACTCGAGTCTGGGTCTGCGGCGGGGATGACGCCGCCTGGGTCGTGGCCGCTGCGGATTCCACGGGATCGCCGCTCCCGGAGGTCCGCTTTTGGCACGCCGGTCGCGGCGACGATCCCGCCCTGCCCAGCCAGGATCATTTCCTTCCACCGATATCGGGCAATCCGCTGCGCGTCGCGGCCGACTCGTCGGCGCTGCGGGTCTTGTTCGCCGACCTGACCGCCTACGACTATTTCGCCGATCGGCCGCTCTCGCCCGGGCCGTCGTGGCGCGATCACTGCCGTGCCGCTCCGCTGGCCTGGTGCGGGGACGCGAGCGAGCCCGTTTGCTGGGCGCTGGTGGAGTCCGCGGCGCTGGCGACCCCGACCACGACAGCAGCCGAGGATTCTCCCGCCGTGCCGGCCACGCGCTCCGAAGAGTCCGGCTCGCGGCTGGCCCTGTTGCAACTGCGCCGCGAGGTGTGGGGACTTGCGGCCGAGCCGCGACTTGCCGACGACGGTCGGCGCTTCTGGATGGCGTCCCGGGGAGGAACGCTGCACCTGTTCTGGGAAGAGTCGGATCAAATCCACCACTCGACGCTCGATGATGGCAAATGGTCGCAGCGCCAGACCGTCGCCCCCGCGGCTGATCTCGCCGAAGCCTGGTGCGGTGCGACGTCCGACGGTCCGGTCTTCCTCGCCGGCCGCCGCGTCGAGGGCGATCGCGTTCAGCCGGTCGCTTACCTGCGCCGCGAAGGCGACTGGACGAGCGCGGGCGCGGCTCGGGAAGGAAACGAGTTCATCCGGCTGATCGCCGACCGCTCCCATGTCGCCGTCGTCCAAGGTCGTCTGGGGATCGTGCGACTCGACGACGCCGGCTCGGTCGAGTTCGGCCTCTGCGAGCTGGATTCCTCCACGCCGGTGCGGTTCTCGACCCTGTCGCTTCTGCGGCCCGATTCGGAGGCGGACGCCCAGTGGCGCGATGCCGTGCAGATGGCCTTGCTGCTCGGACTGATGACCATCGTCCTGTGGTCGCGCCGGCGTCAGGTGGCTGCGCCGGTGGTGTTGCCCGAGGGCTGGGTGCTTGCGGCGGTGTGGCGGCGGACGCTGGCGGCGGCGCTGGACTTCGCCCCCATCGTGCTGAGCATCAGCGTCTGGATGGCGCGCCAGCCGGACAACCTGCTGCGTCAGATACAATCGACCACCGTCCAGGAGATGCTGGCCGATCCCGAGCTTCAGGACAAGCTCTCGCCGCTCGTCCCCGTGCTGCTGATCACCTACGGCCTGTGGTGTCTGGTGTCGGAGTTGATCATGGCCACCACCCCCGGGAAGTTTCTCTTCGGCTGCCGCGTCATCAGCGTCACCGGCGGTCGGCCGTCGGCCCGGCAGGTGATCGCCCGCAACGTGGTTCGGGTGTTGATGGTGAGCATGGGATTCTCGGGGCTGATCGTCACGTTGATGATGATCGTCATGGTCAGCCGCAACCGGCAGCGCATCGGCGACCTGCTGGCCCACACCCTGGTGGTGGAGCACGCCCCCGTTCGCGAGGCGGAGCGGCCCGGCGCGGGAGGCGACAAGCCTCCCTCGGAGCCGTATGACTGACGCACGGCGGCAGATTGGCCGCTGAAAGCCGGCCCGAGGGTTGACGTCCGATGGGCGGGGTTCTAGGCTTGCCGGCCGCCGGCATCGAGCGATGAGGGCGACAGGCGGCCTTGTGAATCCCACGCGAATATGAGCACACCTCGCGACGCCCAGACCTTCGAGGACAGGCACCACTTTCTCTTGCGGAAGCTGCACTCCCTTTCCGGCATCGTGCCGATCGGCGTGTTCCTGATCGAGCACCTTTTGACCAACTCGATGGCCTGGTACGGCGGGTCGGAGAAGTACAACCAGTCGGTCAGCTTCATCCGCGGGCTGCCCTACCTGCCGCTGCTCGAAGTCTTCGGCATCTTTCTGCCGATCGCCTTCCACGCCGTCTACGGCATCAAGATCGCCATGACCGCCCAGCCAAACGTGGCCCAGTATCCGTACCTGGCCAATCGGCGCTACCTGCTCCAGCGGGTGACCGGCTACATCGCGTTTTTGTTCCTTATTGTCCACCTCGGCAAGTTCCGCTTCGCCCATTGGATCGGCCTGTCCGACCATCACTTCCTGGAGACGCCGGGCGGCGCATTCTTCGAGGCCACCCGGGCGGGCTTCGTGGGCTGGAAGCCGTGGGGCCTGGAAGTGGCGACCTGGATGGTGGTTCTGTTTTACGTCGTGGGCCTTTGGGCGGCCTGTTATCACTTCGCCAATGGCATCTGGAGCTTTTGCGTCAGTTGGGGCATCACCGTCGGCGAGAAGGCCCAGCGGCGCGTCGGCATCGGCGCGGCGGCGGTCGGCGTGCTGCTGTTCTTCTGGGGCTGCATGAGCCTCTACGCCTTCGCCTCGCCGACGCCGCAAGCGCGCGTGGAGCACGAGACGATGGCCGTGCAGGCCGCGGAATCAGACGCCGCCGCGGTGAGGGAGCGGCGCATCGTTCCTGATGGGTCGCGTCGATAACTTGGCCCGCGAATCAGGTCGTGATCTGAGATCGGTCAGGGTCGCTAAGAAAGCCGCTGCTCATGTGCGGTGGCGCCTCGGTCGGCGTCTTGCTAGTGATCGATCCCAACTAAGTCGAAGCAGTCGATGATGCCATGACCTTTAGCCCGTCAAGCGGACGATTCAAGCGCCTAGGACAATAGTTTCCGAGTCATTATGCGACGCGGGGCGAACGCGTCGCTGCTCACACCTTGATCCGCTGCCAGGCGCCCCGGCGGAATCGCCAACTGACCAGCATGGCCCGGACGGTCAGGTCGCTGAACATGCCCAGCCATGCCCCCAGGAGGCCCAGGTTCAGCACAAAGCCGCCGAAGAGGGCCATCGGAATGCGCACGCACGCCATGCCGACGATGGTGATGAGGATGGGCACGCGCGTGTCGCCGGCCCCTCGCAGGGCACCGGTATAGACGATCAGCGGGGCCAGCGTGAGTTGAAAGCAGGCCAAGACCCGAAGGGCGGGCACGCCGCAGCGCCGAACCCCCTCGCTGTCGGAAAGAAAACGAAACATCCACTCGGCCCCGAAGAACAGCACCAATCCGCTGGCGACCATGATCATCGCCGTCTGCCGGACTCCCTCGTTCGCGCAGAGGCGGGCCCGGTCTTGCTTGCCGGCCCCGAGGTTCTGCCCGACCAAGGTGGCGGCGGCGTACATGTAGCCGTTGGCCGGAAGATAGCTGAGTGATTCGACGCGGATGCCGACGATGTGCGCCGCGTAAATGACGTCGGTGGGGAATTCCGTCGGCACGCGCGTGACGATAGTCATGAAGACGAAGTGGCCGGTGAAGCTGAGCAGGCCATCCAATGCCGCCGGCGCTCCCACGCGCACCATCCGCACGATCAGATGCCTGTCCGGGCGGAACTGGTGGGCATGCAGTTGGAGCGGCATCTCGCGCCGCTGAAGGATGACCAGAAAACCAAGGGCCCCCAAGTAGCGCGCGAGCACCGTCCCCCAGGCGATGCCCGACACGCCCATGCCGGACCACCGTCCGAACCCGAACGTCAGCACCCAACTGAGGATGAAATTCGCAATGTTCACCCCGGCGAACACCTTCAGCGGCGTACGGGTGTCGCCCGCCCCGCGCAGGCAGGCGGCCATGGCCAGCGAGACGGCCGCCCCGACCAGCCCGAGCGAGTCGATCCGCATGTAGGTCACCGCGACCGCTGCGGCCCGCGCCTCCATGTTCAGCATCGTGGCGAACACCGGGGCGATGAGATAGACAAGCGCCGTTCCCGCCAGCCCCACCGCCACGGACATCACGAATGCCTGGTTGGTCGCGTGAATGGCCTCCTTGGGGTTCCGCGCGCCGATCGCCCGAGCCACGATCGCCGTGGCCCCGATGCCGACCATGGCGAAGAGCATGGTCATCAGCCAGCTCACGTAGCTGGCGAAGCCCACCGCGCCGGTCGCCACCGCGGAGATGCGGCCCGCCAGGAAGGTGTCGTTCCAGGCGATGGCGGCGTTCAGCGCCTGCTCGCCGAGGATCGGCAGCGACAGCCAGAAGACCGTCGAGCGAATCGGCCCGTTCAACAGGCGATTCTCCTCGAGCTGAGTTCCTGGGGACACGGGTTCGAGAAGGAAAGGCGCCGGGCCCGAGTCGTCGGCCGGCGCGCCGACTGTTTCGGCGGCGACGACATCGGGTGGCAAATCATTCGTGCTCATGCAGCGTCCCGCCGCCCAACGGCCGGCGATGAACCAACGGTCGGCGCTTCGACCTGCGGCGTCCCATCGCTTGCCCGCAGAGGCCGGTAGAGCGTAGCAGGTCGGGCGTCGTCCGCCGAGCCGGACCAAACGCGGAGCCGATTCGCGATTGGGAATACGCGGGGTAGGCTACAATCTGACGCCGCGGCGACGAGACCTTGGAAATCGCGAAAGGAGTTACACCATGAACGGCCCACCAGACGGCAAACCAATCCGGGAACAAAAGGCCCACCCCCGAACCAGGATGATCCACGGAGCTTTTCGCAGCAAGCGATGGGACTATAGCCACCACGTCGTCCCGCCGATCTCCAGTTCGGCGACCTTCCGACTCGATTCCGTGGAGCGCGGGGCACTGGGCTTCGCCGATTTCGGGCAGATCGCCGCGGACGCGCACGCCCCCATCTACATCTACGACCGACTCGATGAACCCACTCGCGGCATGCTCGAGGACAACCTGGCCGAGGCCGAAGGCGGCGAGCGCGCGCTGTGTTTCGCCTCGGGCATGGCGGCGATCTCGGCGGCCATCTGTTCGTTGGTCGGGACCGGCGACCACGTCGTATCACACGACATGCTGTACGGCTGCACCTATTCCCTCTTCACCAACGCTCTGCCTCGATTCGGCGTCGAATTCACTTTCATCGACATGACCGATCTCAACTCGCTCCCGGCGGCCATCAAACCCAGGACCCGCGTCATCTATTTCGAGACGCCGGTCAATCCCGACCTGACGCTGATCGATATCAAAGCCGTTCACGAGGTCGTCGCGGAGGAGAATCGCCGCCGCCGCCCGGATGAACGCATCTGGCTGGTCCTCGACAACACCTTCGCGACTCCCTATTGCCAGCGCCCCATCGAGTTCGGGGCCGACGTGGTCTGCCACTCGCTCACCAAGGGCATCGGCGGATTCGGCACCGATCTGGGCGGGGCCGTGATCGCCCCCAAGGAACTGACCGGCAGGCTGCTCATGCACCGCAAGGACTTCGGCGGCGTACTCTCGCCAAAGGCCGCCTGGGCCACGCTGGTCTATGGACTGCCTTCCCTCGGGGCGCGGATGACCAACTACCAGAAAACGGCCATGCGCGTCGCCCACTTCCTCTCGACGCATCCGAAAGTGGAGAAGGTCGTCTATCCAGGCCTGAAGTCATTCGCTCAGACGGAGCTGGCCCAGCGCCAGATGCGCGACACCCGGGGCCGCTTTTGTCCGGGCAGCATGGTCTATTTTGTCTTGAAGGACGTGGCGGACAGCCACGAGCGCGCCGACCGGTTCGTGGACTACATCGCCGAAAACGCTTACGCGGTAAGCCTCGCCGTCAGCCTGGGCCAGATCAAGACGCTTATCGAGTGTCCCTTCAGCATGACCCACTCCGCCCTACCGGCCGAAGAGAAGCGCCACAGGGGCATCGTCCCGGGCGGGATCAGGCTGAGCTGCGGCCTGGAGGATTGGGAGGACATCGTCGGCGATCTCGGCGACGCCCTGGCTCATTTCTGAGCCCCTCGCGGCCCTATGCCGGATTGCGCAATTCAGTGGCGTCTGCCGTCCCCGGCGACCATTTCGAAAGTGATTCGATGGGTCCCCCGGACTGTCAGGGCCGGACATTGACTATTCCCACGATTTTTGCTATTTTGGTACCCTCCTTCAGGGATCTTGTCTCGGAGTTAAGAAGCCTCCAGCCTGAACACCGAAAGGCGAGCCGGTCCGTCGCATGTTCATTTGGGCATCGCGTGATGCGCCAGTCGTGCGCCGCTCAGCGGCATTGGTGCGGTCTCGGCGTAATGCAGGAGAAAAGGGAAAGAACCTATGATCAAGATTAACAAGGTTGTCTTCGTTTTGTCGTGGGCCGCCTTGGCCACGGGGGCCCTGGCCGCATCGGGCGACCCGATGGACATCTACGTCATGAGCGACGCCCACAACGAGCTATATGAGTTCGAGCGGACGCCGCCGTTCAACCACGTCCCGGGCAGCTATGCCGGCGCCTTGGGCGGGACCTATGCCAACATCTTCTCCAACTCCGGCGAAGTCGGTCCGATCTTCCCCTACCTCGGGGCGGTCGCCGACCCGAACCAGGATTTCTTCATCGGCGGATTCTCCGGATTGACCAAGATCGACTCGACCACCGGCGCCTTCATTCAGTCGGTCGCCGCCGGGCTCCGGCTGGGACCTGCCACCGCGCCGAACGGCAACATCGTCGTAGGCGGGCCGGGCGGGACCGAGGAATACAATTCGGCCACCGGGGCGTTCGTCGGCATGGTCACCACCGTGGGCGACGGGGCGAACCTGCACGCCTTCAACGGCAACGAGATGTTCACCGCCAACTGGTACGGCGGGTCGGGGTTCGGGATCAAGCGCAACAGCTTCATCACCGGCCTGACGACCAATCCGGACATCGCCGTTCCGTTTGCCCCGCAGGAAATCGGCTTCGGCCCAGACGGCGCCTTGTATGCGACCGCCCTCTATGAGGGGCCCGGCGTCGAAGGCCTTTGGCGATACGACTTCGGTTTCGGCACCTGGTCGCAGTTCATCGACGTTCAGTCGCTAGCCGGCGGCGGCCCGCACGGCTTCACCTATGACCCGGTGAACTTCGACTGCTTCATGGCCTTCAACACCGGCGAAATCTATCGGTTCAATGGCATCACCGGGGCCTACATCGACCAGCCGAACAGCGTCCCGACCAAGCTGACCGACATTCTCTTCAAGGTAACCATTCCCGAGCCGGGCACGGCGGTCCTCATGATGGCCGGCGCGACCCTGATCGGCATGCGCCGCAGACGCAGGTAACCGCCCGTCTCGGTTTAGAGTTTGAAGCGAGAACTAAAGGCCTCGGCCCAGTTTGGGTCGGGGCCTTTTTCTTGACGCGAACCGCTCAGTTACTCACCGACGATCTTGACCAGCACGCGCTTGCGACGCCGACCGTCGAATCCGTCAGAGCCGCGACCGATGCTCCCGCGGAACGCAAAACACGTACCGAGCAATTGCCTGGGGCTTTGGATCGGGCCGACTACGATCATCGGCGGCGATAGTGTACGACGCGGAGTGCCGCGTCTGCGGCGTACGGCGACGACACCCACTCGTCGGGATTCCACTCGGGAAACCAGGTGTCGCCCTCGGCGCCCGGGGCCTCGATGTAGGTGACGATCATCTCCTCCACGACGGGCAGGGCCGCTCGGTAAATCTGCGCTCCGCCGGCGATGAAGGCGATCTGCTCGCCGCGCCGCCTGCACAGCGCCAGGGCGTCCTCGAGCGAGGCCGCCACATCCACCCCCTCGGCCGAAAAGCCGCTATGGCGGGTGATGACGATGTTTCGACGACCCGGCAGCGGTTTGCCGCACGAGTCGAACGTCTTGCGTCCCATGATGACCGCGTGGCCCATGGTCGTTCGTTTGAAGTGCTTGAGGTCGGCCGACACGCGCCACGGCAGCCCGCCGGCCTTGCCGATCAAGCGGCTTTCCGTCATGGCGACGATGAGGACGGTTCGCATCAGCGTGGTTCTACCACCATCCGCCGAAAAGACCATACGGCCGGCGCGTGCGGCAACTCGCGGCCCCGCATCGAACGCCGCGCCGCCTACACCGCCACCTTGAACTTGATCGGTTCGTGGCAGCGGTAGCCGACCAGCTCGAAATCCTCGAACGTCAACTCGTCGAAGGGTTTCTTGGCGATCGACAAACGCGGCAGCGGCAAGGGTTCGCGGGCAAGCTGCTCCCTCAACCCATCCCCGTGGTCGTAGTCCGCCATCCGGCTGCCGCTCTCGGCCACATAAACGTGGGCATCGACGATCGTGTGGGCGAAGCGGCCCAGGCCCAGCCCGCACTCCTGGGCGATCATCTGCGTCAGGGCCGCGTACGCCGCCATGTTGAACGGGATTCCCAGGGCGACGTCGCCGCTCCGCTGGTTGAGGTGACAATTGAGCCTGCCCTCGGCGACATGGAAGGCGAAGGTGTAATGACACGGCGGCAGCTTGCTGGAGATGGCGTTGCCCGGCTCCCAGGCCGTCACCACCATCCGCCGGCTGGTCGGGTCGCGCTTGAGGGTGTCGATGACGTACCGGATCTGATCGACTTCCCGCACCTGCCATTGGCCGCGATCGTCGCGGCAGGCGCTGGGGAATCGCCGCCAATAGTGTCCGTAGGCCGTGTCCAGGTTGCCGTCGGCATCGGCCCAGGCGTCCCAAATCCTGGTGTGTTGCCGCAGGTTGCGGATGTGGTTCTCGCCCGAGAGATACCAGAGCAGCTCCCGGAGGATCGCGCTAAAGTTCATTCGCTTGGTGGTTAGTAGGGGAAAGCCGGCCGACAGGTCCACCTGGTAGTGGGCGGCGAAGAGGCTAAGCGTATCGACGCCGGTGCGCGACGGCTTGAGCACGCCCTCGTTGAGCACGCGTCGAGCAAGATCGAGATAGGCGTGCACGGCGTTCCTCCCTGAACCGCCACGAGTTTAGCGACCAGGCCCGATCCGGACAAACGGTACTGGTACAGCTTGATGGGGCACAGCCGCCCCCGGCTGTGTTCTCCTCGCAAACTGTACCAGTACCGGACAAACCTCCCGACGCAGGCCGCGGCTCGATGTTGATTTGAAACAGCGTTAAGCCTGTGAATTGGCGGAGCGATCCGCCGGAAGCACGCGATCCCGGGATCGGCCGGCGAGATAGAGCGCGCCGGCGGCAATCACGAATTGCGCGGCCAGTCCCACGCCGAGGGGCGCTTCATACCCTCCGCAGATCGTGATCCAGGTCCCCACGGGCGAGATGTTGAAGAAAATCTGCGAGGCCTGGCCGGCGGCAACCGGCGCTCGCATCGAGTCAATGGCCAGATCGGCGAAGGGAGGAATGGCCCAGCAAAAGACCAGGTAGAGGACGGCGATCAGCAGCCCCTTGGCCACCACGGAGTATGCGTAGCGAAGGAGACCGCCCAGGCTCAGCATCGCCAGGAAGAAGGTCACCGGCAGCCATGCCAGCCTGCTCAGGGATGTCTGATCCGAGAATCCAAACTGGATTTCGCCAATACCCTTGCTGAGCACGGCCGTGAGAATCCCGAACACGATGAGCGTGACGAGGATCGGCGATTCGAGAAAGGATCGCGGCCTGGGCCGTAGGTCCTGCGGGTCCTTGGCCCGGCGTCTGGTCCACGCCGCCTCGTTCCAGGCCCCGTTGGCGACCGGCAGGCAGGCGACCAGGGCCAATGCCGACAGCGTCGCCACCAACTGCACCGGCGTGCACATCATGGGATCGGGGTTCGATAGGAACGCGCCGGACCAGAATCGCAGGGCCAGCGCGCAGAGAACGGCGCTTGCGGCCACCAGACTATGGGCCAGGAGCGGATTGAAGGCCGGCACGTCGTCCCGGGCAAACTTCCTTGCCGCCGCCAGGAAGAAGAGCAACGAAAAGGTCAATTGGGCGATCATCGAAACCACCAGCGTATTGGCCAGGTCCGCTGCGTAATTGGCCTGCCCCAGACGAATCACCTCGGTGCCGGCGATAAGCAGGCGAAGGCCGGGCAATATTTGGAGCCCGCCGCTATTTGAAAGGACCGCGATGAGGACGACTACGCCGATCACCGTGGTGCCGCCTCGGGTCGCCAGGGCCACCAGAACGGCCATCGACCAGAACAACAGGGCCATGCATGACATGACCATGAAAAGAATCGTCGGACCGATGAGGAGGTTCGAGGGGCCGACGCCCAGAATGAGCACCAGCGTGTTGCACACCAGCCAGTTGACCGCGGTCAGGGCCATCACCTGGGCCGTCGGTCCGGTCAGGTACCCGATGGCGGCGATGTACCCGCTCATTGCCGACATGCGATGGGAGCTGATCATGTCGGTGGTGAAGTCTCGCTGAACGGCCTTCTTGATCGCGCTGGTTCCGAAGAAATAGAACAGGAAGGCCTGGACGATGACCGTGAAGGTGAAGCAGCCGGTGACGAAAGCGGTCAAGGTTATCTCGCTCCGCACCGCCCGATAGAATAGGATAGAGATGACCAGGAACGAACCGGCGTACAGGCCGCCGAGCATCCACAGTCGTCTGCACCCTCCAACCAATTGAAGTTGGGCCCATCCAAGGGGATTGGAAAAAATCGGCTGTCCCGTCACTGTTGAACTCTCCCGGCTCCGCGAGCTCATGGCCGCCCTGGGAACCTCCGCTCAATCCACTTGCTTGATGCCGCTGCGCAAATAGGCCTGTTCAAGATCGTGCTCGACCGGGGCAAAGCTCGCGACAGGCAGGCCGGACTTGATCAGCCCCGCCAGGAGGTCTGCGGCCGCCTGGGTTTCGTGGTCGAACTCGAAGGAGAGCTGCCGGCCATTCGCGTCGACCCGTGATACTCTCGGCATCGCCGACAGAATGCCGGCGGCATCCGCAACCGGCCGGGCCAAGACGACCTCGTAGAGGCAGCGGTTGTCCTCCTTGGCCCCGACCACCTGGGCCACGGTGCCTTGCCGCACGACCCGCCCGCCTTCCATGATGGCGATGTGGGTGCAATATTCGTGCAGGTCCGCCAGAATATGAGAGCTGACCACCAGGGCCTTGCCCTGGTCGCGGAGACTGCCGAGCAGCTTGCGAAACTGCACACGGCCCGCCGGATCGAGCCCCGCCGCAGGCTCGTCGAGCAGGATCAGCGTCGGATCGGCGAACAGGGTCCGCGCCACGGTCAGCCGTTGACGCATGCCCCGTGACAGCGACTTGATCTTGGCGTCGCGCCGCTCGTTGAGCCAAAGCTGCTCCAGCCAGAAGTCTATCCGCTCCTCGATCATGTCGGCCTGTAGGTAGTAGGCCCGGGCGATGAAGCGCAGAAACGCCGTGACGGTCATGTCTTCATAGACCGGCGGCGTGTCCGGCGCGAAACCGATCCGCGACCTTGCCAGGGTGTTACCGGGCTCGACCTCGTCGCCGAGAACGCGGACGCGCCCCGCGGCCAGCGGAAGCAGACCGGCGATGGCTTTCAGGCTGGTGGTCTTGCCGGCGCCGTTCGGGCCGATGAGGCCGAGGAGCTGGCCGGCCTCGAGCCGCAGACTGAATTGCGGCAGGGCGACGAAGGAGCCGTATTCCACCCGGAGGTTGACGGCGTCAAGAAGAGTGGGCACCGGGAGGGCTTCCGAGGGCTGACATCCTGGGACGTATCGCGCTTTATGATACGAATCTCGGGTCCTCGCCTCAAATAGGTGCCTGGATAGACGATTTGGGCGACGGCGCAGGGTCGGTTTGACAGCGGTTTGAGGGCGGCGCTAGAATCCACCGTCAGATAAATAACCGGAATGGCACACTGACATCCGCCCGAGCGACCGCTTGTCCCTCACCCGCTAGAAATACGAACCATGGGCCACACGACTCCAATGTATTACGTCGTTCTTTCCGCACACCTGGCGGTCTGCCTCGCGCTGGCGGTCTACGGCCTGCATCGCTACGCCCTGGTCTATCTGTACTACAAGTATCGCCGCAATGCCCCGCGCAAGACGGCCTGCTTCAGGCAGCGCCCCCGGGTGACGATCCAGCTTCCCATGTACAACGAGCAGTGCGTCGCCCGGCGGGTCATTGAGGCGGCCTGCCGCGTTGACTATCCACGCGACCGGCTCGAGGTCCAGGTTCTGGACGACTCCACGGACCAGACCGTCGCCATCGTCGAGGAGACCTGCTCGCGCCTGCGGGAAGAGGGCTATCCGGTCGTGCTGCTGCATCGCAACCACCGGGAGGGCTACAAGGCCGGGGCCCTGGCCGAGGGGCTCAAGCTCGCCAGCGGAGAGTTCATCGTCATCTTCGACGCCGACTTCATCCCGCCGCCGGACATCCTCGATCAACTGATCGATTACTTTGTCGACCCCCGCGTCGGCATGGTGCAGGGCCGCTGGGAACATCTCAACCGTGAGCAGTCCCTGCTCACCAAGTCGCAGGCGGTGCTGCTTGACGGGCACTTTGTCATCGAACACGCGGCGCGAAACCGATCGGGCCGGTTCATGAGCTTCAACGGCACGGCCGGCGCCTGGCGGCGAAGTTGCATCGACGACGCCGGCGGCTGGCAGCGTGACACGCTCACCGAGGACCTGGACCTCTCCTACCGGGCCCAGCTTAGGGGGTGGAAGTTCGTCTACCTCCACGAGGCGACCAGCCCCGCCGAATTGCCGCCGGAGATGAACGGCTTCAAGAGCCAACAGCATCGCTGGGCCAAGGGCGGAGCACAGACCTGCCGCAAGCTGTTGCCGAGCATCCTGCGCTCGCGGCTGTCGTGGCGGATCAAGATCGAGGCCTTCTTCCATCTGACCAGTTGGGTCAGCTACTTCCTCATTCTCCTGCTCACCGTCCTGCTGCTGCCGGTGCTCTATCTCAAGACGCACGTCTTCTCGGACAACCTGCTCTTCCGCGCCATCTTCGACGGCTCGCTGGTCCTAATTGCCACCTGCTCGGCCAGCACCTTCTACGTCGCCTGTCAGCGGGAGATCTTCCGAACCTGGGCCGAGAGCCTCAAGTACCTGCCGTTTCTGATGAGCCTCGGCGTCGGCCTCTCCATGAACAACGCCAGGGCGGCATGGGAGGGCATCTTCGGCAAGGCTTCCGAATTCGTCCGCACGCCGAAGTTCGGCGTCGCCGATCACGGCCCCGCAACCATGAGCAAGCGCCCTCTACACCGCGTAGACGCCAAGCACGTCCAGGCCTGGTGCGAACTGGCCATGGGGCTCTACCTGTCCGGCTGCGTCGCCTACACGGTCTATGAAAAAATGTGGATCGGCCTCTTCTTCATGTGCCTCTTCGCCATCGGCTATCTCTACATCGCCTTGCTCACCTTGCACGGCCTCTACCTGGCGGACCGTGGCGTCGACCTGGCTCAGGGCATGTCCTCAACGGTCCTGCAATCCCGGACGGACCCTCGGGGCCACGGCGTCGCTGTCCCGCGGGGTCCGGCGCAGGCCGATCAGGTTCTCTCATCGCGTTAGCGGCTTACGAGCCACGAGCGAGGCCGCCATCCGGCGCTCGCCCGCGAGCCCCTCGCGCGAAATGAGAATCTCCCATCCGATGAAAAATGAAGGCAATTCGCCCCGGCGAAGGATGTGCGCGTCGCGCGACGGCTTGCCGAAAAGCTCCCGCTGCGGATCGACGAACGTCTCATAGACCGCCAGCCCGCCGGGCCGCACGCGCTCGGCGATGTCCTTCATGAGCGGCCGGTGCAAAAAATTGAAGCAAGAGACGAGGTCGAACGACCCCGATTCAATCGCACCCACAGCTTCCAAATCGCGCATAGTGGTCCTCACCCGCGCGCCATTCCGGTCGGCCAGCTCGCGGCATCGCTCCAGCGCATCGGGAAGTATGTCCCACGCCTCGACGTCAAGCCCGTGCAGCGCCAGCCACACCGGGTCGCGCCCCGTGCCGCAGGCCAAGTCCGCCGCACGTCGCCCGGCCGTTCCGCCCCACAGCCTTTCCGCCCATCGCACCGCCTCCACCAACAGCGCGTGCGGCTGCCACAGTCGGACGGCGCATGGACCGGACTCCGTCGGACCGGCCAGGAGCCAATCTCGGCCGTGTGCGACGTCGGCGACCGGACGCCGGCGAGCCCGAAGCCTGGAGGCCGCCCATCGGGCCCTGATCGCCACGTCGTCGAAGACGATGACCGGTGTGTCGCGCGGCGGCAGCTCGTGAATCCGCCGTGCGAGCTGATCGAGCGGGATGTTGGCCGCCCCGCGCCTGTGAAGCGCCGTGAACGCCGCCTGCGGGCGAACGTCGAGCACCGGAGGCCCGGCGGGCTCACGGTCCGCCGGCATCATCCGACCGATCGGCGGAGGGTATTTGAATCTGCCAGATCACCACGTCGATCCACCGATCGAACTTGAAGCCGACGCGCTCGAGGCAGCCGACGCGACGGAATCCGGCCCGCTCGTGAAGCCGCTCGCTGGCCGCTTGATGGTCGGCGATTTGGGCGATGATGTTGCGGTGGCCGTGTTGTCGAGCAAGCGAGAGGAGTTCGCCGAGCAGCGCCCTGCCGATGCCGCGACCGTGCAGCCCCGATCGCACGTAGACTGAATCTTCCACAGAGTGACGGTAGGCGCACCGCGAGTTCCACCGTGACAGCGTCCCCCAGCCGACCACACGGCCCTCTTCAACGGCGACGATGGCCGGGTGCGCGCCGGCGTGCTCTGTGAACCACGCCTGCCAGTATGCGTCGCCTTCGGGTTCAGTCGCGAAGGTACAGGTGGCAGTCCGCACGTAATGGTTGTAGATCTCGGCCGCCGCCGGCAAATCCGCACGGGTGATGGGGCGGATGTTCATGTGACCTCGCAGGCGCCGCCGCACGCGCGGCGACGTTCGCTCATCGAGCGCCGCGGCGCACTCGCCGACCGCACATGGTACCATCATCGCCGGCGACCTACGATCCATACGGCAGGGCCGGACTGAGGGTTCGGCCCATGCGGCGACGACGACGATGGAACACGAGAAATCGAAATCGGCAGGCGAGTCCCGCGACGAGCTGATCGACCAGGCGATGAGCCAGACGCCCGCGGACGACCGGTTCAGGCCGGTCGATCTGCATCTCGACCGGAAAGAGGGGCTGACGATCCGCTGGGCTGACGGCCGCACCAGCCGCTACGGCCTGGCCTATCTGCGTCAGCATTGCCCCTGCGCGACCTGTCGAACGAAACGGGAAGAGGAGTCGGCGGGGCCCGACCGGGCGCCGTTGTCGCTGACCGTCCTGCCGGCCAACATCGACCGCGCCGCCGCGTTCGCCGACGCGAAGCTGCGGGGGAACTACGCGATCCAGATCATCTGGGCCGACGGCCACTCGACCGGCATCTACGACTTTCGCTACCTGCGGGCGATCAGTCCGGTACAAGTCGACCGTCCATAACGGAGTCGAAAACATTGGCCCCGAACCGCCCTACCGCCCGAGGCCGAGCTGCACCGTGCCGCCGCCCTTGTGCTTGCAGCGCTGGGTGTTGATGCACTCCGGCGGAAGGCGCAGCCGCTCGACCGGCACGCCGCCGACCAGGTGCGACTCCAGAATCTCACCGACGTCTTCCATCTTCACGAAGCCGTACCAGACCGCCTCGGGATAGACGACGATGGTCACGCCGTGCTCGCACTGGTCGAGACAGCCGGCGGCGTTCACCCGGACCTTGCCCTTGAGGCCCCTCTGCTCGACCAGGGCCTTGAGCCGCTCGCGGATCGCCACCGAGTCCTTTGCCGAGCAGCAGCCGCGCGGATGGTCCTCGGCTCGGACGTTCGTGCAGACGAAGACGTGCCTCTCGAATGCAGCCATGGGTTCCCGATCCCCGTGAGAGCCGATCATATGAACGCGCCGGCCCCGTCGCAATTTTCCGCCTCAAGCCGGCCGAACTCGGCCCACGGCACGGCCGCAACGAGTCGCCGGCGACCGCCGCGGCGCAGAGTTGCCTCTGCATCGAGGGGCGGTTATACACCTGCCGCTCAAGGTGGTGCGGGGGATCAACGGAGTCCGGGAGGAAGCGCTCATGCCAAGCGGCCGATCCACGACGCTTGCGACAGGCGGCGAGCCGACCTCCGCCCATCCGCCGGGCTTTCGCCTCCGGCGCGGGCGAAACTGGTTTTTTCTCGGCTTGACCTACGCCTCCTACTACCTGTGCCGCTACAACCTCGGACCGGTGGCTCCGGAGCTGATGCGCGACCTGGGGCTGAAGCCCTCCGAATACGGGCTCATCCGGACGTTTCGCGACGGGGCCTACGCCATCGGCCAGATGGTCAACGGACTCTTCACCGACCGGCTCGGCGGCAAGAAGGCCATGACCATCGGCGCCGTGGCCACCATCCTGCTGAATCTGGCGTTCGGCTGGGCGGCCTGGTCGAATCTTGGGCCGCTGCTCCTGTCGGTTCTGGTGTCGATCAGGATGGCGGACGGCTACTTCCAGGCCTTCGGGGCCCCGGGCTTCATCAAGATCAACACCGCATGGTTTCGTCGCAAGGAGCGCGGCGCCTTCGCGGGCATCTTTGGGGCGATGATCAACCTGGGGGCCGCGGGGGCTCCACAACTCGCCAAGCTCCTGGCCACTGGATTCGTCATCCCACTCGGCGTGTTCACTCTTGCCTGTCCACAACTCGACTGGCGTTACGTCTTCATGATCCCGCCGATCTTCGTGGCCGTCGTCATCCTGCTCATGAATATCTTCGTCAAGAACACCCCGGAGGAGGCGGGCTTCCGAGTGGAGCACGACGAGGAGCAGGGCGAGACATCGACCGAGCGAGTACGACTACGCGACGTGTGGCGAAAGATCGCGTCGAACCGGATCGTCTGGATCGTCGCCGCCGCGTATTTTTGCACCGGCTTCGTGCGAAGCGCCATCGAGGGCTGGTGGGCCAAGTACCTTGAGGACATCTGGAATGCCGGAAAGGCCTCCGGCCCATACGACGCCCTAAGCTGGGGGCTCCCGATCACCGCCACCCTCGGTTCGCTGTGTTCCGGTCTGGTTTCAGACCGATTCTTCGGCGGGCGTCGGGCGCCCGTCGCCGCGACCCTCTATTTCTCGCAGTTATGCTTCACCCTGATCGCCCTCGCCATCCCGCACGACGGATCGGTCCAGGGGCCCTGGCTGGCGGTGATCGCGGTCATCGGCATCGCCATGCTCTGTAACTCCACGCACTCCATCCTTGGAACAGCCGCCGCGATGGACCTGGGCGGCACGAAGATGGCTGGATGCGCGTCCGGCATCATTGATTCGTTTCAATACTACGGAGGCATGTTCTCCGGTTTCGGGCTCGGCGTTCTGTTCGAGGCGACATATCGCTCAGCGGCGTCGCAGCCGACGACGACCGGGAGCGCCGAGGCGGGGCACATTCCAATCGACCCCACCGTCTGGTTTGGCTCAATGGTGCCGTTCGGGATCATGGGCACCGTCTTGATGGGATACCTGTGGCTGCGGCATCATGGGACCGATACCCGGGGGACGTAGCCCAGGCGGTTCAGACCGTCGACCTCGTCGTGCTCGATCAATCCTCCGAATCCCGCATCGCCGGCGCGGCGCAGACGCCGCCCTTGTCGATGCGCACCTTGATGCACCCGTCGTCCGCGGTTGAGTAATAGGTGCGGCGGCCCACCAGTCGCTCGATGCCGTTGGTAGTCATGGCCCTGTGCTGGCCGGTCGAGCGCACGGCGACCCGCGGATCGACGGCCTCGATGAATCGGCCCGTGTCGTGCACGACGCTGCCGTGATGCGGCAGGGCCAGCACGTCGGACTTCAGATCGCCCGTCGACAACATCGCGGCCAGGCCGGCCTCGGAGACGTCGCCGGTCAGCAGGACCGAGCGGCCCTGGTAGCTCAGCCGCAGCACGGTCGAGCTGTCGTTGGCCTCGAGCATTCTGCGTTCGTTCTCAGCCGGCGGCCAGATCGCCTCGACCTCGGCTCCGCCCGTGTCATCGAAGACGCATGGCCCGCTGACCACCTCGACGGGGGTCGTATGTTCGCTCATCGCCTGGAGGAAGCGGCGGCCGGACGACTTGTCGGGCGCAAACCGTTCGAATTGGTCGTTGATGATGACCCGGCCCACGTTGAAGCGAGTGACAATGTGCTCCACGGCGCTAAGGTGGTCGAAGTCCGCGTGGGAGACGAAGACTCGGTCGATTCGCCGAATGCCGCGATGGCGCAGGAACCGCTCGGCCAATGGTCCCGCGTCGAAGGCGGAGCGCGTTCCGAAATCGTAAATCAAGACCTTCCCGTCCGGCAGCTCGATGACCGTGCCGGTCCCGTCGCCGACCGCCAGCATCCACACCACCAGCGCGCTCCGATCCGCCTTCAGCCAGCGCGGCGGGATCAGCCACCAGGCGATCAACACCAGCGCCGCCACGGCGTACGCCCTTCGCCACGGAAGCCAGCCGCGCCGATACCCCCAAAGCCAGATGACGGCATAGACCGCCAGCACCCAAGCCAGCGACGGCGAGCGCCCATCGATCAACGCCGCCGGCAGCTTCGCCATGAGTTCCAGCACGCTCAGCATGGCCCGGCTGGTGGCCCCGAAGATCGGCCCCAGGACGGCGCCGCTGGAGGGCAGGACGAGCCCGCAAAGCGTCGTCGCGTAGCCCAGGCATGTCGCGGGCATCGCGAAAAAGCCTGCGATGAAGGTGCCGAACCAGCCCCATGGCGCGAATTGGTTGAAGTGATAGCACGCCAAAGGGGCGGTTAGGAGCCACTCCGAGATGGCCAGGGCGAACAGTTGCGCCGCCAGACCGACGATCCAATCCGCGATCGTCGGACGCGCCGGCCGTCCGCCCGCCGTCTCGTCGATCAAGGAGAGGGGATACCCAATATTCCCGAACGCTCGAGCGGTGCGGTGCATTCGCCGCCCGAGGAACCAGCGGGCGAGTTCACCTGAGACCAGCGGACAAAAGTGCAGCAGGCCCAAGGTCGCCATGAAGCTGAATTGGAAGGCGGGGCTGAAGCAGTCGGTCGGCCGGATCATCAGAATGGCGACTGCCGCGCAGGCCAGGGCGTTGACTGAGTTGTATCGCCCGCGAAAAAAGGCCGAGCCGCACAGCAGTACGCCGGTGATCCCTGCGCGGAGAATCGACGGCCGGGGTTCGGCGATCAACACGTATGAGACGATCAAGAGCGCCACGATGACCGCGGTCGTGCGATAGTAGGTCCCGACGACGCGGCAGATCGTCCAACCGACAAGCGCCAGCCAAGCCACGTTCATGCCGCTGGCAGCCAACAGGTGGGCGTTGCCCGTCCGAATGAACGCCTCGTTCATCTCCCGCGAAACGGCGCTGCGCTCGCCGAGGACCATGGCGGCCATCACGCCTGCGCCGGGCTCGTCCTCCTCGAAAGCGTCATCGAGCAGGTAGCCGCGCAGCCGCTGTCTCGCCGAGTCCAGAATCCCCTGAAAGCCCGGTCCGCCCGCCTGACGGAGCACGACGACCGACTCTGCATGATCGCAGGCGAGCCCCGCGCGCAATCCGTCGCGCTTCTTCTGGAGCGCCCAGTCGTAATCGCCGGGGTTTTGCGGCGGCCGCGGCTGATAGAGCCAGCCCGTCATCTCCACGAACTGGCCTCGCGTCAAGAGGAGCATCGGCTCCTTGACGCTGACTTGCACGAGCCCCTGGGTCTCGATCCAGCCATCTCGCCCTGCGATGGCCGAGGTCTCAAGGACGAAGACGGTCTTCGGCCCCCGACTGAAGGCCCGAGGCACGTCTTCGTCCGGCTCGAGAATGAGCGGCTTGGAGACCACCTCGCCTCGTATCCTGGCGAGGCTCGGATCGCCCTGGGCGTAGCGCGCGACGTGATCTGACGGAAGCCAGCGGTCCGCCAACGCGTGCCGCAGCGAACCCAATCCTGCGGCCGCCGCGCAGACCAAGATCCATCCGGCGCGCTTCCTGGCGGCGCGAACGGCGCCGGCCACCAGGGCCGCCGACAGGAGCCCGATGGAAAGTGAGACCGGTTGTGCCAGGGCGTTGTCAACAATGATGCCTGCGATCAGCCCCAGCGCAACCGGCAGCAGCGGCGCGGGCCTGGCCGGCCTGACGGGCGGCATTCGACCGGGCTTTAGTTCCGACAGCGTCATCCGTGAATGAGCGGCCAGAAGGCGCGGTAGACCGCCAGAAAGACGAGCTGGGCGATCTGGCCCGCTGCGAAGAGCGTCGAACGCGTCTGCCCGCCGATTCCCCGGGCCATCACGACGGCCGCGATGTAGGTGACGGCAAAGACGATCATCGCCATCACGACGCCGATAAGGACGTTGCCCTGCCTGGCGAAGTAGATGGCGCTGAAGGCCGTCGGGACGATCGCCCATTTCAGGACCCGCGTCGGCCGCATCGCCGCGCACAGGGCCACGGTAGGCGGATCGGCATGGTGGGCGGTTCGGCCGATCGATGCCGCCAGGAGAATGCCCCAGCGCCCCCAGACCGGAGCCAGCACCAGCGGCCGATACACCGGCGCGGGATAGGCGAAGTTCAGATAGCTCCGCCAGTCGGGTTTTTGCGGCCACCACGGAGAGACCGATGGGATGCTGGCGATCAGCACCCACTGCGAGAGCACCGCGAGGCACAAAATGAGCATTGCCGCAGGCCCCAGGTAGAGCCGCGCATCCAACCGATTCTCGGCCGAGCCGGCGCCGCCAAGCGCGTGCGCCGTGCGCGCCAGCCCCAGGCACAAGAGGCCGCCGGTTAGCAGGCACTCGATGAGGACGACGGTCAAGGCGGGCAGAATGCGCAGGCCTGCGGTCTCGCCGTAGAGCCGCCACGCCAGCCGAAATCCGCCGGCCCACAAGAGTCCGATCATCAGGCCGATCGGCACGAACCAGGACGCGGCATGGTGAAAGCGATCGGATTCGCCGATCTGGTGCGGACCCGCGTTCGGTGAGAAGAGAAAGCGAATGGCCGCCCACAGACCGTGCACGAAAGGGCGCGGTGCAGTGCCGGCGCTTCGCGACGGTTCAAACGTCGGCATTGGTTCGGTAGTCGATGCGCCGACGGCAGGGGGGCTCGTCGCGCCTGTCAATGGTGATTTGGGCTCAGGCGTCATGCGATCGGCGGAGGGCGATCGAACCCGCTCCCCATTGGATACTCCCCCGCTCAAGACTAGGATAACCTACATGCCTTCCGCGATCACGCGAGTCGATTCGCCGACCGACCACATGGCACAGGGCCGTGGACGAGCCGCCTTAGGCGCGCTCGCCCTTCTAGTCCTGTGCCTCTTCGGCGGCCTCCTCGCACTGCCTGTCGCCGGCCAGCAACGAGACGAACCTCTCCGTGTTCAGCCGCCTGAAATCGCCGTCATACGAAGCAGTCCGCCGGCCCACTCGCTCAACCCGCTGAGTGACCGCGATGCCGAGCGATGGCTCAAGCGGGCCGGCGACGCCGCCGAACGCGGCGACTGGAAGCTAGCCGCGGACACACTTTTGCGCGTCATCGACGAGTACGGCGATCGAGTTGTCTCCGTTGAGGGCGGAACGCAGTTCTACTCCGCTGCCAGGTGCGCTCGCCAACAGATCGTCGGCTGGCCGCCGGAGGGTATCGAGGCTTACCGGCTGCTTTACGACGCCGAAGCCGCCCAGGAACTCCGGCTCGCCCGGCAGGATCACGACCTGGACGCGTTGAGGCGAATCGCTCGACGGTTTTCGTTCAGCACGGCGGCTCCCGAGGCCATGGATTTGCTCGCGAGCTGGCTGATCGATCTTCGCCGGGGGGACGAGGCGGTCGATCTCCTGCTCGACCTCGCTGAGCTGCCTCAACAGGCGATCGCCAGATGGCGGATACTCTCCAAGCTCGCCATCGCCCGCGCACTCGCCGGACAGCGACAACAGGCCCTCGATGCGCTCGATGACATGCGGGCAATGCAGGACGCCGACCTGCCGGCGCAGTGGGCGCAGCGGATCGAATCCATCCAGCGGTTCATCGACATCGCCGAGCAGGCGTCACAACAGTTCAGCAGCCCAGGGGCCGCCCAAGCGTGGGCCTTCCAGCTTGGGCCGCCGTCGGCCGGCGGACGGACGCCGCCCATCGAGCCGGCCGTCACGCCCGAGGATTTCTGGCGCGACCTGCTGCCCGGTGCGGAGCGCGTTGACGTCCGCACCGTCGATCGACTGATCAAATCCACGGGCCGCTTTCCGGTCTGGCAGTGCGTCAGCGACGGGACCCGGCTGTTTGTCACCTGTCCCGAGGGGCTGATCGCCCGGGACCTGGGGACGTTTGATTTCCTCTGGCGGATCGTGCCCAAGGCCCCGCCTCGCGACCCTCAAATCGACATGTTCCGCCAGAGCGTCGGAACCAACGAATCCAACAACCGCGGCAGGCTCGATGAACTCTCCACGCGCACGCTCTGGCACGAGTATCGCGGAGCAGTCTCCACGGCCTTCGGCCTCGTGTTCCTTATCGAACAAGCCGGCACGAGCAAGGAGCAATTCCCCACGCTCGAGGGGTTGTCCCCGCCGAATGACATCTTTACCTACGGTCACGTCTTGGAGCCGAACTCTCTTCGGGCCTTCGAGGCGGACACCGGCCGGGCCGTCTGGACGAAGGGCCGCGGCGGACCCATCGAGGACGACCTTCGCTTCGTTCATTTCTATTCGACGCCGGTACCGGCCGGTGACGTGCTCATCGCGCCCTACCAGGCAGGGGAAGACCTCTACCTTGCGGTCATGCAGCCAGACGGAAAGGTAGTCCGGAAGCTCTTGCTCGGCCACGGACGCGCCGGCCTGTTCCCGATGAATGGCGTGCTCCAGCCGACCGTTCACGATGGAACGATTTACGTCCCGACCGGCGCGGGACTGCTGGTGGCGCTCAACGCTCACGATTTTTCGCTGCGCTGGCTGACCGGCTATGAACGGACCGATGTCGATGCCATCAGCAGCCGCCAAAGGGGAGCCGTCTGGCAATCGGGCGCCTATTGCCCCGCCCAGCCCAACGAGTGGATGAGCACGGCCCCGGTGATCAGCGCCGGCCTGGTGATCCTCGCCGCCCAGGACAGCAATCAGCTCGCTGCTTACGAGCGGGGAACCGGCCGACAGGTCTGGACGCATCCTCGCGGCGGTTTTTGTTTCGTCGTCGGCGCCGACGGCCGTCGAGTCTTCATCGCCGGTGAGCAGGTCGCGGCGCTGGACATTCAGACCGGACAGCGGGTGTGGACCTACGAGGATCATGCCCCGAGCGGCCGTCCGATTCTATCGGGCGATCGCGTATTGATGCCGACCGCTGGGGGCCTGGTGCGTCTGGATGCCGCGACCGGTAGTCTCGTGGACGAGCCGCTCAGGACGCGCTATCCCCTGGGCAATCTGCTGGCCCTCGACGGATCGCTATACAGCGTCTCCGCCGACAGTCTGAGCAAATTCCCGGATGTGCGACAATCGCGCGAATCGGCCGAACAATCCCTCGCGGAGAATCCCGCCGACATCGGCGCTATTTTGCGGCTGGCCTGGCTGGACACCCATGAAGGCAAATGGCCCCAGGCCCTCGAGGCCCTCGACCGCGCCGAGTCGCTGGCGTCCGGCGGCCGGGAGCAGGACCTTCGCGATCGAATCTCGCACCAGCGCGTCACCGTTCTCCTCAGCCTCGCGGAGGAGTCCACGCCCGATGAGCGGGCCGACTTGCTTGAGCGCGCCGCGGCCTCGGCGCGCCAGCCCGGCGATCTCATCAAAGCGCGCCTGGCCCTCTGTGAACATCGTGGGCGCGTCGGCGATCGGGTCGCCGCATTCGAGTTGGCGTTTGAGCTTCTTCTAGAACAGGGCGGCGAGCCGGTCTCGCTCGAAGGGTCGCTGCACGCCCGCGCGGAGGTGTTGATCGGCGAGCGGCTGCAACCCATCTGGTCGGAGGCGAGCGATCATGAGCGAGAGCAAATCGCCGCCCACGTCGAGCGCCTTGCGAACCAGCCGGACTCCCCCCTCGACAGCGAGCAATTGGTTCGCTTGGCGGACGCCATCAGCCTGGTGGATGCTCCTCGCGGTGCTGCGGCGACAGCGACAGATGCCCCCGAGAGCCCGGCCAGCCGGTGTGCCGCACGCATCTATCTGCGGCTGGGCAAGCAAGACTCCGCCGAGGCCGATCTGGAGGGCGCCGCCTGCTTCCTGGAGAAGGCCGCCGCACGGTCCCCGCAAACAGAGGTCGGACTCGAGGCCATGCTTCGGCTTGCCACCTTGCATTGCAAGCCTGCGCCTGGAATTCCAAGAGCCCCCTGCGACGCCAAGCGGGTCCTGGAATTGTTGGAGCACAACCACGCGGGGCAGCCGCTGCCTCCGGCCTGCGACGATCTCGCGACGTTGTGGGATGCGCGGACCGTTAAGGCCTTCGTGCAGTCGGCCTGGGCTACATTGCCACCGTCGCTTCGCAAGTCGCCCTTGCCGATGCCCACGATCCTGCGCGGCACACAAAACCTCGAACTGGTCCATAGCGAGTGGATCCCCGCGAGCATGGGCCTGCGCAACACGGCCGGCTTTCTCGATCCGTCGCGGCCCGTGGATATCTTCGCGGAGGTCATGCCCCTTCGATTTCTGAGATTGGTGATCGGCCTCAATACAACGGGCAGCGGCCGGGGCGACCCGCGCAGCGACGACGGCTCGTGGTGGAATATCGAGCTTGAGAACGCCATCGACGACGCAGCCGCGCGGCAGGGGCGAGTAACGGACCTCACGAATCCCCCGTTCGCCGCCGTCGCGGGGCGAGTGGCCGTCCTGGCGTCGGGCACGCAGATGTGCGCGGTCGGCCTCGACTCCGGCCGGGCGTTATGGCCGGTAATGCGCATCGAGACAGAGTTTCGGGTGATGCCTGAACCTCCGCTCATTCAAATCGACGGCACCGTCTTTCTGGCGCTCGACGCGGGCACGATCACCGCGGTTCCGGCGCGACCGGGCGCCGCGCCGATCTGGCGCCGGCGCTTCGGAGGCCGGCGCTTGGGCTCGCTCTCGACCGCCGGGGGCCGGCTTGTGGCCATCGACGAGCCCGTCGAGACCTTGATGGTCCTCGACCCCGTCAGCGGACGGATCGAGCGGCAATTCGATCTGTTGTTGCCGACGCGTGACGAACCGGACGATCTGAAGGTGCGCAGCGCGGTGAAAAACATCATCGATCAGGCGACCGGCACGCTGAAGTCCCCGGAATCCGGAGAGTTGCCCGAGGCGGTCGCAGGCGAAGGACACGCCGCCGTCACCAGCCAAACCGTCTGCCGCGGCGCCGGCCGGCGCGTGGTCGGAAGGGACATTCTGACGGGTCGCACGCTGTGGGACCTGCCGATGGCGGGCCTGGTCGAGGACGTCATCAAGCTCGACGAGAACCACTTCGGCATCTGCTATCGCACGGAGAAAATGGCGGTGATCCATGCGCGCACGGGCGAACTGGTCGCCGACCTCGACTTGCGCGGCCTGCAATCTCCGCCGAGCGACGCCACGCTGGATTGGCCGAGCGAAACGGAGGGGCGAGTCACGGTTTTTTCGCAGACCAGCGAAGACCCGCCGCGTTACGCGCTAACGTCGTTCTCGTTGGAGGGAGGCAAGCAGGTGTGGCGGCACGACCTGGGCGAATTGGCCCTGGTCAGCCCCCGGATGCTCCGCGCCTCGCCGCGGTACGTCGCGGCGATTATGTACGCGCTTGAGCCGCCGGAGGAGATACAGTTGAGGGGGGGGGCCAACCTCCGCAATCGCCCTCAACTCGAGTCGGCGAAACTCGTTGTCCTCGACAAGACCACCCATCGGCGGCTGATCGACCAGCCCTATACCTTCGACATCAGCCGCTCTCCGGACGACCCCGGCCGGACAGGCCTATTCAGCGATGTCATCATTCTGGATTCGCGCATCGTCGCGGTGGGCCCGGACGGCTACCATGTCCTGGCGGCGGGAACCTCGATTTCGGGGGTCGGACCTTGAGTTGTGGATTAGGGTGTTCATGGCGCGGCTGTCGCGTCATCCCTCGTGGGTAACGTCGCATTCATGCCGGAGATTGCGTCGTCGGGCACAAGGCCCGACGCTACAGGCGAATGAAAACCACTCCAGAAGCGGGTCGGTGATGCCATGTCGACGAGTGATTTGACGGCCCCTCGCGGCGGACGCGGGGTGGCGACGATCATCGGGCTGAGCCTGGCCGCGCTCCTTGCCGCGCCCGCAAGGGCCCACTGCGCCGAGCTTCCACAGAAGCGCCCCCCGATGGTTACCTCCCAGACCGAAGCGTCGATCGAGCGCGGGCTGAAGTACCTTGCCGCGCGGCAAAGCTCGGACGGGTCGTTCCGCGACGCGGGACAGATGGGCTCGTATCCCGTGGCGATGACGGCGTTGTCAAACCTCGCATTCATGAGCGCCGGCAGCACGTGACCCAGGGCCGATACACCCCCCAGGTGCGCAAAGGCCTGAACTACGTGCTGGGCTCCGTCCAGCGCAACGGCCTGATCTGCCGGCAGGGTGAGGAGGAGGCACGGTCGCTTTACGGCCACGGGTTCAGCATGCTCATGCTCGCCGAAGCATTGGGCATGGAAGAGGACGTCGAGCGGCAGGACCAGATTCGCTTCGCCCTACAAGGCGGCGTGCAGCTCATCGGCAAGGCCCAGAGCCGGCTCGGTGGTTGGCTCTACACCCCGGACATGAACGGCGACGAGGGCTCGGTCACGGTCACCCAGGTGCAGGGCCTGCGCTCCGCCAGAAACGCCGGCATCGCCGTGCCCAAGCAGGTCGTCGATCGGGCCATGAAGTACCTGGAAATGTCCGTCCAGCCCGACGGCGGCATCGCCTATCGCGTCGGAATGAAGGGCCCGCGGGCGCCGATCACCGCCGCCGCCGTCGCCTGCTGGTTCAACGCCGGGCAATACGACAATCCGCTGGCCCTCAACGCCCTGAAGTTCTGCAAGGAGAACATCGGTATCGCGCAGCAGGGCCGGGGCACCTGGGGGCATTGGTTTTACGCACACCTGTACCTCGCCCAGGTGATGTACGTGTCCGGCGAGAAGGATTGGAAGGACTACTACCCCCAGGTGCGCGATCGCCTGCTGGCCACCCAGGAGAACGACGGTTCATGGCAGGGGGATTCCGTCGGTAAAGTATACGGTACTGCGGTCGGCCTGATCATTCTCCAATTGCCGTACAATAATCTCCCGATCATGCAGCGCTAGAACCGGGCGCCGCGAGGTCCGCCGCGACCGGACTAGAGCCCTTGGCGGCCCCCAAGCAACCGTGACAGAGAGGAAAGAATGATGAGCGAGAACGCCGAGCCCCGCTTCGACAGCTCCGCCGATTTGGCCGCCGTGGAAAAACTGCGCGCCGCCCACGCCCGAATCCGCGGAGCCCTGGGCAAGATCATCGTCGGACAGGACGCGGTCATCGAGGAACTCCTGATCGCCCTGTTCGCCGGCGGCCACTGCATCCTCGAAGGCGTCCCCGGCCTGGCCAAGACCCTCATGGTTTCCAGCCTCGCGCGCTGCCTGTCGCTCTCCTTCAATCGCATCCAGTTCACCCCGGACCTGATGCCCAGTGACATCACCGGGACCGAGGTCATCGCCGAGGACAAGGCGACCGGCAATCGGGTCTTCAAGTTTCTGCCGGGGCCGGTCTTCGCTCACATCATTCTGGCCGACGAGATCAACCGCACCCCGCCCAAGACCCAGGCGGCCATGCTCGAGGCGATGCAAGAGCAGCAGGTCACGATCGGCGGAATCCGCCATCCGCTCGAGACGCCCTTCTTCGTGCTAGCCACACAGAACCCGATCGAACAGGAGGGCACTTATCCGTTGCCGGAGGCCCAACAGGACCGGTTCATGTTCAAGATTTACATCGGGTACCCGAGCTACGACGAGGAATACGAGATTGCCACCAGGACCACGACCGAGCCGCAGGCCCAAATCGATCCGGTCTTGAACGTCGCGGACATCCTGGAATTGCAGCGCCTCGTGCGCCGCGTGCCGACCGCGCCCGCCATAGTCAGGCACGCCCTCGATCTGGTGCGAAGCACCCGGCCGGATAACCCCGCCGCCCCGGAGTTCGTCAAAAAGCACGTTGCCTGGGGCGCGGGCCCGCGGGCCGTGCAATTCCTTGTTCTCGGCGCCAAGGCCCGGGCGGTCCTGCGCGGCAGTGACCACGTATCGACGGAGGACGTGAGGGCCCTGACCCCGGCGGCGCTGCGGCATCGAGTCATCACCAACTTCGCGGCCCAGGCCGAGGGCTATTCCGCCGATCGGCTGATCCAGGACCTGCTCGAACAGACCCAGCCTCATGCCGGCGGGCTTCTGAAGGACCATCGCGTCAACCGGGCCCTGAACGCGTAGACATGATGCCTTGCCGGGACTGATCGTGTCTCCGCGTGGGAAGCACGACGTAGATTGTTAGGCGCGAGAGGGGTTTTTGCATCCGACGAAGGAACCGTGCTCGGACCGCCGCCGACTCGGCGATAAACGGCTTATGTCCACGACCGAAAAACGCTACTTGCATCCCGAGGTCCTGGCCGAGATCGGAGGTCTGGAGCTGCGGGCCCGCATGGTCGTCGAAGGCATTGTGAGCGGCATGCACCGCAGCCCGTATCACGGCTTCTCGGTGGAGTTCTCGCAGCATCGCGAATATGTGCCGGGCGACGACCTTCGCCACCTCGACTGGCGGGTCTACGCGAAGTCGGACCGCTACTACGTCAAGCAATACGAGGAGGAAACGAACCTTCGGGCCAACATCCTGCTCGATTGCTCCTCGTCGATGCGCTATCCCGACCCTGCCGCGCGGGGTGGCCGGTTGAGCAAGTTCGACTATTCGGCCACGATGGCGGCCTCCCTGGCCTACCTGCTGATTCATCAGCAAGACGCCGTCGGGCTGATGCTCTTCGACGACGAGATCAGGGCGGACCTGCCGGCCCTCTCCAACCATGCCCACCTTCAATCCCTTATCGCCCGCCTGGAGGAAGCCCTGCTCGACCGGCCCACGGAGGCCAAGGCGCTTTTCTCCAAGCTCGCCGCCAAGCTGCCTCGCCGCAGCGTGGTCATCCTGATCTCCGACCTGCTGGCGGACGTCGACGACGTCCTTCGCGGCATCGAACGGCTGCGCCAGGGCGAGCACGAGGTGATCGTGATGCACGTGCTCGACCGCGACGAGCGGGAGTTTCCTTTCCAGGACCACACCCTTTTCGAGGGGCTCGAAGACCCACAGTCGCAGCTCCTGACGGACCCTCAATCGCTTCGCGGGGGCTATCTGGCGGCACTGGGCGAGTTCATCGACAGGGTGCGCGCCGCCTGCACCAACAGCCGCGTCGATTACGTCGGCGTCTCGACGGCCGACCCCCTCGACGTCGTCATCCGCGGCTATCTGGCCGCGAGGTCGCACCGGATCAAGACGCGCACCTAGAGGAATGCCCAACGATCGATGTTCAATTGGCTTTCAACCTTTCTGCTGAACCCCGGACTGGCCATCGGCAGCGTCGCCGTCGCCAGCCCGATCCTGATTCACCTGCTCTCCAGACGGCGCGCTCGTCGAGTCCGCTGGGCGGCGATGGACTTTCTACTGGTCGCTCAAAGAAGAAACCGTCGCCGAATCCGTCTCGAACAGCTTCTCCTGCTCTTGTTGCGATGTCTGGCGGTCCTCTTGCTGGCGATGATGGTGGCCAGGCCCTTTTTCACGCCCGGCGGGGCGCTGGCCTCCTTCGCACCAAGCGGCCGAACGGAGCGCATCTTTCTCCTCGATGACTCCTATTCGATGGCCTACGAAAGCCCGGGCGGCGCGGCGGCCGGTCAAAGCGCGTTTGCCCGCGCGCTATCAGCCGTCGAGCAGATCGCTGAACTCGAGTCCCGGCAGACGCCGGGCGACTCCCTCACGCTGTTGATCGCCAGTCGTCCTCACGCGCCGGCCTTGGCCCTGCCTTCGCTCTCGGAGGAAGACCTTCGCCGCCTCGGAGACTATCTGGCCTCGCTCGCCCCATCGCAGACGATCTCTCGCATGCCGCAGTCCCTGGCCGCCGTGGGCAAGCTCATCCGCTCCGCGCCGACTAAGGCGAACCACGTTGTCTATCTCATGAGCGACTTCCAGCGCAGCGACTGGCTGCCCCCAGACGCCACGGATGAGCAGGCCCGCCGCGGCGTGGTCGCTCCCCTGGCGGAATTGGAGGACCTCCGCACATCCGTCAGGCTCGTCCTGGTCGATGTGGCCGTTGACGACGCCCCTCAGAATATCGCCGTCACCTCGGTCGCCCGCGGTCAGCCGAAGATCGTCGTTGGCGTGCCGGCGCGGTTTGAGGTCGGCGTGTCGAACCACACGCGGGACTCCTTGGATCAGGTCGAACTCATTGTCCAAACGGCTGACCAGACCCTGCCGCCCGTGGTGATCCCCCATCTGGCGGCGGGGCAGACCGTCCTCGAAACCATCTCGGTCCCCTTCGCGAAGGCCGGCTCGGAGTGCCTCTCAGTGCGCCTGGCCGGCAGGGCTCGCGAGGCGGACGGCCTGGCTTTGGACAACGAGCGTCGCACCGCCGTCGAGGTGGTCTTTGCCGTTCGCATCCTGATCGTCGACGGAGAGCCGAACGACGACCGCTACCGGGATGAGGCGTTTTTGCTTCGCACCGCCCTGCGCCCGGCGGGCCGTGCCGCCAGCGGCAACGAGCTGACCGTCGTGGAAGCGCTCGAACTCGACGGGGTCGAACTGGACGATTTCGACGTGATCATCATGGCGAACGTCGATCGACTTAGCACCGGCGCAGTACGATCCATCGACCGATTCGTCCGCGCCGGCGGCGGGCTGATCGTCTTCGCCGGAGACCAAGTCGACATCCCCTACTACAACGAGACGCTGCATGCACAGGGGACGGGACTCCTGCCGGCGTCGCTCGGCGACGTGATCCACGCCGAAGGGGGGCGGGCCGCCTTCACCCTCGCGGACTGGAACACGGCCCACCCCGTCATGCGATCCTTCGTCGAGCAATTGGCCGCGGTCCTCCGCCAGGTTCGCGTCTATTCGTTCATCACCGCGAACGTTGCGCGGGTCAAGGATTCGACGCCGACGCAGCCGGCCGACGGAGAGGCATCGGAGACCGAGATCCGCGGCCATCCGCTGGTCATCGCCAGCTACGACGACGACGAGCAATCTCCGGCAATCATCGAGCGGGCCTTCGGCCTGGGCCGGTGCATTCTCGTCACCACAAGTGTCGACCAGGAGTGGAACGACTGGGCCGGCAATTTCAGCTACTTGCCCATGATGCTCGAATTGGTCCAGCACGCGGCGCGGCAGGAGTCCACCACGCTCGAAACGCTGGTGGACGGGACGTTGTTGTGTCCCCTGGATGCGTCGATCTTTCGAACGTCGGCGAAGCTTCGCGCGCCGAACTATCCGATCGTTCCGGAACTGGCCCTGGAGGTTAATCGTCAACCGGACGGCAGGCTCGCCCTGGAGTTCGACCAGACCACCCGGGCCGGCGCGTACGAATTCGAGTTGACCCGCACCACCGGCGAGCCCGTGAAGCGATCGGCCGCGGTGAATCCGGACCCGGCGGAAGCTGATTTGGCCCCGGCGACCCGGACGGAGCTGACCGATCTGCTGGGCGATCTGGATTTCCAGTTTCTCGACGATGCCGCCCTGTTGGCCGCGGAGTCCGAACGGACCCGGCTGGAGATTTGGTGGCCTCTGTTGATGGCCGCGGTGGTCGTGCTGATGGGCGAGCACACGCTGGCCTGGTGGTTTGGAACGCGGCGATAAACGAGGAGCGGCCGCCGCTTTGCGCCTGACATCAGGCGAGGCGACGGCCGACGACATGCAAACCTGCGGCACGGACATCCTGGCACAACTGATGCGCACCGAGCGCGTCGAGACTCAAGTTGAACTCGGCCGCTGGTCCTCGGGCAACGCGCTGTTGGTCGGCGTGCTGCTCACTGCCGCCGCCCTGGGTTTCGTGGTCTGGATGTACCGTCGGGAGGGCCGGGGGCACATGACTCGGCCGCTGCGCTGGTCGCTCGTCGCCTGCCGCGTGGGGGTGCTCTTGTTTCTTGGCCTCATCGGACTGGAGCCGCTGCTCGTCCATTACATCCATCGGCGTCTGGACGCCTACACCCTGGTGCTGGTCGATGAGTCCGCAAGCATGTCCCTGGTCGATTCGTATCGCGAGCCCGGTGACAAGGCGCGCGCCGATGAAATCGTGGGCGACGCCTCGGAAGGCGTGTCCCGCGCCCGAATCGAGGAATCGATCCTCACGCGCGATGGCGGCCGCCTGCTCAATTCGCTCGTCGACAAGAACTGGGTCAGGATCGTCAGGTTTTCCGACCGGCCGAAGATCGTCGCCTCGCTCGACCGCCCGGATACCGGGGCGTCCGAGGACCCGGCGACGGCGCCTGATGATGCCGCCCACTTCGACCCCGGTCAGATCGGCGCCGCCGTCCGGGTTGATCCCATCGGATCGACGACCGACCTCGGCCTGGCGGTCCGCGGGGCGATGGACTCGCTCGGTGGCGCGCCGGCCGCGGCGATCGTGCTGCTCTCCGACGGCGGTTTCAACCAAGGCGAAAGCGTCGCCCAGGTCGCGGATCTGCTGCGCCGGCAACAGGTACCGCTCCACGCCATCGGCGTCGGCGACCCCTCGGCTCCGATCAACGCGGCGGTCGTCGACGTTCGCGGTCCGCACATGGCCTTCAAAAACGACCCGTTCGAAATCACCGTCCGCCTGGCCGCCGAGAATCTCGACGCCGGGATCCTCGACATCGAGTTGCTCGAGCGCCGCGGAGAATCCGCCGGGTCCGCCAAGGTGGTCGAGCATCGCAAAGTGCCGGTAAGCCCTGAAGGCCGGGTGGAGCCCGTGGTGTTCAAGTGCAAGGTGGCTGAGCCCGGCTCGGTGAGCTACGCGGCCAGGGTCGCGCCCGCGGCTCAAGAGGCGGTCCTTTCGGACAATCAGGCGGAGATTCTGCCGGCGGTGCGGATTCTGGACGACCAGATGCGCGTGCTGCTGGTGGCCGGCGCGCCCAGCTACGACTACCGCTTCCTCTCGCGGATGCTGGAGCGCGACGCCAGCGTGAATCTCTCCACGTGGCTACAGTCCGCGGATGTCCGCGCCATCCGCGACGGCGACACCGTCATCACCGAATTGCCCGCCACGCCGCAAGCCCTTGATGAGTATGACGCGGTCATCCTGATCGATTGCGACCCCGAGGAATTCGACCCCACCTGGGGCAGCCTGGCGGCTTCGTTCGTCGTCGATCAGGGCGGAGGGCTGCTCTACGCCGCGGGCAACAAGCACACCGGCCGGTTCTTCAGATCGCCCAAGTCCGCCTCGCTGGTCGAGTTGTTGCCGATCGTGCCCGACCCGGACGCGGAAATCCTGCTCAACGACCTGGGACAGTATCAGACGACCGCCTGGCCCATCGCCATCCCGCCGCAGGCCCTCAGCGACCCGATCCTGAGGTTCTCGGAAAACTTGATGGAGAACCGGGCCATCTGGTCGGCGCTCGATGGAGTCTATTGGCATTACCCGGTCCGCCGGGAAAAGCCGATCGCCGCGGCGCTCATGCGCCACTCCAATCCGCGGATGGTCAACAACTTTGGTCCGCACGTGCTCTTCGCGACGCAGTACGTCGGCGCCGGCCGGAGCGCCTACCTGGGTTTCGACTCCACCTGGCGATGGCGCCGATACGACGATTCGTACTTCAATCGCTTCTGGACCCAGACCCTCCGCTATCTTGTCGAGGGCAAGCTACTGGGCGGCGGAAGTCGCGGGCTCATCCTCACCGACAAGGATCGATTCGAATTCGGCGAATCCGTCGCCATCACGGTCCGGGCCCTCGACGAGCAGTTCAATCCGCTGTTGCTTCCTCAACTCGAGATGAAAGCCGCCTTCGCGCCGGACCATCCCGAAGCCGAAGGCGACGCCGCACCCCAGGAAGGGTCCATCACCCTGACCCCCGTGGCCGGCCGAGAGGGCTACTACCAGGCCCGATTCGTCCCGGAACAGTACGGCACGGTGAACCTCACGCTCGCGCTGCCCAGGCTCGATACCGCGCTGGCGCCCGCCGCAGGCGCGGTCATCCAAAAGCAGATTTCCGTCCGTCGGTCGGAGATCGAGATGCGTAACACCGCCATGAATCGCGCCGCCCTTCAGGACCTCGCGGCGCGAACACATGGACGTTACTACGAGATTGACGAGGCCGACAAGATCGCAGAAGCGATCCCGGATTGCAGCCGGACATACGTGGCCCGGCAGCGGCCCCGCGCTTTGTGGGACAACGCCTATTGCTTCGTCGCCGTGGTCGCCCTGTTGACCCTGGAATGGATTCTCCGCAAGAAAGCAAAGCTGCTCTAGGACGATGGACCTCTCGATGCATCGCGCTGAACTAGCTAAACCCGTACTCGTCCCGCTCGATAAGCTGGGCCGGGCGCTGCGGCGGCAGGTCGTCGTGCAAGGACTCTGCCGGACCGTGGTCGTGGCCCTGGCCGCGGCCCTCGTGCAACTCATGCTCGACAAGCTGCTGGTCCTGGGCCTGGGCCCGCGGGTCGCCATGCTCGCCGTGATCGTCGGCCTGGTCGGGCGCGAGCTTTGGCGAGGCGTCTTGAGTCCCGTGACGATGCGGATCGACCTGAACGACATCGCCGCCGTACTTGAGCGCCGCCACCCTTCACTCGGCGACCAGCTCGTCTCCGCCGTTGCGTTCAGCACCGGCGCCGGTGAGGATCCGGCCCGCGACTCGCCTGCCTTGATCGAGCGGACCATCGATCGGGCGCGCGGACGCCTATCGGACATCCGGCTCGACGACATTCTGCGCCTCCGGCGTCACCGCAGATTTGTGGCGCTTGGTCTCGGCGCGTTGGCCGTCGCAGCAGCCATTACGCTCTTGTATCCAGGGATCGTCAGGGCATACATCGCCCGTGACCTGGCACTGCGCGACGTGCCCTGGCCGAGCCGAACAAGATTGGTGCTGGAGGGGTTCTCCGACGGACGCCTCCGCTGGCCGCTGGGCGACGATTTCTCGCTGGTGGTCACCGCCGAGGAAGAGGTCCCTCGCGGGCTGCGCGCCGAGTTCGAGTTCGCATCGGCAGAGACCGCCTCGCGCGAGATGGCCCGCCGCGGCCAGGACCAGTTCGTCCTTGATTTCGGCCCGCTCGGACAGTCGATGAAAGTCCGTTTCGCCGCCTGGAAGATCGGGGTCGATGAGAAGTCGGACTGGTACTACGTCGACGCCGTGCATCGCCCTTCGATTCGCGAGGTCCGGGTCCGGATCGCGCCGCCGACTTATGCCGGCCTCGAGCCCTTCTCGCTCGCCTCAGGGCAAACGTCCGCCGACATCCTGCGCGGCTCTCGGGTCCGCATCGAGGCCTCGCTCAGCAAGCCCGTCGTCGCCTCAGCCCTGAAGTGCGCCGACCAGACCGTCGCCGAGGCGGCGCCGGCGGACAACGAGGGAGTCGTCGCGGAGTTCGTCCCGGCCCAAAGCGGCACGTATTACTTCGATCTTGAAGACGCCGACGGCCTCCACGACACCAACCCGGTGACCTTCGCCATCAGATTGGTGAGCGACACGCCGCCCAAGGTCCGATTCTCACTTCCCGGCGCCGGTGAGATGGTGGTCTCCGGGGCGGTCTTGAACCTCGCCGTCGATTGCGAAGACAACCTCGGCCTGCGAACAGTCGAACTGCTCAGCCGCGTGGTCCGCTCCGGAGATGCGCCGCAATCTCCCGGCGAGCCGGTACAGGCCGAGCCCCTGCCGAATCTCTCGCCCGGACAGACGCGCTACACCATCAAGCAACTTTGGCCGCTCTCGCCGCTGGCGCTTAAACCGAGCGATCGCGTCTCTTTGCAAGTCAGGGCGATTGACCATCAACCACCGATCGACCAATCGTTCGCCGCTTCCATGCCCCAAGACCGCACCGCTCAACCCACCCCGGTCGGCGAGTCCGTCCCCTATAACCTCAACGTCGTCACACCGGAGGAGCTGTTGGCCGAACTCTCCCGTCGAGAGAACGAATGGCGTCGAGAATTCGAACAGATCATCAAAGCCCAGGAACAGGTCAACGGCCGCATCCTGGACCTGAAGGATATGGCCGTTCGAGAGGAGGCGTCCGGCTCGCAGGCCGTCCGCTACGGCCAGGAAGAGCGGACCCAGCGGCAGCAAGCGGGTCGGCTGCGGACGGTTGCGCGGCAGTTCGAGCAGGTGCTGGCGGAGTTGGAAGTGAATCAACTCGCGACCGGGGCGGTCCGCCGCCGCCTTGAGACGGGCGTCATTGTGCCCTTGAGAAAGCTGATCGGGACCGACATCCCCGCGGTCGCGGGGCAGATTGAGCGGCTCAGCAACCGCTTCGACCGGCAATTGGCCGATCAGTTGGAGGAGGCCCAGCGGGAATTGGTCCGAGCGATGTACGCCGTGCTGGCCAACATGCTAAAATGGGAGGGATTCGACGAGGCCGTCGGTCTCCTGAGGGACATTATTCGTCTTCAAGGGGATCTCAACGACGAGACGCAGCGCAGTCTGGAGCGGGAAATCGAGGCGCTGTTCGGCCAACAGCCTACGTCGCAACCCACGAGCCAACCATGACCGACTCAATGCCGGCAACTGGCCCGCGCCGTCGAGCAATCGCCGTGTCGATCGCCGCCGTTTGGTTGGCGCTCGTCCCGGCCGCGCGGACTTCGGCACAGGACAAGCCCGGTGAGACCCCGCCCGCCGCCAAGCCCACGCTCGCGGAGCGCCAGAGAATCGTGGAAGATCGCATCGGTCGACTCGAAGACCGCATGTTTCAGCTCAGCCAGGCCCTGCGCAAGGCCGAGCCGGACAAGGCCGGCCAGCTCATCCAATCGCTCAGCGCCGCCCGGGGAATGCTGCTGCGTCAGCGCATGGTGGAGATCGCCCTGAAACTGGACGACGGCCGATACTCGGACGCCGTCGATCGGCAGAAAGAGGTCACCGCGGACTTGCAGCACCTGCTCAAGCTGCTGCTGGAAGGCCCCGATCGCCTGGAAGAACGCAAGGAGGAAATCGCCAAGCTCGAGGCCCTACGAAAGGCCATCGAAAGCATCATCGGCGAGCAGAAGCGGGAAATGCAGGACGCCAAGGCCGCGGCGGGGCAGCCCGACGACGATGCCAAGGCCGCCGCCGAGAAGCTCGAGAAGCTGATCGATCGCCAACGTGCCCTATCCGGCCAGATTCCGCAGCCGACGATGGACGTCGCCGAGGCCCAAGACCTTCAAGAGGGCATTCAGGGCGACACCGTCGATCTAGCCGATTCTCTCCGTTCATCTCAATCCAACGATCCGGCTGCCGCCCAGGGATCAGGCGCCGACCCCGCGGCCGAACTGGACCAGGCCGCCAACCGCATGCAGGCCACGAAGGACGCGATGGCCAAGGGCGACCGCGCCGCTGCCGCGTCCTCGGCCGACGACGCGAAGAAGCGACTCGAGCAAGCCCTCGAACAGCTCAAGGCCCGGACGAAGAAGGAGATGGAGGAGCGAAGGAAGGCCGCGCCTCTGCCAAACCAAGCCGAGGCTCAAAAGGCCACCGGCGAAGCGACGCGCAAGCTCTCGCAGGAGATGGACGGGCAATCCGCCGCCGGCGCGAGCGAACAGCAGGATGGCGGACAGGGCGGCGGATCGCCGGGACAAGGTGAAGGCTCGCCAAAGCCTCCTGCGCCCGGAGCCGAGGAGGTGCGGGCCGCTGTTCCATTCCAGGAGGATGCCGCCAAGAAGCTGGGCCAGAATGATCCGGCGAAGGCGGTCGAGGACCAACAAAAGGCGCTGGAGAAACTCGAGCAGGCCCGTGGCCAACTCGAACAGAGCCTGGAGCAGCTTCGCCGCGAACAACAGGAAGAACTACTCATCGCACTGGAGGGCCGCTTCAAGGCGATGCTCGTTCGACAGTTGGAATGCAACAAGACCACCGATCGGCTCGACGCCGCGGGCAGGGACCGCTGGAAGCGCCGCGATCAGCTCGAACTTGCCGAAACCGCCCAACAGCAAGCCTGGGTCGCCGAGGAAGCGGATAAGGCTCTATACATCCTCACAGAAGAGGGCACGACCGTCGTCTTCCCCCAGGTCGTCGAGCATCTTCGCGACGATGCCCGCGAGGCCGCGCAGTTTCTCACCGCCGCCGACACGGGCCAGGCAGTCCGCGACCTGCAAGCGTCCATCGCCGCGACGCTCCAGGAACTCATTGATGCCGTCGAGAAGAAGCAGACCGAGATCGACGGCTCGCCGGGCGACGGACAGGACAACCAACAAGACAGCCAACCGCTCTTGCCGGGCTCCGCGGAATTGAAGCTCCTGCTCTCCTGCCAGCTCCGGGTCAACGAGTCCACGCGGGCGGTGCAAAAAGAGGCGGCGCGGCCGGACGTCGATCCCGCCCGGCTGGCGGTCGATCAAGAGAAGGTCGCCCGCCGCCAGCAACAGGTTCACGAGATGGCCAAGGCGATGCATGAGAGCATGACAAGGGCCCAATAACGGCATTGGGGCGTTCCGTCTTCGTCGGGCGGACTATGATATTCGGGGAGTTCCGCTGCATGATCCCGCTCGTCCCTCACATCGTGATCGCTTGGGCCTCGTTGGCCTTGTTCGGGGCACCCAGCGCCCCAGAAGGCCCGGGCACGAACGACGCCGAACGCATGAAGTTGATGGATCAGGAGCCGCGACCCCGACCCGAAGATGTGATCGCCGGCTTCATCCAGCACCTGAAGTCAAGTGACCTGTTCCAGCCTGAGGCGCGAGATTTCGTCCTCCGGTCCTATGACCAGAAGCCCCTCGACGAAGAAATGCAGTTCCTCAACGACTCGCTGGCGATTCTTTCGGACGGCTTTCGAATGGGCCTGGACCTCATGGCCCAGGAGAACGCGGCCGCGGCAGCGGAGGTTTTCGGGGCCCTGTGCCTGGACGAAGACCCCTACCTGGCTGTCGCCGCCGCCAACCAGGCCGCCGCGGCGCTTCTAGAATTCGATGAGCCCGAGCGCTGCGCCAGCCTGCTGGGCGAAACCCAGGCGGCTCATCAATCACTCGAGCGCTACACGCTCCACGCCGACCAGTTCCTGTTCATGCTCGGATACGGACAGGTTCACAACCTCGAGTACGAGAAGGCGGCCGCCACGCTTTCCAACTTCCTGAAGAGATATCCAGACGCGCCTGAACGATTCCGCGTCACCGCGACGCAAATCCTCACCGAGTTGGATCGCCGCATCCCGGGCAGGCTCGGCGACGTGCGCGACCTGCTGAGCTTTGCCCACAGGAGGCTCAACCACGGCGACGCCGGAGAACGCGTCGTTAAGCGGCAGCAGGAAGCCGCCGATCTGCTCAGCGCGATGATCGAAGAGGCTGAAGAGTCCGAGAAGGCCGGCTCGGGCAAGCCCGGCGGGGGCGGCTCGCAGAGCGGCGGGCAGCCCGGCGGCAATCAGAATCCGACACAGGGAGCCAGCCAGTCAACGTTGCCGGGCGGTGAGTCGCGCATGGGCGAACTGCGCCGGCGCACGGCCAAGCCGGGCGACGCGTGGGGCAAGATGCCGCCGCGGGAGCGGGAGCAGATCCTCCAGACCCTCCAGCGCCGCTTCCCCAGCCAATACCGCGAGCTTCTGGAGCAATACTACAAGCAGCTTGCCAAGGACTCCGACTCCAAGTGACGCATTCTTTCGTGCTCATCCCGCTCTTGTTTCTGGCGGCCGAGCCAGGGCCGGCTCGCGACAGGCCCGTGGCGCGCATCGAGACCGTCGAAGGCCTGACCATCGAGGGCAAGATCGTTTCCATCGAGCCGAATGGCCGCCTCCGCATCGCCGCCCGCGACCGCGAACTCGAACTCTCGCTCGACGAGCTGGAACGCGTGACGCTCGGCCCGTCAGAGAGGCCGGCCGAGGGCGAGCCGACGAATCGGTCCACCGCGCTGTTCCTGGCGGACGGCGGGCGGCTCTCCGCAATACTGCTGGCCCCGCGGGACGGCCAACAAGGCACAGTCTTGGCGGAGGTGGGCCTGGGCAAGTCGGTCTCCCTGTCTTTCGAGGCGCTGACGGCGATGCGATTCGCCGGGGCCATTGACCCCGCGGCGGAATCCGAGCTTCAGGCGCGACTCGCCGACCGCCAGCCCGATCGAGACCTGCTCGTCGTTCTCCGCGAGGGTAGGCCGATCGTGCTGCCGGGCGCACTGGAGGCCTTGGGCCCTTCCGGTTGGTCCTTTCGCTTCGGCAAAACGCTCCAAAGCGGCCCGCTCGATAAGGCCTATGGCGTCGTGCTGGGGGCGACGTCGGCTGCGATTCCGCGCCGCCCGGCGACGTTGACGCTTCGGGATGGGAGCATCTTGTCCGTCCGCATCGTTTCGGCCGATGACCGAACCATTCTCGTGGACGCCGGCGCGCTCGGCGATCTCATGCTCCCGTGGAACGCGGTCGACTCGCTTGACTGTCGCAGCGAGCGCGTCGTGTATCTCTCCGACCTCGAGCCGGTCACGGCCATCCAGCGATCTCTGTTGGACACGACCTGGCCCTGGCGACGAGACGCGAGCGTATCCGGCGGACGACTCCTGCTCGCTGGTCGGGCCTATTCCAAGGGACTGGGCGTCCACTCCTACACCGCCCTGACCTACGAACTCGACGGGACGTTTGAGCGATTTCGGGCCGTCGTCGGCATTGACGACGGCGCCACTCCCGGCGGCACAGCCGTCTTTCGAGTGTTGGCCGACGGCCAACTCGTCTTCGAGTCCGCTCCCATCGGCAGCCAGAGCCCCACGAACGTCTCGATAGACCTCGTCGGCGTTCGCACGCTCGTGCTCGAATGCGACTCCGGCGACGATCTGGACCTCTCGGATCATGGCGACTGGGCCGACGCCCGCCTCATTCGGGCGAAGCCTGGCGCAATCCGCTAGGAGGAGGGCCCGTGGTCGCCGTCCACTTGGCCATCGCCGCAGCACTCATCACCGCCGCGCCGCAAGGCCGAGATTCGGACGTCGGCGAACTCGCTCGCGTCCTGGCCGTCGAAAGTGATCGCGTACGGGTCATCGAGGCCGTAACTCCTGCCGCCGTTTGTGTCTTCTCAAAGGAGCGGCACGCAGGAGGCGGATCAGGCGTCATCATCGACCCGCGGGGATACGGCCTGACCAATTTCCACGTGATTGCCGGCATGCTCAAGGATCGCGTCGGCGACGCCGGCCTGGCCGACGGCACGCTCAATGAATTCGAGGTGCTGGGCATCGATCCCGGCGGCGACGTGGCCATGTTCAAGCTGCGCGGCGAGAAGGTCTGGCCGGCCGCGAGCTTGGGCGACTCCGAAACTCTGCGCCAAGGCGACTATGTCCTTGCCCTGGGCAACCCCTTCGGCTTGGCCGACGACTTTACGCCCGCCGTCACGCTCGGAATCGTCTCCGGCCTGCACCGCTACCAGGCCGGCGTCAAGGGCGCGCTGACCTACACCGATTGCATCCAGGTCGATGCCTCGATCAACCCGGGCAACTCCGGCGGCCCGCTGTTCGATCTGGCCGGCCGCGTCATCGGCATCAACGGGCGTATCGCCATCGAGGAGCGAGAGCGCGTCAACGTCGGCGTCGGATTCAGCATCTCCATCAACCAGATCAAGCGGTTCATCCCTGCCCTCCGCGCCGGCATCGCCACGCCCCACGCCTCGGCCGGCTTCACCGTGGCCGACCGCGACCGACGGGTCATCATCGACAACGTCAAGGACGGGTCGATCGCCGAGCAGGCCGGAATCCGTGCCGGCGACGAGCTGCTCCGCTTTGCCGGGCGCGACGTGTCCAGCGCGAACCAGTTCCTCTCCGCGCTGGGCGCCTTTCCGGGCGGCTGGACCGTCGAGGTCGTGCATCGTCGCGGCCGGCACGTCGAGAAGAAAACCATGCGACTCGATCCCCAGGCGCTTCCCGACTTTTCCGGCGGGGCTCGCGGCGGCAAGAAGGCCCGCTTCAACCCCTACGCCCCGCATTCAATCACCCGCGCGGCCAATCGCCGCGCCGTGCGCCGCGCTTTCGATCGCTACCATGCCTTCCTTGGAGGCGAAGAAACCGTCGCCGCGATAGAGTCGATCCACGGCACGGGCAAGAGAACCCTGGCCACCGACCCGACGGGTGAACCCGCGTCGGTGCTCTGCAATCTGGATGTCGCCGCGGAGCCGTCGCCGGCCAAGGCGCAATCACCCGCGGACACGGAACTCGCCATCCGGCGGATGCTATTGAGCACGACGGATGACCCGGCCCGGTCCGGCTTCAAGGTCGTCGGGGCTGACGAGGTGCAAGGCCGGATCGCCGTGCTGCTCGAGCAGAATACGAAAGATGGCCCGCCGCTTCGCCTCGCCTTCGACGACGAAGACGGCGCCCTGCTTCGTATCTCGTTCGATTTTCACGCCGTGGGCAAGGACGTGTCGTTTGAATATGGCGACGAGCGGCGCGCTGGTCCGCTGCGGCTTCCTCACATCAGGCGCATGTATGTGGACGGCGTGCTGTACGCCGAAGACAGCTTCGAGCGCATCGTCGTCACCCAGAAGGCGCCATGACCAACCGTTTTGCCAAGAATCCGCCCTTCTTCCCGCGAGCAGTCGCGGCCATCGCCGCCGGTCTGCTCGTCGCCGGGCCCCGGAACGCCTCCGCCGATCCAGCCCCCGCAGGCGCCATCTGTAGCGTGTTCGAGCGCTCCGCCGGCGCGGTGGTCAAAATCTATGGACCCCGCGCAGGGCGTGAGCACGGTTACGGAACAGGCGTCGTGGTCTCGTCCGACGGAAAGATCGTGACCACGCTCTCGCTGCTGGTGAGCATGCGCGGCGTACAGGTGGTTCTCGATGATGGGCAGCGGCGAAACGCTCGATTGGTTCAAAGCGATGAGGGTCGCCAGCTCGCCCTGCTCCAGATCGACGCCCAGGGACTGGACTACCTCACGCCTGGCGAGAGCGCCCATCTCCAACAAGGCGACACCGTCGTGGCGATCGGCAACTGGTTCAAGATCGCTGAAGGCGACGAACGGGCGTCGATCAACAGAGGCATCCTGAGCCTGAGAACCACCCTCCAGGCCAAGCGACTCGCACAGGAGTTCGTCTATGCCGGACCGGTCCTGGTCTATGACGGAATCACCGCCAATCCCGGCGCTTCGGGAGGGCCGCTCCTGGACCTGGACGGCCGTTTCGTCGGTCTCATCGGCAAGATCGCCGAATCGGTCAACACCAACACCCGAATCAACTACGCCATCCCCGGCGAGGAGATCATCGCCTTTCTCGGTCAGACTTCGCAGCCGGAAACTTCCGATCGGAGACGCGACGAGCGACCGGCCACCTCGCACGGCAAGCCATACCTCGGCATCAAACTCGCCGGGCTCGGCTATCGGCACGTCTCCGCATTCGTCGAGCGGGTGCAACCCGACTCGCCCGCGGCCGAGGCCGGCGTGCGGCCCGATGACCTGATCCTGGCCATCGGCAACAGCCGCGTCTCCGATGCCGACGAGTACCAGAAGCTGGTCGCGCGGCTGATCCCCGGCGAACGCGTCTCGTTCGTTGTGAAGCGGGGCGAGGAGCTGATCGCGCTGGAACTGGAGGTCGCGTCCAAACCGTGAGCGCGCTTATCCGTTTAGGATTGCTTGCGATGGCCGTAGGGCCCGATGCCGCGCCGAGGGACCCGACATTCGAGCAGTCCCAGGCCGCGGTGATCCGCAGCGCCGTGGAAGCCGTCAGTCCCGCGATCGTCTCCATCGAGACGGTCGGCGGAGCCCAGCCCCTCCGCGAGAATTCCCCCGCGCCGATTGAAGAGTCCTTTCGACTGGCCGACGGGCCCACTACCGGCCTCATCCTGACGCCTGATGGCCTCATCCTCACCAGCAGCTTCAACTTCGCCCGCGACCCGACGGTTATCACCGTTCGCCTTTCGGACGGCCGGCGCTTCGTGGCCTCGCTGTTGGGCCGGGACAGCATTCGGCGGCTGGCCCTGCTCAAAATCGACGCGAACGACCTTCCGACGGCGGCCTGGGCCAAGCGCTCGTCGATTCGTCCAGGCCGCTATGCCATCGCCTGCGGACGAGGCTTCGGCGGGTCTGTCCCATCGGCTTCGCTGGGCATCGTCAGCGCGCTGGACCGCCGAAACGCCATCGCCTTGCAAACCGACGCCAAGACCTCGCCGGCCAACTATGGAGGGCCGCTCATCGATATCGAGGGACGCGTAATGGGCCTCATCGTCCCGATGGCCGGAGCCGGCAGCGCTCTGGCCGGGGCGGCCTGGTACGACAGCGGCATCGGCTTCGCCCTCTACAAGGACAAAATCGACCAGGTGCTCGATCGCCTTCGCGGTGGCCGCGACATCGAGCCGGGCAAGATCGGCGTCATTCTCGCCCCGTTGGAGCCGGACATGCTCGAAGAAGTCCTGGGCGATTTTCTACCGCAGGCGCGCGGTGTACGCATCGTCGTCGTGGCCCGCGAGTCGCCGGCGGCCGATGTCGGCCTGCGGCCCGAGGACGTCATCACGGCCATCGACGGCCGGCCGGTGGGCGACGTGGCGGACATTCAACGAAGACTGAGCGACCGCGCCGCCGGAGAACGGATTTCGCTTTCCATCAAGCGCCGCTGGGAGAAGCTGGAAGTTCACGTAACACTGGCGCGCGTCGCCGAGATCCGCGGCTTCGACGAACCCGCCGAAGCAGAAGCGCGGCCGAACGAAGAAGAAGACGAGGACAATGATGAATCACCGACCACGCGCCCAGATTCGGATTGAATGATGCGATGAGACCACATCTACCCAACAGCTGTCACCAGGCTATAGCGGTTCCCGATTGAGTGGCCGATGGGACGTGCGTTTCCATCACCGGCGGGCAAGCCCGCCGGCTAAACGAGGCCCTCGGCCGCAGGGGCCACTGAGTCGGGAAACGGCCTAGTGAAACCGCGGCAGGCGCGCGCTTATTGAAGGTGTCATTTGCCGCGGGACCCGCAAATGCAATTTCCCCGCTCTGTCTGTCGAAATAGACCAGCATCGAGTGGGGAGCATAAGAAGGAATCCAAAGCTGGTTAGGGCTCAAGAAATCGTCCACTTGGATCTTGATGTACCAGTCGATGCATGCGTAGGTCATGCTGGTGCCCCGCCCCGCGGGAATGGGATCAGCGATCGGGTCGCCATCGCCGTCGACCCTAATAAGACTTAACTTAGTGCCCTTGGGAATGGGCTGCTGGGTGTTTTTGTCCTGCACGAGAATACGGACGACGCGGGCCGGATCTCCGACGACGGCGAGGTCCCAACGTGTTATACGGCTGCCCGGAAAGTCCTCCGTCCACGCGGCCGCGCAGACCATGGCTACGCTTCCGACGATGCCCCATGCGGCCCAGGCCCAAAAGTAGCTCTTCCGCATCACTCAATCCTCCCGCGCTACAGAGCTGGCAACGAAGCCGATATTGTCGGTAACTCCGAGACCTTTCGCATAGACTCAAGAATTAGTATGCCGTGAGTCGCTATGGCATATGCCATCGCAACAAGCATGTACACGGCCTTGCGCTTCGCCATCTCGCCTTCCTCACCTGGGCGCAACTCTCGTTCGGCTAGTGCCAGGGTCCGGCCAACAGCCAGCCCGACCAGGCCGAACGCCACCATCGCGGCGACTATCGTCACCACAGTCACTGTGCCGGGCGACAAGCCGTTCCGTAACACGAACATAATCAAAACAGCCAACGAATGAGTGCCGATGATGCCGCCCCAGAAAAACCAATTCGTGCGCTCGCGAGGAAAGAACAGGACGGGCACAACCGATGGTGCGGCCAATACCAGCGGCGGCACCAACCGGATGAGATACAACTCCTGCCAGGACGTCGCCTGCTGAATCATCGAGAGGACTCGGCTGCCGCGCCGCTTTCATTCCGAGGCCGACCAACGAATTGTGCGGGGAGACTAGCATCAATCGTCCACTCCTGTCAACAAGCCCCCTGGGCCGCGCACCGAATACAGGTGCGGAGCCCTGGGATAGGAAATATCACATGCGGGCCTCTTGGGGCCCAGACCGCGCAAATGAGTCCGATCGATGCGTGCCCCCAGCATACCATAATCAACCGCCTGCTGTCAATCATAGCGTCGTCATGACTCGCTCGTGACCAGATGATTGTGGTCTAATCCTGAGCATTGATGGGGCCGCCATCCCGTGCCAGTGCCAGTGCCATCGGCGCTGCACTATCGCGAGGGCTTCCGCCGCCGCGAGGCCGACGGAATCCCGGCCGACACCGCCCGCGCGTAAGAGGCCTTCCCTATACTACGACCAGACTCCTGATTGGGGTCGAGCCATATTCAAGACATGTCAGGCCCATATCAATTGCCGGCCTTGAAGGCGGCCGGAAGGTGCGAGATCACGTCCGCGGCCGTCAGCGAAACCTGCCCAAGCTCCCTGGCTCCCAGGTCGCCCGCCAAGCCGTGCACGTGCACGCCGAGGATGGCCGCCTCGATGCCGCTCATCTTTCGGGCCACCAGCGCCGCGATCACGCCCGTGAGCACGTCGCCGCTGCCGCCTGTGGCCATGCCGGGGTTACCCGTCCGATTGACGAACAGCGAATACCCATCGGTCACCACCGTTCTGTGGCCCTTCAAAACGACGACCGTTCGATAGTCGGGATGGTCGGGCCCGCTGGACATTTCCAGCGCCGTGCGGATTGCGACGCCCTCGCGATCCTTCTGCACCTCGGCGGTCGCGATTCCGCGCAGCCGCGCCAATTCGCCCGGATGCGGAGTGATGATCGTGCGGAAGTGCAGGGCCCTGTCCCAGCCGCCCTCGGCCTGGTCTTGCGACTTGTGCATCGCGTTGAGGGCGTCGGCGTCCAAGACCACGGGCCGTCTCGCATCGTCGCCGAAGGCGTTGATCAGTGCCACAACGCCGGCGTCGAACGACGGATCGCCCCGCCCCAGGCCGGGACCTGCCGCGACCACCGAGGGCGCGCTCGGATCATCGAAGAGGCCCATCTCTCGCAAGTAGTCCGCGGCCTGTCGGGGATCGATCCTGCCCTGGCCGTCCTCCGGCAACGGAATCGTCGTCGCGCAGGGGCACAAAGTTGCGACCGCGAGCTGTATGGACTTTGGGCAGGCGATCTTGACCAGGCCGGCGCCGCTTCGCAGGGCGGCGTTGGCCGCCAAGGCCGGCGCTCCGACCATCCCGCGAGAGCCGCCGAGCACCAATACCGTGCCGAGCGAGCTCTTGTGCGCGTCACGCGGCGTCGGCGGCAACTTCTGCACGATGCGGATTCGTCTGGGAGAGGAGCGTCCCAGCCGACTTGAAGCGCGCCTTGCCAATGGCTGCCCTTCCGCGCCGCGAACCGGCGCTATTTCGAGATCGAGTCGCCGATGCGGCTGATGACGGCCGCGAGATAGCCGGCGCCGAATCTGTTGTCGATGTTCACCACCGCCACGCCCGCGGCGCAGGAGTTCAGCATCGTGAGCAGCGGCGCCAATCCACCGAAGCCAGCTCCATAGCCGACGCTGGTCGGCACCGCGATCACGGGGGCCCGCACCAATCCCCCCACGACGCTGGCCAAGGCCCCTTCCATGCCCGCGGCAACGCCCACCACCCGCGCCTCGCGCAAGGCCTTCGACTGTGACAGCAGCCGATGAATCCCGGCGACGCCCACGTCGTGGAATCTCTCGGTGCGCTGGTCCATCAGTTCACATGTTACGCGAGCCTCTTCGATCACCGGCAAGTCGCTTGTCCCGCCAGAGACCATGGCGATGAATCCCGTCGATGGCTTGACCGCCAACTGTCGCAGCGTGATGCATCGAGCCGCCTCGTGATACACCGCGCTCGAAAAGGCCCCGTGGACCGCTCCGAACTGGTCCGGCGTGGCCCGGGTGGCGAGAACATTGCCGCCCGCCTCGACCAGCTTGCCGAAAATGGAGACGATCTGATGAGTGGTTTTTCCGGGGCAGAAGATGACCTCGGGGAAGCCGCACCGAATCGCCCGATGGTGATCCACCTTGGCAAAGTCGAGCTGCTCGAACGGCAGGGTTTCCAGCCTCCGGAGGGCCTCGTCCACCGTTGTCTGCCCGGTGCGGACGGCATCCAGCAAGACCCGCAACGATTCGGCGTGCACCTGGTCCTCCGATGGCCTGGAATGCCCTGCGGTCGGACGAAAAAAAGGCCGTCACGTCGTTCGGCAACCGCATTTTCAGCCATGCTATCGCATGTCACGGCGCGCCGACAGGCCCCGGAAGTTTGACTCGTCCCGATGGTCGAGGTATACTTGAATCCGCACGTCCATTGGTCGTGCGGGTCGCGACAGCTCATCTTCGAAACACCATTCGCCGGCCTCTTATGGCGGATGGTTCTGCGACGCCGACGCATCGACAACCGCAGGGACGCCGTTATGAACGTGCAGCATGCCGCGGGCCAACGTCTGCTCCGTCTGGCCCGCCCCTATCTGGACTGTTCCAATCGCGAGGGGCTGGCCGCCGCCCTCCAGGACGCTTGGTCGCTCGACTGCCTGGTCCTGCTTCTGGACGATCAGGACACCGAGGTCGCCCTGGTCACGCTGGTCTGCCTGGGCCTCGTGGGCGATGAGTCGGTTTGCCCGGCCGTTGCCCGCCGCCTGCACCACGAGGACTACGACATCGTCGCCGCCGCCGAGGACGCCCTATGGTCCATCTGGTTCCGCGCCGGAGGCACGGTCGCTCAATCCGTGCTCTACAAGATCGCCAGGCGCATTCAAGCCAACGACACCGACGACCTTATCCCCGTGTTGACAGAACTGATTCGCGCCCGCCCCGCCTATGCCGAGGCCGTCCATCAGCGGAGCCAGGCCCATTATCTGGCCGGAGAGTACGACGCCGCCCTTCGGGATGCCCGGCGCACCGTGAAGCTCAACCCCCTGCACTTCGGTGCCCTCGCCAACCAGGCCCATGCCCTCGCCGCGATCGGCCGATATTCCGATGCCCTCGCCGCCTACCGACAGGTCCAGACCATCCACCCGCAGATGCCCGGCGTCCGCGCGGCCGTCCGCTGTCTGCGCGAGCGGCTCACCCGCTCCCCGGGCGGCCAGGCGTTTTTCGCCCTCACCGATGACGACTAATGCCGCTGCCCATCGGTCCCCATGCCGCTTGTGGGATTCGAACAACCGCACGCCGAACTCTCTCCGCGCCACAAATCGTGCCAGACCCTAGAATATGGCCGGGCTGACTGGATGGAAACGAAATCGTCCACTTTAGGTCTGGGCCAGATCGTGGTCGTGGAGGACGAGCGCGCCATTCGCGAGGGCATCGTCGAGATCCTCACCGGCGCGGGTTACGCTTCGGTGGAGGCGGCGGACGGCGAGGCCGGCCTGGCCGCGGCGCGCCGACAGGGCGTGGCCATGGTCTTGCTTGATCTGCTATTGCCCAAGCTCGACGGGCTCGAGGTCCTCTCTCGCCTGCGCTCCACGCACCCAAGCCTTCCGGTCATCATCCTGACCGCCCGTGGGACCGAAGAAGAGCGCGTCAGCGGACTGAAGACCGGCGCCGACGATTACATGGTTAAGCCCTTCTCCTCGCGGGAACTCCTGGCGCGCGTCGAGGCGGTGCTGCGCCGCAGCCCGGAGCGGCCGACGACGGTTCATCGCCTCATGTTGGGCAGGTCTACCGTGGACCTTGAGCGGCGCGAGATACGCGGCGGCGATTCGGAGGCGGTCGCTCTTTCGGAGACCGAGTGCGCCATCCTCACCCATCTGGCGTCGAATCCGAATCGCGCCGTGTCCAGGGACGAACTCTTGACTCGCTTGTGGGGCCTCAGCGGCGGTCACATCGAGACCCGTACGATCGATATGCACGTGGCCAGACTCCGTGCGAAGCTCTCGGCCGCGGGCGGCGAGGAGCCGGAGCGCTATATCGTGACCGTTCGGGGAAAGGGCTATATGACCGGGCCGGCCTTGCGGTCCGAAGCCCAGGTTACTGATCGCCGACTGGGGAGCGCGGGGACGTGAGCAAACCCACGGCCAATCGCCGACACGTCGTTCTTGCTATCGTTTTCGTCTGGGTACTGGTCTGCGGCGGATTGGGCTGGGCGACCCGTCTCGCGATCAAGCTCGATCAGCGAGAGGCCGCTGAGGCGGCGGAAAAACTCATCGACCGGAAGCTCGAACGTGCGATCTCCCGGATGGAAGCCGAGATCGCCCCTGTCCTCAACACCGAGCGGACTCGCCCCTACTCGCAGTTCCGCGACTTTTATGTTCCGACGCCGAAACAGGCTCGATACCGCCACAACGGCTCGGACGCCAGCCGCGAGATCGAGGTGGCATCGCCGCTCTCCGAGTTCCGGGGGCCTGATTGGATCCTTCTCCATTTTCAGGCCTCGCCGGTGCAGGGGTGGAGCTCTCCGGAGTTGAAGCCCGGCGCTGAACTCGCCATGCCGGCCGGGGCCATCCCGCCTCGGGATCGACCGACGCAGGCCGCCGCCGACAACTGGCTCTCCGCCCTGCGAGAGCGCTACTCCGTCGCCGCGCTCCAGCAGGTGCTTGAAGAGGCCCTGGCGGCGGGCGGGAGCGGGCGCTCCGTCGCCGGCGAGGATGAGTCGGCGAAGGACGGCGGTGAGCCTCCGCTCCGCAGCAGCGCCGCCGAATTCGAGCGTCGCGGCGCTCGCTTGCTCCAGATGCAGCGCGAGAGCTACTCCGAGTACCTGTGCGAGCCGGAATCCGTCGCCTTGGAGAATCTCGAAACGCGCGGCGGCATCATCCTAGCCGACGAGTCCAGCATCGGGTGCGTTCCCACCTATGCCCCGGTCATGACGCCCGTCTGGTTGGACGTGACCGCCGACGGCGAGCTTCAATTGGCCATGGTCAGGTCGGCGTCGGTCGAAAACAGCGCGTATTGCACCTTGCAGGGGCTGTTGATCGACTGGCCGCGACTCCGCTCCGTCCTCGAAGAACAGGTCCGGGACATCTTCCCGCACGCCCGGCTCTTCCCTGTGCCTCCGCACGACCCGGCAGCCGAAAGCAGCGCGCGGGGGATGATGTTGACCATTCCCGCGCGGCTCGATCCAGGCGAGACGATTGAGGCGGCGGCGCCGTCGCTATCTAGCGGGCTCGTGGGCGGCCTGGCCGTGGCGTGGGTGTCCACGCTGCTCGCGCTTCTGGCCATCAGCTATGGGACCATGAAATACGTCACCCTCGCCGACCGCAGGATGAAGTTCGTCTCCGCCGTCACCCACGAACTGCGAACCCCGCTTACGTCATTCCAACTCTACAGCGATCTATTGAGTGAAATGCCGGCGGAGAATCCCGAGCGCCGCAAGCGCTTCGCAGAAATCCTGCGATCAGAGGCCGGCCGCCTGGCCAGGCTCGTCGAGAATGTCCTCAGTTACTCTCGCGTCGGAGATGCCGCGCCGAAGATCGAATGGCGAACCACCGGCCCGCAGCCGATCCTGACCTCCGCGGCTGCCGCCACCGCCGAGGCCTGCCGCGCCGCCGGAAAGGAGTTGGTGGTCAAGAACGACTGCCCCAACGAGACGGCCTTGGAAACCGACGCCGAATTCGTCGTTCAAATCCTATCGAATCTGGTTGAGAACGCCTGTAAATACAGTGGCGCGCTTCCCGACCGGCGCATCTGGCTCTCGGCCTCGCCCGGCCCGGGTGAATCGCTGACGTTCGAAGTCGAAGACCCCGGCCCCGGCGTTCCGGCGCGCGATCGTCGGGCCATCTTCGAGCCTTTTCGTCGCGGCAGCGCCGACCAGGCCGGCGGCGCAGGCGGAGTTGGGCTGGGGTTGTCGCTATCGAGGTATTGGGCCAGTTGCCTGGGAGGCGTGCTGATGCTCAGGCGAGGCCGGCGAAACGGCGCCCACTTCTCCTGCTTCTCGCTTACTCTCCCATCGCGGCCAAGTCGGCGGGATTGACCCGGCCATTCAACTGTAGGTCGCTCGAAGCTTCCGCCGCCACATCGATGGGTGACGCTCGCGATAGTCTTCGGTCGCCTCAATCGGCTTTTCCTGCTGCGTTTCGGTCTTGGCCCGGTACTTGGCCGGCATCCGCCGAGGTCGAACGGTGGATGCTTCCGGCCCCCAGGTGGACGCGCTGCATCCGATGAGGGTGGCGGCAAACAATGCGAGGACGATGATCTTGGCCGTGAGGCCGCGCCGTTGCGAGGCGAACATGCTTCCTTCCCCTCCGAACAGGCTCGATGCTTCCCATCCGCTTTGCGACGCGCTTGGCGCTCGTCGGCCGCGCTCGTCGAACCGCGCCGGACCTTATGTGGCGGACGGCGGCGGTTGAGGTCGAAATCGGACCGGGGGCGACGCAACCTGAGCTAAGACGCCGCGTCAGCACTGGGAAATGGCGCCGGCGCTTCGACCCATCTGATGCGCGGGATTCTCCCGGACCCAACGAATCCCCTGGTCCGGCCATCCCTAGAGCATTCTCAAGGTCGATGTAGCGGCCCCGCTCGGTCGGGGCCGACGAGGGGTCGGCGGGCGTCGAGGCGCTGTTTCGTCCGCCGCGGAGGGTGGACGCTACGGAAAAACTGAAAATGCCATAGGCCGCGTCGAGCGCGACCATCTTCACTGGAGCCGCGGCACAGACGGGGCCGATAAGCCCGATAACCAGCATGAGCGACAAGGCCGATCTCGTGTGCGGTTGCACGGCCTGCCGTCCCCATGCACACCAAGCGAGAACATGGCAATGCGCGCTTCGATGTGGTCCGGGGCCGTCGGTTCAATCGCGGCAATGTGTGCCCCCTGGCTTTTTTGGGCGACAGGTCGGGCCCTGGGCGAAGAACCGCAACGGTCGCTGTCCACTGCCGACATCCCCGTGGTCGCTTCAAAGCGATTGCACATCGAGGCTCGCGGCGCGGCGCGGGGCGGGCCGATCGACAGGGCGGAGCTATGGTTCACCGTCGACGACGGCCAAACCTGGCAGCGGTGGGCAGTCGGCCAGCGTGCGCAGGGGGGCGCTCTCAATCGCGTGTCGGGCGGACCCTCGCGGCCGGAGACCATCGAATTCGAGGCCGACGCGGAGGGCGTCTACGGCTTCATCATTGTTCTCTACAACGCGGCTGGCGCTTCGTCGGCGATGCCCACGGCCGGAGTCGCGCCCCAGCGCCGGGTGCGCGTCGACATATCGGCGCCTTCGGTTCGCGTGCTGGCGGTAAAGCCCGACGACCGCTTCGATCTGAATCGAGAGGTGGTCATTCGCTGGAGCGTCGAGGATCAGGCCCTGACTGATCGCCCGGTGGCGCTGCACTACCGGTCCGAACTGACGCGGGCCTTCCGCCCGATCGAGGAGTATCTGGCCGCGTCCGGTTCACATCGCTGGGTCGTTCCTGAGGAGGTATTTGGCCGGATTGAGATCAAGGTCTCTGCGACCGACCTTGCGGGCCACACCGGCAAGTCCATCTTCGACGGGCTACACCTGGAACAGGCCAGCGGCGGCCAATCGCCGAACGCGAAGACCACCGCCCCTGACGATTGGCTCACCGGCACCGCCGCGCATGGTGAGCCGAACGCCGGCGATGTCCGCGTCGGCCAGCCGACCCAGGACGCGGCGCGCAAACGATACGACGTAGGGACTTGGCACCGGCTTCGCGGAGATACCGATCAGGCCATGGCGCGGTTCCGAGAGGCCATCAAACTCGATCCGACCTTTCTGCCGCCACGCCACGACCTCGCGGGCCTGCTGCTTCTGGAGGGACACACCGACGAGGCGGAAGAGCAAATCCGCCGGATTCTTTCGATCGAGCCGCAGCATCGGCCGGCCCTGAAAACCATGGCCCTCGTCGAGTCCAGGCGGCGAAACTACCGCTCGGCCAGCGAGATTCTCCAGAAGCTCATCCTCCTCGAACCCGACGACGCCGAGGCCTGGCTCTACTTCGGCGACGTAGCCATGTTCATGGGCGACCGGCCCACCGCCAGGGGATCCTGGGCCAAGATCGACGGCCTTCCCGGGGCAACCGAAGAGGTCAAGGGTCGGGCCCGAACGCGGTTGACGCTGTATCCCAGTGACACGCTCGCGGCTCACGACGCCGGCGAGCCGTAGGCGACAATCGCGTCCGCTTCGTGGCGAGAGTTGGTCCGATCGGCCGCCATCCGATATGCTGGGCGCCATGTCGTCCAGCGATGGCAACAGTCCTGTCGGTCCGCCCCCGCCGGCCTACGTCGTATTTGGAAGCGACGCGCTCCTTCGCCGCCAGGCAATCGACCGCATCATCGAGCGCGTCCTGGGTGACGCCCGCGACCAAATGACGCTGGCCGACTTCGACGGCGATTCAGCACAGTTGGCGAATGTGCTGGACGAGTGCCGTACGGCCTCACTGCTGGCGCCGGTCCGGCTGGTCATCGTCCGGGACGCCGATGGATTCGTTACCGCGCATCGCGAAGCGCTGGAGAAGTATCTCCAGGCCCCCTGCCCGACAGGCGTTCTGGCCCTGGTGTGCAAATCGTGGCCCCGGACCACGCGACTGTACAAGCTGGTCGAGAAAATCGGCGGAAACATTCCCTGCGAGACCCCGAAGGGGGCGGCCGTCAGCGGATGGGCGTCCCGATACGCCGAAGAGGCCTACGGCTGCCGACTAGACGGCGCCGCCGCTCGCAGGCTGGTCGATCTGGTGGGGCCGCAGTTAGGCCTGCTGGACATGGAGTTGTCCAAGCTTGCGATCTACGTCCATCCGCGAAAACAGATCGCCTTAGCCGACGTTGAAGTATTGGTCGGCGCATCCCGCCTGGAGACGGTGTTCGCCATGGTCGAGGCCATCGCCATGAAAGATGCCCGGGGCGCATTGGGCCTCTGGGACCAGGTCATCAGCGGCGATCGGGACGCGGAGTACCGGGCGGTCGGCGGCATGGCCTACGCACTGCGTCGCTTGGCCGAAGCCAAGCGGCTGACAGAACAGGGGATACCGATCGCCCAAGCGGCCAAGCAGGCGGGCATCTGGACCGATCCCGGCCGGCTTGGGGCCCAGCTTGGCCGGTTTTCCCTGCGCCAATGGCGGGATCATCTGGTACAACTGCTGAAAATCGACGTGGCCGCCAAGACCGGATTGAGCGAGGTGCGGTCCTCCGTCGAGAAACTCATAGCACAATGGTGCGCCGCCGCGTGATGCCGCCCGCTGGCACGGTCAGGACGGCGCGTCGGCGAATGGGGACGGCTTGTCACTTGGCGAAGGCGGGACATTGCGTGAAGGGACATGACATGCGGCGGCGCGCGGCCTGGGGCTTTGCGGGAACCATGACGGCTTGCGCGCTGATCGGCGCTGGCTGCAACAACATGCAGGAATGGGATTGGTTCGGCCTCAAGAAGCCCGCGGACTCCGGCCGCCCGGCTACGAGCGCCCGCAAGCCGGCCAATCAGCCGGTCGCGGCCGGCGCTGAACCCGTCAAGCAGGATGGCGATCCTCAATCGAAGGAACTGGACGAGCGCGTCGAGCGCTACGTGCGGTCCATGAACGCCGACTACGACCCGGCCTATCAACAGAACGACTTCAGTTCCAAGATACGCCGGCAGAACGACCCGGAGCGTTCGGACAGAATCCGGCGAACCGCGGCTAGAAGCAGATCGGAATATCCGCCGCTGGAACCGGAGTTCGCTGCCGACGACACGGGCCACGGCGCGACGCCGGCCTCGGCGGACCGCCCGACAGGTTCCGCTATCGATCCGCCGCCCTCGGAGCCGGCGCCCGATCTGGTCGCCATCAAACATGAGGCGCAGCCGGTCGATCCTATCCGCTCTGAGCCGGCCGCGAACAATCGCGATCCGCAGTCGCAAGCCAATCAACCTGCGAATCCTGAGTCGACGCCTATCGACGGCGACATCGAATCGGCCGGCCACGTTGTGCCCGAGGCGAATACTAAGACGGCGCCTGAGCCGACGTACGGCGCGACGACTGCCGCCGAGCCGGACGTGAAACCTCCGGTCCTCGAGGAGATGAAGATCGATCCCGCTCCCGAGCCTAAGTCGGCCGAGCCCAAGCAAGAGGTGGCCGAGAATCCCGGTGAAACGCGGACCGCCGCGAACACGCCGACGATCGAGCCTCCCCCGCCGATCGACACGTTCAAGAGCCGTTTGGAAGACCAGCAGGCATTGGTCGCCAAGGACCCGAACAATCTCGAGGAACAGCTCCGGCTCAGAATGATGTATTTGATCGCCGGCCAGGACGACAAGGCCCTGGCCTCGTCCGACGGAATCAACGCCGATGTCCAGGAGATCATGCGTGGGCAGATTCGCACGCTGATGGGCGCGCGGTCCACGTCGCTCCGCGACCCGGCGGCCTGGGCCAACCAGCAGTTGGACGCCATCGAAGACCTTCGCTCGCTGGTGCGCGCCAAGGCCGACCTGATCGTGCCGAAGGTCGAGCTCTGCACGGCGATCGAGGGTTTCGGCCGGTACGAGCCGATTCAACCGGCGGAGTTCGTCGCCGGGGCGAAAAACCGCGTCCTGATCTACATCGAGGTGGACAACTTCCAGACAGAGAAGACTGCCTCCGGCCTCCATCGCACGCTCCTTTCGGTCCGGCAGAGCCTGCTGAATACCGCCGGCGAGGAGCTTTGGAGCGCCCGGGACGAGAACATCGAAGACCTCGCCCGCCAGATGCGGCGCGATTTCTACCTGACCATCGGCCCCCTTTCTATTCCCAAGACCCTCGGGCCCGGCTCCTACCTGCTGAAGGTCGAAGTCGAGGACGTGCTCGCCGGCAAACTGAACAGTAACGTGGCCAATTTCAAGATGCTGCCGTAATCGGCTCGCCGGCGGCGGGGCGCAGGGCGCTGGATCCGGTCGGCTCAACATCCTGGCGCAATCGCCACCTGGCCGCTTTCCGGCGGCTCAATGATCTTCTGCGCCAGGCGGGTGTTGCGCGGCCCACCGTCATGATCATCGGCCCGGGCGGGGTGACGCGTCTCGCCGGGTGGCTGCTGAATGACGCCGAAGATGCGCATGCCTCCCGGATTCGCAAACTCATCGGCGACGCCGCCCGATACAGCGATCAACTCCTCCGCCGTATTCCACGGCTGCCTTTGAGAACTCTGGAGCCTTTGGAATTGGGTCAAGCCCTTGCCATGGCGCATCGCCTCGTCGTGGTCGATTGCTCGCAGCGAATCCTCTCCGCCGTCGCCGGGCAGCTCCCCGGCGCGACCTGCCACTGCCTCGACATCCAGCGCGGTCCGCCGCCGGAGACGGCCGACGTCGTGGTGGCCTTCAACGTCATCTGTCGATTGGAGCGTCCCGAGGCGGGAATGGCGAACGTCGTTAAGGCGCTTCGTCCGGGCGGCTGGCTGCTTATGGACGACCGCTCGGCCGAGGCCCAATTGGCCGCCTGGCCGCAGCTTTCGCCGGTCGCGCCGAAGACCTATCGCCTCGGATCGACCGACGATCGTTGATGACCGCCGCGCCGAGCGATCAAAACGTGACTTTCGGCGTCTGTTGAGCTTCCTCGCCGGCCTCGAAGTAATCGACCTTGGCTACCCCCGCCCAACCGGCGTAGAGGGAACCTGGAAAGGCGCGAATGTAGGAATTGAGGCCGCGCACGGCGTCGTTGTAGCGCTTGCGCATCTCGGCGATGCGGTTCTCGGTGCCCTCCAGCTCCACCTGGAGCCCGCGGAAATTCTCGTTGGCTTTCAACTCCGGATAGCGTTCCTGGATCACCAGGAGTCGCGAGAGGAACCCGTCCATGGCGTTGTTCGCTTGCATCTTCGCCGAGGCGTTGGCCGCTCCGGTGTAGGCCTTCCGGGCGTCGGCGATGCCCTGGAAAAGCTCCTTCTCGTGCGAGGCGTAGCCTTTGACCGTTTCGACGATGTTGGGAATCAAGTCGAATCGGCGCTTGAGCACGACCTCCACGTCGCTCCAGGTCTTTTGGACCTGCTCGTCCATCGAAATGGTTTTCCGGTAGCCGCTGTAGGCGCAGCCGCCCGTGAGAACCGCTCCGCCCACCAACACCACCAGGAACAACCGAATGGCCTTCGACGCGCTCATGGCTGCACCTCCGCTTCTATTAAGAGTTGCCCCGCAGGAGCCGCAGTATTTCGCGGTCGCTGGGCTGTTCGCACCGCATTGATTGCATTTGGACATGTCGGGCTCCAGTTATTCGCCTTACTCGTACTGTTTTGCTCTGCGACGCGAGGCCGGCTACCAACTGCCGCCGGCCCCGCCGCCGCCGAATGATCCACCGCCGCCGCCGCCAAACCCTCCTCCTCCACCAAATCCGCCACCCCCGAACCCCCCCCCCCAAAGCGATCCACCGGAGCCTCCGCCGCGACGGCCCAGGCCGCCCAGCACCTGGCCGATGATCATTCCGGTCAGCATGTCTCCGCCGGACCAGCTACGGTAACGCCGTCGCCGCGAACGTCGGCTGGCAGCCGAGATCACAATGACCATGAACAAGAGCAACAGCACGCCGCAACTGCGGAGCACCGCGCCGCCGGGCGTCCGACCGCGGCGGGCGGGGCTTCCAACGGCCATGTGCGGCATGCCGCGCAGCTCGACGCCCTCGTCCTTGGCGATCTTCTGGGCAAGGGCGATCGTGCCTTCGACGATGCCCCTGGAGTAATCCCCGCGCCGAAAGTTCGGCAGGAAATACTGCTGCGCCACGGCGTCGCAATAGGCGTCGGGCAGGGTGTCCTCGATGCCCTCGCCGGTGACGATTCGCCACGTGCGATCCTGCACGGCGATGACCACCAACGCCCCGTTGTCCTCGGACGCCTGGCCGAGTCGCCATCGTTGGGCCGTGTCCATGGCCAATTGGTAGAGGTCTCGTCCGCCGGCCGACGGAATCGTGAGAACTTTGAGTTGCGCGCCGCCGCGTTGTTCCAGTTCGAGCAGCCACCGATTGAGCTGCGCCTCCGATTGGTCGTCGACCACGTTCGCCTGGTCGACGATCCCCGTCCGCGGCGTCTCGTCGGCCGAGGCCGGTAGCGCAGCGACCAGGAGTACGGCCGAGCAGGCCATCACGACAAGCAGCCGCGAAGCCCGCCTCACGTTTCTGCACCACGACGGTCCCTGCATCAAGAAGCCCAGTTGACTATTCTCCGCCCGTATCATTCGCCAGCGCCGCCAGCTTCTCGACGTCTTGATAGAGCGCGGTGAATTCGTTCCATCCGTGCTCACCTCGGGACTCCAAGGCGACGCGCACGCCCGGCAGCGACCCGCCGATCTCCTTCTCGCATCGCGAAATCACATCGTTGCGAGGCACGAGCGCCTTCGATCCCCGCAGCCAAAGCAGGCCGCGAAGCGTTCTCAGGATGTGCCGGCCGACGTCCACCTCCAGCTCGGTAAGAAAACGATCCCGTCCGGCGGCGGCGAGCAGTCCCTGCCTCAGCCGCATGAGAATCCGCTTGAGCTCCCGTTCGCATTGGAGCCGCAGATGCTCAGGCCTGATTTCCAGCGACTTGAAATAGTCCCGCCCATGCAGCGTCGCGTGCTCCTGATGGATTTCCAAGAGTTCCAGGGGGAAGGAATCGAGCGACGCGACTATGTACTCGGGCGTCATGACCAACGGGGCGCTGATCCGTTGGCCGCCCAGTCGGGGGCCGTGCGAGGCGATTCGACGCAAAAGCTCCAGTTCGATGCGGCCAAGCACCATCACGCTCGCCGCGGTGGACTGCGGCTCGTCGAACCGCGGCGAAAGGACTTCGCCGAAGACGGTCAGCCCCTGAAGATTGTCGCCGGCCAATTCTCGCGCCAGGGCGCCGTACGCCTCCAGCGGCGCGTGCATCGACGCCGCGACGCGAGTGATTGCAGACGCAGTCGTTTGTTGATCGCTCAAGCGAGCCTCCGGTCCGGCCGCGACGACGCGAGCGCACAAAGCGTTAGCGCGCGGCGGCGAACACAACAGGATAGTAACTCGCCTTGGCCCGGGCCATTAGATAATTGGCCATGAATTCTAACCGCCGGGAGAATATCATGGCGGCCATGGACCTCTTCGCCGAGAAGCGCCGGGCCGCCCTGGAGCGGGTCCTGCCGCTGGCGGTCCGAATGCGCCCCCAAAGCCTCGACGAGTTCCTCGGCCAGGAGCACTTCTTAGGCCAGGGCAAGCTGCTCCGCCGGCTGCTCGACGCCGACCGGCTCGCCAGCGCGATCTTCTACGGCCCCCCGGGCACCGGCAAGACCACCCTCGCGCAGATCATCGCCAACCGCACCAAGGCAGCCTTCGAATCCGTCAACGCCGCGGCCATCGGCGTGAAGGAGGTCCGCGACATCCTCGCCCAGGCGCGGGCTCGAATCGAGGCGGACGACCGCCGAACGGTCCTCTTCCTCGACGAGATACATCGCTTCAACCGCGCCCAACAGGACGTGCTGCTCGGCGACGTGGAGGACGGCATTGTGATCCTCGTCGGTGCGACCACCGAAAACCCGTTCTTCAGCGTCAACTCTCCTCTCGTCTCGCGAAGCCAGATATTTCAGTTCGAGCCTCTCGGCAACGACTGTCTTGGTGCGCTCATGAAGCGGGCCCTTCAGGACGAGGAGCGCGGCCTGGGCCGGTACCGCGCCTCCATCGCCGAGGAGGCCCTCGATTTCCTGGCGGCCACCAGCGATGGTGACGCCCGACGGGCGCTGACGGCCATCGAGGTCGCAGTGCTATCGCAATTGCCGAAGGCCGGCCCGAAGGATGAGCCTCCCCCGGCCGCCGACTCCGGCGGCAGGGGCCCCGCGATCCACATCACCCTGGAGATCGCGCAGGACTCCATCCAACGCAAGGCGATCGTCTACGACGGCACCGGGGACGAGCACTACGACGCCGCTAGCGCCCTCATCAAGTCCATGCGCGGCGGCGACCCGGACGCGACGGTCTATTGGCTTGCCCGAATGCTGGAGGCCGGGGAGGACCCTCGCTTCATCGCCCGGCGAATCGTCATCTGCGCCGCCGAGGACGTCGGGAACGCCGATCCAATGGCCCTGGTCTTGGCCAATGCCGCGGTGCAGACGACGGTGTTCGTCGGCCTGCCGGAGTGTCAACTGCCCCTGGCCCAGGCGGCGATCTATATCGCCTGCGCGCCGAAGTCCAACGCCAGCGCGACGGCCATCTGGAACGCCGCGAGCGACGTGAAGGGCGGGCGCACGATTCCCGTGCCGCGGCACCTGCGCGACGCCCACTACAAGGGGGCCAAGCGCCTGGGCCACGGCGAGGGCTATCAGTACTCCCACGACGCGGCAGACGGCATCGCCGACCAGGACTATCTCGGCGTGGACAAGACGTACTACGTGCCGACTGACCGCGGCCATGAAACGCAAATGGCGGCGCACCTTGAGAAGTTCAAGCGGCTCCGCGACGAGCCGCCGGAGTGAATGAAGTGGCGATGTCTGCGTCGATTCCCGTCGCGCATGGATTCCCGGCTCTCCCCCCCGTCAAGCTCGATGCCGGCGGCATGCTTGACGAAGACATCCGTTGTCGCCGCTGCGCCTACAACCTCCGCTCCCTGTCGCCCATGGGCCGATGCCCCGAATGCGGCACGGCGGTCGGCCGGTCCATCCAGGGCGACTTCCTGCGATTCTGCGAACCCGATTGGGTGGGAACGCTCGCCTCAGGAATGCGCTGGATCGTGGCAGGCATCGCCTTGGCCATCGTTCTTGGCCTCGTGTGCGGCGGGTTGGCGGGCGCCGGCGTGTTGAGTCCTGTCATCATCAATATTATCCTGTATGGGACTTCCGTCGTCGGCTTCGTTGGATACTGGAAAGTGACCACCCCCGATCCGGGGGTGACCTCGAAGGAATCAGGCCTGGATGCCCGCAACATCACCCGCCTGGCGCAGGTCGCGGGCCTGGTAGTGGGTCCTCTTCCTTGGATCAGTCACCTGCTGCCTGAACTGCTGAATTCCGCCATCTTGATCTTCTCCTCCATCGTGGGCATCGCCGGAACCATCGCCGCCCTGCTTTATTCGCGCCGGCTTGCTCTCCGAATCCCGGATGACAAGCTGGCCACTAGCTGCCGGTCGCTGATGTGGTTCGCGGGCCTGGTGATGATGCTCGGGCTGGCCAGCCTGGTCGCTGTCGTCGTCATAGGCCCGGGGGCCATTCTGGGCGTGGGAGTGACCATGGGCCTGGGCCTAATGGGCCTCTTCTGCCTGCTGTGGGGGGTGAGCATCATCGAGAAGTTTCGAAAGGCCTTCCGAGAGGCGGCCAAGCTGGCCAGAAATTCATGGGCGGCTACGCCAACCTAGCGCCTGGGGGAGCCTTCGCCCGGCAGATTCTGCGCCAAGCGCTTGTCACTGTTGAGCCCGCTTCATAAAGTGACGCTGAAATCGCCCCCCGCAGAGCGCAGGGGCGCGGCGCAGGCGCCGTTCGTGCCGAATCCTGAACCTTCGCGTCGTGTAGCAGGGCGCAAGAGCCGGTCGATAAAGCTCTAACCCTCGGAGCTGTCGGAAGAAACCGAGATGAGCACCGAAATCATCCAGGTCCACGGACGCGAGGTGCTCGACTCCCGCGGCAGTCCGACCGTCGAGGCCGTCGTCGTCTTGGAGGACGGCGCCAGCGGACAGGCCATTGTCCCCAGCGGCGCCTCCACCGGCGAACACGAAGCCATCGAGCTGCGCGACGGCGACAAGTCGCGCTACCTCGGAAAGGGCGTGCTCAAGGCCGTCGAACACGTCAACGGCAAGATCGCCCAGGCGATCACCGGCCTGGACGCCACCGAGCAGGAAAAGGTCGACACCGCGATGATCGACCTGGACGGCACCCCCAACAAGTCCAACCTGGGGGCCAACGCCATCCTGGCCGTATCGCTGGCGACTGCCCGGGCAGCGGCCGAATCATGCGGGTTGCCGCTCTTTCGGTATCTGGGCGGCTGCCACGCCCACGTCCTGCCGGTGCCGATGATGAACATCCTCAACGGCGGCCGGCACGCGGACAGCACGGTAGACTTCCAGGAGTTCATGATCCAGCCGTGGGCGGCGCCCTCCTTTCGCGAGGCCTTGCGATGGGGCGCGGAGATATTCCACTCGCTCAAGAAGATCCTTCGCGAAAAAGGCTACAACACCGCCGTCGGTGACGAGGGCGGCTATGCTCCCAGCCTCAAGAGCAACGACGAGGCCTTCGAACTCATTGCCCAGGCGGTTAAGGCCGCCGGATACGCCCTTGGCGAGCAGGTGTGGTTCGCGCTGGACCCCGCGACGAGCGAGATGGCGGGCGAAGCCAAGGCCAAGGATCGTTATCGTTTCTACAAGAGCGACGTCGGTCGAGTCGTGGGGGCCGACGAAATGATCGACTACTGGGCCAAGAAATGCGACGAATGGCCCATTCGCAGCCTCGAGGACGGCCTCGCCGAGGACGATTGGAGCGGCTGGACCAAGCTCACCAAGCGGCTTGGGGGAGCCGTGCAGCTCGTGGGCGACGACCTCTTCGCCACCAACGCCCAGCGGCTGGCCCGCGGCATCAGGGAGCGGGCGGCCAACAGCATCCTCATCAAGGTCAACCAGATCGGCACGCTCACCGAGGCGATCTCGGCGATCCACATGGCCCAGCGCGCCGGCTGGACCACCGTGATCAGCCACCGAAGCGGCGAAACAGAGGACTCGACCATCGCCGACCTGGCCGTCGCCGCCAACGCCGGGCAGATCAAGACCGGCAGCCTCTCGCGGACCGATCGGCTGGCCAAGTACAACCAACTCCTGCGGATCGAGGAGTTGCTCGGCGACTCGGCCACATACGGAGGACAACTGTGGAGTCGAGCATGACGAATCCGGCCACTTTCGGGCCGCGGCCCAACGGAAAATCCGACCTTGATTGACGAGCCGACCATCGATATCGATGCCCACCTGACGCCGTCGTCGCCGTTCGGCCACAGGCTCATGTTCCTGGCCTTCACCTTGCTGGCCTTCTGTCTATTCGCTCCGACGGCCCTCCTTCCTGCACTCGACGAGCACTGCAAGCTTCTTGCCGAGGAGCGCCGTCTGCACGAACTGATTGCCGAACTCGATCGCCAAGTCGAGCACGGCGAGGAGTTGACCTACGCCTTCGCCAACGACGCGATGATCAATGAGCGCCTCGCGGTCTTGGACCTCCGCTACCGAAAACCGGACGAAGTGGTCGTTCCGGTCCTAGCTCCGAGCGGCCAACCTGTTGCGCCGGCAGCAACCGCCATTGCCGCGGCAGCCGATGCCGACGGACTGGCGATCCCGGACGATTGGCCTTGGTGGACCCGGGCCGTAAACAATTGGGCCCATCAGCGAGGGCTGGTTGATCTCTTCCGGGACGACAGCCTGCGGCCGGTGTTCCTGCTCATGTCCTGCGGCCTGCTCGTCGCCGCATTCATTCTCTTTGCTCCGCGCATCCGCGTCCGGCCGGGACAGCCGACCAGCCCTCCCCACGACTGCAAGGCCCGCGAACCCGCGACCACAAATTAGTGCGGCGTCCCGGTCGATGCTTCGGGTCACGCAGTCGTTCCCGCCACGCTGCACGGGCGAGATGCCCGTGCCACGCTCCCCCGATGTTTCATGTGGGGCAAAGCTCCAAGACGGGTCTTCCACGGGCAGCCCCAACTCCTTCAGCTTCACTGTTATGCGGGCGAACTGGGTCGCGCCGGTGTCTGAACCGGGTGGCACCGGCGTCTCGCCGGTGTTCTCATCCAAAGTCGAGGGTTCGCCTCCGGCGGATGCCCCGCGGCCGCGTCGTCGCGAAACTCGTCTCGCCCCGGCGCAGCTAGCGCGCAACCCCCGCTGAGGCCGGGCCAGTTGACGATTCCGAGATGCTTCCAGGGCCGAGCGCGATCGGGCCACACACATCCCAGGGCGGCTGTGGTTCGTCGGCGGCGGGAGATCGAACTCGCCGTGGCCCACCGATTTGATTACGGCTTCGATTCAAACCCTCCCGCGTCCCGGATTCATATTCTGTTCCATGTCCTCCGTTGGCCTGAGAATTGCCTTGGTCCGCGGAGGGCCCGGCCCCCTCGGCTAATCGCTCCCGAGCAGCTATACTCCGGGCGTACATCCACAAGGCGTCGCTGTATGTCCACGGGCGGAATCATGGCGATCAAGTTCGTTTCCCCCACGGGCGCCCGCCGTGGCGTTTCTCCGGACGGCAGACGCCTTGTGCCCCAAGGATTCAGGTCATCAATTGGGAGTTGTCATGTTACTGCAATACTTTCTCCGCGGGTTCCTCGTCGTCGCCTTGATGGCGGTCGGAATGACCTATGCCGAAAAGGGCGGCGTGCTCGATGAGCACAAGGTTTTCCTGATCCTCGGGGCGGTCTTCCTTTCGGGCTTGGTCATCATCGTCGATGCCAACATTCCCAAGAAATCGCTCCAGGCCCTCTCAGGGATATTCTTCGGCTTGACGGCGGGGCTGCTGATCACCTACGGGCTGGCGCTCGTGCTGGACCTGTTGGTCTCTTCATTTGTGCCGGAGCTGTCGCCGATTGACGGTCGCGATCAGCCATCTGTGGCGATCACCAAGGTGATGGTCGGGATCATCTGCTGTTATTTTTGCGTCAGCTTCATACTTCAAACCAAGGACGACGTCCGCTTCGTCATCCCCTACGTGGAGTTCGCCAAGCAGGTCAAGGGGCAGCGGCCCATCATCCTGGACACGTCGGTCATCATCGACGGCCGAATCGCCGACATCTGCGAGACCGGCCTGATCGACCAACGGCTGATCGTCCCGCGATTCGTGCTTCGGGAGCTTCAGGCGGTGGCCGACTCGAACGACCGACTGAAGCGGACGCGCGGCCGGCGCGGCCTCGACGTGCTCAACAAGCTTCAAAGCAATACGAGTTTGGATATCGAGATACCCGACTTCGATCTCGATCAGCGCGAGGCGGCCGAGGGTGTGGACTTGCAGCTCCTTACCGTGGCCCAGCGCCTGAACGGACGAGTAGCCACCAATGACTACAATCTCAACAAGGTGGCCCAGCTCCGTGGCGTGAAGATCATCAACATCAACGACCTGGCCGGCGCGCTGAAGCCCGTGGTCCTGCCCGGAGAGGCGATGAACGTGAAGGTCATCAAGGCCGGCGAGGAACCCGGCCAGGGCGTCGGATATCTGGACGATGGCACCATGGTCGTCGTGGAGCAGGGGCGTGGTCGCATCGGCGAGACGGTGGAAATCAACGTGACCAGCGTGCTACAGACCTCGGCCGGGCGGATGATCTTCGGGCGGTTGGAGGGCGTGCCCGCCGTTCCGCGCCGCCGGTGAACAACGAACAGCCGTTCGCATGGAAGGATCGCCGGTGATGACCGATTACACGCCTCATCAGCGTCGCATCATCGAGCGCTACTACGACAACCGTGAGTCGATCGCGCTCAATCGGCTCAGCGAACTGATCACCGACATCAGCCTTGCCGAGACCGAAGCTCAAAAGGACCGGCTGTGGAAGCGGGTCGCGGCGGCGATGCGCAATCTGAAGGTTCCCGAGTCGATCGCCGCCCACATCCTTCAAAGCCGCAGCGCCGAAGTGCTCGCGGAAAACCTGAAGGACTGGATGGCCAGGCGGCCGGAGGGAGATGACGGCCGGCGGTAGCCGCCGGACTTGTCCGGGACTGATCCGGGGGGCATCATACGCGGGTAAGGCATCGATTTGGCGCCCGTGAAACCCTACAGGAGGCGATTCAGATGTCCACGCGACGTGATTTTCTTGGCGGCCTGACCGCGTTCGGCGTCTTGGGATTGCTGCCCCGCGAACTGGGGCCGGCCGGGTCATCGGCGGACGATGGGCCGGGCGGAGCCCCCACGACATACGAGTTGCCGCCCCTGCCCTACGACTACGACGCCCTGGAGCCGTACATCGACGCCCAGACGATGCGAATTCATCACGACCTTCACCACAAGGGCTACACCGACGGCCTCAACAAGGCCATGGCCAGCCTGGCCGCCGCCCGCGACAGCGGCGACTACGCAAACATTCAACAGCTTTCGCGGCTCTTGGCGTTTCACGCCGGGGGTTATTTCAATCACATCGTCTTCTGGAACAACATGGCCCCTGCGGACCGCGGCGGAGGCGGAAGACCCGAAGGCAAGCTGGCCGAGGCGATCAATCGGGACTTCGGCGGGCACGAGAAGTTTCAGGCCTATTTTTCCGCGGCGGCGGCGGCGGTCGAGGGCAACGGTTGGGGCATCCTCGGCTGGCATCCGGCGCTAAATCGCCTTGTGGTCATGACCATGATGAACCAGCAGGACCTGACGACGTTGGGCACGGTCCCGCTCCTGATGTGCGACGTCTGGGAGCACGCGTATTACCTGAAGTACCAGAACCGCAGACCGGACTACATCAAGGCCTGGTGGAACGTGGTGAATTGGCGAGACGTGTACCAGCGGTTCGAGGCCGCGACCCACAGCCACTAGAGGGCTGCGTCTAATCGACGTCGAGCCGCGCGGCCGTTCGTAAACCAGGCTCTGAAACAGCCAATTAGCGCGGCCTTGACCGCCGTGGCTGGGTCGAACGCTTATGACCTGTCCCAAATGCCAGGCGGCCATCGACGACGACAGCCGGTTTTGCAAGCGCTGCGGGGTTTCGGTGCAGGCCACGACGCGGGGGAGCGATTCGAGCGCCGCCGGTTCCGCGGAACCCAAAATCACCTCTGATTCCTACCGCGACCCGGCCATGGAGAAGGAGGTCTGGGAGGGACGGCCGTCGTGGCGAGCCCACTATGGTCTGTGGGGGCTGCTGATCGGCGGCTGCATCGCCGCGCTGATCATGGGATATCGATGGACCCAGCCGGGCAGTTCGATTCGCACGTTTGTGTGGCTGCTGGTGCTGGCGGCCTCCGCGGGGCTGTTGGTGCGCGAGGCGTTGATCGTTTTCGGGAACTTCTATCGGCTAACCACGCAGCGTCTCTTCTGGAACAGCGGCGTGCTCACGCGGGTCACGGAACAGGTCGAGCTCGTTCGGGTTGACGACGTGCGAATCTGCCAGGGCGTGATCGATCGCGTGGTGAACACCGGGGACGTGGAAATCATCGGCAGCGATGCCACCGACGGCCGGCTGGTGCTCGAATCGGTGTCCTCCCCAACCGAGGTCGCCGAGCAGGTCCGCCGCCACGTCCGCGCCGCCCGTGGAAAAGGCACGCTCTTCGTCGAACAGGTCTGATCCGCGCGCCCGCCCATCGCCCAATCGTCATTCGACCGTCGGCGAGTGAAGGGCCTCCTCTTCCAACAGCTTGGCGAACGACGCGACGATCACGGGATCGAAGAGTTGCCCGCTGCCTTCTCGCACGGCCTTGCCCGCCTCCGCCGGCGTCCACGGCGGCTTGTAGACGCGTTCGCTGGTCAGGGCATCGTAGACGTCGGCCACGTGAACGATGCGCGCCGGCAGGGGAATGGACTCGCCGCCGAGTCCGTCGGGATAGCCGCTGCCGTCCCAGTTTTCATGATGGCTTCGCGCGATCAGTCTGGCGGTCTCGAAGAAGGGCTTCTTGGAGAGGATTCGCTCGCCGGCGATGCAATGGAGCTTCATCGCCTCGCGCTCGTCGGCGTCCAGGGCGCCTGGCTTCTTGAGGATCCGATCGGGAACCAACATCTTGCCGACATCGTGCAGGATCGCCGAATAGCCGAACTCCTCCGCTTCTCGCTCGGCCAGGCCCATCTCGATCGCCAAGGCTCGCGTGTAGTGCTGGATGCGGCGGACGTGGGCCCCCGTGTCGGCGTCCTTGGCCTCGCTCGCCACCGCCAGCATGTAGATGGCCTCCATGTTGGCCTCGCGAAGCTCCGCCGTTCGTTCGCGGACCCGCTCCTCGAGTCGCTGCGAGTAGCGCTTGAGCTCCAGGGCCTGTTCGAGCACCGTGTCGCTGAGCCGGCTGATCTCGGTGTATTCCTCCTGGGCGCGGGCCTCGGCCTTCTTTTGGCCAGAGATGTCGATGGCCGTTACCAGGCGGTAGTCCGACAGCGGGGGGCCCGTCCCCAGCGGCCGGCCGGAGAGGATGACCGGCATCTTTCGCCCGTCGGCGGCGGGCAGGAAGAATTCGCCCTCGTGGGCCTCGTCGAAATGCGCGCGGCGAGTGCTCAGGAACTCCAGGGCCTCGGGAGAGGTGTAAAAGGAGGCGGCATCTCGGCCGACGACTTCCTCGCGCCCTCGAGCGAGCATCGCGCACAGGCGGTCGTTGGCGTACTCGATCCGACCGGCGCGATCGACGACGAAGGCTCCGCAATTCAGGGCGTCGAGCAGGCAGGCGAATCCGCGGGGCAGGGCTTCAGGAAGGTGAGACAAATTCGCGGCTACCTCGTGCGATCGGCCGATAGTCTTCGACGGCCTCGGGAGCGAGCGACGCGCATGCCGAGACAACCGACGACCGTCAACAGGAGCGTCATCCCACCGAGCATCGGACAAAAGCCCGTGACCACCGCGCCGACGCCGCCCGACAACGGACCGGCGGCCAGGTCGGCCTCGGTGACCCGCACCGTGACGTAGCTGATGGATCGACAGCCGATGGCGTCGGTGACGACGATCCTGGCGACGTAGGTGCCTGGCTCGGAGGGATGGAAAGCGGGGTTGGGCAAGTCGGAATGTTCCTCGGTGGCGTCGCCGCGCAAAGTCCATGCGTAGGTGAACGGCGGAACGCCGCCGCTGACGATCAGCCGGTCGCCCATCGTCAACAACTCGCTGAATGCGATCGATTCGGCGTCGGCGGCGGGAGTTGTCTTCAACGCCGCCGGATCGCACTCGTCGGGGATCGAGTTGCGGTTGCAGTCAAAGCTGAATCCGGACGCCGCGTCTTGCGGATCGTAGGTGCCGTTGTCGTTGCAATCGAGCTTCATGTATGACCAGTTCGCCCCGGCGAAGGCGTTCTCGAAGATATCCTCTATCGCTCCGCCCACGACTTCCACTTGCACCAGGCCGTCCGTCGGGACAGTGAAGCCGGCGAAGGTGTACGGACCGATGCCGGACCCTTCCACCGCCGTAGCCGGCGCGCCGTTTACCAACAGATGGCCGGGCTGCACGCCGAAAACCGGTTCATCGAAGGTCACCTCGACCGTGGGCACGGTCCCCAGACCGGAATTTCGCACCGGTCTCTCGGCGGCGAGGATCGGCGGGACCTCCTCCGTCTGCTGTGTGATCAGCGATGCGCCGGAGATCAACAACGAGAAGACCTGGGAACCGCCGACGAGCGGCCCGCTGGGAGTCACGGTAATGTGATATGCGTCGGCGACGTTGGATTGTACCACGACCTGTTCTACGTTATCGACATTGTTGTCGCCGCGTGCCGCAGGCAGGCCGGGTTCAGTGCGATCGAGGACCCAGGGTTCATAGGTTTGGGCGGCGCCGACGATCCGCAGGTCCAAATCATTGACCAGCACCTGGGTCGACGGATCCAGGGCGAAGGGAATCTCGACGGTCGGAGGCGGATCGGTCCAGCAGATCGTGGCCCTCAGGCCGCCGGCGGCGGGATCGGAGATGACCACGAATTCGACTGTTTCATTCGGCAAGAGGGTGTGCTCGGTGATGCTGTTGGGCTGGTTCACGTCCGCGGTGATGAGTTGGGCCGCCTTGAGGGTATTGAGCAGGCCCCAGCCGAACTGGTAGTCGGGCCCCTGGGCCGGGCCGCACTCGTCAGCGGTGTGGATCACCAGCCCCTTGAGGGTGGAGGCGAGCATGTCGTCGTCGTTGGGGTGGGTGTTTCGGAAGCGCTGGATCAGGAGGCCCAGCGAACCGCAGACGTTCGGCGAGGCCATGGAAGTTCCGGTGAGAATGGCATAGGCGTTGTTGCTCGTGTCGAATGTGGAGTAGAGGCCGATGCCGTTGCCCACGATGTCGGGCTTGATGCGTCCGTCATCGGCCGGCCCCCAGCAGGAAAAGCTGCTCATGAGCACGCCCTGGGGAGCGTTGTAACCGCCGCTGACGTCGTTGACGGCACCGACGGTCAGGCCGTTCTTGCCGCAGCTCGCGTGGCTGATGGAATCGTAACCGCTGTTGCCGTCCTTGCTCCTGGCGACGTCGCTGAACACCCAATCGTTCGTCGCACGGTTGTAATAGATGTGCGGCACGGCGCCGGACGGCCCCTCGTTGCGGTCGTTGCCGGCGGCATTGACCCACAGGTAGGAGGGATTGTCGAAGATCAATTCGTCCCAGGCGAGGGCCTCGAAGCTGTAGTATCCGAAGAAATGGTCCTCGAACTGGCTGACGCGGGTGTCGCCGAACCAGGCCCACTCGGTGATCGGAATGCCGCCCATGGGATCGGTGATGCGGCGTTTGAAGGGATCGATAGGATCGACGCCGCCGCCGAAGAAACTGATGCGCAGCCAGCCGGTGATGAACCCGTACGAATGGTTGGAGGCGCGAAGCCCGTTGCGTGCCGCGGCGTTCATCTCGATCTTGTCGAAGTCCCAATCGTAGCAATCGAGCATCGCCTCGGGGGACATGCCCTTGGCCGAGGGCACGACGCCGGATGCGATCATCGTGCCGGCCACGTGAGTCGCGTGATAGTGGGTGGAGCCGGGGCTGTCCTGCTGGTCGGCGCGGCCGCCGAACTCGACATGACCCGTGCGTACCCCGCCGCCGTCCCAGATGCCCAAAGTCACGCCGCTGCCGGACAGGGAGAGGCCGCCGCCCCCACCGAGGTAGCACTTGCTGGTGCTTACGCTGATTGCCGCGGTGGCGTTGTCGGTCTGATAGTACATAGGCATTCCATCGTAGAAGGCCTGCAATGAAAAGACGCGGTTCTCTACGGTCGTGCCTGAGGTAACCAACCCGCGCTCTCGGGCAACATTTCTTGCCTGCGCTCCGGAAATGATCTGCTGGCCGAAAGCCGATCGCTCGGCATGGATGCAGAAGACAAGGGACGCGAGACAGATGGAGACGGCGCTTGGTCCAGGCGTTTTTTCCATCACCCGATGTTCCTCGCTTTTTCGTCTCTTCATGACTAACCTTTTCATCATCCTACCAGAGGACCATGACTAGCCATCCTGGCAGTCCGGAGGGAGTATCTCCCCGGAGCGGGAGTCGTCGATCACGATCTCGAGCGTCTTCCCCGCCATGAGGTTTACTTCCTTCTCTCGGTAAACCATATAGCAACTCGGGCCGTGGGGCACGATGATGTTGATGTCGCGGGTACCCGGCGGAACATTGAACGCCCTGGACTCGCCCGCGGGGATGGCTTGGTTGCCCAGCAGGTTGCCGCCGGGCAGGCGCTGCTCTTTGTTCTCAATCAGGACCACGAACCAGATCGGCACGCTTCCGGAGAGATTATCCACGACGCGCAGGATCGCGGAACCGGTGATCGCGGTTGCCGAGTTCCCAGCCGAGGCGACGGAACCCCCTCCGACGTTAAGGATCGCCAGGGTCAAGTTCACGGCGACGACGACTTGAAAGACGAAGTAGAGTGCGGGCCAGACGGACAACGACGACAATCCGGTCACCACGACCAGGGTGCCGAGAATCCCCAAGGGACCGCCGAAAATATCCTGTCCCGCAAGAAGCTCTTTGGCGCCCGTGCCGGGAACGTGGCCGGACCCGTCTGAGCCGCCCCCTACGCCGCCGCCTCCACCCCCTGTTGGCGATGGGTCGGACCGTCGGGCGGCATCGACGAGTTCCGCGTTGGCCGCGATGTAGGCATCAACGCCCGAGTGGCCGAGCCCCAAGATGTCCTCGGTTGACGACTCGCTGGGCTGCCAGGACTGCCCGGTGGAAGTTGACATGGAGACGATTCGATGGGCGACGTCGAAACTGAACCGAATGGAGAGGGGGCCGAAAGTGAAGTCGATGGCGCTGACGACCGCTGCGTCTTCGACGATGGCGAATGTGCCTGTGACCTCGCGGCTGGGGTCGGGGTAAAGTATCCGAAACGAGCTGGCTTGCCGATCGATTTCAATGGTCGAGGCGGCGCTGAAGGCCGTGGTCTTGAGGGCCGTCTTGATGGGATGGTCCGCGGTCAGGGCGACCCGCAGCACGCCTCCGGAAAACAGGTCCAGGGCGTTTCCGCAGCCGGCCGGCCAAATGTGGAGATTAACCGTGAGCACCAGGCAAAAAATCGCCTGAGCCGTATGGCTCGCGGAGTTAGGCCGACTCGTCATGGAGCAAGCCCCTGTGGCATGGACCTAGGGACCGTCAGACCATTCATTGTATCGCGGCGCCATCGGGCCCGCAAGCCGGGGGATCGGCCGCCCTACTGACCAGCGCCTCGCGCGGCTAGAATCATGAGCCGCCATGCACGTCGCACTCGCCCAGATCAATCCGATGGTCGGCGACATCGAAGGAAACTGTCGTTTGGTTTCGTCCGCGCTGCGTCAAGCGCAGGCCGGCGGCGCGGAGTTGGTCGTATTCCCGGAGCTGACGCTCTGCGGATATCCGCCCAAGGACCTGCTGCTCAAGGCCCGATTTATCGAGGCCAACGGCGAGGCCATCAGTCGGCTGGCGAGCGAGACGCGGGACGGCCCCGCGGCGTTCGTCGGGTTCGTGCGCCGCAGCGAGCAGGCGGTCGGCAGGACGCTGCGCAATGCGCTGGCGCTGTTGCAAGGCGGGAGGGTCGTCGCGGAGTTCTACAAATCGCTGCTGCCGACCTACGACGTGTTCGATGAGCTTCGCTACTTCGAGCCGGCCGAGGAGAGCGGCCTGGTGGAGCTTCAAACTCGCGGCAGGCGCGTCCGCCTGGGCGTCACCATCTGCGAAGACCTGTGGAACGACAAGCAGGTGATGGGCCGCCAACCCTATCGCCGCAACCCCATCGAGGAACTGCACCGCAAAGGAGCGGAGCTGCTGGTGAACGCCTCGGGCTCGCCTTTCGTGGTGGAGAAACAATCCTTCCGTGAACGCCTGATGGGCTCTCAAGCGGCGTCCAAACGTCTGCCGGTCATCTATGTGAATCAAGTCGGCGGAAACGACGAGCTGATCTTCGATGGGGCCAGTTGCATCTTCAACGCGGCCGGCAAGGTCGCGGCCCGCGCCAAGGCCTTCGAGGAGGACTTGCTCATCGCGGACATGGACGACCTCGGCGGCGCGCGGATGAGCTGCTATCCCCAGACGCTCGAATCGGTCTGGAGGGCCCTGGTGCTGGGAACCCGTGATTACGTGCGGAAGTGCGGCTTTCAGGACGTCCTGCTCGGCCTGTCCGGGGGGATCGATTCGGCGCTGACCGCGGCGATCGCCGCCGAAGCGATCTCTCCGCAGCGCGTGCACGGCATCGCCATGCCCTCGCGATTCAGCAGCGACCATAGCCTGGCCGACGCCCAAGCCCTGGCCTCGAACCTGGGCATCGACTATCGCGTGATCCCCATCGAGCCGATCCACGACGTCTTTGAGCGGCAGCTCACACCGCAATTTGACGGCCGGCCGCCGGACACCACCGAGGAGAACGTGCAGGCCCGCATCCGGGGCAACATTCTGATGAGCCTGTCGAACAAGTTCGGCTGGCTGCTGCTGACCACCGGCAACAAGAGCGAGTTGGCCGTCGGCTACTGCACGCTCTACGGCGACATGTGCGGCGGCCTGGCGATCATCAGCGACGTGCCCAAGACCATGGTCTATGAGCTGGCCCGCTGGTACAACGCCAGCAAAGGCCGGGCGATCATCCCGGAGTCGAGCCTGACCAAGGTCCCCTCGGCGGAGCTGAAGCCCGACCAGAGAGATCAGGACACCCTGCCGCCCTACGACCTGCTCGACGACGTGCTGCACCGCTACGTCGAGCTGGAGGAGTCGGCGGACAACATCATCTCCGCGGGCTTCGACGAGCCGACCGTTCGGCGGATCATCCGCATGGTGGACGTCAACGAGTACAAGCGCAAGCAGGCGGCGACGGGCCTCAAGGTCACCAGCCGGGCTTTCGGCATCGGCCGGCGCATGCCCATCGCGGCGCGATTCACGTAGGGCAGTCACATTTATTACGGCGGGGACAAGCCCCGCCGCTCGGGTGTCGAAACCGGCATTTCTCCGGGCGGTCACATCCCATAGTAATTGCAGCCTATGCGACCTTCAGGTGTCGGAACCGGCATTTTTCCGGCCGGTCATCGTCTGGAGGGGATCGAGGTCGAGCAGGCGGCGCTGCCGTCCGGCGTGATCTACACCAACGCGGCTATCGACGCCGAGGCCTCAAACGTCGAGCCGATGGATACGGTTGAGACGACCCGTGGCACATGGATGTCGATGTCGTACGGCTCAAACGTCAACTAGGTCCGGGCCGAGCAGCCGACGGCGGTCTACAGCGACTTCAAGCACGAAGTGATCAACGAGATCGCCCGCTGCCTGAACATGCCGTTCAACATCGCGGCGGGCAATTCCTCGGGCTACAACTACTCATGGGGGCGGCTGGACCACCACGCCTTCTTCAAGGGTATCCGCATCGATCTAGCCTACCTTGCCGACGTGGTTCTCGACCGCATCCTCAAAGCATGGATCGACGAGGCGGTGCTGATCAGAGACTCCTCATGTTTCGCTTGTGTGTCTTCGAAGAACGTCCTTCACGAACTCAGGTAGCTCCCTATGCATTCCCTTTGCCATCCGAACCAGCTTCTCATAATCGGGAACCTCGTGCTGATCCCACACCACATCGAGCCGGCGCACGATGCGGAGGGCAATGTGCGCATACTTCTGCGGCGTAGCCCAGTAACATGTCTCACAAACCTTCCGGTCGTGATCGGTTGTCCAGTTCCGACAATGTTCGCACGACCAGGACTTCGCGCGATTACACGATGCGCAGATAAGCATGAAGTGCGCCGGATTGGTCGTCCCCTTCACGTCTCCCGCAACCTCATAGGGAACGCGGTGATCGATCTGAAGGTACCTATGCTCGTATTCACATGAGCAGATGGCGCACCGAGCCCCGTTCCGCTGCAAGAGTTCATTCTTCAATGCTTTTGACAGAACCCTCCGTCCCACATGGCGTGCCCCGCGCACATTGGAAGGATCGGCAAACCGGTATGCGGCGATTGTGCGGCCATGTTTCCCGACAGTTTTAAACGTTTCCAATGGAATCCCTTGCTCGCGCACGTCGCGCGCAGCACGCGGGGGATGGTCGTAGCCATACGTATCTTTCAAGTCTTCGGTCGTAATATGCCCGTGCGTCAGGATGTGATCTACGACCGCGCGTGAACGTTTGCCCTTGACTGTTTTGAGCCGCTGGAGAAACGCTTTCGGAAGTTTCATCACCAAGTGGGTTTCCTAACCGAAAGCGAGCTCAAGTTGCTCGCCCGCCCTCACGCTTTTCGGGAGCCGTCGGCGCAATGCAGGAGAGAGGTACAAGGATTCGAAGGTTACACATTTCCGTCCAAGTAGCGTAGCTTGTGTCGAGCGACCGACACGGATTTCCAAATGCAAAAGATCCAGTTCCGACGGCATTGGTTCTCCGTACTCCTTATCACCTGTTCGACCGTCGTAACTGATAATGTACATTAAGCCGCGCTGGTTCAGCGATTCGAGTTCCGTACAGAATTGCTCGTGCCGGATCTTCGGTGCGTAACGCTGATCGCGATCGCCGCATACTCCCTGGTACGGTGGATCCATGTAAATCAAATCGCGGGCACTGCATTTCACCAGTACACGGGCATAGTCCCAGGCGGTCAGGCGCGTTCGGTCGGCCAGGAGTTCGGAGGCCCCAAGTATTCTTTGGGCCATTTCCGTCGGGCGCGCGCCAAGACGGCGGTTATCCGGCGTATTGTTGAATTCACCAGACGAATTGTATCGAATGGCTGCTTTGACGCAGCGTGCGAGCAAATAAAGAAAGTCCGCTGGATCATGCTCCCTGTTGAATCGAGCGCGCACCTCGTCGAAGAATCGGCGCTCCCGATCCTTCTGTGCTTCCCAGAGATCCTGATAGCGATCGGCGAGCGCGGCTGGGCGCTGGAGAATCTCCCGCCATAACGCAACCAAGGGCCTGTGAGCGTCGTTGACCCAGAAGGACGCCGCGCGCTTACGATATGCTGAAGCGAGAGAGAGCGCCGCTGACCCGGCGAACGGTTCGACAAGTCGCTGAACATGACGAGGACAATACGCGAGGATGGTTGGCGCGATGAGGCGCTTGCTGCCTTGGTAGGGGATAGGGTGCGGGATGTTGTAAGGCCCATTCATCGCTCGGCTTCCTGCCAGCGTTACACGCCATCGCTGGACAGATTGTATCGGAGCACTTGGGCAGCCGCTACTTCCGCGACAGCCGCGGAGTACTGCGCTTCGCCTTCGGCCAGAACCTCCAGGCCGCATTCTCGACCATCGACATTAGCGGCATCCTGTCCAGCGTCGCCAACAAATTCCTGCTGGAGGGGTTCTTTTCCGTCGAGCTGTCCTCTCCACCGTGACGGTTGATGAAATCACGAGGGCCCCGAAACTCGTCCGAGAACTTCTGGAAAACATCAGGCCCGAATGCTATTCTGTCTTGAGTCCGCCGGATGATGCGAAAGTACTGGCGAAGAGGTACCTGGCGGAATCGGTCCTCGCTCCTTCGCAGGAGGCGGATGCCCTGCATGTCGCCGTCGCCACGTTGAGCAATGCGAAGGCGATCATCAGTTGGAACTTCAAGCACCTCGTGAACCTGCGTCGAATAGAGGGCTTCAACAGCGTCAACCTGTTGTTGGGCTACCGTCTGATTGACATTCGCACGCCACTGGAGGTTATCGAAGAATGAAACCCACGAGTTATGTCGAGGCCCTGCGGGGCATCCGGGATGACGTCAACCGCGAAATGTCGTCCATGTCTTACGATGAGTGGGAGCGGAAGGCGAAACAGGAGGTTTCCCGGTTTCCAAAACTCAAGACGATTATGGACCGTGCGACAAAGCCGGCGAGCCCCCGAACGATTCCTTCGCATCCCGCAAAGTGAACTCAGAGCGGCACCAGGTCTGTCCGGCGCGGGGATGAATTGAAGTTCGTGAGCCGCAAAAAAAGACCCCGACGACGCGGGGTCGCCGGGGCCGCGGTCATACACCCCCACGGGGACTCGAACCCCGGTCTTCAGGATGAGAACCTGATATCCTGGGCCACTAGACGATGGGGGCCGGATAAACCCGCCACGGAGCGGGCCAGACTTAAGGAGGACGGGGAAATTAGAATGGTGGGACGCTCCATTGGCAAGGTGTTTTTCGAGCGCCGCGGCCGTGACGCAGAATAGACCGGCGGTGAGTCGGGCGACGGACCGGGTAGAGATAGAGCCGGTAGGGTCCGCCGTGCGGACCGTCCATTGCGGCACGGAGACTGTGGGGAATTGGTCCGCACCGCGGACCCAACGAAACCCCATCGAACTGTTCCAGCACGACGGCTTGCCGGTCGATTGCCAGGCCTGATCGGCGGCTCTATACTCGCAGAAAGAGGATCGACCGCGAGCAGCCAGAGACGCACCATGCCGATATTCGAGTTCGCTTGCCCCGTATGCCGCAAGGATTTCGAGGAACTCGTCCGCTCTTCGGTTGAGGCAGTGTCGGTCGTCTGTCCGCACTGCGGGCACACCGGAGCATCCCGCAAGTTGAGCGTCTTCGCGGCCCGCGGCGCGGGACGAGAGGCCCCGGCGCGCCTGTCCGGAGGAGCTTGCGGCCGCTGCGGCGACCCCGAGGGTCCGTGCGGGTCGTAGGACTCTTCTGAGCATCGAGGCGATGAGCATGGCCAGAGCGTCAGCGAAAACCGCGGAATCCGCCCGACGGCCATCAGCGCCCGTGACGGCGACGCTGGCGTGGCTGCTTCCCGGGCTGGGTCACTGGTGGCTCGGCGAGCGAACGCGAGGGGTGGTGTTTTTCACGATTATCACGGTCACCTTCTGGGGCGGCATCGCCGTCGGGGGCGTTCGTTCGACGGTCACGCCGCGGGAGAACGGGGCCTGGATCGCCGCCCAGTTGTGCATGGGTCCGCAGGCGCTATCAGCCTTGTGGTGGAGCAACCAGCGCACGATCGCGCACCCAACCGAACTAAAGGCCCCCTGGCCGGCGTCGAACATCGGCGTCGTCTATGCCGGGGTGGCCGGTTTGCTGAACCTGCTGGTGATCATCGACGTACTGGCCCGGGTGGAGTCGCGGCAGATGGCGCTGGCGTCAAAACCGCCTCCGCAGCGAGATCGATCGCCATGACCATCGAGTCGCTTCAATCCGTTTTCACGGAACCGGTCAGCATCGCCGGGTCCGGACGCCTGGCGATGCTGATTCCGCTGACGCTCAGCGTGAGCATTGTCTATAAGACCATGAGATGCGAGCGGCTGGCGCAGGTGCCTTTGGCCAGCCTGGTGCTGTGCCTGATGATCCTGGCGGTCATGGGGCTGATCGGCGTCACGTTGCTCCTCGTTTTCCGCCTGCTGGCCTGAGCACCTGCCCGGGGTCGCTGATCATTGGGAGAACAAGCGATGTCACGATTGACCACTTCATGGGGCTTGGCGTGTCTCTGCTTTTTTGCGGCTATCGCGTCGTTGCGGGCCAGTGAGGCCGACGAAGCCAATGCGACCTCGGCGCCGAGCGGCCCGTCGTCCGCCGTCGTCCAGGGGCCCCGTTGGAAGCTGGAACTGGAGGACGGCACGTACGACTTTGGAACGGTCTGGGCCGGCGTGGACGTCGAGTACCCGTTCAGGTTTACGAACATCGGAAACGAGGTGCTGATCATCTCCGAGCCGCAGTCGCGCTGCGCGTGCTCGGTTTCCGAAAACTATACGAGGCAGGCGCCGCCGGGCGGATCGGGCATCATTCCCTTCGTTCTCAAGACCGGCGCGAAGTCGGGCCTGGTGAAGGAGGCCCTCTTCGTGCCCACCAACGACCCGGTGACGCCGAAGATGATCGTGCGGCTGACGGGACTGGTGCGGACGGTCTGCAAGACCGAGGTGATCGCCGACGACGCCGTGCGTCCGGGCACCGCGGACTTTGCGGACATCAAGCACACCGCCGCGTCCTTCGGGAGAATCACCAGCGATCAAAAGCTGCACCGGGTCATCAAAATGGAAAACACCACGGGCGCCCCGCTGTCGCTCAAGGTCAAGGCGGTCATCCCTTCGGGTTCGCCTTTCGAAGCGGAGGTCAAGGAGACGGTCAAGGGCGAGACCTTTGAGCTGATCGTGACCGGAAAGCCCCCGTTTTCTCCGGGCTACACGAATGCCTCAATCCTCTTCGATACCAATATCGTCGATCACCCGGGCTTCAAACTGAGCACCAGTGCCTATGTGCCGCCGCGCGTCGAGGTGGTTCCGCAGAAGATCATCATCGATCCGCGTTTCCCGCCGGTGCCGATACGCATGATCAAGGTGACCAACAACGGCGAGTCGCACTTCGAGATCACCTCGATTGCCGCGAGCCATCCGGAATTCGACCTGCGGCTTTTGCCCGTGCATCCCACGACCCCCAACACGTTCGATATCAAGCTGAAGCTTCCTATGGGGCGATATCGCCCGCCGGAATACGGGGATGTCGTGCGGATAACCACCAGCCATCCCGAGTCGCCGGTCATCGACATCTACGTCCTACCCAAGGCCGGCGCGGAGCCGTCCAATCGGCCCGCGGATCAGCCGCTCGTTTTTCATCCCGGCAAGATGCAGTAGGGAAAGGCCTCGATACGCGCCCGAACGGAAGCGGGGCCCCACGGGCTCAAGCTGGCGGCTCGTCCTCGGCGAGGATCGGCCGCTCCGGGCGGCGTTACTCGCGTTCGGCGCTGATGAGGATCACGTCGTTGACCGGCACTTCGCCGTTTAGCGGCACGGCGGCGATGGCGTCGGCCACGTCCATGCCCTCGATCACGTTGGCGAAGACGGTGAACCCGCCGTTCTGGTTGTCGAGGTTCGCTGAGTTGTCCGCCAGATTGACGAAGAACTGGCTGGTGGCCGAGTTCGGGTCGTTGCCGAGCTTGGCCATGGCCACGGTGCCGCGCACGTTGCTCCGGGTGGGGCTGAATTCGTTGACGATCGGGTCTCGAACGCCGGTCCTCTCGATCATGCCCGGCAGGAAGCCGCCTCCCTGAATGACGAAATTCGGCACGACCCTGTGGAAGATGGTCAGGTCGTAGAAATTATCATCCACGTACTGGAGGAAATTCGCGGTGGTGACAGGCGCGTCGTCTACCAACTCGAACACCATGTCGCCGAGATTGGTCGTCAGTCGGACCAGGTTGGGGGTCACGACGCGGAAAGCAGCGGTGAGCGTGGTCGTCCCGCCGCCCGGATTCTCGACCACCAGGTCGTAATCTCCAAGCGGCGCAGCCGACAGATCGAACGATAGCACCATCGTTTGGGGGTTCAAAAAAACGGCCGTTTGGGCGTCGATCTGCGTGACGCCTTGTCGCAGTTGGGCCGTCGCGCCGGACTCGAAGTTCTCTCCGTCGAGGCCGATATTGGCCACGATCGTGTCTACCACGCCGAAGTCCGGCGTGAGCGAACGGGCGAACGGCTCGTCGCCGGTCGCGTCGACGGACTGCGAGGTCGAGCCGGTGGCGCCCAGGTTGTCGGTCACGGTCAAGGTGACCGTGTAAACGTCCGGCGCGGCGTAGGTGTGCGTCACGACATCGCCCTGGACGACCGCCGAGTTGTCGCCGAAGTTCCAGGAGAACAGACCGATCGTGCCGTCCGGGTCGCTGCTCGACCGTCCGTCGAAGGTGATGGTCAAGTCGTCGTTTGCGGACGCCTGGAAGGTGAAGGAGGCCGTGGGGCCGGCGTTCACCAGCACCGAGCGGACAATCGACGACGTGGCCCCGCGGTCATCGGTAATCGTAAGGCGGACGTCGAAGCGCCCGCTTGTCAGGTAGGCATGATTCACGACCGCGCCCGAGCCCGTGGCGCCGTCGCCGAAGTCCCACTGGAAATCGACCAGCGTGCCGTCCGGATCCCGGCTGCGCAGCGCGTTGAATCTCCTCTCCGCCGCGATCGGATCGCCGGAACCGTCGAGGACCTCCTCGATGATGAACATGGCCGTCGGCGATGCGTTCGGGCCGACCACATCTACCGGCAACGTCCCGACCCCGATCATCCGCGGGCCGGCGCCGGTCGCGATGTCGGGGCCGCTGAACAGATAAACCACGACGTTGAAAGTGCCGGCGCGAACAAAGTTGTGGGTGATGACCTTGCCCGCCGAAATAGGCATCCCCGCGGTGGTGGCCCCGTCCCCGAAGTCCCAGGTGACCTGCTGGGCATCGGGATAGCGGCGAAGATCGACTGAAAAGGTCCGAGTGAGCGTATCTTCAGCCGGCCCGAAGGGAATGATCGCGGGCGGCGATCGCAGACCAAGGATCAGCCCGGAAAACTGGTCGCAGCCTGCCTGAGCCATCCCCACGAGGATGGCCAGCGCTGAAAGTAGACGCAACCTGCCCAATCGTTTCATCACGGATACCCCTCGCTCGGCCCGACCCCACAGGTTGCCTGCGAGGCCCAATACCGGAATGCCCCTCTCTTCGCGTGGACCTCAATTCTATGCCCGCGGGCGGGTCCCGGTCACGCCCCATTCCGCCCCTATTGGAGGAGGATTAGAGGGCGTCGTGTTCCGAGAAACTTTGGCGGGGGGCTGGATTCGAGGACCGTCGTGAGCAGCCCGCCAGGAACCCCTGAAGGCGGGGTGCGGTGCGAGTCGAGAACCGATGCCCGGATCGACAAACCCTGACGAATCTAATCGCCGAGTCGGTGCTATCCGATAGGCCTTCCGTTGGTCCGCAGAGGCCGACGGCACCGGGAGATTAGGAGGTTGGGAAGATGCAATCCGCGATCACTCAAGGACCAGCCCGGTCAACCGCTCCCCTCCACCGCAACCGCAGCGCGGTCGCCATCCTGGTGGGCATTATCGGATTCTTCCTCATCTGGGGAGCGGCGCTCTCGGCGGGGCCCAGCGGCGGCCGGGCCAGCGACTACGTCAACACCTACAGCGTCCTGCTCGTCCTGCTCTGTCCCATGCTGGTGCTGTTGCCGATCTATGGATTCGCAGGAATCATGGATGCCGGTCGATGGCTGGTTCGCAGGCCTGCGCCCGGCGACGATCCCGGGGACGCGGTCATGTTCTTTCAGCTCGCCGCGGCCTTCTCGATGGCCTCGGGTTTCCTGAACATGCTGGTCGGGCTGGTGATTTCGCTGACGACTCTCTCGGGCTCATCGAGCCTGCTGGGATCAGGGATGGCACTGGCCCTCCTGAGCCAACTTTACGGCGTGTTCGCCGCCGTCGTCTGTGTAGCCGCGGCGGGCTTCATCGCTCGCAGACACGGCCACGCCCTTTCAGGGGCGCCATTGGCCCGTCGCAGTGCCGGCGTCGCAGGCGTGACGCTCATTGCCGGCGCGCTCACGACGTTGATCGTCTTCTGCATCCTGCTCCTCAGCGCCAGGCCGAACCTCTAGCGCAAACGGAGCGCCGACGATCCTGCGACAAGATCAATCGTTGCTCGCGGGCACTTCGTAGAGAGTCGCGTAGAGCCGCTCTTCATCTCCAAAAGTAAAGGCCCGCAGGGTCTTGAGGCCGGACGTGACGAGCCGCTGGATCAGCGTCGCGTCGATGGAGGGCCAAAAACCGTAGCGGGAGCCGCGGAGCCTGGCCATCTCGCTCCAGTCAACATAGACGTAGTCGTATCCTCGGTCGCGTAGCCAGCGTAGTAATTCAGTCGGTGCTAGAGTCTGCGCCGCTTCGGCGAAGGGATTAAGGCCAAAAACCACGCAATAGTCCACGCCGGCATCCAGATAGAAACGACGAGCATCGCCGATCATCAGCACTCGACCGCCGCCGCCGGCCAACTCGTTGAGGACCGGCACATGTGCGTGGGTGGGCCACTGACCGGTGGTGAACCAATCCAGGCCCTCGGTTTGGCGCAGCGATTCGATCTGAAAGACGCCGGCGTCGGTGAACAGTCCGAGGGTGGTGCGAAGATTGAAGGCCATCAGGAGAACCAGCAGCGCGGTTGCCGCCCGCCGAATAGTTCCCGACCGGATGCCGGCCCAGGCGGCGGCGCACAGGACGGCGGCTGGTACGATGAGCACGATGGCGAAACGTCCGACTAGATGCGTGAAGCCGAGCCACATGCCTGCGCCGACGAGGAGCATCATCCAGCACCCGCCGACCGGCGGCGCGCGCCCCTCGCGACTCTTGGCGCTCCACGGTCGGCCTGCTATGCCGGCGATCACGCCCAGGACGATGAGCGGTCCAAAGAGCGCGGAGCCGGCCACCTCGCGCCAAAGGCGCGCGGCCCGGGCGATGATAGGCCGATCGTCCGGCGACGGCAGGTGTCCTTCCTGCCAGCGGGCGGCGGCCTCGTCGCTCCAGACGCCGGGGCGTTCGGGAAAGACGGCACGTGCCAAAGGAAAGACCGGGCTGCCGGTGGCGGCGAGGTTCTTAACCAACCAGGGGGCGAAGGCGAGGACCGCGCCCAGGAGAAACGTCGCCGGCGCGGCAATGCCTTTGCGAATGCCGCGAATGAACATCCAGAGCCCGAGAGGAAGAACGACAGCGGGCGCCGCGGTGTACTTGCAGCCACAGGCCAGTCCGCTGCAAAGGCCCGCGACGAACGACCAGCGGGTTGACCCGGCGTTGGCTGCGTGGTGGGCCCTCATCGCCGCTGCCAGCGACAAAGCCGCAAAAAAGAGCAGGGCATTCTCGACGTAGGCCACGCCGCACAGGTAAGTCACGAAAGGGCAGGAAGCCGCGAGCAAACCTGCGACGTGCCCCGCCGGCCGTCCGAACTCCCGTCCCGCGAGCCACACGGCGCCCACCGCCAGCATCCCGAACACAAGATTGATCAGTCGGGAATCGAAGGCTGCCGCGACGGGATCGCCCCTCAAGACCATCGTCAGCAGGTAGAGCATCTCCACGTTGAAGGGGAAGTTGGTGTAGAGGTTGTGAGGCAGGTAGGCGATGCGGCCGGCCTCGAGGTACTCGCGCGGTCCGCCCAGGTGATACTCCAGTTCGTCGTAGCCGTTGCCCTCGGCGGGCCAGAGCACTCCCGGCGGCATGGTCGCCGCGACGAGCGAAAGCCCGAGGAAGGCAATCGTTGCCAACCACAACCAGACCATGGGTCCGGGGTCGGCTTCGATCGGCGTCGACGCGGCTTGGGCGTCGGCGGATCGCGGCCTCAGAAGCAGTCCGACGACGATCGCCGCGGCAAGGATTCCGAACCACAACCCGCGCTGCAACAGGCCGAGGCCTCCCAGGGCCAGCACCAGCAGGCTAAGCGCCCCCAAGCCGAGCCCGGCGGAAAGGAGCACGCGCCATCGCCGCGGGAGGGTGCCGAGCCGCAGACCGGATGAGAGGATCGATCCCAGTCCGACGGCTGCCGCGAGGACCGCCGCGACCGAAATCCCATGCCGCATCACGACCACAAAGCCGGAGAATGATATGACGGCCAGAGTGCCGAGCGCGCCGGCGGCGACGAGGATGGCAATGCGGAGCGAGTCCGCCGACTGGAGACGAGCGGTCTTGGCGGGAATGGTCAATACCGGGGCCTCGCGGCGCACTCCTCGAACATCTTGCAATAGCTGTCGTATCGCTCGGGGGAGATGTGCCCGGCATCGACCGCGGCCTTGATCGCGCAGTTCGATTCGTGGGTGTGCGTGCAATTCTGGAACTTGCACAGCCGGATCAAGTCCACGAATTCCACGAAATAGGCTTCAAGCTCCTGGGCCTCCACCGCCGGCGGTTCGAACTGACGCATCCCCGGCGTGTCCACGACGTAGCCGCCGAAAGACCACCTCAGCAGGCGGGCCGTCGTCGTCGTGTGCCGGCCGCGTTTGAGATCGGTCAATGTGCCGATTTTCAGAGAGAACCCGGGCTCGATGGCATTGAGAAGGGTGCTCTTTCCGACTCCGCTGGGCCCCACCAGAGCCGAGGTCTGACCACGCAGGAGTACCCGCAGATCATCGATGCCGCGGCCATCCGGCACGCACGACAGAATCGCCCGATAGCCCAGCCCCGCATAACGCGCCACCACCGCGGCGGCGATCCCGTCGGCGTCCAGGTCCGCCTTGTTGATGCAGACGATGGGGCGCATGTTGCCCTGATGGACGGCAACGAGATAGCGGTCGATTAGGTGCGGCCGGAGAGTCGGCTGATCGGCCGAGACGACGATCACCGCGATGTCGACGTTCGCGGCGATAACCTGGACCCGGTGCTCGTAGAAGCGGGCCAGCACGGTTCGACGCTCGTCGATCTCCTCGATCACTCCCTCGGGCAGATGCTGCTCCTCGCTGACGGCACGACCGATCGAATCGGCGATCAAGACCGGCCGGAATCGGACGCGGTCGCCTACGGTGACGGGGTGGCGCTCATCAATCAATCGGGTCTTGAGGAGCCTCCGCACAGAGCAGCCCCACAGGCTTGCGCCGTCGTCCACCTCGACCACCAGGCCCCGAAGCGTGGTCACGACGCCTTGTCTGAGTTGGGCATCGCCGGCGGGCCGATCGCCGACGATCACGGTCCGCTTTCGCGAAAGGTCCCCCTTGGCCCGAACGCTCTCACCCTGATGGACATCCTCGACCTCAGAACCGCCCTCGCGAAATTGCCGCGTCAGTCCGCCCTTGTCGCGCTTTGGCTTGGCCCGGTTCTTTCGAAAATCGATGCGAATCTTGCGTCGTCGGCCGCCGGCCTGTCCCTCGTCGTCGTGGTTAGCCACCGCCGGCCTCCCGGGAAGTAGGCGCGCTGGAAGTCGCGCCGCCGGCCGCACCGGCGGGCTGATCGCCGGCCTTCAATTCGGCGCGATGACGAAACTCAACGATTAGCGTCCTCAACTCGCCCCCGAGTTCGTCTTTCTGGGTAGGGTCCGACGGCCGGCTTGCGGAGCCCGGCGGTTCAGCGCTTTTTTGCGCGCGTGTTTCTTCCGACGGCGCCGCTGCGGCCGTCGCGGCATCGGTACGCGGTTCGTCGGCATATTCTCTCTTCTCCTCGCGCCATGCGGACGGATCGGTCGGTATCCGCGTGCCGAGGTCCTCAAACTGGACGGAACCGCCTGCTTCCTGGGTCGGCGTTACGATCTTCGCGCCCGCAGGCACGCCGATCTGCGCCAGCAAAGACGTCAATTCGGCAACGTGCAAGTCCGGCGCGGCCAGTTCAATCATCTTGGCATCGGCGCCGGCCGATTGATCGCGGGCTGAGATTTGTCGGGCCCGGGCGAAGGCACGAACCTCCGCTTCGATGCGTCTGCAAGTCCCCGGGTCGGCCTCGACCACGATGCGGCGGGCCCCGATGGCCGAGGGACTGATCGAGCGATCTCGCGCCGGCGCTGCCTCCGCGGGCATTGCGGGGCGCGCGGCAAGTCTCCCATCCAGGGACTTGGCTGCCTGCGCATTTTGAGCTCGCATCGGCGTGCGCGGCGGCTCATTCTCGGCGACGACGATTACCTCGGAGTGGCTCGTGAACGACGATTGCGGCCAGAAGAGCCAGCCTGCCGTAATCACCAGGGCGATCGAGGCGGCTAGTGCCATCCATCCAAGCCACCTGGAGCGCGATGAAGACGTCCGAGGCGCTGGCGGCGAATTGCCGAGTAGGGCCTCCCGTTCCAGCCTGACGGTGATCCGCCCGGAAAGGTCGCGCGGGGCCTGTTCACGCGGCAGGGCAGAGACCAGGCGCGCAGTACGGCCAAGATCGGCCAACAGGCTTTGCGCCGACCGGTCCTGGGCCAGCCAGCCCTCGACTTCGCGACGCTTAGCCTCGCTCAACTCGCCGTCGAGGTAGGCCGTCAGCAGCTCCAGCTTGTCAGGGTCGCTTGCCATGGTCATCACGTTGCGCCGAGCACGGGCATCAGCCGCTGTCGGAGCGACATTCTCGCCCGATGAAGCCGAGACTTCACGGTTCCCGCCGGCACGTTCAATATCTCCGCGATCTCGGAATAGTCCAAGGACTCGATGTCGCGGAGGACTACGACGGCGCGATGGTCCTTATCCAGCGCCGCAAGGGCCTCGAGCACGATCCGGTGGCGCTCATGATCGGCGGCCAGCTCGTCCGGCGCCTGCGCGGCAGGGTTACGTCCGCTATCGAGGCCTCGCCAATCGCCGCGCGGCGGATCGTCGAGGCCGGCGTCCAGCGCATGCCCAGCCATCCGAAAACGCCTCCTCCTGGCGCTGATCACCAGATTCACGGCGATGCGGAAGAGCCAGGTGTAGAGCCTCGATCGACCGTCGAATCGATCGATGGATTGCAGGGCCTTGACGAAGGTCTCCTGCGCAAAGTCCTCGGCGTCCTGCCTGCTGCCGCACATCCGCCAGCAGGCATTGAATACCGCGTCCTGATGGCGGGCCACCACCTCCGCGAAAGCGGCGCGATCGCCCTCTCGACACCGTCGGACCAGGTCGGCCTCATCGGTCGCTCCGGCACTTGACGTCCCTGCCTCGACCTCGTTTCTGGTGGTTGGACGCATAGGCTGGAGCTTTGTTCCACGGGCCATGGTTCCACGGGCCATGGTTGCAGGGGCCATTGTCGAAAACTGCCCCGCGAGGGTCAAACGGCGGGACCTACCGACACGGGGCCGACGCTATAATCCTCGACCGCTGTATGGTACGATTGAACCCAATGTCTGTCGCACTTCCGATATCGGCGCAGGTGGACATCAGGCCGGACGCCATCACCGGTCCGCGGGACATCCGCGCCGTGAAGACGCTGCGGATCAGCGTGACCGACCGCTGCAATTTCCGCTGCGTCTATTGCATGCCCGAGGAGCGGATCGAGTGGGCGCCGCGTGAGGGCCTGCTGACGTTCGAGGAGATCGGGCGGGTGGCCGCCGTCGCCGTCGGATTCGGCATCACCGGATTCAAGATCACCGGCGGAGAGCCGCTGGTCCGTCAGGACCTGGTGCGGCTCGTCGCCCTGCTTCGCGGCCTGCCGGGCGTCACCGACCTCTCGATGACCACGAACGGAGCCCTGCTTGACCGGCACGCGGGCTCGCTCCGAAGCGCGGGTCTCGACCGCCTTACGGTCAGCCTGGACACCCTGCACCGGGAGCGGTTTCGACGGATCACGCGGGGCGCGGAGATCGAGTGGGTCTGGCGTGGGATCGAGGCGGCCATCGCGGCCGGTTTCCGGCACCCGAAGATCAATTGCGTCGCCATGCGGGGCATCAATGACGACGAGTTCGCCGACTTCGCCGCGCTGACGAAGGAGACCGACGTCACCGTCCGATTCATTGAGTACATGCCGCTCGGGCGCACGGCACTGGGCGGCGACTACCAGGCCCGTTTCATCGGCGAGGAGGAGATTCGCGGTCGGATCACTCGGCGTCTGGGGCGGCTGATCCCCGCGGCCAAGGACAGCGGTCACGGACCGGCGGCGGTTTGGCGGCTTGAGGGGGCCATCGGGAAGGTCGGCTTCATCAGCGCCATGACCAAGCCATTCTGCGCCACGTGCAATCGCCTGCGGCTGACCGCCGAAGGCCAATTGCGAAGCTGCCTCTTCGACGGCGGCGAGGTCGAGTTGGCCCCGATCCTCCGAGGCAGCCCACCGGCCGGCCTGCGAGTCGAGCGGCCCGGCGTCGAACAAGAACCGGGCGATCGGCTTCGCGACGCCTTCATCCGTTGCGTGAGCTTCAAACCGCAGGTCCACTCCTACCACGGCAACCGTCAGATGTCCCAGATCGGCGGGTAGTCCGATTCCTCATTTTTGGGGTTATCGAGCAGCCTGACCGCCCACGGCGCGGCTGGAAACTCGTCTTTTCATCCCCTTCCGCCGGTTGACTACGGCCTCATGAATCGAGCCCTGGTCCGTCGATGAGCCGCATGGTTTCTCGCCGGAGAACGACCATGCACAGCAACAAGTCCCCCTGCGCCAATCCGACAAGAGCGTCGTCGGTACTCTTGACAAATCAGTTTCGAAGGCCAGCGCATGCGTGCCGCCTCCGTCTTCTGCCGGCGGCGGTAGTGGCGGCATCGATTCTGTTCCTTACCGTCGCCGATTCCTCGCCCAGCTCCGCATCGCCGCCGCGAAAGAAACCGTGCGCGGCGCTGGAACTGGCCAACCGCACCGACCGGCCCATTTATGTCTACATCGACGGGGCATTCATCGCCCGCTGCAACCCGATGGGCGTTCGCACGGTCGAATGTCCGATCCTGGGGAACGTGACCGGCCTGGGCCGATTCCGATGCGACACTTGGGGCCCCGAGCCGCTGAATCTTCAAGCCGATCACAGCACGCGCTGGGTCTTCCAGCCGGATTCGTGCAAGACCGCTGGGCGAGACTGATTCTTCGCAATTGGCCTGAAACAGCGCCGAGCCGCGGCATTGAAACCGCGCGGCCTGTGGTGCGTCAGGGCTTGCAATGAGCCCTGCGGTCGGGCAACACCGGCGGGAAGCGCATGCCCACCCGAATCTGACGGACGAGACGCCCTACCACAGAACGAGACCCAACCGGGGGCGGCCGCGGCGTACCATCCACCGTTAGATCGGCGGGTTCTGGCCGTTCTCCTGGGGTATGGGAGGGCGGATCGGAGCCCCTTTGACTGCCTTGGAATCCACTCTTGAGGTATAACGACGGCCGACGCGCGGCGGCCAAAAAACGACCGCGGCCCTAGGACCCCGAAACCAATCGGCCTTGATCACAACATGAGGAGACACGCCATGGGAACCAGAATGATCGTCAACAACGCCTTAATGGCGGGCCTTGTCGCCGCCTGCTGTATCTCGTCGGCCGCGGCCGGCGAGTCGGTCTTGCTCCAGCGGAAGTTCCAGGACGGCAAGACCAACTACGTCCACAGGACGGTCGACATGGTGCAGAAGATCGGCGGCATGCCGGGCGGCGCGATGGAAATCAAGGTGCGGTCAATCTTCGGCGTCATCGAGAAGGTAAAGGGGGCCGCCGGAGGCAAACGAATTGTCACCATGACCTTCGATCGCGCGGCCCAGACCATGGACATGCCCATGATGGGTGAATTGGAGTACGACTCCTACGATCCGGAGAACGAAGAGGCGGCGCCCCAACTGGCCAGCATCCTTCAACCCATGGTCGGCGAGGCCCTGACCGTGGAGGTCTCCAAGGACGGCAAGGTCGTCGGTTTCTCCGGCATGGATGCGATCAACAAAAAGATCTCCGAGAAGGCCGTCGCCAATATGTTCTGGTCGCAGGTGAAGCGGCAATACACCGACGAGAAGGCCCGCAAGCAGTGGGGCGAGGATCCTCTCCTGATGTTCCCCAACAAGGAAGTGAAGGTCGGAGAGACGTGGAAGGCCCGATCGGTCGATGATGATCCGCAGCTCGGGGTCATTGCCCACGAGTACGAATACACCCTCGACAAGATCACCACCGATCAAGGCCGAAAGGTGGCGCACATTTCCTACAAAGTGCAGATCTCCAAGGGCGAGAGCGACGAGGGGGAAGAAACACCGACAAAGGTGGGCGGCGGCGGTTCGGGCCAGGCTGTCTACGACATCGATGAGGGAACCGTCGTCCGCCAGACCGGTCAAGGCCACATGGACATCAAGATGCCACCGCCGCCGGGAATGCCTTCCGAGCCGGACCAGATGATGAGCGTCGAAATCAGCTCCAAGTCGCTGGTCAGGCGGCTCAGCGCGAAGGAGCAGGAACAAGAGCGGGCGGAGATCAACAAGAAGATCGAGGCGCGCAAGAAGGCCGCGAAAGAGGAAGACGATGAGGACAGCGACGGGGGCGGCGACGACGACGAGGACGAAGACGAAGACGAGTAGGACTTGCGGGGGGTTCAGGCGGCTGCCATTGGAGGACCGGGATATGGTGAAACAGAATCGAGGATTGGACGTGTTTTCCAGACCGCTGGCGGCGCTGGTCGTCGGGGCGTTTTGCTCGGTCTGCGGGGCGCTGGCGGCCCCCGGTCTGTTGGAGGCCGGCGAGACTTGGCTCGAATGGGGCGGCGGTCCACATCGCAGTTTCAACGTGGATGCACCAGCCCTGGCGAAGAAGTGGCCGAAGGATGGCCCGCCCAGAATCTGGAGCCGCCGGCTTGGCGAAGGCTACTCCGCCATCGTCGGCGAGGCAGACCGGCTCTACACGATGTATTCGATTCGCGAAAAGACCGGCGAAGAGAAGTGGGCCTTGGAAGGCAAGGAAGCCGTCGTCTGCCTGAACGCCAAGACCGGCGAGAACGTCTGGGAATACGTTTATGACGTTCCCTGGGCCAAGGACATGAACATGGAATTCGGCCCCGGGCCGCACTCCACGCCGCTGCTGTTGGGAGACCGCCTATACACCATCGGCTGCACGGTGAAGCTGCACTGCCTCGACAAGGCGACGGGAAAGGTTGTTTGGTCCAAGGACCTGGCGAAGGAATACGGCGCCAGCAATCTGAACCGCGGCTACGGCGCCAGCCCCCTGGCGTACAAGAACCATCTCATCCTGCCCATCGGCGGCGAGGGCACGAGCGTCATCGCCTTAAAGGCCGATGACGGCAGCCTGGTATGGAAGAACCAGAACTTCAGTCCCACCTATGCCTCGCCCATTATCATCGACGTGGACGGACAGGACCAGTTGGTCACCTTCACCGGCGAGGAAGTGTCGGGACTGAATCCGAACAATGGCGATTTGTTGTGGACCCACGCTCAGAAGACGCAGTACGGGGCCAACATCAGCACCCCGGTCTGGTGCAAGGACAACATCCTGTTCATCTCCGCGGCCTATGGCATGGGGGCCAGGGGCATCCAGCTTACCCGCGAAGGCGACACGACCACGGTCAAGGAACTCTGGTACAACGGAAAGATGAAGATCCACCACGGCAACGCCGTGACCGTCGGCGACTATGTCTATGGCTCGAGCGGCGACTTCGGCCCGGCCTTCTTCGCCGCCGTGGACATCAAGACCGGAGAGTTTGCCTGGAAGAAGCGGGGGTTCTCGAAAGCGAATTGCGTTCTTGGAGACGACAAGCTGATCGTCCTCGACGAGGACGGACGGTTGGCCCTGACCAAGATCGGCCCCAAGAAGATGAGCGTCCTGTCCAAGACCCAGCTATGCGACCGCGTCGCCTGGACCGTGCCCACCCTGCTGGGAAGCACGCTCTACGTGCGGGACCGCGGGCACATCACCGCCGTGGACCTGTCCACGACAGCGGACAAGGATGACTCACGTCCCACGCGTGGGGGCGACGCCGCCCGGATGTAGCGACCGCGACGGCTGCCGGTCAGGCATGCGACGCCTCGGCTGGAGAAATCCATGGATGCACGATTCACGCGGCGGGAGATTCTCCAACAGGCCGCCGTGGCGTGGCCGGCCTTGTGCCTCGGCATCGGATCTTCCGCCGTTGCCCGAGCATCCACGCCTGGGGGTGAGCAAGCGAATCGTTTTCAACGGCTGCGGCTCGCGACCAAAGCGGACCGACTTGAGGAGCTTCGAAAGTTTTATCAAGGCGTTCTGAACGTGCCGCTTGTCGGCGAGGAAGCCGAATCTCTGAGCGTTCAAGCGGGGCGCACCGAGTTGAGTTTCTTCGCGGAGTCGAATGGCGGCGCTCCCTTCTACCATTTTGCGTTTAACATCCCGGAGAACAAGCTGAAAAGTGCAATCGACTGGCTGTCGGGCCGCGCCCAATTGCTCAAGGACCGTCGAGGGAATCATGTCGTATACTTTGATTGGCTCGATGCTCACTCGATTTACTTTCGCGATCCGGCCGGAAACCTGCTTGAGTTCATCGCGCATCACCCCTTGAAGAATGGACGTCGCGGGGACTTCTCCGTAGAGGATATCCTCTATGCGAGTGAAATCGGTTTAGTCACCGAAGACGTCCCGAGCCTCGCCGCGGAACTGGACGCAAAGTTGGGGATCACAAATTACGCCGCAAAACAGGGGGAGGCCGTCTCGGACGTCTTCAGACCCATTGGCGACCCCTATGGGTTCTTCATTGTCGTCAAGCATAGGCGCAAATGGCTGATGACCGACGATCCGGCCGGCCTATTTCCCGTGGGCGCGACGGTAGGCGGGCCGGGGCGCAAGAGGATCAATCTTGAAGGTTGTGATTGCGCGCTAACCATCGCCGAATGAGGTTGGCCTAACGCCCGATCGCGTGTTACAGGGAGCGCGACGCGTTAGGGCGATTCCCGGACGGGTGGATGATGGTTTCGACGGCTCGTTTAGCCGGCGGGCTTGCCCGCCGGATTAGCGGAGAAACCATCCCGCCGCCCGCTGACTCGGGAATCGCCATAGAGCGCCGCACTCATAGCGGGTTGGGCAATGGCGTAGCGTCCGCCCTCTGTGGCGGACGAAAACACGTGGCGACACGACGGCCCCGACTGAGCGAGGCCGCTACGACAAAGCGCAAACCGCGCTAATGCGGTTGCGGCGTGGATGATGAAATGCACTATTTCGTGGGGATCTCCATTGTCAAGATCGCCTGATCTCCCTGCTTCTCGAAACCCGACTTGCAGCCCGCGGAACAGAAGTGCAGCGAGTAGCCGTGCGTCTCCCAAGCCTGCTGGGGGTCGCCGTTCATGGCCAGGGCACAGCTTGCGCACTTGGAGACGACCTTGTCCGACTTCCCGTCGAGGAGGTCGGCGGCGGCGAGCTTGGCCATGACCTCGTCGGCCTCTTTTCCCACCGCCTGCGACGGTTGCTCTTTGGCACAGCCGCCGGCAACAAAACTCGTCCAAACGGCGGCTACGGCGACGATCGATCCTGGTCGTGTCATGGTTGCCTCCTACTTGTCAAAACGCCCGGGCGCAGGCGGTCGTGATCCGTCAGCAGTGTACGGGGCGGATGCCGCCTCGGCGATGGCAAAGAGGTGCTTTTGTCCGCGGATGAAGAGCGTGTTGCCGGAGATGGCCGGCGTCGCCATGCACACCTCGTCCATGTCGTTGACCGCCAGGGGTTTGAACTTCTCGCCGGCCTTGACGACGTGGACCTCGCCGTCTTCGCTGGTGTAGTAGAGCCTGCCTGCGGCGGCGACCCCGGACGCCGTGAAGCCCGACACGCCCTTTCCGAGCCGGCCGCGGTAGAGGCGTTCTCCTGTGACGGCGTCGAAGCAGGTGAGCACTCCGTTGTCCAGGCAGCTATAGAGCCTCTTCCGATAGACCAGCGGGGTCTGCATGTAGTTGCCGATGCGCGCCCCCCACCAGGCGACGTGCTCACCTTGGCCGCCGTCCCCCGACGGCGTGATGTCCCCGGAGGCCGAGGCTCGGATCGCATAGATCGGCGCCATGGACCCGTGGGCATTGGTGATGTAGATGAGGCCGCCCTTGACGATGGGCGTGGGCACGGGGATGTCGCCGCCGCCGCGGATGTTCCAGACCTCCTTGCCGGTCAGGGCGTCGTAGCCTCCGATGTGCTTGTAGCCGTTCACGACAAGCTGTACGCGGTCCTTGTAGCAGCAGATGGCCGGCGTGGACCAGGTCGGGACTTCGTCTCGCGGCGCACGCCACAGCTCGCGGCCGTCCTTCACGTCATAGGCGGCCAGGAACGAGTTCTTCTGCACGTCGCACTGAACGTACACCTTACCGTCGAAGATGATCGGGGAACTGCCGAAACCCCATTGAGCTTCGGGCACGACGTAATAGCCGGAATCAAGAAAACCCAGGTCCTTCTTCCAGATCAGCTTTCCCTCGACGTCATAGCAATACAACCCCTCGGAGCCGAAGAAGGCGACGACATGCTTGCCGTCGGTGGCGGGCGTCGAGTTCGCGTGACTGGCCTTGGTGTGACGCTTGACCTTGGGAACGCCCTGACAGGCCGTTTGTTCCCAGAGGATGCTGCCCGTGTCCTTGTCGAGGCAGAGGACCTGCCAGCGGTACGACGACTCGTCATCCACCGGCTTGATGTCGCCGTAGAGTCCGACCTTGAGGTCCTGCTCGCCATCTTCGCGAACCGCGGTGGTGAGGAACAATCGGCCGCCCCAGACGATCGGGCTGGAGAGGCCGAGCCCGGGGATCGCCGTCTTCCACTTGATGTTCTTGCCGGTTTCGACGTTCCACCGGGTCGGCGGCTTGGCATTCTTGGTGACGCCGAGGGCGTTGGGCCCGCGGAAGGAAGGCCAGTTGGAATCCTCGGCGCAGGCGCGCGCGGGAAAGCCGCCTGCGAGCATTAGCGCCAGCGGCGCGAGAAGGGTTGGTCCGATGGGCATGTTCATGCGATGCATCTCAAAAAGAGGAAACGATGGTTCGTACCGGCCCTCACTTCGAGCGCGATAGCCACTCCGCGATGCGCCGGCAGCCTTCCAGGACGTGGCCGCAGGAAGGGAGCAGGGTCTCGGTCGGCAGTTCCTGATCGAGAGGGATTCGCTCGCTAGCCGCCAAGGCGCCGGCGCCGTCGAAGTCCACAAAGGCCAGGCGGGCTGACAGGTCGCCGCGCGATCGGCCGAACACAGCGCCGGGCAAGAGCGCCACCCCGGCCTCCTCCAGGAGCCGGTCGCAAATCCGGTGGCCATCCAAGATACCCCGTTCCGCGAGATTCGGCGCCAGCCGGGAAAAATCCAGATACGCGTAGAAGCCGCCGACGGGCTCATGCAGACGAATGCCTGCCTCGGAGAGGATGGAGACGCAGCTTTCGGCGACCCGCGCCAGGATGCGGCGGACGTGACACAAATAGTGCTCGATCTCCAGGCCGCAATGAAAGCCCTGGATGGCCGCGTATTGCACGGGGGCGCACACCGAGGTGTAGGTCTCGCTGGCGACGGCGGCCATCGCTTCAGCAAGCCAATCCAGCTCCCTGGGGAAGGTGAACGTGCCGAGCCGCCAGCCGCCGGCGCCGCACCATTTGGAGAGGCCGGAGCTGACAATGGTCCCCTCGGGATAGTAGCGGGCGATTGAGACGTGCTCGCCCTTGAAGTGGAGCTGCCCGTAGATTTCGTCGGAGAGGACGATGATGTCGAATTCGCGAGCCACCTCGGCGATGTCGCGGAGCTGCCGATCGGAATAGGTTTGGCCGGTCGGATTCTTGGGATAGTTCATGATCAGGAGCCTGGGTCGCCTGTCGTCCTCGACCCTCTTTATGGCGTCTCGCAGCCGCTCGGCGGTCAGCATCCAATTCGACTCGAAAGTGGAGTGAATGAGGCTGAACCGGCGGCCCAAAATCCGCGCCTGCGGCCAGTAGGTGACCCAGCACGGCGTGGTGAGGATGATCTCGCCGTAATAGACGAGTTGCAAAAGGAACATCAGTTCCTTGGAGCCTGGGCCGACGATGACGCCGTCCGCGTGGGCGTCGATTTGATCCTTGCGCCGGTGATAATCGGCGACGGCCTCCCGCAGGGCCGGCAGTCCCATGACCGGGAGATAGTCCTTCTCCGGGGCCGCGAGCCGCAAGGCATCGACAAGAGGAGTCGGAACCGGAAACGGCGACTGCCCGAGGCCGAAATCATAGACCGTGCGGCCCAATCGGCGCAGCTCGCGGCACTTGTCCTTGACCTCCAAGGTAGCCGATTGCCCCAGGCCGCGGACATTCAGATTGAGGCTTACTGGCTTGCGTGCGTTCATTGCTTCTTCTTGCAATGAAATGGTAACCGCCGCCGAAGCGTAGAGCAAAGATTAGTTGTGAACGGGACCGGGCGTCCCTGAGCGCAAGAACTCGAGGACGAGCGACGGTGAAGTTCAATCGCCGATGCTGCGCCGAAGGGTCAATCAGGACCGTAGGTGTAATCGAACAACCCCGAAGGGCCGAACTTCGGCACATCACTTGCATCCGCCGGATCGAGATGATCGAGCCAGGATGCCTTGTCGTTTCGCTGATAGACCATGAACTTCCCGCGCAGCGCGGCATCCTTGGCCCGATGATAGCGCAGGTAGATGTGCCGTGCGTCCACTCCCAGAATCTCGATCTTGCCCGTCTCGTGGGACATGACGAATCGCGTACGCCGGGCCAGGCCGGAGCCGTGGCGCAGGGCCTCGCGAAAGATATCCCAGCCGCGGACGATGGGCACTTCGTAGGGCTCGTTGCCCGCCGTCGGCCGACCCTGAAACAGATAGTACGGCGGACAGCCGATCCACGAGAGTTGTCGATACAGGTCTGAGAGCACGGCAGGGTCGTCGTTGATGCCTTTGATCAGCGGGCACTGGTTGACGCACATCACGCCGCAGCGGATGAAGCAGTCGATGCCCTCGACGGCCGGGTCGGTCAGCTCGCGCGGGTGGTCGAAGTGGGCCATGAGATAGATGCGCCGTCGCGGCTCGGAATGCCTGCGCAGGGTCTCCTGAAGCGCGGCGTCGTTCAGCAGTCGCCAGGGGTCGAATGCCGGCATCTTCGATCCAATGCGGATGATCTTGACGTGGGGGATGGCCCGAAGCTGTTCGAGGATATTGCTGATTCGCCGCGTGCTCATCAGGAGCGGGTCGCCGCCGGTGAGGAGGACGTTGGTAACCTCCGGATGCGAGGCGATGTAGCGAATCCCCTCGGAGACGTCGTTGGTGACCTCGTGGTTCTCGTCCATGAAGAGCCGCTTGCGGAAGCAATAGCGGCAATACGCCCCGCACACCTCGTTGCAGAGGAGCAGCACGGTATCCGGATACTTGTGTTGCACGCCCTGGACGACGGTGACGGCAGCTTCGTCGCTGGCGTCCAGCTTGCCCCAATCGTTGAGTTCCTCGACCCGGGGGATGATGAGCTGCCTGATGGGGTCCGCCGGATCGTTCCAGTCGATCAGGCTCAGGTAGTAGTCGTTGGCCCGAAAGACGTACTTCTCGCCGACCTTTTTGAGCTTCTCGCGCTCATCCGCCGGAATGGTCTTTATCTTGTCGATGTCCCGGACGTACTTGACCCGATGCGGCGGGGAAGCGTCATGATCGGCTTGGGGCAGCGGTATCGTCGTCATGGCTCGTGTCCTCCAGGGCATCAAATAGAGAACGGATCGGGCTCGATAGTGAACTCCTTGCTCGCCGTACGGCTTGCCTGTGTTAGTGCGAACCCACGAGAAGGTTTCACGCCGGCGTGTGCACTACCGGCGGAGGATTCGGGTTCGTCCAGAGAATCTTAGCCCTGTGCGCCGGAGTGGGCAAGGGCGAATTTCGCATTCGGCCCGAAGGTTCGCGGCCGTTTCAGGCATCCGTGCGACCGCAGAGCGACTCGGCGGTCGCCGGCTTGCATGTGGGCGACGGCAATTCGCAAGGCGACGACTTCGACACGTCAGGCTCACGCGCCGGCTCGTCCGTTTGCGAGTCGACCTGGCGCGCGACCCCTTTGGTTCCCTGGGCGGTGGTGATGAAGGCCACGGCGGCGACGATGATCGCCGCGGCAATGAAGACTCGGAGATTGACCTCCTCGCCTGCGAAGAGCCAACCCAGCAGGATGGCCACGATCGGATTGACGTAGGCGTAGGTGGCGACCCGGGCCGGGCTGCTGACCTGCATCAGCCACATGTAGGCGGTAAAGGCGACAATTGAGCCGAAGAAGATGAGGTACGCCAGCGCGCCGAGCGAGGCGGGCGATATCGACCCGAAGTCCAGCCGGGTCCACTCGCCGGTCAGTCCGCTGGTGGCGAGGTGAAGGACGCCGCCGGCGATCATCTGCATGGAAGCGGCGAGATAGGGCGACGCCGGCTTGGCGGCGCTCCGCGAGTATAGCGACCCGCCACACCAGGAAAACGAGGCCACCACCAGCCCCGCCGCGCCGAGGAGGTCCACTCTGCGGCCGCCCGCGAGTTCGTTCGGACCGGTGAGGACTCCGATGCCGGCCAGGCCAAGGAGGATGCCGACCACCACCAACAACGTGGGTCTGTTTCCGCCGGGCCGCAGCCAATCGAGCAGCACCATGCAGAGCGGGACAATGGCGATGAGCAGGGCGGTCAAGCCGCTGGAGACCCTGGTCTCGGCCCAGACCACCAGGCCGTTGGCAACGTAGAGCAGCATCGCGCCGACGACCGCCGCGTCGCGCCAATGCGATGCCTTCGGCCTGGCAGCGCCGCGCCAGCGAGAGCAACCATAGAGCAGCAGCCCCGCGACGAGAAAACGCAGGCCCGGCATGAAAAAGATCGGGAGCGTTTCAATCGCGATCCGAATGCCGAGGTAGGTCGAGCCCCAAATGACGTACACCGCGAGATAGGCCGCAATGACCTTGAAGAGGCGCGGCGAGGGGGCGGGGCTAGGTTGAACCATGCGGAAACTCTTGACCTGCGACGGATATCACCGGTTCGCGTGATCGAACTGACACGTCCACGGACCGCTGGAGTATGTACGTCCCCGCGGTGCGGCGGTTCGAACCGCCAAAAGCATCTCCCGAGGCAGGGCAGCGCTTTCGCGGTCGCTCCGCCATTCTAGTTCCGCGTCGCCTCACCGGCCGTGGAAAAATCCAGCCTTCCCCGGGCGGCATCGGCGCCTTCCAACTCCAGCAGGAACTTCTTGCGCCACAAGCCCCCGCCGTAGCCTCCCAACTGGCCGTCCTTGTTGACCACGCGATGGCAGGGAATGAGGATGGCGATCCGATTTTCGCCATTCGCCCGGCCCACGGCTCTTTGGGCATGTGGTTTGCCGATCGATCGGGCGAGTTCCTCATACGAAATGGTCCTGCCGCAGGGGATCTTGCGCAGCGCGTCCCAGACGAGGCGCTGGAACGGCGTGCCGGGATATGCCAGGGGGACGGTAAATCTCCGACATTTCCCCTGGAAGTACTGATCTAGTTCCTTACGCAGCAGGTCGATGTGTCGGTTCGTGCCCGGGACGATCGAGCAGTCGAATCGACGCCGCAGGGCCTCGACCTGACTTTCCAGGGCACGCCGATCGCAAAACTCCAACAGGCACAACGCCTCATCCGTGGCCGCGACAAGCAGAGGCCCGACGCCGCTCTCCAGGATGGTCGAGTAGATGCAAGTCCCATCTCGGGTACGACCGGGCGGCCCGCCAAAGGTCTTGGCGAAGGCGTCGCGAAATCCGCTCGGCGACTGATAGCCGTGGTCCAGCGCCACGTCGGTGAGGTCGGCCCCCTGTCGAATCATGGCGAACGCCCGACCAAGACGCCGGGCCCGATGATATGCTTGAAAAGTCATGCCGTAGTGCTCCGTGAAGTATCGCCGCGCGCGGGTCGGGTCGATGGACATGGCTCGCACGTCCGCGTCGGTCAGTTTCTGGTCCGGCCGTTTCTCAATCGCCGAAAGGAGACGCTCGACCCAGCCGGGGGGCCGGCCATGGGTATCCAGCGGACGGCAGCGCTTGCAGGGGCGATAGCCGGCCAGGAGGGCATCGCGGCCTCGGCCGAAGAACTCGATGTTGCGGGGCCGCGGCTTGCGGGCGGGGCAGGAGGGCCTGCAAAAAACACCGGTGGTGCGGACCGCCAAAAAGAAGATGCCGTCGTAGGAAGCGTCTCGCCGGGTCAGGGCCTTTTGCATTTCGTTGACGGAGGGCAATGCGCTCATGGGTCGATGCTCCAAGCTGCGATTAGGCTAGCTCAGACCGCTGACCCCTTCCACCGATATTTGAGCGCCGAATTCAAATCAGTCGCGTGATGGAGGAGGCCGGTGGGGCCGCTGAAAGAAGAGCCCCCAGCGATCATGCGCCAGGGGCTTTGGTAGCGTCCGTTGCAGAAACCGGCCTCGCGCCCTTGCTTGCACCCGCCGTCGAAAGCCGCCTCGGCACGCGGTCCAACGGTCAGCCACGACGGAGCGGGATGGCCACGAAAAAGTGCAAACCGCGCTCAAGCGTTATCGCTTCGCCTGCCAGTCTTCCGACTCCGGACGAATCGAGATGTTGGAACCGAACTGATTCCAGCCGTCGGCCTCGCGACGATAGAGGTCCACGGCCCGCAGGGGCATTCGCTTTTCATCGCCCGACCCGTCGCGGAACCAATAGTCCGCGGTATAGAACACGATGGCAAGGTCCCCGTGCACATCGATCTCCGTTTCCAGCAGCTCGTATCGAATGCCCGGCGCATTTCTTAGCGACGCATCGGCGGCCACCATGTAGGCGTCGATCCCGCGCACGATCGTCGTGCTCTTGACCTGAAAGCCCTTCCAGTCGGTCGTGTGCCCGCGTTGGATGGCGTCGCGGTCCTGACGTATGTAGGCTCGAAACAAGCCGTGAACGTGCTCGAGAATCGCCTCGCGATCCACCTGAATCGCCGCCGTCGACATAGGCTCCTCCGTATGATGGCCGGACGCTCGATTGGCATGACCGGCGCCGTTGCAGCTCGATCCGAGGACCCAGAGACCTATCGCGATGATGATCCGATCCGCGGTCATTTCGCCGCCAGGTATTTCTTCGGATCGCCCCGAAGCTTCTTCTCGCAGTCCTCGCAGCAGACCCGCACGCTCCGACCGGCGACCGTCACCGTCTTCGCCGAGGCGTCCACCGCATAGTCGCACACCGGACACTTCTTGTTTGTCGCACCCGTTGCCATGGAGTCAATCTCCTTGCGCCATTGCTTCGCGCTGCTTACGAACGACGCATCGCACAACAGAGATATAACCCAGGCCGGAGTCGTCAGGCTTGGAAAATCGTGCTCAAATCGCCGAGATGATGCGTCGAGGCCGTCCTGCGGAACCGGGAGGGCGTTTGCCCGAAGGCGCGGCGGAAGGCCGCGGTGAAGTGGCCATGATCGTAGAAGCCCAGCTCCAGGGCGAGCGCGGTCAGATCGCGCCCGTCCTCGGCCAGGCGGTCCAGCGCCGAACGCAGCCGAAGCTGATGCCGATAGGCGTGAATGGACAGACCCGTGTCGCGGCGAAAGACGCGCGCCAGGTGAAATGGAGAGGAATGAACCTGCCGGGCGAGATCATCCAGGGAAATTCGCTGCGAAAACTGCCGCGAAAGCTCCGCCTTGGTCGCTTCGACGAGTTCGGCGTGGGCTCTGTTCGTGTCCGGTCCTTGCCGGACGGGTCGTCGTTCATGAGAGCCTAGGGCCGCCGCGACCGCCGACTGCGCCAGAGCAAGCAAGGCCTCTTCGGCGGATGCGTCGGCCAGTGTTCCGGCCGCGAGCGCCCGAAACAAGGTCATTGCCCGGAAATGCAACCGCGAATCGCATGGCCCCTGCGAGCACGAGAACAGCGTCGACCGGTCGCGCGCGGCAGGGTCGGACTGCGTCACGATCTCCCCGAGTACGTCGGGACGAATCCAAATGGCCAGGCAATCATCTCCCCACTCGACCGGATGGCTGACGCGGTAGGGTGCGTGACGGTGAAAGAACGCCACATGATTGGCGTTGAGAGTCTGATGCCGCCGGCCGACGTGGCGGGTAAAAGCACCGCCGCGCACGAAGACGATCTCATCCGTCGTGGAATGCTCCTCGCGGCCGCACCCGCGGTCGTGCGGGCGGCAATGATGCTCCGTCACCTTTGCCAGGGGCGTACTGAAAAGGACCCGCTGCTTCATGGCTTCCGCCATGTCTTCATTGGAGGCGGCGCGCACCACCTAGTCAATGTGCCGGTGTTCGAACCGGCCGACCGTGCATATGAACGACCCGCGCCGCAGGCGTTTCAGAACAATCGCACAACATGACAGCGGCACCCGGCCGGTTTCGACCGGGCGCCGCCGATAAGAAAACGTGGCGTCGGGCGGGATTATTTCCCGCACTGGCCGCCGCCGCCGAAGGCCGCCTCTGCACGCTTGGCGCATTCCTCGGGAGACACGTCCTCCTTGTGGGTGCCGATGGACCACTCGTGACCGAAGGGGTCCTTGAGCTTGCCGTAGCGGTCTCCCCAGAACATGTCCGTGACGGGCATGAGCGGCTGTGCGCCGGCGCCAACGGCCTGGTTGAAGAGCTTGTCCACGTCGTTGACGTAGAGGTGGATGGTTACGGGCGAGCCCCCGAGGGCCTGCGGCGAGCGGCATCCCATGTCCGGATACTCGCTTGCGAGGAAGAAGATTGAATCGCCGATCTTCATTTCACCGTGCATGAGTCCCTTGCCGTCCGGCGAGGCCATGCGCATCACTTCCTCGGCGTTGAAGGCCTTCTTGTAGAAGTCGATGGCCTTCACAGCGTCCTTGATGATCAGGTGGGGGGTGATGGTGTGGAAACCTTCCGGAATGGGTTTAGCTGCCATAAGTCTCTTCTCCGATTTTGGTGACTTGTCGATTGGTAAACGAACCTTTTCCCGGCCTCCCTGCCACGCTTGTTCGTCCTGGCTGTCCCGACCGCTTGCCTCTCTTCCGCGCGCCGCCTCCCGCCGGCGGGCCCGGCGTCGCGCGAGGCCTACTTTCTTGTGTAAACGGCCTCGACGACCTTGTAGTTCTCTCCGGCGTGCAGGTCGTAAATCTCGAAGGCGAATTTGTCCTCATTGATGATCCGGCGCACGTACTTCACCGCCCGGCCGTAGACATTCATCATCGGCTCGTCCATCTCACCATAGAAGGTGATGGTCTGGCCCGACGGGTCGGCCATGCCTTTCATGTTCAGCAGGTTGGTCTGGGAGGTGGAGGCCCAGTTCCCCTCGTACATGTTGCGCAGGTTGTCGTAGCCGGTAAAGCCCATGCCCTCGTAAGGCACCTTGCTCATCTGGCCGCTGGCGTCCGGCATGATCGTCTCGCCCTTGTATTCCTCCAGCAGATAGCGCTTGCCCAGCACCCAGCGAATCTCTGACGAGCCCTTGGCCTCCATCGCCTCGCTGCCGGGCCCGGCCCAGTAGATCTTCATGATGGTGTTCCACGAACCCACGTATGGGGCGAGGGCCGCGTGATTCTTGCCGGGGTTCATCGCCTCCATCCACTTTTTCATGCCCTCCATCATGGCCTTCATCTCCTCCGGGCTGGGCATCTTCGCTCCCGCCTTGTCGGGGCCCTTGTCGTCGGAGAGGACGGGTCGGCCGAGGAAGACTGCGCCGAACAGGACGGCCGCGATGATCAGGATCGTGCGAGCGTTCATGGTGTCTCCTTGGAATCCGTTGGGCGACTTGTCGGTCGCCGGGCCTATGCCGCCCGCGAGGCTCACTCACGCCGCGAGCGATCAGTTATCACGCGAGCCATCCTTGGCGGAAGGATCACGCCGCCGGCATGCTCCGCCGGAGTCCGACAGCGAATAGGATCAGGCCGAGGCCCGACAAAGCGATCGGCGGGATCGGAAAGTAGGCAATGGATATTACCAGATTTCCGAGCAGCGACAAGACGCCGATCCAGCCGATGCACCGCAGGACGACAGCGTCGTCCGGGCGATAGCGAAGCAGCATCAGGACGAACGCCCCCTGGATGGCCTGGGCAAAGGCGAAAAAGAGGCTGTAGCCCGTGATGATCGCATACATCGTGCGTTCGACGCCGCCGACGTTGAGCGCCAGATTTCGCAGCAGCCGATCGAGCACCCGCTGTTCCTCACTGACCGGGGCCGGCGGACCCACCAGGTGGGCCAGCAGGTGCATTCCTGCGGTCAGAAGGACAACGTAGCTCGCGGCCTTGTACCAACCGGATGCCCGATTCACGCCTGTGGCCCTTTCCATGTCCCCGATGGGTATCGTAACCAAAGTTGCCATGACATCGAGCCCCTTACGTATTCGCGGCAAAGCGCTTCAAGTGCCGATCGCGCCCCGGCTCCAACCCACAGCCGTCAGCCGCCCGAGGCGCGGGAATGCAGGGCGGATGAGGCGCTGGGACGGGAATCATCTCCCGAGCGTCCTCGTGCAAAGTGCGACTGAAGGGCCCGCAGGGTCCACTGATTGCCCGCCTCGAAGTGGGACCGCAGCTTGAGGGATTCCTCGTCTTCGCCATAGCCCATGCCTGTGCAGACGACCCGGGTGCGCCGGGCGTCGATCGGCTCGAAACGCACGACGGACCACATGTTCTTGATGGCCTCCTTGTAGGGAAAACTCGCCGGGGCCTTGGTGGCCTTGATCGAGAGCATCCTGAGCGGCTCGTAGCTGAGGATGGTGTTTTCGATGGTGTTTTCATCGCCCAGAGTCCCGTTGGGGTCGTAGTGGGTCAGCATCTTGCCGCCGACTCGAAGGTCGATCTCCGCGTGGGCCACCATCCAGGACTCCAGCCCCTCGGTGGTGGTGAAGGCGTCCCACACCGCCTCGATGGGCGCCTCGACGATGATCTCGTGACGCAAGATGACCGACGAGTCTTTCGAAGCGCCGGCGGCGGCCTTGCGTGCCGTGAGCGCCTCATAGACTTGGTTGAGGAACTGGGCGTTACTCTTGAGGAAGTAGTCGAAGGCGTCGTCCCACTCCTTCTCTCCGGGACGCCAACCGACGCAGACGAGGCGAATCCGCGTGCGGTCCCTGGCAGCCGGCTCGAAGAAATAGGAACTCCACGTGCCGCCCATCCGGACGTTTGGGAATTCTGGCGGGGCGCTGCCGCTGGTGGAGAGGACTTCGTGCGGGACGAAGGCCAGGACCTTGTTCGGCGCGCCGGGCCAGAAGGAATAGGCGCCGCCTGGACGCAACTCCAGCTTGGGTTCCTTGCCACCGAGCCGTTTGAATCCCTCCTCGCTGGCCAATAGGTCCCACACGTCCGCCACCGGAGCCGCGACCTCCATCTCAAAGGCCTGATACTTCTCGGGGCCCTCCGCCGAGAGGACGGTGACGTGTTCGACCTGCGACACCTTCATCGGCGTCGCCGGGCGCGGTGAACGATGCGGCTTGGACCGCGACTGCGACGACTCTTCGAAGCGCTTCTCAAGTTGCGTGAAGACGTAGGTCCAGGCCTGGTCGAAGTATTCGTACCCTTTGGCCCAATCCGCTCCCTCCTGCCAGCCAAGTTGGGCGAAGCCGACCTTCACACGCCCATCCGCCAACTCCCTGAACCGAATCACCACCTGGGTCTTGACTCCGGAGGCTCGCAGTTCAGGCACGCTCGGCGGGAAATTCCACTCGAAGGCCAGCATTTCTCGCGGGATGAAACTGAGCACCTTGCACCCTTGGGTGCCTCGCAGGCCGTTTTCGTCGGGCTTGGCCATCTTCATGTAAAGCTCATAGGGCCCGCCGAGGCGAAGCTCGATGTTCGATTCCGGCGAGAAGAACGAGGCGATCCCCTCGGACGTGGTCCACGCGTGCCAGAGTTCGTCCAACGAGGCGGTGACCGTCGCCTCCTTGCGCAGGATGCGCTCGGATGGCGGCGTCTGGCCGTCCGGCCTCGCCGCCGCGACGGGGCCGGCAAACCCCAATACGATCACAACCGCAATACGCTTGAACTTGGTTTGGGGGTTCATGTCGTTTCCTCCATAAGTCCGGCCTTTTGCTTCAGGACCGGCAGGTCAGTTCCGCGAACCGGAGCGCCTCGCTCGGTCGCCGGCGCGGGATTCCAGCAGTAAGTTGAAGTAGTCGCGTAGCTGAGCGACCGCCTCCTCGTAGGGCTCGATCCGCCGATGGCCGCGGGCCTGCATGATTCCACCTTCCATCACGGTGAGCACGAATCTCGAGAGCCGGGCCTGATCGAGGTCGGGAGGCAGCCGATCTGCCGCCTCGCCGAGGCAGCGGCGAATGGCCTCGCACCAATTCGAGAAGTTCAGCGAGATTTTCTCGCGAATCTCCGGCCGGGCGTCGACCAACTCCAGGGCCAGGTTGCCGATGGGACAACCGATCGCGCAGGAGTTGGCCGCGAGAAGCTGACGGTACCCATCGAGCACGGTGAAGATGCGTTCGATCGGGTCGTCGGTGGCCCCGAAGGCCGGTTCCATGACCAGGGGCCACATCAAATCCACGTAACTGTCCAGGACCGCCAGGAGCAATTCGTCCTTGGACTTGAAGAAGTAGTAGAGGCTGCCGCTGTTGACGCCGGACTTGGCAAGAATCTCCGCCATGGTCGTGGCCTGAAAGCCGTTGGCGTGGAATAGCTCCCGGGCGGCATCGATGATGCGTGTACGGGTGTCTGCTTTTGCTGTCTGGGCAGGAGCCATGTTAGTTGAATGCTCAACTAACATACAGTGAAGCCCCAGGGCTTGTCAAGCCCCTTTTCTCAGCCCTGACATCCCTCCTTTCCATCGTGCCATGGGATCGGGTAGTCAAGGTTATCGGACACTGAGCGGCGACGGAGCCGCCATCGCGCTCATACGTCTTGCCATCGGATACGTCGTTCCAGCGCCGTATGTCATTCCCGCGCACGCGGCTAGTTCGCCATTCCCGCGCTGGCGGGAATCCAGTGAGCGCTCCGCTTGCGCTGTCAGCGCGATCCGATTCCCGAACTTCGATCCGAGCCACGACTGCGAACAGCGCCCCGACCGCCAGGGAGGGGTCAGCGCGCGATGGAAGGGGCTCGCACGATTTTGTGGTAACCGCTTCCTCACCCGCCACGGCGGGCAGGCTCTCGCGGCTCTGTTCAATCGCGTCGCCGCGGCGTCCAAACGTGACGTGCTTAGTCGTCGCCGGTGGGTTTCGACTGCACGTGGTCGATGTAGGACTTGATGGTATCGATCTGCTTTTCGATGCTTCTCAACTCGGTCAGCAGGGCCGATTCCAGGTCCGCCAGGGCGGCGTTCTCTGAACTCGGCTTCGCAGCCCCCAGATCGGCGATTTCGCGGCGGAGGCTTTCCTTCCTCTCATTGAGGGTCGAAAGCTTTTGCTCAGGGGTCATGGGCGAGTCCTTTCTTCAGCCCCCCGTCCACTTCGGCGCCGGCACATCCGTGAGTGCGCCTGACCGCTGCCCCTGGGTCCGCCGATCGCGAGGCCTCAGGGGCACGGGACAACCGCTCCGCCACATTACCGAACAATCCCCTCGTCACATCGAACTGCCGCGGAATTGTATCCACGGCCGAAGAACATGCCACTGGAATCTTGCCGAAGAGGAGTGTTGGGGAGCACGAACGCGGGGCCTGAGGGCTGCGGCCCGTCGTCGATTTGAAACAAGCAGGTCGCAAGTCTAAACCTGTTGGAACCAGGCTCTTAGGCGCTCCAATCCCTGTTCGATTGAGACGCTCGGATCGTAACCGAGTTCTCGACGAGCCGCGGAGATATCGAACCAGTGGGCGGTGGTCAACTCCTCGATCAGAAACCGCGTCAGTCGTGGCTCCCGTACAATGTTTAGGAGTCGGTAGGCAGTCTCGATCCCGGCGGCGACGGCGACGGCGAGCGGCCGCGGAATGGATCGGGACACCTTCGGACGCCCCGCCGCGGCGAGGATGTCATCAACCAGGTCCCAGACGCCGCGAGGGTCTCCTTGACTGATGAAATACGCCCTGCCGGCGACCGATGCGCCGGGATGCAGCCGGTCGCACGCCAAAAGATGGGCCTCGGCCGCGTTGTCGATGTAGGTGCAATCGACGGGCTTGTTGATATTTCCAATTCGCCGCAGCGACGATGCCCTGGCGATGATCCGCGGGACCAGGTGATTGTCTCGCGGCCCCCAAATTAGGTGCGGGCGCAGGCTGATGGTGGCCAGCGCGGGTCCATTCGCCGCGAGAACCAGCCGCTCGGCCGCGGCCTTGGTGGCGGGATAGTGGGCCGTATAGTGCCGCGGATACGGCACCGATTCCGCCACACCCTCCATATCGCTGCCGTCAAAGATGACGCTCGGCGAGCTGGTGTACACGAGCCTAGGGACACCGTGAGTTCGGCAGCCGGCGATCACGTGCTGAGTGCCCAGCACGTTCGGGCGATAGTAGTCGTCGTGGCGGCCCCAGACGCCGGCCTTCGATGCGACGTGAAAGACGATGTCGCGGCCCGAGCAGGCCTTGGCCACCGCGCCCGCGTCGGCCAAATCGCCGGCGACGCATTCGACCCCCGCCGCCGCGAGGTCCGGATAGGTTCCTCGAGAGAAGCTGCGCACCTCGTCGCCTCTCGCGAGCAGCATCTCAACGATTCTTCGGCCCAGGAACCCACCGCCGCCTGTTACGAGGGCACGCAGCGGCCGAGGCGCAGGGTTCATTTCAATCGCTCCGCGGCCCAGATGGCCAATTGCTCGCGGAAAATCTTGGAGTTGTGCCGGATGTCCACCGGAAAGGCCGGGTGGTACAGGACGGCGGCGATGGTCCGCGTCGCTTCGTTTCCCTTGGCCATGTCGAGCAGCTCTTTCGTGAGGAGCGGCAGGTCGCGCTTGTCGTCCGACGGGCGCAGCTCGATGCAAATCACCGGCGTCTGATCCGGCGGCGCTCCGACGCCGACCAGGGCCGAGCGAATGACGCGGGGATGTACGTTGAAGACGGCCTCGCAGGGATCGGTGAACAATGTTCCATGGGGCGTCACGACGCGATGGGACTTTCGGCCGCAAAACCAGAGCCGGCCTTGGTCGTCGAGATAGCCGACGTCGCCCATGCGGTGCCAGACGGCCTGCCCGTCGGCGATCTTGGCAAGTCCGTTCGCATGGACGCCGGTGACGTAGCGGCGCGTGACCATCGGTCCTTGCACGACGATCTCGCCGATCTGGCCCGTGGGCAGCGACAACGCCTCGGACCAGGCGGCGACCGGACCATCGTCGATCCGAATGATCCTCACCGTCGCCTCTGGGAGAGGCCGACCGACGCAGGTCCCGGCTCCGCGTTCGGTGGCTCGGCGAGTTTCGTTAAGGATCTCACGACTGGTGATCGAGGCGACCGGCAGGGCCTCGGTCGCGCCGTAGGGAGTGTGGATCACCGCGTCGTCAGCGAGCATAGAGGTGAATCGTTCCAGGTTGGCGGAAGGGACCGGCGCGCCGGCAGAGGCGACGCGCTTGAGCGAAGGCAGCTTGACGCCATGGGCCTGGCCATAATGGCCCACTCGATCCAACAGCGCCGGCGAGCCGAACATGTGCGTCACCTGTTGATCCACGATCGATCGGATGATGAATTCGGCATTGACCAGCGCCGGCCGCGTGGGGTCCATGTCTGGCAGCACGGCCGTCATGCCCAGAGCCGGATCAAACAGGGCAAAGAGCGGAAAGGTCGGCAGATCGATCTCGCCCGGCCCGATTTGAAAATGCTCGCGAAGCAGTCTGACCTGGGCATCGAACATGCTGTGTTCGTAGAGCACCCCCTTGGGCGGGCCGGTGCTGCCGGTGGTGAAGATGATGGCGGCAGGATGGTCGGGCCGAGTCTGCGCGATCGGAAATGGCCGCCACGAATCAAGCCGCAGGTCCTTCATGCGGCGCCCGCCCCAGGCCCATCGCCGGCCGACGGTGACCACGAGCCGCAGCCCGCCAAACGCCGAGCGATGCAAGAGGCGGAAGGTCTGGGCCAACGGCACGCCGACAAAGGCCTCTGCGTCCACTTCGCGGAGGCAATCAGCCATCCGCCGCCGACCCATTCCGGGATCAATCAGGATCGGCACGGCGCCGATCTTGTAGAGGGCGAAGGTGAGCAGGAAAAACTCCACGCTCGGGCGGACCATGAGGATGGTGCGCGTGCCGCGCCGGATGCCAGCCTCCACGAGACCGTGGGCGTAGCGGTCGGTCTCGCGGTCCAGCTCGCCGAAGGTGATCTGGTCATATTCGACAGTGCCGTCGGCGCGTCGCGATTTGGTCCAGACGATGGCCCGTTGGTTGGGGTTCGCCGCCGCCGCTTTCGCCAGGTGCGCCGCCACGTTGAGCATCGCGGGCCGGCCGTCACGATGGGCGGCTTTGCAGGGACGTTTGTGGTTAGCGAGGAATCCGCGGATCAGTGGGATGACCTGGTCGGCGGCGTCCTCAAGGAGGTAATGACCCGCGTCGGGGCGCACGTGGACCTTCGCGGCCGGGAAGCGTCGTCGCCATTCTTCCAGGATGTCGGAGTCGAAGACGAAATCCTTCAAGCCCCAGCAGAGCATCGTCGGCAGGTTCGAGAATCGGTGAAGATTATCATCGACGAACCTGGCCAGGTCGTAGCTGGGGTCGCCGGGAGCCAGGGGAATGTCCTGGACAAATCTAAGCGTCGCCCGTCGATGGCTCCAGGTGTCGTAGGGCGCGGTCAAGCCGACCCGAACGGCCGCTGACAAACCGTTGGCACTGGCCAGTCGGGCCGCGCCACGGCTGAAGGCATTGAAGCCCTGGACCGCGACGGTCCCGAAGAGCCGATGGTTTCGCACCAACCGAAGCAGCCCCGGCAGCCGTTTGCCCTGCGGCAAGAGAAAGGCGGCGGTGTTGAGAATGACCAGCCGGGCGATCAACTCCGGTCGGCGAGACGCGACCGCCATGCCGATCATTCCCCCCCAGTCGTGCAAGACCAGGGTCAGGTTCTCCTCGATGCCGAGGTGTTCGAGTAGGGCTTCGATGTCGCGTACTCGGCTTTCGAGCGTGTAACGGTATTGCCGGTCCGAGGGCTTGTCGGACAGGCCGCAGCCCACGTGGTCCGGGACGATGCAGCGGTGATGCGGCCGAAGGGCGATGACCAGGTCGCGGAAGTAGAAAGACCACGTCGGATTCCCGTGCAGCATGAGAACCGGGTCGCCGCGGCCCTCGTCCAGGTAGTGCATCCGGATGCCGCCGAGGTCCAGCCAGCGGCTCTCAAAGGGATAGAGTTCACGGAATTGACGTGGATCGGTCATCATGTTGCGTCGCGGATTGTAAGGGGTGTGTCGGCCGTGGTGGTCCACGACGAGGTTCCGCCGCCGCCGGGCTTTCGAGTAGCATTCGGCTCCCGAGCCTCGTCGGTTCGGGTCGCGGTGATCGAACCCCGGGGCTATTTTCCCGCCCGGAGCAGCATGTGCCGACCCAAGACATAACGCCATTAGCGTCGGATGTGGCGCGAGCATCTCCCGGCCGGCCTCGACGCCCCCCCCTGGGTGTTTCGCTGGTCGTGCTGGGCGGACTGCTGATCCTGGTGGCCCTGCTCGGCGAGTTCACGGACATAGGAAACTATCCGAGCGTGCCTGGCGGCGGGTATGACCGGCTCGACACGGACCTTGTCGCCCATTCGCGATCGCTCGACGAGCTTTACTCCCAAGTTATGCAAAGGGCCGGCCAGCCGCTCGCAGAGCTTCCTCCAAGTCAAGCCACGTTCATCCTCTTCGAGGCTGTCTGCCAGCGGTTCACCCACAACGACCGCACCCATCACACGCTCTTCAGCAACTGGCTCTTGTGGCTCGGCGGCAAGATTCTGCGGCCGGTCTTTTCTTCGCTGGGAGAGGTCGGGCAGCCGGACCTGCTTCTTCGCCACGGCCACTCCGCGCTATGCGGCCAACAGTCCTACCTGCTCGTGGCGCTGGCCCGTGAGGCCGGCATCCCCGCGCGGCAGGTGGGCCTGAGGAACCACGCGGTCATGGAGGCGTGGTACGACGACGAGTGGCACATGTACGACCCGGACTTCGAGGCCATCGGCGGCCCATCGCCCGACGAGGTCTTCGGCGTGGAGCAGTTGTCGCGGAAGCCGGAGTTGCTGCGGGCCATCTATGACGACAAGATCGACCCGGCGCGTCTGCCGAAGACCTTCGATCGCCGGATCATCAGCGCCACGTCCGACCCACCCTGGTCGCCTTCGCACTGGAAGAGCCGGCTGCTGCTTTCGGTGGAGGCTGCCGCGGAAGTGCTGGAGTTCGTCATTCCGGCGCTCATGATTTTCGTGGGACTCATGTGTCTGCGGCGGAAAGCACGCGCTTCGCGGGCGTCGACGTCCGGCCGAGTATGACTCATTCTTCGGCGACGGTGTGATCCTTGACGATCACCCACCTGCCGTTGATTCGCCGCATGTGCAGGAAGAACCGCCCGACGTGTTCGCCGGATTCGTTACGCAGGCGATAAAGCCCCGCGACCTGCGCGGCATCTTCGCCCTGCCGGGAGACGGCCAGGTTTTCGAAGCGGAGGCTGCCCATCTGGGCCGTCGTGGGATATCTGCTTCGATAGCGATCCAGGGCGGCCTGCCAGCCGCGGGTCGTCGTCGGCTGCTGGGTCTTGGACTGGGACCGGGAGGTGAACACGAGTTCGTCGGATTTCCAGTAGCCCTGCATGAATCCTTCGATGTCGCCGCGGTTCCAGGCGTCGACCTGGCCATCGAGGACCGCGCGGATTTCAGGATGCTGCGGCCCGGCGCAGCCGATGGAGCAGGCGGCGATGGTCAAGAGGACGGGTGCGATAGCGACGCGAGACGGAGTCATCATGGAAGCGCTTTCGCTCCAGGGGGCGATCGTGCGGATGGCGGCAGAGGTTACAATAGCGAGTATCGTGAATCAACGCGACGAACGGCATGACAAGTCGCCGACCTCGCGGCATGGATCGGCCTGGCAGGCGGCGATCGACTATGGGATCGACGTCAGCCAGACGGAGTATCTGCTGACGCTTACGCCGCACGAAAGGCTGATTCGGCACGAGCAAGCCCTGAAACTGGTCCGGGCGCTTCGCGAAGCGGGCATTCGTTACTATGGGTTCGACCCTCGACATCCTGAGCCGGCTGGAGGCGAGTGAGGTCGACTTCGTGCTCGTCGGGGGGATGGCCGGCGTGGTGCACGGATCGAGCCAAGTGACCGAGGACTTGGATGTCTGCGCGCCGCTGTCGCGGGAGAATGTCAAGCGGATCATTCGGGCCATCGGCGACCTGCGGCCCCGGTGGCGCATGTTGCCACAGAACCCGACTATCCCGCTCGATGCGGCGCTCCTATCGACGTACAAGAACCTTTACACCATTACGGACATGGGCCAGCTTGACATCCTCAACGAAATCACTGGCGTCGGATCTTTCGAAGAGGTCAAACGCCAAAGCGTCACATTGTCCGTCGTGGGCATGACCTGCCGCGTGATGAGCCTTGATGCACTTATCCGGGCCAAGCGGGCCATGGGTCGACCCAGAGACCATCAGGCGGCGGTGGAGTTGGAGGCGATTCGGGACCGAAGGGAATAACGACGCATCCGGGCAAGAAGGGATGACTACAGCGACCGATTCACGCACCCTGACCGTCAGCGACGTAGTTGATGACGTTCCGCAAGTAGGCCTCGTCGTTGATCCATTTCGTGCTTCCGTGTCTGGTCCACCAATTCCGCGCGCGCCGTCTCACGACCGGGCCTGGTGAGTAGCGTCGCGTCAACTCGGTGCGATCCGCTCCAGGCCGTTCATGTAGGGCCGCAGGGCGGGGGGGACGGTGATTGAGCCATCAGCGTTTTGATACTGCTCCAGGATGGGGATGAGAATCCGCGGGCTGGCGATGACCGTGTTGTTCAGCGTGTGGCAGAAGCGCGTTTGCCGGCGGGACGCCGACGCTCCCCCTTCGCGGTAGCGGAGGTTCAGCCGGCGGGCCTGGAACTCGCCGAAGCGCGAGGCGCTGTGCGTCTCGCCGTATTCTCCCTTCCCGCCGCCGCGCGAGGGCATCCACGTCTCGATGTCGTACATCTCCACCTTGCCCTGCCCCATGTCGCCGGTGCAGACCATCATGATCCGGTACGGCAGCTCCAGATTCTTCAGCACCGCCTCGGCGTTGGCGATGATCTCGTGGTGATGCCGCTCGCTCTCGGCTTCGTCGGCGCGGCAGATGACCACCTGTTCCACCTTGTCGAAAAAATGGATGCGATAGATGCCGTAGGTGTCCTTGCCGGCCGCGCCGGCCTCTCGGCGAAAACAGGTCGACACCGCGGCGAACTTCAGCGGCAGGCGGTCCTCGTCGAGGACCTCGTCGGCATGCATGGCCGTCAGCGAGACCTCGGCGGTCCCGACCAGGCTCAGGGCGTCTCGCTCGCAGCGATAGGCCTGCTCCTCGCCGCCGGGGTAGTAGCCGGTGCCGTACATCATCTCGTCGCGGACCAGGATGGGGACGGTGACCGGCTCGAAGCCGCGCTCGATGATGGTGTCCATCGCCAATCGCAGGACGGCGTGGTGCAGCAGCGAGCCGGCCCCGCGGAGCAGGTAGTTGCGCGTGCCGGCCAGCTTGACCCCGCGCTCGATGTCGAGAATGCTCAGCGCGGCGCCGAGCTGGACGTGGTCCTTCGGCTCAAAGTCGAACTTCCGCGGCTCGCCGACGCGGCGGACTTCGACGTTGCCGGTGGCGTCCTTGCCGATCGGCGTCTTGGCCGATGGCGCCTGGGGCACGGTCAGCATCAGCGCGTGGAACTCCGAGGCAACGCACTTCTCCTCCTCGTCGAGGGACTTGATCTTCTCCTTGAGGCCTGCCGACTCCGCCTGGAGCTTATCGCCCTCGGCCTTCAGCGATTCGGCGTCTTGGCCCTTGGCCAGGGCCTCCTGAAACCACTTGCTCTTGGGGTTCTTGTAGAGTCCGACCTGGCCGCTTAATTCATTGCTGCGATTGCGGAGGGCGTCGGCCTCCTGCTGAATCTGACGCCGCCGATCGTCGACGGCCAGCAGCCGGTCCAAGTCGCAGTGAATCCCCTTGTCGCGGATGGCGGCCCGGACGCGATCGACGTTGTCCCGGATGTATTTGATGTCGATCATGGGGCCGCATCTTACGAGATTTCAGACGGCTGCAAAGCAACCGGCGGGGTTTGGACGAATATAAGGAGAGACGCGCGGGGCCGATCAGGACCGGTCCCCATCCTCGCGCTTTTCGCCCTTGGATTCGCCCGATGCCGCGAAGCAATACCCATCCTTACCTGCTGATTCTGGCCGCCGTGCCGCTGTTGGGATTGAACTGTCTGGGGACCATCCCGGGCACAGGTTTTCCCAAGAGCGTCGATTGGACCCGGCGGACGGTGAACATGGGGGCGGCGGTGCGACCGTCGGTCGTCGCGACATCCGACCTGGACATGGACGGCCGGCTCGACGTAATTGGAGGCTATCCCGGTACCGACTCGACCACCGCCGTGGTCTACGTCTTCTTCCAGGAGACGGTGGACAATTTCACCGCGGTGTTGATCGCCACGACCACCAATCTGACGGGCCTGTCGGCGCTGGTCGTCGGCGACCTCGACGGCGACACGCATCTGGACATCGTCGCCGCCTGCAACGGGAGGCTGGTCTATCTGCATAGCGCAGTTGATCCGCGCGATCCGGCCGGCTGGACGCAGAGCAGCATCGACGGCTCCACCGGCGGCGCGGAGATCGCTCAATGGAACGACGTGGTCATCGGCAACATCGACGGCGCCAACGGACCGGACATCGTGGCCTGCAACGGCGGCACGCCGGGCAGGGTGAGCTGGTTCCGCAGTCCGTCGGCGGGGATCACGACCGGCACGGGCTGGACCCGGATCGAGATCGACATGGCCGAGCGGACCGGGGCGTCCTCGGTGGCCCTGGCGGACTTCAGTGGCGACGGCCGCTTTGACGTAGTGTCCACGGCGCAAGGCGAGAGCACCGAGCGAATCGCCTGGTATCAGAATCCTACCGACCCGGTGGCCGGCGCCTGGGCGAAGCACGCCGTCGGCAATCTGACCTCGGCGACGCGCGTGGAGATCGCCGATCTCGATGCCGACGGCCGCAACGACGTGATCGGCCTGAACGGCCCGGGCCGGCAGATCGGGTGGTACATGAGACCGGCGGACGCCACCACGGCTTGGAGCGGCTTTTTGCTGACCCAATACACGAGCAACACGCCGGTGGACGTGAAGGCGACGGATATCAACGCCGACGGGCAGATCGACGTGGTGGCGGCGACGCGGACGGCCGGGAGCCTGCGCTGGTTCATCCCCAATCCCGGCGACACCCAGACGGCACAGTGGCTGGAGAACAACATTCGCGACGTGACGGAGACCATCGGCCGGATCGCCTTGGGCGACATCGACGGCGACGGCCGCCCGGACGTCGTCGCACCGCTTCTCGGCGCGACCACGGCGGCCGACAGCATCGCCTGGTTCGAGAATCCGGAGTGATGGGGCGTCGCCCTGGAAACCGCCGGAGCCTTGTCGGCCGGTCGGCGGCGACTATCATGGGCTTGCGAGGAAGGTCGACAATCCGGGGTGCCAGGGATGGCGACGGCGACGCAATCAAGTCCGAGGTCTCGACGATCCGACGCAGGACAGATGCGGCTCGATTTCTTGCCCGGTGAATCGGCCGTCGGCGACATGTCAGCACCCATGCCTTCCAGGAACAAATCGCGGGGTTCGTCGGCTGGGGCCAAGAGGGATGGCTTGCGCTCGTCGGGGCGCGGGCGTGGCGGCGGCAAGGGCTTCGCCACCGCCGAGTCGATGTCCAAGGCTCAGCGGGAAATATCGGTCTCCGAATTCTTCGCCAAGAACCGCCACCTCCTCGGCTTCGACAACAAACGCAAGGCACTGCTCACAACGGTGAAAGAGGCGGTGGATAACAGCCTCGACGCCTGCGAGGAGGCAGGCATCCTGCCGGACATCCACGTCAAGCTCGAGCAGGCGGACAGCGAGCGATTCATCGTCAGCGTGCGCGACAACGGTCCCGGCATCGTCAAGCAGCAGATTCCCAACATCTTCGGAAAGCTGCTTTATGGATCGAAGTTTCATCGGCTGAAGATGGCGCGCGGCCAACAAGGCATCGGCATCTCCGCGGCCGGCATGTACGGGCTCCTCACGACAGGCAAGAGCGTTCGGATCACCTCGCGCACCGGAGCGCGGAGCGACGCCCACTATTACGAATTGCAGATCAACACCAAGACCAACGCCCCGCAGATCGTGAAGGACACCACGGTAAAGGTGGAGTGGCCGCACGGCACCCAGGTGCAGATCGAGCTGGTCGCCGCCTACCAGAAGGGGCGCTCCAGCGTCGACGAATACCTGGAGCTTTGCGCCATAGCCAACCCGCACGCGGCGATCGAGTTCATCGACCCGGCCGGCGTCCGAGTGGAATTCCCACGCGGCACGGAGACGGTCCCCGAGCCGACCGCGGAGATCAAGCCGCACCCCTACGGGATCGAGCTGGGCGTGCTGATCAAGATGCTGAAGGAGAGCAAGGCCAAGACGATGGCCCAATTTCTCCACGGCGAGTTTAGCCGCGTCAGCGATCAGACGGCGAGGACGATTTGCGAGAAGGCCAAGATCAGCTCCCGGGCCAAGCCGTCGCGGATCGGCACCCACGAGGCCGAGACGTTGTTCAAGGCCGTCGCCGACACGCCGATTCGAGCCCCGGCGACGAATTGCCTGTCGCCGATCGGTCCGCGACAGATTCTTGCCGGCCTCCTCAAGGGCGTGGAGGCGGAGTTCTTCACCGCCGGCACCCGGCCGCCCTCGGTGTACCGGGGCAATCCGTTCCAAATCGAGGTCGGCTTGGCGTATGGCGGCGCGCTGGGCCCCGATCCGTCGGAGGCCGAGGAAGAGGCCTCGACCAGTGAGGCGGTGGTCCGTAGAGGCAAGGTGGTGCGGGAAGCGCGGCCTGCGGCCCAGGCCAAGCTGATGCGTTTCGCCAACCGAGTGCCGCTGCTGCATCAGATGTCCGGCTGCTGCATCTACAAGTCGGTGGTGGAGACGGACTGGCGCCGCTACGGCCTCTCGCAGCCCGGGGGAAGCTTGCCCCTGGGGCCGTTGGCGGTTTTCGTACACATGGCCAGCGTTTGGGTTCCCTTCACAAGCGAGGGGAAGGAGGCGATCGCCGACTACGACGAAATCCGTAAGGAGATCAAGCTGGCCCTTCAGGACTGCGGAAGAAAGCTTCAGGCGTACCTCAATCGTCGCAAGCGGCAGCGTTACGACTCGGACCGGCGCAACGTCTTCGGGCGCTACATCGGCGAGCTGGTCAATGCCTGCGGGGAGATCACGCGACTGGACAAAAAGAAGCTCGCGGAAAACCTGCTGGCCATCGCCAAGCGAGTCACGGCCCGGGCCGACGAGGAGTTCGGCCTCGACGGCAAGGTGAAGGGCAAATCACGGGGCAAGAAGCCCGAGGATGCCGACGGAGAGTACGGCGAGAACACCGTGGTGGTCGATCGCGGCTCGACGGCTTCCGGTCCGCTCTTCGTCGACGTCGCCCGTCGGTAAGGCGAAGCACACACGCCCGTGCCCCCGCCGATTGTTTGGCCCGGACCGGGGAAAGCTCATACGATAGTAGTACGGATGCGGCGATGATCCTGCCGGAGCCCTATCCGGGGAGCAAGGCGGTCCGGCCATCCAAAGAGCCGGATGCGGAGCCTTGCCGCCAATAGCCGGGGACCTGAATCGTGAGCATCGCTCCAACGACGGTCGATCGATCCACCATGTTGAATTGGCCGATCGTGCGCTTCCTCGCCACCGTGAAGTGCGGCGTGGCGATGATGATCCTGATCCTGGCCTACGCCTCGTTCGCTTCGGCCGTCGCCCAGGCTCGCGGGGCGGTCGAGATGACGGAGATGGCGATTTTCCGCCACTGGCTCTTCGGCGGCCTCACCATCCTGTTTTGCCTTTCGCTGATCCTGACCACCTTCAAGAGAATCCCCTTCCGCTGGGTCAACGCCGGGGTTCTCACGGTTCACACCGGGCTGCTGCTGTTGGCCGGCGGGGCCGTCTGGTACTTCGGGACAAAGGTCGAGGGTGACTTGATTCTGGAATCGCCCCGCGTGCAGATCGTCAGCACGTCCGGCGGGCGGCCAAGGGTCATCGCAGAGATGTTGGCGGCTGAGGGCGAAACTTGGTCCAACGTCCTGCCGGCGTTCGGCGGCGAATTGCGGATGGGTGTGACAGCGATCCGTATGAGCGCGCGCGGCGAAATCACCGACGCGGACGTAGCGGCTCAGGTCGGAAGCGAACAACCGAGCGCCCACCGTCTCGTCGCAAACGGCCCGCTAGCGGACCTCGTCCCCGGTCGGCTGGCCCTGCGGCTGGCGACCTTCCCCGCCGCGGACACGTTCTACGACAATGAATCGACTGCGCTCTATGTCCGCCGCGACGGCGATCAAAAGCCGCGCGTGCTGCCGATCGAGGGGCTGCCGATCTATCGCGAGCGGTACCTCGACGAGGGCTACGTGCTGCGCGACGCCCTGGGCCGCCCGGCGCCTTCCAAGCGCATCCGGCCCGCGGCGAGCATCGCGGGGCTCGACATTCCCACCGGCTGGTTCGAACACTGGCGGCTTCCGATCGATTTGGAGGTCGGCGACTTGCCATTCCGGGTGCGCGTCACCGGCTACGTACCCTACATCTCGCGGATGGATGTCCGGGCCGTCGACGGCGCGGCGGAATTGAATCCCGCCGTGAATCTTCGCCTGCTGGTCGGTCAGACGGTCATCGAACAATCGCTGTTCGCCGACGATCCCGCCGGTTCGATGATGCCCGGCGGCGTGCCGATGGAATTCCGCTGGGTATCGAGCGAGGCGGAGAAGGACGCGATGCTCGAACCGCTGGCCGGCAGCCATGAACTGTACGTGGAAGTCAAAAACCCGCCCGTGATCCGGACGATGCCGATCGTCGCCGGGCAGCAGATCGAGATCGATGGCACGCCCTACCGGCTGACCGTCAAGGAGACGCGGGCCAATTGGCCGCTGATGACGCCGGGCTTTGAGGGCGCGGCATCGCCGATGGCGTCGGTGGACGTGACCAACGGCGCGTTAAGCTACAACCGGACAGTCATTCAGCGCTTCCCGCAGCTTTCGCAGGACATCGACGAGAAGGGGGTTCGACACCGGGAGGGGCCCTACGATCCGAACTTGGTGCTTCGATACCGGTCGGCGGCGGGGGGCTGGGTGAGCATCCTCGGCGGACCGAAGATGGCGACCACCGTGGGGGTCTTTGATCCGAGCGGAAACGTCGAGCGCACCGACGTGCGGCCTGGCCAGGAGCTGCGCATGAGCATGCTTGGGGCGGCGGTGACCTTCACGCTGTCGGAGCAGTTCGAGCGGGCCGAGCGCATCGAGATGCCGATCATCGAGCCCATCGAACAGCGCCGGCCGAGTCTGGCCCCGCGGGGGGCGTCGGCGATTCGGCTCAAGTTCACGGGCACCGGGAGCCTGTCCGGCCGGACGGAGACGCGGTGGTGCATCTTCAGCCAGTATCCGGACGTCGATGTCCGTCCGCTTCACCTGAGCTTTCCAGGCAGCGACGAAGAGTGGGAAGTCGTTTATTCCCGCGCTCCGCGTGAGCTGGGAGCTGAACTGGTTCCCGGCAAATTGAGCGTGGAGTTCTTCCCCGGCCGACAGAGCGTCGAGTCTTGGCGGAGCGATTTCCTCGTAAGGCCTTCGCGGGACGGGGCGCCCCGGCCGGTGGCGGTCTATACCAACCAGACCTGCACGGTCGGCGAATGGACCCTGTTCCAAAGCGGAGCGGCCGGTGACCACTGGAGCTACACCATCATCGGCATCGGCAATCGACGGGGCATCTGGACGATGCTCTTGGGCTGCGGGCTGGTCACCGTCGGCTGCCTGTTTGCGTTCTACATCAAGCCGATCATTCGCCGGCGAGACGAACGGCGAACCCCTGACGATTCCGCAATGGATGATTTTCCGCCATACTCAAGCGCCGCGGAACGGCTGCCCGACGCCGTGGTGATGGCGGACTGAGACACGAGGACTCTGCCCATGAATACCCGAGCGCGAACGACCCTGGCATTGGCCGCCTGGCTGGCCGCGCTGGTCTGCGCCGATGCTGTGTGGGCGGAGCAGCCGTTCGCGGCGTCCGCGCAGGCGGTTGACCTGGACCGGCAGATGGCGTGGGGGCGGGGGCAATTGATCGCCGTCCAGGATGCCGGTCGTTACAAGTCGCTGGATTCGTTCGCCCGCGAATCCATGGACGCCATCTACGGCGCCGAGCACCTGCCAGGCCTCAGCCCGATGGCCTCCCTCTGCGAATGGCTCTTTAACCGCGAGTCCTACTCCGACGCGCCGGTCATCCGACTGAAGGACCGGGGCGTGCGCATGCACCTGTCGGCGCACATGGGCGAGGCCGCCCGGCGTCGGATTCAAGAGACCGGCTACATGACCCCGCGCGAACTGGAAGACCCTGTCGTCGTGCAGCGGATCGCCGAGTTGGAGCCCAACGCTCCGATGGTGACGGCCATGCGGCGCGTGCGGAGCGCCCAGTTGGTGGCCCAGGTCTTGGATCAGATGCTGCGGATCGTGCCGTCGTCCGAAGGCGAGCGGGAGGACCGGTGGTTCACCATCGGCGAAGTGCAGGGCAATCTTCCGCCGGAACTCTTGGCAAAGGTCGGAGTTGGGGCCGACGACCCCCACGGGCTCTCCGGCCGGAAGATACCCGGCATCTCGCAGGCCCAGGCGACTTCGGTGGTCACGGCGTGGGCCGGATTGTGGAAAGGATGGACGACCGGCGAGGCCGAACAGGCGCAGCGCTCGCTGGACAAGTTGGCGGCGCTCTTGCCGACCCTGGCCGCGCCGGGGGTGTATCCCGCGGAGTCGCAGCGCGCGGCGGAGGCGAGCTACTACGCCTGGGGCAAGTTCACCTGGGGCTGCTGGCTCTATCTGTTGGGAATGTTGATCGCCGTGCTGGCGGTGGTCACTCGATGGCGAACCCCCTGGATGGCGTCGCTTGTGGTCCTATTGATCGCGATGTTCGTCCACGCCTACGGCATCAGCCTGCGATGGTATATTCTGGGCCGAATCCCCGTCGCGAACATGTTCGAAGCCATCACGGCGTCGGCGTGGGTCGGCATCGCCGTGGCCCTGTTGGTGGAGCTGCGATACAAGATGCGCGTGGCTCTCCTCGCGGCGCACGCCACGGGCTTCTTCGCCCTCATGCTGGCCGGATACGTGGTGCCCGGCGGGGGGACCATCTCCACGATCATGGGCATCCTCGACGACGTGATGCTTCGGATTCACACCGTGATGATCATTTCGTCATATTCGTTGATCTTCCTGGCGGCTGTGATCGCGGTGGTCTATCTGTTCGGCTATTACTTTCACACGGCGGCGCGGAAGTCATGTGAGATCGGCGCGGGAGCGGCCCTGTTCGGCGCGGCCCTATGGCTCATCAGCGGTGTTGCCTTTCGCGCCGACAGCACGGCCTTCACCGGCGTGTCGATGAACCCGACCATCGCCAAGGGCTGCCTGTTTGCCGCGCTGGCGTCGATTGTGCTGTTGGTCTTCCTCGTTCGGTCGAACGGCTCGGTCCCCGCGGTGTCGGCCGTCACCGGCCTGCTGGTCATCTCCGCCGTTATGGCGATCGGCCACGAGGGCTTTGCCCTGGGGATGTCGTACGTCATGCTCGGAGGCGGGCTGGCTTGGGCGGCGGGCAATGCCGTTGGATTGGCGCTGGCCGGCCGAGCCGGCGCGAGGGATGAGCCCTCGCGATTGGCGATGGCGATCGCCGGTGGACCGGTGTTGGGCGAGGCCCGAAAGCCGATCCTGGCCGGGGCCCTGCCGGGGGATCGCCCGACGGGAGGGGATGCGCCGACGTGGCTTCAGCAGGTGGACTGGTGCCACTTGATCATCCTCAACATGATCTTCGTGATTCTGTTCGTGGGGGTCGTGTTGGGCGCCGTGTGGGCGGACTATTCGTGGGGCCGCCCCTGGGGATGGGACCCGAAGGAGGTCTTCGCTCTCAACACCTGGATCGTCTATGCGATCCTGATCCATCTGCGATTCATCACCAAGAAAAAGGCCCTGTGGACCGCGTGGTGCTCGGTCTTGGGCTGCCTGATGATGGCCTTCAATTGGTGCTTCGTGAATTTCTACATCGTGGGGTTGCACAGCTATGCGTAGTCCGCGACGCCTCGAAGCGGGATGGATGGTCGCGTGGTTCGCCGCTCTGGCGACGGTCGGCTGCAAGCCCGATGCCTCCGGCCCGGCTGCCCCGCCGGCCAAGTCCGCCGCGGCCAGTGACTCCTCCGGCGAAGAGGAGACGAAGGCTCTCGACGATTTCTTAAAGAAAGATGCTCCGCCTCCGTCGCAGGGTCTGCCGGCGGGTCATCCGCCGATCGCCGGCGGAGCGTCGCCGCCGGCGGGAGAAGGCGGTCTGGCCTACGACGTTCCGCCGGCCTGGGCGTCCGAGCCGGTGACCAGCTCGATGCGGAAGGCCCAATTCAAGCTGCCGCGCGCCGCCGGCGACGCCGAGGACGGGCAGCTCATCGTATTCTATTTCGGAAAGAACCAGGGCGGCGGGACCGGCCAGAACATCGACCGCTGGAAGGCGATGTTCTCCACCCGGGACGGGCAGCCCGTTCCGGACGATCAGGTCACGGTCCGCACCCTGACCGTGCGCGGCCTGTCGGTGACGACGCTGGACATCTCGGGAAACTACCGCGATCCGATGATGTCGCACGGGCAATCGGCCGCGGCGGGGAGCCCGTCGCGGATGCTGGCAGCGGTCATCGAGACGCCGGAGGGCCCGTGGTTCTACAAGGCGGTGGGTCCGCCGGCGACGATGGAGTCCCACCGCGCGGCCTTCAACCGGTTTGTAGGCTCCACTCGGATGAAGTAAGCGCCGGCGGGGGCGTTAGCGTCGCGAACGGGCGGATCCGCTCACGGCGAAGCTCCAGAGCTTGCGCACGTCGCGCATCTTGTCCAACGACCAAAGTTGCTTGAGGAGCTGGTCCTGCTGTCGGCTGGAGAGGACGCCGCGCGCCAGGGTGCGGAACTTTCGCTCGACTTCCTGGTCGGTCATGGGGTTGCCGGCGTGGCCGCGCGGATAGCGAACGGTCTTTTCATAGACCTTTCCGTCCTTCATCCGCAGCTTGAGACGGTTGGGTATGCCGTCGGGATAGCCGCGATTGAGGTCGGCGGCCTCGGCGATGGTCGTTCGATCGAGCAGGTCGAGATAGCGGCTGTTGGTGAACCTCGCGGGCGAGAAGGTCTCGCGCGTCACCTCGCCGTCGATCAAGGCAGCGATGGTCATGTATCCCATGCTGTGGTCGGCAGTCTCCCGGCTGGTGGGCCGCCATTTCTCAGGCTCGCTGCCGATGATCGAGACGGCCGCCTCGAACGAGTCCATGTGCAGGTGATCGATGTCCTTCCAGGTGTATTTTTCTCGCATGAACTGCTCGCGGAGCTGCAAGGCGGCGTCGATGGCGCTCTGGGCGTGGTATTCCGCCGGCCAGAACTTGATGTAGGTCTTGTTGATCATGTAGCCGGTCGCCTTGGAGCCCAGGTCCAGGTGAAAGGGCCGGCCGGTCAACATCTTGAAGACCCCTTTGGCCCCTTCGAAGATTTCGTTCGGCCCGGTGAACCCCTGCCTGGCCAGGTTGGCGGCGAAGACGGCGTTGCGGGCGACGTTGCTGAAGGCGCAGGCCTTCCACATGGAGATTTGGCCGGTCCGGGTCTGGCGGGTGGCGATGTTGCAAACGCCGGCGATGCCTTGGGCGTGGACCATCTGTTCGGGGGAAAGCTTCCAGAGCTTGGCGGCGCCGAGGGTGGCGCTGAAGGCCCCATAGGTGACGTGGTCCCAGCCCGCCGAGCGCAGGCTGGCCGCGTCGCAGAGGCGGCATTGAATCTCGTAGGCGATCACCGTCGCCAGGATGAGGTCCTTCCCCGTGGCGTTGGCCGCCTGAGCGACAGCCAGCGTCGCGGCGATGTTGTCGGACGGGTGGGCAGGCTCCTTCGAGAGGTAGGTGTCGTTGTAGTCCAGGTATCGGATGTGGGCGCCATTGGCGAAGGCCGCCATGTCAGGCGTCGTGCGGCGCTTGGTCCCCACGACCACGGCCCCGTGCCGAGGATAGGGATGGGCCAGGGCCAGGGCCCGAACGATCGTCGCCGGCTTGGATCGATAGGCGCCCAGGGAGGTCGCGAGGGAGTCGATGAACCGCCTCTTGGTCTCGTGGATCGCTTCCCGGGTGACGTCGCCGTACTTGAGGCGATCGGTCCAGTCGGCCAGTCGCTCGGCGAGGAGCATGTCGCATTTCCTTCTTGTCGGTGAATCGAGCCGCACCCTGCGGAACCTGTGCCGAGCGGACGGTACTTCCTTAGCTGCGGCGGGGCGAGGATTATACTGGATCAGAGGTCTCTGCAAAGGCTATCCACCAGGTCTTGCCCAACGCGAACATTCGCTGGGACAGCCACTTGCGACGAGCTGCGGCCTCCCGTACAAGACGCCACCATGAATCGCACCGCCAGATTGGGTCCCACTCCGAGGCCGCCGCGCCTGTCGCTCGGCGATCTGACGATCACCCTGTTGGACGGCGGCCACCTGTGGCTCGACGGCGGGGCCATGTTCGGGATTATTCCAAAGGCGCTGTGGGCGCGGTCGGTGGAGGTCGACCCGGACAACCGCATCCCCCTGGCGACGACGTGTCTGCTGATTGAGACCGCCCAGAAGCGCGTGCTGCTGGAGACCGGTTGCGGCCACGTCTCGAAGTACAGCGAGAAAGAGCGAGGCTTCTTCAGCTTCAGCGAACATTGGTTGCTCGATTCGCTGGCCGCCGCCGGCATCGAGCGCGAGTCGATCGACATCGTGTTGCTGACGCACCTGCACTTTGATCATGCCGGCGGCTGCACGATGGCCGATGGCCGAGGCGGATATGTCCCGACGTTTCCTCGAGCCAAGTACGTCGTGCAGCGTGGCGAGTGGGACGACGCGCGCGCAGGACACGCGGTCATGAGCGGGACCTACCGCGAGGAGAATCTCGGGCCGCTCGATCGTGCGGGAGTGTTGTCGTTGACGGAGGGGGCGGCGCAGATCGCCCCCGGCGTCGAAGTGCGGCTGCTGCCGGGCCACACCCGCCACCAGCAGGGCGTCGTGTTGTCGAGCGGCGGGCAGGTGGTGTTCCAGCCGGCGGACCTCATGCCGACCTCGGCCCACGTCGGCCTGCGATACAACATGGCCTATGACCTGCTGCCCTACGAAAACATGCTGAACAAGGAAAGGCTCCTTCAACAAGCCGCGAGCCAGGGCTGGACCCTGCTACTGGGCCAGGATCCGACCGGGCCGCTGTGGCGTCCCGCCCTCGATTCGGGAGGCCGCGTCAGCTTGGACCCCCGTGAGTTAGCGGTTTGACCGGCCTTTTCCGGGCTTTATAATGAATTACTCGTCCGGAAGGGGATCGATGAGCCCGCCCTGGGGCGCCTGTTTTCCGATCTTGTCCACGGGAACCTGAATTAGGTGATTGGGTCGCGAGATGGATTTCAGCCTGCCCGAAGAACTCGTCGGTTTCCGTGATCTGACGCGGGCCTTCGCCGCCGAACAAGTTGCGCCGCACGCCCGAAAGTGGGATGCGGAGAAGTGGATCCCCGACGAGCTGTTTTCGCGGGCGGGGCAAATCGGCCTGATGGGGGTCACCACGCCGGAGGCCTACGGCGGGAGCGGACAGGGGCTGCTGGCCATGACGGTCGTCGTCGAGGAGCTGGCGCGCTGGTGCGGCGCGACCGCCCTAGCCATCGCCGCCCACAACGGCCTCGCCTGCGGACACATCAACATCGCCGGCAACGAGGCTCAAAAACAGAAATACTTGTCGAAGCTCTCGACCGGCGAGTGGATCGGTTCGTGGTGTCTGAGCGAGCCGCACTGCGGCTCGGACGCGGCGGCCATGACGACTCGCGCCGAGAAGACCAGCGCCGGCTGGGTCATCAACGGCCAGAAATTCTGGGTGACCAACGGCAAGCGGGCCCAGGTATTCGTGGTATTGGCCAAGACCAAGCCGGAACCGGGCTCGCGGACGATTTCGGCGATTCTCGTGGAGCGGGGCACGAAGGGCATGGAGATCGGCGAGCCGGAAGACAAAATGGGCATGCGCGGCAGCGACACGGTTCCGGTCTCCTTCGAGCATTGCGAGGTTCCCTCGGCGAACCTCTGCGGAGAACTTCACAACGGTTACGTCGACGCCCTCAAGGTGCTGGACCGCGGACGCGTCTCGATCGGTGCATTGTCCGTCGGGTTGGCGCGCGGGTGCCTGGAAGAGGCGGTGCGCTATGCCGCCGAGCGTAAGTCATTTGGCGTGTCCTTGCACGAGCACCAGGCGATTCAGTTCAAGCTGGCCGATATGGAGACGCAAATCGAGGCGGCGCGGCTGCTCGTCCGCCAGGCGGCCTGCACCCACGACTCGGGCCGTCCGGACAAGGAGTTGAGTTCCATCGCCAAGCTCTTCGCCAGCGAGATGGCCAGCCGCGTCGGCTGGGACGCCATCCAAATCTTCGGCGGCGCGGGATACACGAAGGACGTGTGCGTCGAGCGCCTGACCCGGGACAACAAGTTGTGCGAGATCGGCGAAGGCTCGAGCGAGGTGCAGCGGATGCTGATTGCCCGGGCCCAGTTCGCCAGGCGACAGGCAGCCGTGGCATGACCAGCGTGACGCAATGAAGGACGACTCTGCAACTCCGGTCGAAGCGACTGCTTCCTTCGGTTACGGCCTGGATGAGGACCACCAGGTGCTGCGCGACAGCATTCGCGAGTTCGCGCGCAACGTCGTGGCGCCGGGGGCGATCGAGCGAGACATCAAGGGCGAGTTTCCACGCGAGGTCGTCCAACAGCTCGGGGAAATGGGGTATCAGGGCATCTGCGTACCGGAGGAACACGGCGGAGCGGGGATGGACGCCTTGGCCTCGGCGATCGTGGTCGAGGAACTTTCCTATGCCGATGCCGCGGTTGGCGTCATCAACAGCGTGCAGAACTCGCTGGTGATCGACCCGGTCATGCGCTTCGCCAGCGAAGAGCAGAAAAAGGCCTGGCTGCCCAAGATGGCCAGCGGGCAATGGCTCAACGCCTTCAGTCTAAGCGAGGCCGGCAGCGGCTCGGACGCCGGGGCCATGAAGTGCCGCGCGGAACTGAAGGGCGGCGAGTGGGTCATCAACGGCACGAAACTCTGGGTCACCAATGGCGCCGAGGCTGACGTCTATCTGCTATTCGTCCGAACCGAGAACGCCGAGCGACGCAACGCAAGCTGCCTCCTGGTGCCGCGCCAGACGCCGGGGCTCACCGTCGGCAAGCATGAGGACAAGCTGGGTATCCGGGCCAGCAGCACCGTGGAGCTGATCTTCGAGAACGCCCAGGTATCGAACACCAATCTCATTGGCAAGCGCGGCGAGGGGCTCAAGATCGCCTTGGTCGCCATCGACGGCGGCCGGCTGGGCATTGCGGCCCAGGCCTTGGGCATCGCCCAGGCGTGCTTGGACAAGGCGGCCTCCTACGCCCTCCAGCGCAAGCAATTCGGCAAGCTCCTGGCGGAGTTTCAGGCGATCCAGTGGAAAGTCGCCGACATGGCCGTGCGGATCGCCGCCAGCCGCGCCCTGCTGTACAAGGGTTGTTGGCTCAAGGACAAAGCCAAGCACTCCCTGCACATCCCGGCGATGGCCAAGGTGTTCGCGGCGGAGACAGCCTCCCTTTGTGCCAATCACGCCATCCAGGTCTTCGGCGGCATGGGCTACTGCCGCGAGGCGGAAGTCGAGCGCTACCTGCGCGACGCCAAGATTACCGAGATCTACGAGGGCACCAGCGAGATGCAGCGGATGACCATCGGCAAATCGCTGGTGGAGAACCCCGGCCGGATCGTAGCCACCGAAGTCTGACCCTCGACATCGCCGACTCCCAACCCATGCCCTGCTGCACAGCCGACCGCCCAAAACGCGCGATCCTGGCGTCCGGGCCGGCGGCCGGCGTTGTTGTGCAAACGCAGAAAAACAACGTATAATCGCCGTATGGGTAGGTGGCCGGTGATGACGCGGCGGGGCGCCGACCGAATACATCCGTGGAGATCCAGTACATGAACCGAACGGTGATTGTCGGCGTGAAGCGAAGCCCGATGGGCAAGTTTCTCGGGTCGCTGAGCCCTCTGACGGCGCCGGAAATCGGGGCCCAGGTGGCCAGGACCCTGCTCGCGGAAGTGGGCTGCCCACCGGAGGCGATCGATTGGGCGCTGATCGGTCAGGTCTTGCAGGCGGGGGTTGGCCAGAACCCGGCGCGGCAGGTGGCCCTCAAGACCGGGCTGCCGGTCACCATCACCGCCGTGACGGTGAACCAGGTCTGCGGTTCGGGCCTTCGGGCGGCAATGAACGCGGACAACAACATCCGCCTCGGCGAGGCCAAGATCATCCTGACCGGCGGCATGGAGAGCATGTCCAACGCGCCGTACTACGTACGCGGCACCCGAACCGGGGCGGTCAAGTTCGGACCGGTTTCGATGGAAGACGGCATGATGACTGATGGGCTCTCGTGCCCCTTCGAGAAGTGGCGAATGGGGGATGCGGCGGAATACACGGCAAAAAAGCACGGGATCGGCCGTGAGGACCAGGACGCGTTCGCGGTCGAGAGCCATCGGCGGGCGGCAGCGGCGCGAAAGTCGGGGATCCTCAAGCGGACCATTGCGCCGATCGAGGTGCCGAACGGCAAGCAGACCATCCTGTTCAGCGAGGACGAGTCGATCCGGGCCGAGGTGACGTCGGCGGACCTGGCGAAGCTGAGGCCGGCCTTCGACCCGAACGGCACTGTCACGGCGGGCAACTCCTCGCAGCTTACCGACGGGGCGGCGATGGCCTTGTTGTCATCCGAGGAGGAGGCGAAGAAGCGCGGCTGGCCTGTGCGGGCGCGGGTGGTGGCCCATACGACGTTCGGCGTGGAGCCGAAGGAACTGTTCATCGCGCCGGTGGGGGCGGTCAAGATGTTGGTGGCCAAGGCGGGGTTGAAGCTGAGCGACGTCGATCTGTTCGAGATCAACGAGGCCTTCGCGGCACAGATGATCGCCTGCAACCGCGGGCTGGAGATCGACCACGAGCGGGTCAACGTCCTGGGCGGAGCGATCGCACTGGGACACCCGATCGGGTGCAGCGGAACGCGGGTGTTGGTGACGCTGATCGACGCGATGGAGGAGCGCGACGCCAAGCGCGGCGTGGCGACGCTGTGCCTCGGCGGCGGCAACGCCGTGGCGATGTTGATCGAACGACCGTAGCAATTCAATTCTTCGCGACGCAATCGCCGGGCGCTGGTTTAGCCGCGACGCGCGGGCCGGCGTCGGTTCAACCGATGATGCGGTCGCTTGCGTCTGCTTAGCCGCGACGCACGAGCGTCGCGGTGACCGCTTCAAAATCCAAACGGCTTCACGAACGACCACCGTTGCGCCCGATATCCTGCTTTGATGGGGTTCTGTTCCGCGTAGACAATGCGCGATCGCACCTCACGAGGGCTTCGCAGAAAGACTTTCCAATTACCCGCGGCCCAGATTCCTGGAATCCGACCGTTCGCCTGGCGATCCTCGGCGAAGGGGTGGAGCCCTTCTTGAAGGAGCTGCCGCGTGGCGTCGGCCTTGAGCATCGCCGCGATGGATTCGATCGACCGGCCCGTCCGACCGATGACCAGGTGGGCATGATCCGGCAGGAGTGAGCATGCCCAAACGGGCAGATCGTATCGAACGGTCGTATAGGCGAAGCCGCGGGCAATGGCGCGGGCCTGAACCCCGGAAAAGCGGACGGCCGCGCGCTGGAGGGCGCGCTGGGCTCGCAGCCGCAGCCCATGATCGTGCGGCGCGGCGGCGACCGAGTGGCGCGTCGAAACGGTCGTTGCCTTGCCGAAGCGGAAGAGATGGTCGGCGCCGACGAATTGAGAATACGAACCACGTGGGTCGTTGGGCAGCCAGAAGCCGTAGGAGGTGAGGATGACGTGATAGCCGATGACCATGCGGCGAATTGTACGTCGTCGCAAAATCTCCGCGACCCTGTCGGGTCGCGGCTAAACAATATCACGCGGTTGACCTCGCCCGTTTAGCCGCGACGCGCCAGCGCCGCGGTGATGACTTGGGATAGCCCACACGGGCGGGATTCCGCTAGAATAGGCGGCGAGTTTCCCATGAACCTTGAGACGGCCCTTATCATCGGCTCGGGCACCATGGGCCGGGGAATCGCCCAGGCCGCGGCCACGGCGGGGCTGACGACCTACCTCTACGACGTCAGCGCCGAGCAGGTCAAAAAAGCCCTGGCTGAGATCGAGCGAAGCTTGGGTAAGCTCGTGGAGAAGGGCAAGCTCGCCGCCGACGCCGCCGCGAGGGCCAAGGCCCAGCTCAAGGCGTGCAGCTCGCTGAACGACGTGGAGTGGGCGAACGTTGGCATCGTCATCGAGGCGATCTTCGAGAACTTCGACGCCAAGGTCCGGCTCTATCGGGAACTCCAGGCGAAGCTCCCGGCCTCGGCGATCTTGGCCAGCAACACCAGCAGCATCAGCATCACCAGGCTCGCCGCGGCGACGGATCGTCCGGCGAAATTCATCGGCATGCACTTCTTCAATCCCGTGCCGCTCATGACCCTGGTCGAGGTCATCCGCGGCCTGGCCACTGACGACGCCACCGTCGAGGCGGTCGAGTCGCTGGCCAAGCGCATGGGCAAGAGCCCCCTGCGCTGCAACGACATGCCGGGCTTCGTCAGCAACCGCGTCCTGATGCCGATGATCAACGAGGCGGCCTTCACGCTGATGGAGGGCGTGGCCGACGCGGCGACGATCGACGAGATCATGAAGCAGGGGTGCAACTTTCCGATGGGGCCGCTGACCCTGGCCGACTTCATCGGGGTCGATGTCTGCCTGAACATCCTGGAGGTTCTTCACCGCGACCTGGGCGACCCGAAGTTCCGCCCCTGCCCGCTTCTGAGGCAGATGGTTGACGCCGGTTACCTCGGTCGAAAGTGCGGGCGAGGGTTTCATTGGTACTAGCGTTCGATCGTTCCATTTCGTCGCTGCGGCCCCTAGAATGTCGGCGTCGCGGCATTGCTCAGGCAATGCCGACGCAACACGGGTCCCGAGTCTGGAGCAGACACATGGCCGAGAAGGTATCCCATCATCCCGGGCAGATCGGTCCGCACACCACGATCAGCGGTCGGCCGCTGGACGTCGTCTATCGGCCTGAGGACGTAGCCGAGGTGGATTACGAGCGACACCTGGGCGATCCCGGTGAATATCCTTTCACGCGCGGCGTGCACCGCGACATGTACCGCACCAAGCTGTGGACGATGCGCCAATTCGCCGGATTCGGTTCGGCCCGACAGACAAACGAGCGATTCAAGTTCCTCATGGCCAAGGGACAGACGGGGCTCTCGACGGCTTTCGACCTGCCGACGCTGATGGGACGCGACGCGGACGATCCGCTGTCGGTCGGCGAGGTCGGTCGCTGCGGCGTGGCGATCAGCTCGCTGGCGGACTACGAGACGCTGTTCGATGGGATCAATCTCGGCGAGGTCAGTCTGTCGATGACGATCAACGCCCCAGCCGCGATCCTCATCGCTTTCTATGTCGCGACGGCCGACAAGCAGGGCGTGGCCCGTGACAAGCTTCGGGGCACGTGCCAGAACGACATCTTGAAGGAGTTCCACGCCCAGAACGAGTTCGTCTTTCCGCCGGCCGAGAGCGTCCGATTGGTGGTGGACACGATCGAGTTCTGTCAGAAGGAACTGCCGCAATACAACGCGGTGTCGATCAGCGGCTACCACATTCGAGAGGCCGGCTCGACGGCGGGCCAGGAGTTGGCCTTCACCCTCGGCGACGGTCTCGCTTACGCCCAGGCCTGCCTCGACCGGGGCATGAAGATTGACGACTTCGCCTCGCGCCTCTCGTTCTTTTTCAACAGCCACAACGATTTTTTCGAGGAGATTGCCAAGTTCCGCGCCGCCCGGCGGCTCTGGGCCTGGTACATGAAGGAGCGGTTCGAGGCGAAGAACGAGCGGTCGATGTGGCTTCGCTTCCACGCTCAGACGGCGGGATGCAGCCTCTATTCCAAGCAGCCGCAGGTCAATCTGATGCGCGTCGCCTATCAGGCAATGGCGGCCGTGCTCGGCGGCTGCCAATCGCTGCACACCAACAGCATGGACGAGACGCTCTGCCTGCCGACCGAACACGCCGCGACCCTTGCCCTGCGGACCCAGCAGGTCCTGGCCTACGAGACCGGCGTCGTCAATTCCGTCGATCCCCTCGGCGGCAGCTACCTGGTCGAGTCCCTCACCAATCAGCTCGAGGCCGAGGCTCGGGAGTACATCGAGGACATAGACGAGATGGGCGGGATGATCGCGGCGATCGAGAACGGATACGTCCGCCGCGAGATCGCCGACGCCGCCTACCGCTACAGCCAGGCCGTCGAGCGGGGCGAAAAGAAGCTGGTGGGCATCACCGACTACACTGATGACGACGGGCCGGGGATTGATTACCTCAAAATCGGCGCCAACGTCGAGGCCGAGGTAATCAAAGACTTGAAAGACCTCAAGGCCAGGCGAAACACTGCAGGCGTTCAGGCCGCCCTGAAGCGCATCACCGCCGATGCCAAGGCCGAAGCAAACGTCATGCCCGCGCTGATCGAAGGCGCCAAGGCCTACGCCACTGTCGGAGAGATGATGGGGGCGTTGGAGCGGGCGCTGGGCCGGTTCGACACGGGGCAGGTTTTCTAGCGTCCTCCCGCGCATCGCCCCCCCAGGGTTCGGCGCGGCCGATTCGCCTTGGCGCGGCGGGGAATCTGTGCAATCATGCTCTCTGTGTGCACGTCCATCGCCGAATGCGGCGAGCTGGGGCGACCATAAGACTTCTCTTTATCGCGGTTGTATGAAAAACGCCCCCGTGAGGATTCTCCTGGCGAAGGTCGGGCTCGACGGCCACGACCGCGGCGTCAAAGTTCTGGCCCGCGGTCTGCGCGACGCGGGGATGGAAGTCATTTATACCGGCCTCTGGCAGACGCCGGCGGGGGCGGCGAAGGCGGCGGTCGAGGAGGACGCGGACGTCCTGGGCGTCAGCTTTCACAGTGCCGCGCATCTGACACTCGTGCCGATCATCATGGCCGAGCTGAAGGCCCGCGGCCGGCCGGACATCCCGGTCGTGATCGGCGGCATCATCCCGCCCGACGACGTGGCGGCGATGAAGGCGGCAGGCGTCGGCGCGGTGCTGGAAACCGAGTGCTCGATGGAACAAATCGTCGCCACGGTGAATCAGCTCGCCGCCGCGGCGCGCGGCAGACGCGAAGCCGCCTGGGCCGACGGGGCCATTGATCGCTGGATGGGCGCTTCCGCGAAGGGCGACCGGGCGGCCCTCGGCCAGATGCTCACCTGGATCGAGAACGCCGCGGCGCATCAGGAACAGGCGGCGCGACTGCCGAGCGACAGGGGCACGACGATCGTCGTGGGGATGACCGGCCCGCCCGGCGTCGGCAAGAGCACGCTCATCGGGCGGCTCCTGAAGGAATTCCGCGAGCGCGGCAAGCAGGTCGCCGTCGTGGCGGTCGATCCGGCCAGCCCGATCACCGGCGGGGCGCTGCTGGGCGACCGCGCGCGGATGACCCAGAACGCCGGCGACGAGGGGGTATTTCTTCGATCCTCCGCGAGCCGGGGACAACTCGGCGGATTGGCCCCGAGCACCGGCCGCATGGTGGAGGCGATCCGCCGCTGCCAGGTGGATGTCGTGGTCATCGAAACCGTCGGCGCGGGTCAGAACGACGTGGCCATCCGCGAGTGGGCCTCGCCGCTGGTGCTCTTGATGATGCCCGGCGCCGGCGACGAGTTGCAATTGGAGAAGGCCGGCGTGACCGAGGTGGCGGACATCTTCGTGATCAACAAGGCCGACTTGCCCGGCGCGGACCGGCTCGAGGTACAAATCCGCGATACCCTGGGCGGTCGGCGACCGGTGGTTCAGACCGTGGCCTCGCACGGGCAGGGGATCGCGGCGCTGGCCGATGCGATCCTGGCGCATAAACCGTAACGCTTGACAGGACAGACTTGCCGCAAAATCACACCGTTAATCAGATGACAGGTGCTGGATGAAAATACTCGTGCTCACCAAGTATGTGCCGGAGTCGACCGCGAGCATCCGGGTCAAGGGCGACGGCGGCGGCATCGAGACCGCGGGCGTCAAGTTCGTGATGAACCCGTTCTGCGAGTTCGCCGTCGAGGCCGCCCTGCAATGCAAGGAGAAAAACCCCGGGGCCAAGGCGGAGATCACCGCCCTGACCGTCGGCCCGGCGAACCACGTGGAGGTCCTTCGCACCGCCTTTGCCATGGGGGTCGATCATGGCGTCCACCTGTGCGACGACCTGTTCGTCAACATGGATGAGTTGGCCACGGCCAGGGTCATCGCCGCCGCGATCAAGGACGCCGGCTTCGACCTGGTGCTCGGGGGCAAGCACGCCATCGACTACGACAGCGGGCAAGTGGTGCCTGCTCTGGCCGAGTTGCTGCATCGCCCCCACGGCGCCGCCGTGACCGCCATCGCATGGGCCGCCGACTTCAAGAGCTGCACCGTCCGCCGCCGGATCGAGGGCGCCGAGGAGATCGTCGAGCTCAAGCTGCCGTGTTTGCTCACGATTGAGAAAGGGTTGTGCGAGCCGCGCTATCCGTCGCTGCCGGGATTGATGAAGGCGAAGAAACGGCCCGTGGACGTCAAGGACGCTGCCGCGATCGGGCTCTCGGCCGCCGACCTCTCGAAGGAATCCGCCGGCACCTGGATGGGTGAGTTCGCCCCGCCGCCGCCGCGACCGCCGGGCCGAATGCTTGCCGGCGAACCTGCGGCCATGGCCAAGGAACTCGTGCAGATCCTCCGCACCCAGGAAAAGGTCATCTGAAAGTCAATCCATCACGCCCGCCCTCGTCCGAGCAAGCCCAGGCCCCGCGGCCGACGCGAAGGCGCAGGCGCAGGGCATTATTCGCCGCCGTCGCAGTCGTCCTGGGGCTGATCGTCGCCTTCGTGTCGGGAGACATCCTGGTCTTCTGGTGGGACGCACGAACGCGCGCCGGTCCGAGCGCCGGCGGCATTCCGTGGACCCGACTGAGCGATCCTCCGATCAACGACCATACGCCGGGTGGTCTGCGTCTGCGGCGGTGGCTGGATTGCCGGATCGTCGATCCGATCAGCGGCCGCGAGGTGGCCTTCCGGACGAATCAATTCGGTTTTCGCGGGCCGATCGTTCGACCCAAGGCGCCCGGCGAATGCCGAATCCTGGTGCTCGGCGACTCCATCACCCTGTCCAGCTACACCGCGGAAGCCGAGTCGTATCCCGCGCAACTGGAACGCATCTTGTCGGGGGAAGGACGACTGGTGACGGTCATCAACGCCGGCATGCGCGGAGCCTCGCTGCGGGAGGAGCTGCTCATCCTAACCGAGTCGGGTCTCTTCACTCAACCGGACGTCGTGGTGGTCGGACTGTTTCTGAACGATGCCAATCGCTCAAGGATGGTTCCACTGCCGGAGGGGCTGTTTGCATACAGCGCGATCGCACGGCGGCTGCGGGAGGCCAGCCTGCGGAACGAAATGAGCGCCGACGCCAGGGCGCGCTACGAGAAGTACGCCGGTCGGCCGTTTCCTCCAGGAACGTACGACGACGGCGTATGGCGGAGCGACCGAGCCGCGTTTGAAGTGCTCGTCGCCGAAGCCGCGGTCGATTGGGGCTTCGCCTGGTTTGAGGCGGCATGGCAGGAGATGCGACCGGACCTGGAGATCATGCGGGCGCTTTCAAAGGAACATGGCTTTCGGCTGGTGGTGGCGCTATTCCCGGTGACCTATCAGGTGGAGGTGAAGTTCCTGGAGGATGCGCCGCAGCGGATGTTCGTTCAGGTGATGGAGGAGACGGGCATCGAGTATCTCGACTTATTGCCCGCCTTGCGGGAGGCCTATCAGGGAGCGGATCGATCGCTGGCCTACGACCACTGTCACCTGACGCCGGAGGGCAGCGGTGTCGCCGCGACGGCACTGGCCAGGCTGCTTGGGCCAACGCTCGATTGCGCGGCTGCGACCACGATGAGCGATCGGCAATAGCGCGGTCGAAAGACAGTGCCTCTGATTCGCGACGATCGCTAACGGATGCCTATTCCAGTCCGATCACAGTGGCGAATAGGCGTGCTCTCCGCCTCCCGCGCTTACAGTGATCCACAGCCGCCGCGCTTGGCCGTCAAACTGAGGGCCGGAGTCGAGAGATACAGTTATTACCCCGGCCACTATTGGTTGAACATTTTTCATTCTATGCGGCTGCGTAGGCGATGGATTCATGCTTGAAGTAGTTCCGCACCAGGCCGGGCCGTCCTTGGGTTTGCCGCAGGTAGCTG